>Ga0310810_10007154_pt1 | contig 12699 bp, 11 predicted proteins | sample NCmetagenome_FD_207641 | JGI IMG/M metagenome (GOLD analysis project Ga0310810, IMG submission 207641) | Soil microbial communities from experimental microcosm in Duke University, North Carolina, United States - NC | ecosystem: Engineered > Artificial ecosystem > Soil microcosm > Unclassified ... | reverse complement strand
TCGGCGCGCGCGGGCGGCTCGCCTTGTAGCCGGCGAATGCCGCGTGTCGAAACGTCGCGGCGGGCGCGTCGAGCCCCGCGGAGATCCCTTTTGGTCTTCGCTCGCGCAGCAGCTTCAACAGCAGGACGGAGAATCCGTAGAGCGCGCCGGTGGGCTCGCCCCGCGACGTGACCATCGCGGGCAGCGCGAAGAACGCGCGGTAGACGAGGGCGAACGCGTCCAGGAGCAGGACCTCGTCTTCGTCTTCACGCGCCGGCGCCACCAGCCGACCCTATCGCAGCGTCCGCGCCATTTGTCGCTTGCGGCTTTGCGCAACCGCAGGCAACACTCCGCGCGCATTTTCGTAATCGCGGAAGCGCGCAATTATTGGAGGTCCAGATGAAGCTTGATCGCGTCGCATTCGTCGTCAGCGCGTCGTTGTCGCTGTCCTTGCTCGCGGGTTGCGCCGACGTGCCCAACCCGTCGGACAGCACCGGCGAAGGAATCGTCCGCGGCAAGACGGAGAAGAAGCTGCCCCAGATCGTGGGCATCCGCGTGAACGCCTTCAACGGCCGCTGGACCTTCTGCTCGGGCACGTACTTCGCGAAGCGCGTCGTCGTGACGGCGGCGCACTGCCTGCGTGGCGACGCGATCCCCGGGCAGACCTTCGTCTACTTCGGCGACGACTTTCCGACGGACGTCGCGTCGCTGCCGGTGATCCCGCCGCCCGGCCAGCCGTCGGTGTGGGCGCGCGTCGAGACGTCGGCCGCGCACCCCGCCTACGTGGCGGGCGTCAACTACCCGGACATCGCGATCCTGCACCTCGATCGCGAGCTGCCGTTCGATCCGATCCCCCTCCTGCGTGAGCCCGTCACGGACGCCGACAACAAGGGCGAGATCGCGGGCTGGGGCGGCAGCAAGGCGCTGACGGCCGACATCACGCAGGTCGAGGGCGCGTTCATCAAGCGCAGCGCCAAGGTGAAGATCCTCGGCACGCCGACCGAAGCCGACTATCACCCCGACGATCCAAACCCGGGGATTCTCGATCCCGCGATCCGCGCGAATCTTCTGAAGACCGACGGCATGGCGCCGTCAGCGAACACCTGCGCGGGCGACTCGGGCGGCCCGCTGCTCGTGAAGCGCAACGGCAAGACGTACCTGGCGGGCGTCGGCTTCTGGACCGGCCTCTTCTGCGAGGACTACGCGATCTTCACGCGCATCGATCCGTTCCTGGCCACCTTCGACGAGGCAGTCTCGCGCGCCGGCGCAGCGCCGATCATTCCGCGCCTCGAATGCATCGAACCGCAGGCGGGCGGCGCGTTCGCAGCGCACTTCGGCTACACCAACGACAACGCGCTGACCGTGAACATCCCCTACGGCGCGAAGAACCAGCTCGCCGCCGACACGGCCGGCGCGCGGCCAAGCAATTTCCAGCCCGGCAACTACGCCTTCGATTTCTCGGTGATGTCCACGAACGGTGCGCAGCTCTCGTGGAAGCTGACGCCGCCGGGCGGTCCGTCGACGACGGTGCTGGCCAGCGCGTCCTCGCCTGTGTGCGACCCGAACGATTCGACGTTCGCCTGCGCGCGGACCTGCGACAACCAGTTCGAGGCCGACTGCGCCGACGAGCACGCGAGCCGCCCGCGGTGCATCGACGACTGCGTATTTTCGTACGACGCCTTCAAAGGCTACGGCTGCGGCACCGAGTGGGGCGCGTACCTCGCCTGCATCGAGGCGCTGCCGTCCGCGGCCGAGAACTGGAGCTGCTCCCCCGGTTCAGCACCGTTCCCGCTGTCGTGCGACGCCGAGTTCTACGTCGCCCTCAACTGCCTCTACGGCTTCTAGCCGGCGCCGACGCCGACTAAAACCGTCCCGTCATCAGCGCGCCGTAGCCGTTGGAACCGATCGGGGCGGGCACGACGCGCACCTGCGCGTAGAGCCCGTCGCGGACCAGGATGTCCCGCCCCGCCGCACCGAAGGCGAGCATTGCGACGCCGGCGGCCTGCGCCAGGCCGTCGATGGCCAGGTAGAAGCGCAGGACCGTTTCGAGGCTCCGTTCGACGCAGCCGTTGCCCGTCTGGCTGTCGCAGTTCGGCTGCGAGCGGTAGTACATCATCAGCCACGGGCCGGCGACCGGGATGACGAGCGATCGCGTTTCATCCTTGAAGTCGTCGATCATCGCGACGCTGAACGCGATCCCGTACGACACCGCGAGCGTTATCGTTCCCGCGATCACGAGGCCTGTCCGCGCGCGGTGGACGACGTGGTAGCCGGCGGGAATCGGGTCGCCGGGTTCGTAGCGCATGCGCGCGGGACCTGGCGGCGGCGCGCCGTAGGGGGCCGGCGCGTATCCCGGCGGTGGATACCCGGGCGGCGGCGCGGGTGCCTCCAGCGGTTGCACGTACGGTTCTGGCTGCGCCTGCGCGAACGCCGGCGAGCCCACACTCAGAACGGCCAGAACAGTGACAACGATAGACGTCGTTCCAAACCACCGGTTCTTCACGGGTCCCCTCACCTACGACGCGATGATCGCCTTGAAGACGTCGGGTAGCAACGACGGCGGGATCTTCAGCTCGGAGACGACGGCGCGGCAGCGCTTGCGTTCGTCCTCGGTCACCTTGCCGTCGGCGAGCACCTCGTCCTGCACGGACCGGACGTAGCGCGCCAGCACCTCCTTGACGTCACTGACGGTGAGGAGGGCCTGCCGGTAGACCGCCTGCAGCTCCTCGCGTTCATTGGGTTCGATCTTGTCGTCCGCCATGACCCGCTGGATGAGGGCGGACAGCTGGTCCTTCGCCTGCGTGCGCGCTTCGTCGCTCATGACGCCTGTTTTCGGCGTGAGGCGCCCCGCACTTGAGGCCGGCGGGGCCCGGCGGCCCGCGACCGACAATTTGCTCAATGTGTCTTGAGCAACCTGTGCGCAAGACGTTCGGGGGCCGCCCGATCGCCCGCGCAATTGCAGGGGAGGCGGCTGGCTCGCTGCTTGCTGTTAGCCCCGTCGTTCAGATCGTTCGCGGTCCAACCCCCTACCAGACGAGGAATCGTTCATGACACCCGCACCGAGCCACGAGCTGTCCGGCGCCGAGCGTGCATCGCTCGACGGCGTTCTGACCCGCCTTTACGAGGTGATTTCCTTCGACGAGGGCGGCGAGCCGGACTGGGACGGCATGAAGGACGTGTTCTCCCTCCACGCCCGGATCACCCGCGTGACCCCGGAGGGGATCGACCACCTGGACCTGCCGACGTTCTGCGCGATGGCGCGCGAGATGCTGGACCTCGGCGCCTACACCGGCTTCCACGAGCGGGAGCTGAGCCGTCGGGTCGACCGCCTCGGTGCGGTCGTCCACGTGCTGAGCGCGTACGAAACCAAGCGCCACCCCGACGCCGTCGACAGGCTGGGTCAGGGCGTGAACTCGATCCAGCTGGTGAACGAGGCGGACGGGTGGCGGGTCGTCAGCCTGTGCTGGGACGAGGACGGGCTGCGCGGACCGGCCGTCGATCTGCGCTCCGTGGTCGACGGGGAGGTGCGCCGTGGATAGCCCGCGCTTTCGCTTCGCGCCTTCGCGCATCATCGACTCCGCGAACCGCTTCGTCAGCGAGGCGGCCGACGCGGGGGTCATCATGAACCGCGCCGGGCAGTACGACGGGTCGATGGTCGAGGTCGACGGGCGGCCGATGCGCAACTTCGGCAGCTGCAGCTACCTCGGGCTCGAGGTGCGCGACGATCTCAAGGAGGCGGCCTGCGAGGCGACCCGCCGTTACGGCACGCAGTTTTCCATCTCGCGCGCCTACCTCGAGAACCCGATGTACCAGGAGCTCGAGGAGCAGCTGACTGTCATCACCGGCGGGCACGTCCTGGTTGCGCCGTCGACGACGCTGGCCCATATCGCCGCGCTGCCGGTGATCATCCGCGAGGGCGATGCCGTGCTGATTGATCAGTTCGCGCACGCGAGCCTTCACACCGCGACGGCGGTGCTGCGGGACGTCTCCGTCGAGCGGGTGCGCCACAATCAGCTGGACCGGCTCGAGCGACGGATCGTCGAGCTGTCCGCGGCGGGCCGGCGCGTCTTCTACGTGTGCGACGGCCTCTACTCGATGCGCGGCGACCTCGCGCCCTTCGCGCGGCTGCGCGCCCTTTTCGACGCGCATCCGTCGCTGCACCTCTACGTCGACGATGCGCACTCGACGAGCTGGTTCGGCGCGCACGGCCGGGGCGCCGCCCTCGCCAACCTCGGTGGGCATCCGCGCGTGTTCGTGGCGTTGTCGCTCAACAAGGCGTTCTCGGCGGCGGGCGGCTGTCTCGTGCTGCCGGACGCGGACACGGTGAAGCTCGTGCGCCGGTGTGGCGGTCCGATGTTGTTCTCCGGACCGATCCAGCCGCCGATGCTGGGCGCGGCGGTCGCGTCGGCGCGGCTGCACAACGATCCCTGGTTCGGGGCGCTGCAGAACGAGCTTGCCACGCTGATCGCGCACGCGTGGCGAGCCGTCGAGCGTCGCGGGATCCCGCTCGCGGGCACCGACCGCACGCCGATCTTCATGGTGCCGTGCGATTCGACGAGCATCGTCTTCCGGACGGTGAACCGTCTGCGCGAGCTCGGCTTCTACGTCTGCCCCAGCGTGTTCCCCGCCGTACCGGTGAACCAGCCGGGCATCCGCTTCACGATCACGCGCCACAACGATCCGGCGAGCATCGACGCCTTCATCGACGCGCTCGCGGACGCGCACGGCGCCGCCATCGAGGAGGCCCGCGCCCGCGGCGACGCCGGGAGCCGCGCGGCGTAAGCAACGGGGCTACGTATGAAGATCGTTCAGATTTTGCCTGAGCCGGTTGTGCAGCGTCGGGGCGTCTTTCGTCAGGAGTACGCCCTAGAATGCGAGAGCTTCGGACGCGGTGGACGCTGATCGTTGCGGTCGCCCTGTGTGGTGCGGCGGCCGGCGACCTCGGTTGCAGCAAGCGGAGCCTGCACGACGACGCGGGATCTGTCGGCACGGGCACCGCAGGTAACAGCGCGAACCCGGACGCGGGTCACCCGCCCGACGCCGATGCAGCGGGCGGAGCCGGGCAGGGCGGCGGCGCGATTGCGGGAGGTCCGGGTGGTGGCGGTACGACGGGCACGGCCGGGGCAGGCGGCGTGACGAGCAACGGGGGCGCAGGCGGCGCTGGTGGCACTGGTGGCGTTGGGGGAATGAACCGGGGAGGCAACGGGGGCGTTGCAACTGGCAGCGGCGGCGTCGGCGGCGTGGCGACCGGCGTCGGCGGCGTCGGCGGCGTGGCGACCGGCGTCGGCGGGCAGGGCACCGGCGGGGCCGGCGGGAACCTGGACTGCAGCGTGGCGCAGCCCTACATAGGCTCGCTCGTTTTCGTGAGCTTTGTCGGGGACAACACGACGCCGCTCGTGTCCGAGATCCGCGGCGACCTCACCATCGACGCGCACACGCCAACGCTCGCGCGGCTCGGCTGTCTGCGGAACGTCACGGGCTCAGTCACCATGACCGGCAACCAGGCGCTCGCCGGTCTGGACGGCCTCGGCCGGCTCGAATCGATCGGCGGCAACATGAACCTGGGGTTCAACACGTTGCTCACCAGCCTCGCCGGCCTCCAGAGCCTGCGCAGCGTGGGCGCGAACATCACGCTCGAATCGAACCCGGGGCTGACCGATCTCGAAGGGTTGCGGAACCTGACGACGGCGGGCGGCTCGGTCAACCTCACGTCGAACCACGCGCTCGTGGATCTCGGCGGCTTGCGGGGCCTGACGTCGGTGAAGGGAGCCATCACCATCGCCAGCAACGCCGCGCTCACCAGCGTCGCGGGCCTCGCAAACCTGACGACGGCTGGCGGCCTCGAGCTGACCTTGAATCCTTTGCTCACCGGACTGACGGGACTGGGACGCCTGACCACGGTGGACAGCCTCACGATCTCGAAGAACGACGCGCTCGTCGATCTGCGCGCGCTCGCCGTGAGCAAGACGGTGAGAGGCAACGTGGTCATCAGCGACAACCGCGCGCTGACGAGTCTCGGCGGGCTCGAAGCCGTGACCGGCATCGGAGGCACCGTCACGATCACGAACAACCGCGTCCTGACCAGCCTCGCCGGTCTCAACGGCGTGACCAGCATCGGGATCGATCTCACGATCTCGGGCGACGCGTTGACGAGTCTGACCGGGCTCGACGCCCTGACGAGCGTCGGCGGCATCATGACGATCTCGGGCAACCCGGTCCTCAAGAGCCTCGCCGCGCTCAAGGCCCTGACGACCGTCTCCGGCGGGCTCACGATCGCAGTTGCCACCGCGCTCACCAGCCTCGACGGGCTCGACGCGCTGACGAGGATCGACGGCCCGCTCAAACTCTCGAACAACGACGCGCTCGCCAGCGTCGCGGCCCTCAAGTCGCTGACGAAGCTTTACTCCCTCGAGATCGGCGGCAACCGCTTCCTGACCAGCCTCACCGGGCTCGGCGGCGTCAAGGAGCTCGACAGCCTCCAGATCATGGACAACCAGAGGCTGGCCGATCTCTCGGGCCTCGCCCTCACCAGTGTCTCGAACGTCTCGATCTATTCCAACGCGGTCCTCCAGAACGTCGAGGGCCTCGCCGCCGTCACTTCCGTCGTCGACTTCGACCTGAGCGCAGGCACCACGTTTCGCAACGTCGAAGGTCTGCGCGGCCTCACCACCGCGCACGTCCTGACCATCAGCGCCCCGATCACGACGCTGGCAGGGCTGCGCAACCTGACCAGCGTCAACGCTTTGAATCTCAGCTCGACGCGCCTGACCAGCCTCGCCGGTCTCGGCCCGGTCGTGTTCGAGCTCGCCGGCGGTCTCGGGCTGGACGGGAACACGCAGCTCACGACGCTCGCCGATTTCACCGGGAAGGCAGCGGCGCTGCAGTACCTCAGCATCACCGGGAACTCGATGCTGACGGATCTGAAGGGCCTCGAAAGCGTGAACAGTGTCGAGCGGCTCTCCATCTCGACGAACGCCCGCCTCGCTTCGTTGCGCGGGCTCGACAACCTGTCGCAGCTGACGACCCTCGACGTCGAGACGAATCGGCAGCTCCCCGCGTGCGAGGTGCGAGCGTTTTTCACGCGCGCCGGCGGTCAGGAGCTGACGAACACGGGGAACAACAACACCGCGACCTGTAACTGAACGTCACTCGGTTTTTTGCGCGCGAAGTGGCAGACGTTCAAGCTCTATTACTGAGGCACGAGCTCGTAAGCGCCGATGTCGAAGGCGCTTCCCTGCGGGCGCGGGTTGCCGTCGATGTCGGTCGCGGCCGCTGTCACCTTTCCGCGGTCAATCGCCGCGCTGCCGGCGGTGAGATGAAAGTCGCCGCTCGCGGCGCCCGCGAACAGCGGCGCGCCCGAGACCGAGCCCGTCAGGTACGACGGCGCCGAACCCGCGCCGTCGAGCAGGTTGTTCGCGCCGGCGATCGGGGGCGTGCTGCCGCTGTCGCCGGCGACGTAGTGCTGCCCCGACAGGGCGGCGATCAGGTTGCTTTCCATCTGGACGCCCACCGGACCGGACGCGACGGAGACCGCGCCCGAGGCCCCGCCACCGCGCGCCCCGCAGTTGTAAAACGTGTTGTTGTAGAGCTGAACGTTGCCGCTGCCGGGGAGCCCGCGTTGGTGATGTTGGCGACGTAGACGCACGCGTAGCTAGATGAGCCGTCCGCCGGATCGGGCCCGCGGCCGACGTCGTAGATGACATTGTTGTAGGCGACGATCGCCCCTTGCGACGGGTCGACGGTCGCGAAGTTGAGGCCGTCGCACACGGTCCCGTGAATCACGTTGTCGTGAACGACGATGTCGAACTCGTTCGGTCCACCCGAGTCGTGAAACTGGATCGCGCGGCAGGTCTTTCCGTCGCGCACGGTGTTCCAGCCGAGCTCGAGGTGGTCCGACGCGAAGTAGATGCCGTGATAGTACTTGGTGATCGACGCGACCTGCGCGGCCGCGTCGTGCACGACGTTGCCGAAGAACTTGAGGCTGCCCGGCGTATTCGGCATGTCGGTTCCGGTCACGCAGCCGCTCTTGCCGGTGCCGTTCGGGCACGAGATGTCGTTCCCGACGACGCGCCATCCGGTGGCGGGCCCCTCGAAGTCGATCGCCTCGGTCTCGCCGCGCAGGGTGAGCTGCGAGATGACCCAGTAGTCGAAGCTGCCGCTGATTCCTGGGGTCAGGATGCCGCGCTCCAGGCCCGACGTGGCGCCGATCGTGACGGTCGCGCTCGGATACGCGACCAGCGCTTTCGGCGCGGCGGCGGTGCCCGAGTTCGCGCCGCCGTTGGCGCTCATGCCCAGCGCACACCGGTAGGCCGCCGTCGAGTCCTCGCTGGTCTGCGAGACCGCGTCGCCGGCGCGCACGCCGAGATACGCGATGTCGCCGGCGGCGAGCGTGTTCTTCGCCTTCGGGATCGTCTTCCAGGGCGCGGCGAATGTTCCGGCGGCCGAATCGCTGCCGGTCGCGGTCACGAAGTAGACGTTGCCCGCGCGCACCGTGAACGGCAGCCCGTTGCTGTCGCCTTTGCCCGCGACGCGCACGACGATGTTGCCGGACGCGGCGGCGGCGCCGAGCTGGAAGGTGATCTTGGTGGCCGTCCAGATCGGATAGTTGTCGGCGGCGCCGCCGCCGATCGTCACGCTGGAGTTTCCCCGCGCGTCTCCGAAGCCGTTGCCCCAGACGGTGACGAACGCCCCTTTGCCGTCCTGCCCACCCTGATTCGGACCGCTCGTGAGGTCGGAGAAGAACAACGCGGCGCCCGCGATCGGTCCCGGTCCGCTACCGGCCGTGCCGCCGCTGCCCGTCGTGCCGGAGATCCCGCCGCTGCCGGTGACTCCAGCGCTGCCGGTGGTGCCGGCGCTGCCAGTGATGCCCGCACTGCCGGTGGTGCCGGCGCTGGCGCTGCTCCCGCCGCCGGTACCGCCCTTGCCGCCGCCGGCCGAACCGCCACCACACGCGTCGAGCGCGAGCGCAACTGCCAGCGCCGTCGCTGCACGGAGCACGCGCATGTGCGCAGTGTATCTCGCTCGGGCGTCGCGCTGCATCCTGTGCAATCGCGATCAGTGGACTGTGTATGACCTGGGCACGTCGGGACCGGGCTTCGTGACGCATACCTCGCACTGTTGAAGATTCACCACCGCGGAACGCCACAGGTTTTCGCCGGTCGTCGGTGGCGTATCGGTTGCAGTTCGAAGCGCGCCATGAACAAACGACATGGCTTGGTCCTGCTCTTGGTGACGATGACGAGCGCCGCTGCGTGTGACGACGGAGGCGCAGCCGACCCCGGGCCCGCAGCGGCCGACCTGCGCGTCGACGGCGACTACGAGATCGTGAGCACGTACGATCTCACCGTCGGCAGCGTGCTGCCGGATCCGGTGGCGACGTACGCGCAGGACATCGTGGGACTGCGCAACGATCCGGCGGGCACGATGTTCAAGTTGCTCGACGACGCGGGCGTGCCGCTGGCGTCCGATCTGATGGACGCGCTGCCGGGCCCCGTAGCCGACGAGCTGAAGAAGGCGATCAACGATTTCTTCGCATCACAGGTCTACGGCGACGCGCGCGTGGCGAGCGAGCTCGACGCGCTGACCGCCGCCATCGAGACCGTGCTCGCGCGCCCCGACGTCGTCAGCGAGCTGTCGCTGGCGGTTCCGGACGCGAACGGCGCCACGACTGCAACCCATCGCCTCGAGGAGCTGCGCTACCGCGTCTACGGCGGGGCCTACGAGATCACGGTCCCCCTCGCGCCGCTGCCGGGCGCCGCCAGCTCGCTCCTGACGCTGGAGACGACCGCGACCGCGCGGGTCACGCGCGGCATCGCCGGCGAGGACGCGCACCTGCAGGTCGGCGATCACACCTTCGGCCTCCCGTACGGCGATTACGTCCTCGCGGCGCTCGATCAGGCGCTGCGCCATCGTTACGGCACGGACCTGCGCGGCACGCTCGGCCTGCTCGTCAACTGCGACGCGATGGCCGCCAGCGTGGCCGGCAAGTGCGTGCTGGGTGCGTGCATCGGCCACCAGTCGACGCTGGCGGCGATCTGCGACAGCGGCCTCGACCTCGCGTACGCGCAGCTGACAGACCACGTCCGCGGGCTGCGCTTCGATGCGCTCCGACAGAGCGGCCACGTCCAGATGTGGGACGCCGCCTCGACCGGCGACGCCACCGATCGCCGCATCGATCGCCTGTCGACAGGTCAGTGGGCCGCCGCCATCGACTTCGGCATGGGCCCGCGCAACGTCGCCGCCACCTTCGCCGGCTCGCGCGCGGGTCAATAGCGGCCCGTTACTGCATGAACGAGACGCCGATGCCGATCGTCGGGTAGCCGAGGCGGGCGGTGAGGGTGATGCGATCGGCGAGGCGCAGGCGGCCGCCAATGTAGAGCGCGGGTCCAGCCGAGAAGCCGTAGTTGTTGACGAAGTACAGGTTGAGCCCGGGCTCACCGAACGCCGAGAAGCGATCGGTCAACCAGAAGTTCCACTGCATGACGGCGGGGATGTAGATGTAGTTGTACGAACCGCCGTTCGATGTGACCTCGGTGCAGACGGACGTGCCCGCGGGGCCCTGCTCGAAGTGCAGGCACTGATCCCGATAGCCGTTGAACCCGAGGTAGCCGTAGTAGTGGCTGTAGTCGAGGCCGACGCCGAGCGCGACCGAGTCGTTGAGGCCGCGGATGAAACCTTCGGGGGCGAGGACGAAGCTGGCGCGTACGCCGATGCCGCCGCCGGAGCCGTAGCCGGGACCGGGCGGAGCGGAGCCGAGCACGAGGTGCGGTTCGACCTCGGCGGTGTAGCCGATGGGAACGCGCCCGTGTTGAATGATGAAGTCCGAGGCCTGCGCCCGCTTCGCGCCGAAGAAAACGGGGACGAACGCGGCGATCGCGAACGCCAACGATGCCAGCGCGCATCGCGCGCCGCACCGACCACGCCGCGTCAGCATGCGCCACACGCCAGCAGGCCGCTCGCGCACGAGATCGGCGATGCGCCGCCCGGGCAGCTCACGTCGCAGGGGTTCTGGTCATTGCATGACACCTGGCAGGTGCCCAGGCACTCGACGACGCAGGTCGTGACGTTGGTGCAGGAGATGAAGCTCCCGGGCCCGGCCCGCACGCCGCAGCGGTTGACGTCGTGGCACTGGTACTGACAGTTCGCGCCGCAGAAGGCGCCGCACGACACGGTGTTGTGGCAGTCGATGTTGCAGTTGTCCCCGCACGACGACGAGCAGTCGTTGACGTCGTGGCAGGCAAGGTTGCAGCCGTCGCCGCAGACCCCGCCGCAGTGGACCATGTTGTGGCAGAGCAGGTCGCAGCCGTCGCCGCCCGCGCACCCCTGGTAGCAGTCGGTTCCCTGGCTGCACTCGCAGAGGGCGCCGGACGGGCAGCTGCCGCCGCCGCTGCCCCAGCAGCCGCCGGCAGCGAACACCCCGACGAACGTCAGCAAAGCGAGTGCACTTGCGGGTCTAAGTGACATAGGACCCGCATCGTAGACGAGCCGCGAAGCTCGTACTGAAAAAACGTCAGAAGTCGACGACCGCCCAGAATGCGGGCTTGGGATTGTGATTCGTGTCGAAGAGTAACGGGAAATCCTTGCGCATCGAGGCGAACTCCGACAGCCAGGTGTTGTCGTCGGCGATGCCCCAGAAGGTCACGCCCGTGATGACGCTGCGGTAATTGCGGAGCAGCGCGAAGAACTGCGCGTAGCGCTCGGCCTGCTGGTTCTTGAGCGCGTCGGTGAACGTGGCCGCCGTGTAGAACTGGTCGGACGTGTACGTGATCCCAGGGATGTAGAGCGACATGTCCAGCTCGGTCACCTGCACCTCGAGGCCCAGCGACGAGTACAGCTTGATCGCGTCCTCCAGGTGCGTGACGTCCTGGTAGTAGGCCTGGTTGGTCGGATCGGTCGAGGGCTGGATGTTGAGGTGGCACTGCATCCCGACGCCGTTGATCGGCACGCCCTGCGCCAGCAGATTCTTCAGCATGTTGTAGATGCCCTGCTGCTTGGCCGGGAGGTAGTCGTAGTAGTCGTTGTAGAAGAGCTTCGCGTTCATGTCGGCGGCGTGCGCCGCCTTGAACGCCTCGGCGATGTAGCTCTCGCCGATGATCTGGTACCACATGCTCTTCTTGTCGTCGGCCAGCGTGCCGTCGCGGAAGGTGCCGTCGTTGTTGATCGCCTCGTTGACGACGTCCCACGCGTAGACCTTGCCCTGGAAGTGCTGCATCACCTTCGTGATGTGGTTCTTCATTCGGGCGAGCAGGACGTCTTTCGTCGGCGTGCCGCCCGATCCGTTGGAGAACACCCACGACGGGTTCTGGCTGTGCCACACCAACGTGTGGCCGCGGATCTTCATCTGGTTCGTCACCGCGAAGTTCACGATCGCGTCGGCGCCCGAATAGGTGAAGGTGTTCTCGGTCGGCTCGAGCGCGTCCCACTTCATCTCGTCCTCGGTGGTCACGCTGTTGAAGTGGGCCTTCAGGACCGGCGCGTGCGTCATGTACGACTGCGAGTCGACGGCCGCGCCGATCGGGAAATAGCTGGCGAACTTCGTCGCGAGCCCGGGCGGCGTGCCGCCCATCGGGTGGCCGCCGCCGCCGGTCGTGCCGTCGCTCCCGGCAGCGCCGCCGCTGCCCGTGGTGCCTGCGCCCCCGGTGGTGCCGCCTCTCCCCGTGGTGCCTGCGGTCCCCGTGGTGCCGCCTCTTCCCGTGGTGCCTGCGCTCCCCGTGGTGCCCG
>Ga0310810_10007152_pt1 | contig 12701 bp, 13 predicted proteins | sample NCmetagenome_FD_207641 | JGI IMG/M metagenome (GOLD analysis project Ga0310810, IMG submission 207641) | Soil microbial communities from experimental microcosm in Duke University, North Carolina, United States - NC | ecosystem: Engineered > Artificial ecosystem > Soil microcosm > Unclassified ... | reverse complement strand
ACCTTTGAGGAACGGTCGCTGCGGCGCGCAAGTAACGGCAAGTATGACGAGTACATGCAACGCGTCCCGTCGAAGCTGGTGCCGCGGATCTACTGATCCTCGTCGTCCTCCTCGACGTCCTTCGGCAAGCCTTCCAACTCTTCCAGGAACACGATGTTGCGATGTGAGGGGATCTCGAACTTGCGGCGACAGGTCGGGCAGACGACATCCTCGTCGACGCGCACGAGGTGGTCCTTGACCTTCTCGAACAGCGCGCGTGCGCGCGCGTCGGCACCAGTGGGCGGCTGCGCCTTGCGGGTCCGCCTGATCCACCTGATCGAGTAGTCGTTGGTCCGGCGACATTTCGGGCACTGAAATCGCGCCGGCCGCTGCTCAGGTTTCTCGGTGAAGAACTGACGTTCGTCCATGGTCGGTGTCAGGAGTCAGGAATCAGGATTCAGGAATCAGTAATGCGTCAATGGTATGTCCGAAGAGCCGGCCTCAACCACTGACTACCACTTACCACTTACCCATGACCACTGACCACAAGTAAACTCCCAAGAGCGCCCCGCATGGCCGAGCCGACGCCGCCGCAGCTCCCTTCCGAGCTTCCCGTCCTTCCCCTTCGCCGCACCGTCACGTTTCCGTTGACGTTGCAGCCGATTGCCGTCAATCGACCGGTGTCGATCGAATCGGTGAATCGCGCGCTGAGCGGCGACCGCATGGTCCTGCTGCTGCTCCAGGAGAACGAGGAGGACGAGCCCGGCCCGCAGGACCTGCGCAAGATCGGCACCGTCGGCCTGATCCGGCAGATGGCCAAGGTGCCCGGCGGCATCAACGTGATCATCGAAGGGGTCGCGCGCGTCCGCGCCGACGTCGTCACTCGCACCGGTACGTCGATGCGGGCGCAGATCACGCCGATGCCGGAAGTGGTCGAGCACACCATCGAGGTGGATGCGCACGTCCGCCGCATCCAGGAACTGATCGAGAAGGCGTTGCAGCAGTCCACCGGGCTGTCGGAGGAACTGCGCGGCGTGGTCATGAACATCGACGACCCGCTGCGGCTGGCGTATGTCCTCGCCACCCTCTTCGACATGAAGCCCGATGACAAGCAGAAGCTGCTCGAAGAGAACGACCTGCTGAAAAAGCTGCAGGCCGTCCATGGCGTGGTCACGCGCGAGGTCTCGCTGCTGGAGTTGAAAGGCAAGATCGAGTCGCAGGCGCAGCAGGAAATGACCGACGCGCAGCGGCAGTACTACCTGCGGCAGCAGCTCAAGGCGATCCAGCAGGAGCTGGGCGAGGGCGAAGGCAACGAGCTGGCGGACCTGCGCAAGCGCGTCGAAGACGCGAAATTGCCCGAAGCGGTGAACACGGTTGCCCTCCGTGAGGTCGATCGGCTTTCGCGCATGAGCGGCGCGTCACCGGAATACCAGATGCTCCGGACCTACGTCGACTGGCTGCTCGACGTGCCATGGCCGGTGATCACCGAGGACCGCCTCGACCCCGTCGAAGCGCGCCGCGTGCTCGACGAAGACCACTACGATCTCGACAAGGTCAAAGACCGCATCGTCGAATACCTGGCGGTCCGCAAGCTCAAAGGCGACATGAAGGGGCCGATCCTCTGCTTCGTCGGCCCGCCCGGTGTCGGCAAGACGTCGCTCGGCCAGTCGATTGCGCGGGCGATGTCGCGGAAGTTCGTGCGCATCTCGCTCGGCGGCGTGCGCGACGAGGCCGAGATCCGCGGCCATCGCCGGACCTACATCGGTTCGATTCCCGGGCGCATCGTGCAGGCGTTGAAGCAGGCCGGGTCGATGAACCCGGTGTTCATGCTCGACGAGATCGACAAGGTCGCCGCCGGCTACCAGGGCGATCCGGCCGCCGCGCTGCTCGAAGTGCTCGACCCGGCGCAGAATCACTCGTTCAGGGATCACTATCTCGAGGTGCCGGTCGACCTGTCGAAGGTGCTGTTCATCGCGACGTCGAATCAGCTCGGCACCATTCATCCGGCGCTGCTCGATCGGATGGAGATCATCCAGCTGGCGGGCTACAGCGAAGAAGAGAAGTTGCACATCGCCCGGCGATACCTGCTTCCCCGCCAGACGAGCGAACACGGGTTGCCGCCGGAGGCGATGGAAATCACGGACGGCGCGCTGCGCCTGGTGATCAGCGAGTACACACGCGAGGCCGGCGTGCGGAATCTCGAGCGGCAGCTCGGGGCGATTGCCAGGAAAGTGGCGGCGCGCATTGCGACGCACCCGCCCGAAGGCGGGCTGCTGGTCAAGACGCTCGTTGACCGCGACCAGGTGGACGACTACCTTGGGCCGGCCCGGTTCAAGAAGGAAGTGGCATTCCGGACGTCACGGGCGGGCGTGGCGACCGGTCTGGCCTGGACGGAAACGGGCGGAGACGTCCTTTTCATCGAAGCAACCTTGCTTCCGGGCGGAAACCAGAACATTATTTTGACTGGCCAGCTCGGCAACGTGATGCAGGAGTCGGCCCGCGCAGCCCTGAGTCACATCCGCGCACGTGCCAGCGAACTGGGGATTTCACCGGATTTCCTCGCGAAACACGATCTCCACGTGCACGTGCCCGCAGGCGCCATCCCGAAGGATGGTCCGTCGGCAGGCGTGACGATGGCCACGGCAATCCTGTCCGCGGCGCGCAATGCGCCAGTGCGTCAGGATGTGGCGATGACGGGTGAAATCACCCTCAGTGGTCTGGTGCTCCCTGTCGGCGGCATCCGCGAGAAGGTGCTGGCGGCAAAACGAGCCGGTATCGGCACGGTGATCCTGCCGGCGATGAACGAAGCCGACCTGACGGAACTGCCCGGGGAAGTGCGGCACGAAATGACGTTCGTGCCGGCGGAGACCCTCGAGCAGGTCATCAAGGTTGCTTTCAAGAACGAGAGTTGATTGGCGCCATCGATCGTCTTTTACATCTCCAGTCACGGCCTTGGGCACGCATCGCGCTGCGTCGAGGTCATCAACGCGATCTTCGCGAAGCGTCCTGAAACCCGCATCGGCGTGCGCACGTCGACCCCGCGCTGGCTCTTCGATCTGAGCATCAAGGGCAAGGTGCAGTTCAGCAACCTCGAGACCGACACCGGAGTGGTGCAGGTGGATGCGCTGACGCTCGACGAAGCGGACTCGATCCGCCGCGCCGCTGCGTTCCACAGCGATCTCGTCACGCGTGCCGCGAGCGAGACCCGTGTGCTGCGCGAGCTGGGAGCGGGGCTCATCGTCGGCGACATCCCGCCGCTCGCCTTTGCCGTCGGCGCCTCTGCCGGCATCGCGTCGATCGGCCTCGGCAACTTCACGTGGGACTGGATCTACGGCGACTACCCGCGCGTGCGGCTGGCTCCGTCGCTGCTGCCGGCGATTCGCGGCGCGTACGCCAAGGCGTCAATGGCGCTCCGGCTGCCGATGCACGGCGGGTTCGAGAGCTTTTCCAACGTCAAGGACATTCCGTTCGTCGCGCGGCACTCGACGAAGACACGGGAGGAGGTCGTCAAGACGTTGAAGCTCCCGGGCGAGAAGCCATTCATCCTGTCGTCGTTCGGCGGCTACGGGTTGACCGGGCTCGACATCGAGCCGCTGACGAAACTCAAGAAGTACACGGTGCTGCAGACGGCAACCGTACCCATGAGCCGTGCGCGCACGGCGGCGCCGCTGGCCGAGAAGAAGGGCTCCTTCGTCACGATCAACGAAGAAGCGATGTACGACGCCGGCATTCGCTACGAGGACCTCGTGGCGGCGTCAGAAGCGGTGGTGACGAAACCGGGTTACGGCATCATCTCCGAGTCGATCGCGAACGATGCCGCGATCCTCTACACCGCCCGCGGCCACTTCCCCGAGTACGACGTGCTCGTGGAGGAGATGCCGAAGTACGTCCGCAACGCCTTCATCAGCCAGGACGACCTGTTTGCGGGGAAGTGGGAGTCGCACGTCGACAAGCTGCTGGCGCAGCCGAAGATCAAGAAGAAGCCCGAGACCAATGGGGCCGAGGTTGCTGCGGAAATCCTGCTGAAGGCACTCGACAAGCCGCCGAAGAAGCCGCGCGGGCGGCCGCGCGCCAAGTTCTGACGCCCGGCTGACGCCGGGCCCTGCGTTTGTTCGGCGGTGCCCGGCCTACGTCTGCCCGTAGTGCGCGGCTTCAGCCGGGCCATCCAGTACCCGATTCTCGCGGTGCTCGTCGTTGGTGCAGCGATCGCTGCGCCAGTCGATCACCTCGACGCGTTCCTTCCGCCACGTGTCGTAGGTTCCCGTCACGCAGCCGCATTCCAGGACGCGGCTGCCCATGAACGCCTGCACGCGCGGCGTCCAGCCAAGCAGAGAGATCAGTTGTGTCTGAGGCATGGCGTTGATGGAGCAAGCGGTACACCATCAACGAAGGGGGCGCGCGAGTGCGCCAGTGTCTGTTCCTGATCAGCCGCGCCCCGGTCAGGGGTGTCGCCGCACGTGGTCAGGTGTCCCCGACCGCCGACGAACGGATCCGGAATTTGGATCAGAGTTGTCGTGACGGCGGTGTGACTGATATAGAGGAATCGCGAGTCCCGGCTCAGGACTCCTTGAGGCAGGTGACGAGCGACCAGATCTTCGGCACGTTCACTTTTTCGATCGAGATCGGCTGCAGGTTGGCTTGCGACAGAAAGCCGGGAAGATCGAGATCCGCCTTGAAGCCGATGTGCACGGTGAATGGAGAGATCGCGCGCTCGATCCGCGACAACACCGCGTTCGCGCTGCGGAAGTGATTCAGGATGATGATCTTTCCGCCCGGGCGGCAGACGCGTTCCATCTCCTTCACCACCTTCACCGGATCCGGCACGACACTCACCAGATACGGCGCATAGACGATGTCGAACGCATCGCTGGCGAAGGTGAGGTTGGCCGCGTCCATTTCGAGCAGCCGCACATTGCGCAGGCCTTCGCGCTTCACGCGCTCGCGCGCCTTTTCCAGCATCGACGTCGACAAATCGATACCGGTAATGTGGCAATTCCGCGGGTAGAGCAGCGTGTTGATGCCGGTGCCGACGCCGACCTCGAGGATCCGATCGCCGGGCTTGATCCCCATGCGATCGCGGGCCTGCAGACGTCCCGGATGAAGAGTCGGGCCAAACGTGAGGTCGTAGACGCTCGCCAGCTTTTCGTACACGTGCTCGACAAAATCGTTCTCGACCGCGGTCACCGACAGCGCGCGTGTCGCCACGTCGGCTCCGAAATCAGAGTTTTCTCGCTCGAACAGCGCCATTCGCTGGCTCCCCTCTCTGTTGCAATTTCGTGATGAAGGCCGCTCGGCACTATACAGGCCCGAGCCAAGGCCGGACAAGCTCTGTTTACACGCCGTTCTCGATCAGCTGGTAGTGCAAGGTCGCCGCCTCCAGCAGCAGATACGAGCGGTTGATCCGGTCGATGCACACGGAGCGCACACCTTCGCGAACAGTTTCGACGAATCTGTGATGGTGCCCGCACAGATGCAATCGCGGCCGCAGCCGCGAAAGGACGTCATTTATCGGGCGTTTCCCGGCGTCGATGCTGTCCTTGCCTCTGGTGACCAGAAGGTCTGCCCTCCCGTCCGTTTCGCCGGGCACGAGGATGAACGGGCGCGGGGCTTCGTGGGTCATCAGGATGTCCACGGCACCCAACTGCATGCAGGCATCCACTTCTTCATGGACGAAGTGCCGGCGTTTGTCGTCGCGGGCGCGTGCGTGTGGCAGATCCGCGGCGGCGGTCTCGAACCAGGTGGGCGCAAACGTCCCGCCGAGCCCGGCCACGCGCAGCGGCCCGACCGTCGTCGCCGTTCCATTTCGGATGTAGTGGAGATGGCGGGGCTGCGGCGCGCCGAGTTCCCATGCCGCGATGCGATCGAACTCCTCGTTGTTGCCTTTGATCCAGAAGAGCGGCGCCGGCGGCGCCGGATACGCGCCCGTGCGGCTCGCCAGATCGCCGACGCACATCCAGTAGGGCACCTCGGGGTGACGCGTCATCGCGCGAGTCAGGGCGTCGAAATTCCCGTGGATGTCGGCGACAGCGCCAATGATCATGAGGCGACAGGCTGCGGCGACGCGGCGCCGACCTGGTCAGGTCGGCACGTGACGAGCCTGACAAGGCTCGCCGCACCCTGATCATTCCCAACCCCCAAGCCTGACGCTGACCCAACTCTCAAGGCCCGGGAACGACCCACTGGGAGTTGGACAACCGTAAGACGTTGGGCGTTGGGCGTTTGAAACGCGTCTCTGCCTATTGCGCCATGGCTCCGGGCACGGTCGCACCCGCGGGCGGCGCAACGAGCAGATCGGTCTTGTCCCAGATGAAGTCGTCCTTGCTGTAGACGGCGAGCTCGTAGTCCTTCCCCATGAAGATGGCGGACACCGGGCACGCCTCCTCGCACATGCCGCAGAAGATGCAGCGTGTCTTGTGAATCTGATAGACCTTCGCGTAGCGCGGTCCGGCCAGCACCGTGCCGTCGTTCTCCTCCGCCTCCAGGTAGATGGCGTCCGCGGGACACGCCACCGAGCACAGGCCGCAGGCCACGCACTTCTCCAGGCCGTTCTCGTCCCGCATCAGCACCTGCTTGCCCCGGTACTTCGGAAACATCGGGAACTTCTGGTACGGGTAGTTGACGGTCACCTTCGGCTTGAACATGTGCCGGAAGGTGGTCACGAAGCCGGTAATGAGCGGACGAATCATTAGCGCTCATTGTACAAATCCCAACTCCCAAATCCCAAATCCCAAAGAAGTTGAGCAGATTGACTAGAATCCCGATGTGCTCGCCGACACCACGACCGGCCGCATTCTCTCCGCCGACCAGGTGCTGCTGACCACGCTCATCGTCAAGCTGGCCGTCATTGCGGTGCTGGCGACGATGGTGGCGCGCTACCGGCGATTCCGGCACATCCTCATCTTCGAGCGCCGTGGCTGGCTCGATCGGCTCGTCTTCACGCTGGCCATCGGGTTACCGCTGGCCTCGGGCGTCGTCTTCCGGATCCTGCTGCACTACGACGCCGCCGACCTGACGCTCGAGGGGGCATTCCTCGCCGGACTGATCGCCGGGCCGTACACCGGCGGCCTCGTCGGCCTGCTCGTCGCCATCCCCGCGCTGATGTTTCACGAGTACATCTCGCTGCCCTTTGCGGTCGGCTGCGGGTTTGCCGGCGGCGGCCTGCGTGAAGCCGCGCCGAAGGAAGACATCTGGCGCTTCACGCCCTTCGTCTTCATCGATCTGCCCAAGCACGTGTGGAACCTGGGCAAGTTGCGGCCGAACTGGCAGGTCATCCTGCTGCTGGCTCCCGTGGCACTCGAGCTGCTGCGGCAGGCGCTCGGCGCACGCTTTGGCGTCAATCGCCTGTTCTACCTCGGCTCGCTCTCGAATCCGTGGGTCACGCTGCTGGTGGTGCTCGCAACCGTGCTCTGCGTGGCGACGCCGATCAAGATCTGGAACAGCGCGCGCATCGAGCATCGCCTGCAGGAGCAGGAGCACCTGCTGCTGGCGGCGAAGATCGAATCGCTCAAGAGCCAGATCAACCCGCACTTCCTGTTCAATACGCTCACGTCGATTTCGTCGTTGATCCGATCCGAGCCCGACACGGCGCGCATGCTGATCATCAAGCTGTCGGCGCTCCTTCGCCGGCTGCTCCGCAGCCATCAACACTTCGTCACCCTGCGCGAGGAACTCGAGTCGATCGACGAATATCTCGACATCGAGGTCGTCCGCTTCGGACCGCGGCTGACGGTGCGCAAGGACATCAGCCCCGACACGCTGAACCTCGTCGTCCCGAGCATGATCCTGCAGCCGCTGGTCGAGAACTCGATCAAGCACGGGTTGTCGCGAAAGCTTGGCGCCGGCACCATCATCATCCGGAGCCGCCTCGAACAGGGACGCGCCATCATCGACGTCGAAGACGACGGCATGGGATTCGTGCTGGACCGCTTGAACCAGCCGATGTCGAGCGGCATCGGCCTGGCCAACGTGCGCGAGCGCTTGCGTGTGATTTACGGCACGACCTATCAGCTCCGCCTGGAGAGCGAACCCGGCAAGGGCACGCGCGCGCGAATCGAGGTTCCAGAGCTCGCGCTCTCAGAGCAGATCACGGCGTAGGCATGCGCAAACTACGGGTCATCGTGGTGGACGACGAACAGTTGGCGCGGGCGGAGCTGTGTTTCCAGCTCGAGCGTGCCGAGGATGTCGAGGTGATCGGCCAGGCGGGTCACGGCATCGAGGCGATTGCCGCCATCGACCAGCACGACCCGGACATCGTCTTTCTGGATGTGCAGATGCCGGGGCTCGACGGGTTCGAGGTGGCGCACCGGCTGCTCGAACGAGGCGAAGATGCGCCCGGCGTGATCTTCGTCACCGCCTACGACCAGCGGGCAATCGCTGCCTTCGAGGTGAATGCGGTCGATTACCTGCTGAAACCCGTGGACGCGGCCCGGCTCGACCAGGCGCTCCAGCGCGCCCGCAGGCGTCTGGCCGCCGACCGGGCCGCGCCGGTGCCACTAAACGACCAACTCGAGCGAATCGTAAAACTGATGGCGGACCGTGAAGTCCGCCGCGAACAGGTCGCCGTCAAGGTCGGCGAACGGTTCATGCTGGTGCAGGCCGAGGAAATCATCTTCGCCTCGCTGGCCGACGAGTCGATTAACATAGTGACAGGGCAGGTATCGGGGACGTCCAACTATCGGACTCTGGACGACTTACAGGCTCGGCTGGACCCGGCGGTCTTCTGGCGCGTGCACCGGTCCCACCTGGTCAACATCAACAAGATCAAGGAGATTGTCCCTTGGTTCAGCAGGAACTACATCCTTCGGATGAAGGACATGAAGGGCACGGAAATCCCGGTGAGCCGGTCTCAAACGAAGCGGCTCCGGGAATACCTGAAGCTCTGAACCCCGCCGCATTTGACACCGCCGAGGCTCAGCCCACTCCATTCGAGACGCCGATGAGCGACGCCCCGCCGACCATCGGGGATGTCTCCGAACCGATGGCTGCGGCCGCGCAGATGCGGATGGACCTCGAGGACCCCGCCCAAGTCGTACTTCAGCGGCTGAACGTCTGGAAAGACGAACTGATTGCCTGGTTCAAGACTCTCGTCTCAGCGGCGGTTTACGCGACGCTGATCGTCACGTTCGGCTTCCAGGTTGCGCGCGTCGAAGGCCAGAGCATGGCGCCGACGCTCTCGGACCAGGACCGGTTGATCGTCAACAAGTTCGCGTACCGCATCGGGGCGCCGCGCCGGGGTGACATCGTGATGCTCTACTACCCGATCAATCCCGACAAGTCGTTCGTCAAGCGCGTCATCGCCGAGGAAGGCGACACCGTGCGCATCGTCGACGGCCGGGTGTACGTGAACGACGTGCCGATGGACGACAGCTTCGTGCCGCCCGAGTTCCGCAGTCATGATGACTACGGCCCCGAAGTGATCAAGGAAGGCTATTACTTCGTGATGGGCGACCACCGGAACAACAGCTCCGACAGCCGCCACTGGGGCCTGGTGCCGAAGAAGTACATCATCGGCAAAGTGCAGCTTCGCTGGTGGCCGCTGCCGCACGCGCACGTGTTCTGAATTCAGAATGCAGAATGCACAATGCAGACACGGTGTGTTTGCAGCAAAGGGGTGAAGGTCGGTCGACTTTCACCCTTTGTCGTCTGAGGCGTGGTCTGCATTCTGAATTCTGCCTTCTGCATTCCCAGTGAACGATCGCTACGGCCGCGTCGCCACCGTCCTCTGGCGGGTGATGTTCCTCAACCTCGCCGTGGCACTCGCCAAGATCGGCCTCGGGCACTACTCAGGCACCGTCTCGATCATCTCCGAGGGTTACCACTCCCTGACCGACACCGCCGGCAATGTCGTCGGGCTGATTGGCGTGTCGATCGCGCGACGGCCGCCGGACGCGAATCACCCCTACGGTCACCGCAAATACGAAACCATGGCCTCGGTCGGGATCATGGTGTTCCTGATCGTCGTCCTGGTGCAGGTGCTGAGCAGGGCGACGGACCGCTTCCTCCACGGCGGAGCGCCGCACGTGTTTCCCGAGGGGATCGCGTTGATGGCGATCACGCTCGTCATCAACATCCTGGTGGTCTCCTATGAATCACGTGAGGGGCGGCGGCTGAAGAGCGAAGTCCTGCTCGCCGACGCCCGGCACACGCGCAGTGACGTCCTCACGTCGACCGCGGTGCTCGGCGCGCTGGTCGGCGTCTGGTTCGGTTATCCGATTCTCGATCCGATGGCCGCGTTGCTCGTGGCGATCTTCATCGGCCACGCGTGCTGGAGGATCGCGCAGGAGGCGTCGCCCATTCTCGGCGACGAGATGATGATGGACGTCCGCGAGGTGCAGCAGGTGGTGCAGGGCGTCCCAGGCGTGCTCGGGTCCGAGAAGATCCGCGCCCGCGGGTCCGCCGACTACGTGTTTCTCGATCTCCACCTCTGGCTCGATCCACAGACACCGCTCTTCGAAGCGCACCAGACATCGCACGTCGTCAAGGACAAGCTGATGGCCAAGTTCCCGCAGTTGATGGACGTGGTCATCCATATCGAACCGCCGCCTTCAGCGGCGGCTGACAACTCCCAACGCCCAATCGGACAACGCTGACCCAACTCCCAACCGTTCGGGCGGCACTCTGCTTGCTCCAGCGTGCGGGCATGGAGCCTCAGATCCCGCAGACCGAATCGCTGACCAGCCTCGTGCGCGGTGTCCTAATGGATCTCCGGACGCTCATCCGCGAGGAAATTTCGCTCGCCCGCGTGGAAATCCGCGAGCAGGCCACCCGCGCACGCGCCGCGGCGATGAGCTTCGGCATCGCGGCGGGAGCACTGGTCTTCGGCGGCATCTTCCTGCTGATTGCCGTGGCCATGGCGCTGGCCGATCTGCTCAACTGGCCCGCCTGGGCAGGCTTCCTGATCGTCGCGATCGTGCTCGGTCTGGTTGGTGCGTTCACGCTGTCGTCCGGCCGCAGGCAGCTCCGGACGGTTCGCGCGGTTCCCGAAGAAACCGTCACCACTCTCAAGGAGAATTCCGAATGGATCGCCAGGCGGCTGTCATCCGGGCAGAGATGAGTGAAACGCGGGCGGAGCTGGATCGCAAGATCACCAGGCTCGAAGCCCGCGCTCGCGAGTTCACGCCGCAACAGCTCAAGGACCGCTATGTCCCTGAATACTTCCTCGACCGCGCCATTGGCGCCGCGCTCACGCTGATCGGCGTGGGTCTCGCGTTTGGGGCCTGGCGGCGCCGCCGCACCCGCCGCGACACCGTGCGCACGATCGCCGCGGCGTACGGGTGCTGGTAGCGATCCCTCCGGCGTCCCGTCGATAGCGGTTCGGGTACGAATCCGGTATCATGAGCCGCTTTTTCGGCCATTTTCACGGCTCGAGGGGACGCCAGTGAACACAAACGACCCGCGCGAAATCATCGATCAATCTCCCATGACGGTCGCCCAGATCGTCGTGGTGATCCTGACGGTCTGCATGAACGGCATCGACGGGTTCGACGTGTTGTCGATTGCCTACGCATCCCCCGGCATCGCCAGGGAATGGGGCATCGCCCAGACAGGGCTCGGCGTCGTGCTGTCGATGGAGCTCATCGGGATGGCGATCGGGTCCATTCTGCTGGGCGGCGTCGCGGACCGAATTGGACGACGGCCGACCCTGCTGGCCTGCATCATCGCCATGGTCATCGGCATGCTGGGCGCCACCACGGCAGCCAGCCCGGTACAGCTCTCGATGTGGCGTGTGTTTACCGGCCTCGGCATCGGCGGCATGTTGTCGGCCATCAACGCCGTGGTGGCCGAGTTCTCCAACAAGCGGTGGCGGAGCCTGTCGATTTCGATGATGGTGCTGGGCTATCCCCTCGTGGGTGCGACCGGCGGAATGGTCGCGTCGGCGCTCCTGAGAACCCATGACTGGCGCTCGGTGTTCTACCTCGGCGCGACCGGCACATTGGTATTGCTCCCCGCGGTGTACCTGCTGATGCCCGAATCGATTCACTGGCTCGCGCGGAAGCAGCCGGCAAACGCACTCGCACGCATCAATGCGGCGCTGGCGAAGATCGGCCATCGATCGATCAGCGCGGTCCCGCAGGTGCACGAGTCGGAGCGCAAGAAGTCGGTGGCGGATATCTTTTCACCGGCACTCGGCGTCGTCACCGTCATGGTGACCGCCGCATACTTCTTCCACATCGTCACGTTCTATTTCCTGCTCAAGTGGACGCCGAAGATCGTCGCGGACATGGGCTTTGCGCCCTCGTCGGCAGGCGGCATCCTCGCCTGGGCCAACGTCGGCGGTGCGCTTGGCACGGCACTCTTCGGTGTGTTGACGGCGCGCGTGGGATTGAAGCGACTCAGTATCGTCATCCTGCTCTTGAGCGCGGTGGCAATCGCCGTCTTCGGCCGGACGCCGCAGGAACTCGGCACGATGGCGTGGCTGGCGGCCATCGCCGGCTTCTTCGGCAACGCGGGTGTGTCGGGCTTGTATTCGATTGCGGCCTACGCCTTCCCGACGCATGTGCGCGCCACCGGCACCGGCTTCGTGATCGGTGTCGGACGCGGCGGCGCGGTGCTGGCACCGATTCTCGCCGGCTATCTGCTTCAGACCGGTTTCCCGCTGCCGACCGTGGCGCTCATCATGGGCGTCGGGTCCCTGCTCGGCGCGGTCGTTCTGATGTTCCTGAAGCTCGACGATCAGCGGCCGGTGGCCGAACGTGCACCGCAGATGCGCACGTCCACCGCGC
>Ga0310810_10007151_pt1 | contig 12701 bp, 13 predicted proteins | sample NCmetagenome_FD_207641 | JGI IMG/M metagenome (GOLD analysis project Ga0310810, IMG submission 207641) | Soil microbial communities from experimental microcosm in Duke University, North Carolina, United States - NC | ecosystem: Engineered > Artificial ecosystem > Soil microcosm > Unclassified ... | reverse complement strand
ACAACCAGAGCCTCGTAGCAGAAGGGTACGTCCCCGGAACGACTGAGTGCTGGGAAGGCGCTGGGGAAGGGTCTAAATATACCGGTTGGGACGGCTGACGCCTAGGCAGACTTACGCGTCCCCCGGTGGTCTGGCGCCGCTCGGCCGATCACAGCCACATCTCGTGAGCCCTCACCACACAACAACTTGGGTGATTGCCAGGCCTCGGTCCCCGCCTTCACGCCGCGATCGCGAACCGCTCCCCCAGCACACAGGCACTCAGCAGCACCATCAGGATCTGGTCGGCCGCGACCTGCTCGCCGGGCTGCAGCGACGGCAGGCGGTCGAGCAGGCCGACGACCCGCGCCTGATCGAAGTACGGCACCCGCTGCAGCGCCGACCCGCGGAGCGCGTCCTGCACCAGGTCGTGCAGGCGGTCCTGCGGATTGAGGGTGGCCGGCGGGCTGAGGAAGGGATGCTTCTGCCGGCGGTAGACGGTGTCCGTGAGCACCGGCCGCGCCGCCTCCCGCAGCACGTACTTCTCGGTCATCCCGCGGATCTTCTGCTCCACCGGCATCGCGCGCAGCAGCTCGACGACCTCGTGGTCGAGGAAGGGGACCCGTCCTTCGATCGAGTGGGCCATCTCCATGCGGTCGCCCAGGACCGTCAGGATGTAGTTGGGGAGCAGGGTCTTGGCCCAGAGGTAGAGCGCCTGGTTCACCGGCGCGCGGCCGGCGAGCTGTCCCCGGACGTCGAGGCTTCCCAACAGGGCGTGAAAGGGCTCCTGCTCCGAGAACTCGGCGCGGAAGTCGCCGCTCCAGAGCTCCCGGATCTTGTGCATCCGGGCCGCGGCGGCCTCCATCCAGCTCGGAGCGAAGCCCAGCACCCGGCGGAGGCCGTCGAGTGAGACCGCGTCCCCGTCGGGCAGCAGCAGCCCCCGGGATACGGCGTTGCCCTGCTCGAGCTGCCGGAGCAGCTCCTGGACGACCGCCGGATCCTGACCGTCGCTGTCGTAGAGCAGCATGTCACGCCGGAAATGGGGATACCCCGCCAGGATCTCGTCCGACCCTTCCCCGGTGAGCACGACCTTGTACCCCGCGTCGCGTACGGCGCGGCTGAGCGCGAACTTGGCCACGCCGTGGGCGTTGAGGGCCAAAGCCTCCGCGTGCCAGGTCGCGTCGGCGAAGTCGCCGCTCAGGTCGGCCTGGCGGATCGGAATGGGGCAGAACTCAGCGCCTGCCCGCGCGGCCATCTCGCGGGCGATCGCCTCCTCGTCGTACTCGGGGCGGTCGAAGGCCAGGGTGAAGGCGCGGATCGGCCCGGCCGCGTGCCGGGCGGCGAGGCCCAGCACGGCGCAGGAATCGATTCCCCCGCTCAGATAGCAGCCGACCGGGACATCGGCCCGGAGACGGAGCCGGACCGCCGCCTCGAGCCGGTCGCGGAACTCCTCGGCCCAGCTCGCATCGGAGCGCCCGTCGGGCGACCCATTGAGTGGCGCGTAGTCGAAGTCCCAGTAGCGATGGAGCTGGATGCCCGAGGGCCCGGCGATGAGGTAGTGGCCGGGCGGCACCTGCGACACGCCCTCGTACAGCGTGTCGGTCTGCTGGCCGCCGAGCACCGCGGCGTTGAATATGCCCTCACGATTCCACCGGGCCGGCACGCCGGCCGCGAACAGCGCCTTCACTTCCGATGCCAGATAGAGGGCTCCGTCGTACTGGGCGAAGAAGAGCGGCTTGATCCCGAAGCGGTCGCGGGCGGCGAACAGCCGCTGCTGGGCCTCGTCCCAGAGGACGAAGGCGTACTCGCCGCGGAGCTGGTGGAGCGAGTGCGGGCCCAGGTCCTCGTAGAGGTGGAGCGCGATCTCGCTGTCCGAGCCGGTCCGCAGACGATGTCCCGCCTGAGTGAGCTCCCGCTGGATCCGCTCGAAATCGTAGAACTCGCCGTTCACGATGATGTGGCGGCGGCCGTCCTCATTGGCGATGGGCTGGTCGCCGCCGGCGAGATCGATGATGCTGAGCCGCACGTGGCCCAGCCCGACGCGCCCATGGGGAGCGATCCAGTGGCGCCGGCCGTCGGGTCCGCGGTGGTGGAGGATCGCGGTCGCGCGGTCCAACGTCTCCAGGGGTACACGGCCACCAGGGTTGTAGATCGCCACGATTCCGCACATCGATGCCGCCTCGGGTCAGAGGACCAAGGGATGGCGAAGGCACGCCCCCCATCCGTGTCCAAATGCGGCGCTCGCCGGGTCGACGGGACAGCCGGGAGCGCTACGGGATTGCTATTGGGTCTGGAAAACCTGCTTGCTGAAGCTGAATTCGTCGAGGGTGGGCTCGGGTGCCGTGGCCCGAGCCGCTGCGCACGAGGGGCCTGCGCCATGCGCGCAGGCCCCTCGCTTCGCTCGGGGTGACAGAGGCTCAGCGCTTGCTGGTCGTGTGCTTGGCCGCCTTTCGCGTCGGCTTCGCGATGGTCGCCGGCTCCGGCTGCCGCGCCCGCGCCTTCCGCTCGCTCCGCACGCCCGGATGCAGGATGACCTTGGTCCAGCCCTTCACCCGCGCGTCGAAGTGCTTGTACGCGTCGGGCGCCTCGTCGAGCGGCAGCTCGTGCGACACCAGGAACGACGGCGCCGCGCGGTCGTCGTGGATCAGGTCGCGGAGATAGCGGTTGTAGCGCTTCACGTCGGCCTGGCCGCTGCCCATCCTGAGGCCCTTCTCGAAGTAGATCGGATACTCCAGCGCGATCTCGCCTTCCTTGAGCAGCGGGTCGGGGCTCTTGGGGTCCTGGGTGAAGACGCCCACGACGCCGAGCCCGCCGGTCGCGCGGACCGACTTGAAGAGCTTGTTGAGCGTCATGTTGGGGTGCTCGTGGCCCTGCGGGTCGTGCGCCTGCCAGCCGACGCACTCGCAGCCGCGGTCGGCGCCGAGACCGTGAGTCAGCTCCAGCACGGCCTCGACGGGATCGTCCTTGGAGTCGTCGATCGGAATCACGCCGATGGATTCGGCCAGCTTGAGCCGGTCGGGATGGCGGTCCACGATGTAGACCTGGGCCGCGCCCTTCACGATCGCCGAGTACGCCGCCATGAGGCCGACGGGGCCGCAGCCGTAGACCACCACGGTCTCGCCCGGCTTGACCCCGGCGAGCTCGGTGGCGTGCCAGCCGGTGGGCCAGATGTCCGCCAGCATGACGTAGTCGGTCTCCTTCTCCTCGGCGTCGTCGTGGAGGCGGAGACAGTTGAAGTCGCCGTAGGGGACCGTCAGCAGCTCGGCCTGGCCGCCGCGGTAAGGGCCCATGCCGGAGTAGCCGTAGGCGGCGCCGGCGGTCTCGGGGTCGGGATTCATGCTGAGGCAGAAGCCGGTGAAGCCGCGCTCGCAGTTCCGGCAGTAGCCGCAGGCGACGTTGAACGGCATGCAGACCCAGTCGCCCTTCCGGATCCGCTTGACCGCGCTGCCCACCTCGATCACCTGGCCCAGGTTCTCGTGGCCGATGACCATGCCGGGCTCGAGGTCGGTGCGGCCCTCGTACATGTGGAGGTCGGAGCCGCAGATGTTGGTGGAGGTGATTCGGACGAGGACATCGGTGGGCCAGTCGATCTTTGCGTCGGGGACGTCTTCCACGCGAACGTCGCGCGGTCCCCGGTACACTACGCCTTTCATGTCACGCTCCCATCGCTCGATTGTATGAATCCGGCGCACGACGCCGGCGATCGAGCGGAGGGTAGCCCGCGGTACGCAGGCGTTCGGTGTCCAGCATCACCGCCGAATAGCGACCCCTGTGCAGCAACCTCTGGCTCCGGCATCTCCCGCATGTTCGGGCGTTCCTCCTTCATCAACTCACCTGCAGGAAGAGCACATGCGCACGCGCCGCGTCTGGTCCGTCGCCGTTCTCTGTCTTGCCGCCCTGACGCTAGGGGCGACGCCGCTCGCGGCGTGCGACCCGGTGTGGCTGCCGATGGCGCGGCCGGAGGGGATCAGCGCCCTGGTCGTCCTTTCCCTCGCGGACACGGTGCTCGACGGGGCGATGGCCCTGGCGAACGCGCGGCTGCACACGGGGTTCGGGAAGCGGGTGGACACCGTGATCGGGGAAACGCGAGGAGGCCAGCGAGTCCGGATCCTTCAATGGAACGAGGCGGGCCGGCCGATGGCCCGTGAGGCGGTGCTGGTGCCCTGGGCCTACGGCCCGGACTGCCGGCCGATCGCGTGGAGCGGTCGCATTCGGTGGATGCCGGAAGGCATCCGCGGCGCGATCACGGGCTGGCTCCGGCCCACGGAGGGGTGGCTCGGGGGGTTGCCCACGCTCGACGTGGAGATGGCCTGGCGCGAGCCGGTGTGGGCCGAGGGAGAGCCGCGCTGGCCCGAGGCGGTATCGGACAAGCGGCGCATGACGCCGGAGGAGTTCGCCGAGCTCTACTCGGCGCTGCCCACCTTCGAGCTGCTGAAGCGGGATCCGAAGGTGGCCGTGGAGCGAATGCGCCGGTGGCAGCGGGAACACGCCGAGCTGGCCGAGCTCGCGCCCGCAGCGACGATGGCTGGGTACGTGTACCGGTACGCGGCGTCCGAGGGCACTTGAGATCGGATTGAGGACGTCTCCGCGCCTGCGCACTGCAACGACTTGCACCACAGGTCTTTACGCCCGTGACAACCGCCACAGACGCCCTCCTCGCAGGACGCCATTCTGGACGGTATACTCGTCCAATCGGTGTCGGCCCGGAAACGGGCCAGGAGTGTGGCCCATGCGCGCATCCCTCATCATTCTCACGCTCGTCTCACTCGCCGCCTGCAGCGGGGACCTGACACTTCCCAACGACGGGGGTGGAGGACCGGACGGCGGGGGTCCCCCCCTGCCCGACCAGGTCCGCGTCGTGGATGGCGACGGACAGCGTGCCCGGACCGGCGAGGTGCTGAACGACCCATTGGTGGTTCAGGTGGTGGACAGCGGGGCGGCGCCGGTAGTGGGGACCACGGTCGAGTTCAGCTTCGCGGGCGACCCTGCGGGCGCGGTGCTCGAGCCTTCGGTGACCACGACCGACTCGTCGGGCCTGGCGTCGGTCGAGGTGCGGGTGGGGTTGGAGTCGGGCGAGCAGGAAATCGTGGCCCGGGTGACCGGGACCGATCTGAGCGCCAGCTTCACCGTCACCGCCACCGACGGCCGCCATGGGCATGGCGGGGACGAGGACCACTAGCTCGTCGGCGGCCGCAGCACGATATACGTGAAGAGTCCCGTCGCCACGTGCACCTGGCCCTGGTGCACGTCGGCGCTCACCACGGCGATGGTCCTGCCCTTCCGCACCAGCCGCGCGCGCGCCACCACCTCGCCCCCGTCCGTCGTGGCGCCGGCGAGGAAATTCAGCTTGAACTCGATCGAGGTCACCCGCTCCCCCGACTTGAGGCCGGGGAGAATGGTGTAGACCGCCGCGGTGTCGGCGAGGGCGGAGAGGATGCCGCCGTGGATCACGCCGTACTCCTGCGCGTGCTCGGGGCGAGGCCGGAAGGCGACCGACGCGCCGCTGCCGTCGAGGTCCAGCAGCTCGAAACCGAAGAGACGATTGACCGGGGTCGTGAGGAAGCGGTTGGACATGGGGCCACCCTACGGACCTTGCGTCGCCCGGGATTCCATCCCACGTTGGAGCCGGCGCCCGATCCGCGCCCAACCTCGTCGGCCCGGCCCCAGCCCGAGCCCCCGCGAGGCAAAGGGGGGCAGACCCTCGGATCCGTCCGCAGATGCTTTGGGACGCCACGGGCGTCGCCGCTGGGGGGCGTGTCGCCCGTGGCCTGCCCAAAGGGCCCTTCCGATGACCACCGACAAGGACTTCAAGCGCCTCGTTCGCGCCCGCATGCAGAAGACGGGCGAGTCCTATACCGCCGCGCGCTCGCACTTCGCCGCCCGCAAGCCGGCTTCGACCAAACAGCCATCTAAGGCCACAGACTACGCTCGGCTTGCCGGCCGAAGCGACGAGATCATGAAGGCGCGCACCGGCTGCACCTGGGAGCGCTGGGTCAAGGCGCTCGACCACGTGCGGGCGTACGAGTGGACCCACCGCGACATCGCCCGGCACGTGAGGGAGAAGTACAAGGTCGCCGACTGGTGGGTGCAGTCGGTGACGGTAGGCTACGAGCGGATCAAGGGCCTCCGCGCCATCGGCCAGCGGCGGAGCGGCGCGTGGGAGGCGAGCAAGAGCCGAACCTTCGCGGCGCCGGTGGACACGATCTTCCTCGCGTTCCACGATCCCCGCCGGAGGAGCCGTTGGATGCCCGACGCCAAGCCCACGGTCCGCAGCGCCACGCCGAGCAAGTCCCTGCGGATGAGCTGGCCCGACGGCACGTCCGTCATCGTCGGTTTCACGGCCAAGGGGTCGGCGAAGAGCCAGGTCGCGATCCAACACGAGAAGCTGCCCGACCAGGCAACGGCGGCCCGGATGAAGGCGTACTGGGCCGAGCGGCTGGAGGCGCTGGCAGAGGTCCTGCGATAGACCCCCATACCCCATCGGCGTTCATCTGCGTTCATGTGTGGCGACCCAAAGCGAGATGAGCCGCAGATGAACGCAGAATGGAGGGGTTGGACCGCCGAGCCGAGGGGTAGCAGGACGGGGATGAGCACGTCTTCATGGGCAGTTCATCGGCCCTTGGGTGCTCGTGGAATAATCTCCCATCATGGGCGCGACGACATCCGATCCCCCGTTTCCCGCCTGGCTCGAGGTCGAATACCCTGACCGCGACCTCGACCGGCTCAGTACGCTATTCCGCCCCATCGCCTTCATCCCCATCGCTATCCTGCTCGGACTGCTGAGCGGGCCCGCGACCCTCGGCCGGCCCCATGAAGCGGCCGAGTCGGGGCGGGCCATCGTACTGGTGTACGGGTCCGGGGGCATCCTGATGCTGCCCGCGGCCCTCATGCTCCTCTTCCGGCGGAAGTACCCGCGCTGGTGGTTCGACTGGAACCTGCAGCTGACCCGGTTCTCCACCCGCTGCCTCGCCTACCTCGCGCTCCTCCGCGACGAGTACCCCTCGACCGACGAGGAACAGGCGGTCCGGCTCGATATCGAGTACCCCGATGCTATGGAGCTCGATCGCTGGCTGCCGCTGGTCAAATGGCTCCTGGCGCTGCCCCACTACCTGATACTCTGCCTCCTGAGCATCGTCTCGGTCTTCTGCGTGATCGGCGCCTGGTTCGCGATTCTCTTTACCGGACGCTACCCGCGAGGGCTGTTCGACTTTGTGGTGGGCGTCTTCCGCTGGGCGCTCCGCGTGGGCGCCTATGCCTTCCTGCTCACGACCGACCGCTACCCACCCTTCACGCTGCAGGACGCATGAGCGACAGGAGCACGCAATGACCACGGATCGAATCCGTATCGAACAGCATGGGTTCACCGGTGTGGTCTGGCTGTGGGCCTGGCTCTTCAGCATCGGCCTGCTGCACCTCTCGTTCTGGAAGGCGGTGCTCGGCTTCTTCTTGTGGCCCTACTACCTCGGGGTGGCGCTCGCGCCGAGGTTTGCGCCGTAGCACCCTGACGAACTCTTCATCCGACCTTCAAAGGCTCTTGGCCCGCCGAGCGGTATCGTACCGTGCCCCAGAGTGAGTCTCCAACAGGAAGGTCGTATGAGAACGCTACGTTGTGCCGGTCTGGTGCTCGCCGCCGTGGCGGCGCTCGCGGTGACCGATGGTGCCGCGCAGGTGCGCGGCCTGCTCGGCGTGGGCCTCGGCGTACCCGTGGGGAACTTCGCTTCGACGGATGACGGCGGGAACGCCGATGCCGGCGGAGGGACCGCCCTCGCGGGTCTGGAATGGCTTCCCGAGGGTCGCACCCTCGGACTCCGGGTGGACGGCGCGTACAACCGCTTCTGCACCTCGGTCTGCGACGACGCCGGCGGGAACCTGGACGTCCGCTATCGTTTCCTGAACGCCAACCTGAACGGTCTGCTGGAGCTGCCGCTCGCCAACAGCGCGTTCCGGCCCTACCTCACCGGTGGGTTCGGGGTGTACAACTACCGGCTCGAGGGCAACGACGTGCCGGAAGGTCTCGACAGCCAGACCGACGTGGGCGCCAACGCTGGACTGGGTGCGATGTATCGTCTCGGCCAGGTGAACCTGTTCGCCGAAGGCCGGTATCATCACATCTTCGCCGAGAACAGCGACATCCAGTACATTCCGATCATGGTGGGCGCAAAACTCGATCTGTAACAGGAGCACGCTTCCTCGCGAGGAGCACGGCATGAAGCGTCTTCGGAGCAAGGGTGGGCAGGCGCTCGCGGCGGGGGCCGCGGGCGCCGCGTTGCTTGGGTTGGGCTACGTCGGACTGACCTGGGCCCGCTACGGCCGGACCGCGATGGCGGACGCCGCCGACGATCCGCTGATCGATGACTTTCTTCCCGATCCGGAAGTCAGGGAGCTGCACCAGACCGCCGTCGCCGCCCCCGCGGAGATCACCTGGGCGGCCGCGCAGGATCTCGACTTCCGCGACTCCGCCCTGGTGCGCGCCATCTTTCGCGGCCGCGAGCTGCTCATGCGTGCCCGGCCGAGACCGGGCGAGGGGTCCGGCACCTTTCTCGAGCAGGTGCAGGCCTTGGGCTGGCGACGGCTGACGGAGGAACCGGGCCGCGAGCTGGTGTACGGCGCGGTAACGCGCCCATGGGAGGCGAATGTCGTCTTCCGCGGACTCGAGCCCGGCGAATTCCGGGCGTTCGATGAGCCCGATTACGCCAAGATCGTCTGGGCGCTGCGGGTCGAGCCGGCCGGTGAGCGGTCGGTGTTCAGCACCGAGACGCGGGTAGCCACCACGGACGCCGAGGCACGTCGCAAGTTCCGGCGGTACTGGTCGTTGCTGTCTCCCGGAATACTGATGATCCGCCGGGAGAGCCTGCGCCTGGTCCGTCGCGAGGCGGAGCGGCGGGTGGCCAGCGCCTGAGGGCCTCGGCCGAACACCGCATGCGCGGGCCGAGAGCTGATGGAGCTGTGAGCCAGGTCCTCCGCGCGGTTCTGGTCCATCTGTACACCGCCTCGGGGGTGCTCTTCGCCATGTATGTGGCGATGGAGCTTACTGCGCCGGCGCCAGATCCGCGGCGAATGTTCCTGGCGCTCGCGGTGGCGGTGGTTATCGACGCGACCGATGGGACGCTGGCGCGGCGCTGGCAGGTGAAGCGGGTGCTGCCGGCGATCGACGGGCGGACCATCGACGACATCGTGGACTACCTCACCTACGTGTTCCTGCCGCTGCTCCTGATCTGGCGGATGGGATGGGTGCCGGCGCCCGGGTGGGTCTGGATCGCGCCGGCGCTAATCGCCTCGCTGTTCGGCTTCGCCAACACCGGGGCCAAGGACGAGACGGGCGGGTTCTTTCTGGGCTTTCCGTCCTACTGGAACGTGGTGGCGTTCTACGCCGGGTTCGTGGACCGGCTGTACGGGCCCTGGGTGAATGGCGCGCTGCTTCTGCTGCTGGCGTTGCTCACGGTGCTCCCCGTGCGGTTCCTCTACCCCAACCTGGCGCCGCGCCCCTGGCGGGGACCCGTCCTGGCCGGGGCGATCGTCTGGCTCGGCGCGATGCTCTGGCTGCTCCGCGACTACCCCGGGGCGCCGGCCGCGCTGGTGTGGGCCTCCCTGCTCTACCCCGCCTTCTATGTAGGGTTGTCCCTCCGGCTGGGAAGGCCGCCCCAGGCCGCCCATTGACGCGGATCACAGCCGCGACCTGTCCGCTGCCTTAACTCTGAGCCCAACGGGATCAGACCCGAGACGGCTACTCCAAGAGGAAAGGCAACATGGGTACTCACCTACGCTTGACCCCCATCCTGGCACTGATCGGTGCCCTCGCCCTGGGCGGGGCGCCGGCAGCCAGGGCGCAGGATACCAGCGCGGTCCGCAGCGATACATCCGGCTATCAAGGCTACGGCGCGGACACGCTGCAGCGGACCCAGCCCACCGGCCAGGCCGACACCGGCGCCAACTACAATGGGCCGCCCACGGACACGACGCTCAAGGCCAAGCCCGGAGTCCAGACCGGTCCGGCCGCGGCCGACAGCGGCAAGGCCGGCACGACCAGCCAGGCCGATACCGTGGTCTGCAAGGACGGCTCGAACTCACCGCGGACCGGTGAGGTGTGCCTCAAGCACGGCGGCATCGACTGGACGGCCACCAACGCGGCGCTCAAAGCGCGGGGGCAGGCGCCCATCCAGCCGAGCGACAGCGCGCTCAAGGCCAAGCCAGGGGTGCAGACGGGTCCGACCGACTCGAGCAGCATGGGGCAAATGGGCGACTCGAGCAGCATGGGGCAGATGAAGGACACCAGCTCCACGAGCCGATAGCGCTCGGGGGGTGCGCTATTCCAGCACCCGCCCCGCGCCGATAACCATCACCGGGCGTTCGGTCACCCGGACGTCCGCCAGCGGGTCGCCCTCGAGGATCACGAGGTCGGCCCGCGCTCCTGTGAGGATCTCGCCGGCGTCGCGGAGCTGGAGCAGGGCGGCCGCGTCCAGTGTCGCCGCCCTGAGCGTCTCCAGCGGCGTGAGGCCGGCCTCCGTAAGAGCGACCAGCTCCCGGGCGTTCTGGCCGTGGGGGAGCACGCCGGCGTCGGTGCCAAGCACGATCGGCACGCCGGCCCGGCGGAGCCGCCGGAACGAGGCGAGCACCTCGGGCCCGCCAGCGCCGCGGGTGAGGGTCGCGAGGGTGGAGATGACCCGCACCCCGGTGGCGCGGAGACGGGCGGCTCCCGACGAGTCCACGACCGGCGTATGCGCGAGGACGCGGACCCCGGCCCGGGCGGCGAGCAGCGCGCCGGCCTGACCGATGGCGTGGGCATACACCGGCCGCTTCCGCTCTCTGGCCGCGGCGAGAACCGGAGCGAGCAACGCGTCGCCCATCTGTACCGAGTCGGGGAAGGCCACGGCCTCGGCGGGCCAGCCGGTGACGCAGACCTTGAGCAGGTCGGCGCCGGCGTCGAGGTCGGCCCGGGCGCGGCGGCCGGCCTCCTCGGGCGTAGCCACCGTGGCGCCGCCGAACTCGCAGACGCCGCCCTTCATGCCGATCCACGAGCCGGCCGCGACGATGAGCGGTCCGATGACGCGGCCGGCGGCGATGTCGTCGCGGAGCCGGATCCCCGCGCCGTCGGCGGAGCCGAGATCGGCGACGGTGGTGAACCCCGCGCGGAGCGTGGCGGCGGCGTTGACGGCGGGGGCGCCGGCGAGGGTGAGGTGGACGTGGGCGTCGATCAGCCCGGGGATGACGACCCGCTGGTCGAGCGGGATGATCCTGGCATTCGCCGGTGGGCGCCAGCCACTTTCCGGCGGGTGGATGGCGGCGACCCTGCCGTTCCTGATCTCGATGGCGCCGTTGGCGCGCAGCACGCCGCCGCGGATATCGAGATAGCGGCCGCCGGTGAGGACGAGGTCGGCGGGCGGCGCTGCGGCGCGGCCCGCGCCGAGGGTGAGCGCGGCGAGGAGCGCCGCGACGAGAGATCGGTGACGAGGGGAGAGACTCACTCGAGCAATCTACCCGCGGGCCCCGGCGTGGCGACACGGATCCGACTCGAACCGAGAGCACCGATGGACCACTTCCGCTCGACCCTACTCTCGCTGCTCGCGCTGACCGCCGGGGCGGCCCGGCTCGGCGCGGCCCAGGGCTCGCCCGATCGTCCCAACATCGTGGTCTACGTCGCCGACGATCTCGGCTGGCGGGACACCGGCGTGTACGGCAACGCCGCCGTGCGAACGCCCTCGATCGACCGCATCGCCCGCTCGGGGCTGCTGGTGCGGTACGCCTTCGTCACCTCGCCGCAGTGCAGCCCGTCCCGCATCAGCATCCTGAGCGGGCGCTATCCCCATACCACCCGCACCGAGGACCTGCACACCCCGACGCCGGCCGGCGTGCGGATCCTGCCGTCGTACCTCCAGTCGGCCGGGTACTTCACCGGCATGATGGCCAAGACTCACCTCGGGCCCAACGCCGAGCGGCAGTTCCAGTGGTACTCACCGGAGACGGTGGCCGCGCTGCCGGCGTTCCTCGACTCGACGGGGACCCGGCCCTTCTTCCTCTGGGTCGCGTTTCACGAGCCGCATCGGCCGTACGACACCACCGCCGCGCCGAGCCACGCGCCCGAGCGGAGCGTGGTGACGCCGTACCTGGTGGACACGCGGGCGACCCGGGTGGACATCGCCCGCTACTACGACGCGATCGCGACGATGGACCGGAAGATCGGCGAGATGACCGCGGAGCTGGAGCGGCGGGGGCTGGCCGACAACACGCTGGTGATCTTCCTCAGCGACAACGGCGCGCCGTTCCCGCGGGAGAAGGGGACGCTCTACGACGGCGGGACCCGGGAGCCGCTGCTGCTCAGCTGGCCCGGGGTGATCCGGCCCGGGACCGTCTACGACCGGGCGCCGGTGGGCCTGGTGGACCTGATGCCGACGCTGCTCGAGGTGGCGGGGCTCCGGCCCGACTCGCTGGTGCAGGGCCGCAGCTTCCGCACGCTGCTCACGGCGCCGGAGTCGTACACGCCACAGGAGTACGTCTTCACCGAGCGGAACTGGCACGACTGCGACGAGCACCAGCGCGCCGTGCGGGATGGGCGATGGAAGCTGATCCGCACCGACGCCTACACCGATCTGCCGCTCTGCACCGCCGCGGACATCGGCATGAGTCCGTCGTTCCAGGAACTGAGGGCGCGGAAGACGGTGGCCCCGGCGCGGCTGACCCTGGCGCAGCGACGGCTGTTCGAAGCGCCCAGGGCGCGGCTCGAACTGTAC
>Ga0310810_10007149_pt1 | contig 12702 bp, 12 predicted proteins | sample NCmetagenome_FD_207641 | JGI IMG/M metagenome (GOLD analysis project Ga0310810, IMG submission 207641) | Soil microbial communities from experimental microcosm in Duke University, North Carolina, United States - NC | ecosystem: Engineered > Artificial ecosystem > Soil microcosm > Unclassified ... | reverse complement strand
GCGCCCACGCGAGGCGCAGGAGCGCGCCCAGGAGCGGCGCCGCCGTGCGCCGACGTCGTCTGGGCCGCCGCTGGTCGACAGTTGACATACCCGGGTCAAGCCCCTTTACAAGTGAGGATCCGTAGGGCATTTTACCGCCTCCCGGTTGCCGGCCGTCGGGTGTCAGATCCTTTCGTGGTCAAATACGTCGGATGCCGATCACGGCCGAAGACGTCGCCGTGCGCTGTTGCGTCTACGACATCGTGCTCGAGTCCGGTCGCGTGCCGGCCAGGCAAGACTGCGCTCACCGGCTCAGCCGTACAGATGCCGAGATCGCAGCATCGCTCGAGCGGCTGCACGCGGCGCATCAAATCGTTCTCGCTCCGAACGGCGAGATCCTGATGGCGATGCCTTTCTCGGCGGTGCCGACGCCGTTCGTCGTCTCGTCGGGCACGTTTCGGACGTACGCCAATTGCGGCTGGGACGCGCTCGGAGTCGCTGCGATGCTCCACTGCGATGCGACCGTCTCGACGTCCTGCTCCGACTGCGGCGACGCCCTGGAGGTCTCCGTCGCGGATTCACGTGCCTCGGGCGATGCGCTCCTTCACTTCGCGCTTCCCGTGCGGCACTGGTGGGATTCGGTGGTGTTCACGTGAAAGACGATGCTGTTCTTCCGTGACGAAGAACACGTCGCCCGTTGGTGCCGCGCGTGGAGACAGCCGAGAGGTGCGGTGCTCGATCTGAACACCGCCTGGCGGCTGGCGGACGCCTGGTATGGCGTTCCGCGCAACCGCCGCGACTGGCGGCGATATTCGCCGGACGAAGTCGCCGCGATCTTCGCCCGCCTCGGATTGACCGGAGAGTTCTGGTCCTCGTAGACGGCCCGGCTGCTGAGCGCAGCCCGCGTCACGGCTGTTTCTGCGACGCCAGCTGCTGCACGACCGACAACGCCTTCTCGACGTGCTGCGCCGGGCTGATCTTGTCGTCGTTCGTCGAGAGCACCGAAGCGATCGTTCCGTCCGGCTTCACGATAAAGGTCGTCCGCTCGGTGAACGCGTGATCGATCTCGACGCCGCGCGTGTCCTTGATGCCAGGTTTCGCCTCGGACGCCTTGAGATCGTACGACCTGGCGATGGCGCCATCGGAGTCGGACGCAACGGCGACCTTTCCGGCGCAGTATTGCGGATCGGCCGAGAACGCATTGAGACGTTCGATGCTGTCCTGGGAGACGCCGATAATCGTGGCGCCCGCCGCGTCGAACTTGTCCTTGTTCTCCGCGAACGTGTGCGCCTCGATGTTGCAGCCACCCGTGAACGCGGACGGGTAGAAGTACACCACAACCGGGCCCTTTTTGAGGGCGTCGGCGAGCGAGAACTGGATTTCCTTCCCGGCGAGCGACGCTTTCGCGGTAAACGCCGGGGCTTTCTCACCTTGCTTCAAAGCGGCAAATGCGGGCATAGTCATCACGCCTGCCAGCAGGATGCCAACCACCAACCGTCGCATGAATGCAACCTCCTCGGGTCCCAACGGGCGCCGGAACGCCCCACCCGTCTCATCATCATAGTCTCCGCCAGAATGAGTGTCATCGATTGGCTGCTCGACGCGGATCCTTCCCTGCGCTGGCAGGTGATGCGCGACCTGATTGACGAGCCGGCGTCGGCCGTCGCGATCGAACGTGCGCGCGCAGCGACCGAAGGCGCCGGCGCGCGGATCCTCGCCTTGCAGGCGGCAGACGGGCGCTGGGGCGGCGCCGCCTGGAATCGCGGGTGGGATTCGACGATGCACGCGTTGATGCTGTTGAGGGAATTCGGCCTCGACCCGGCTGGTCCCGAGGTTCGGCGCGCGATTGCGCTCGTGCGCGATCACGTGACGTGGCGCGGATCCGGCCCCGAGGAGTGCGATGCAAACGCATTCTTCGAAGGCGAGGTCGAACCGTGCATCAACGGGCAGGTGGCGGCGTGCGGCGCATATTTCGGCGTCGACGTCAGCGGGCTCATCGATCGGCTGCTCGGGGAACAACTGCCGGACGGCGGATGGAACTGCGAGGCGCCCGAGCGCTCGATGCGGTCGTCCTTCAACACGACGATCTGCATCCTCGAAGCCCTGCTCGAATACGAAACACGCTTCGGCAGCCACCCTGACGTGACGGACGCGCGTCTGCTGGGGCAGGAATACCTGCTCGAGCGCCGTCTCCATCGGCGCCGGTCCAGCGGCGAAGCGATCGCGCGCGATCGCAAGAGCGGCGTGGACTTCACGCGTTTCGCGTTCCCAACGTGGTGGCATTACGACGTGCTGCGCGGGCTCGAGTACCTGCGCCGCGCAAACGCCTCACCCGACGGACGGGCCGCCGAGGCCATCGCGATCGTCGAGTCCAGACGCGATCGCACCGGGCGCTGGCCGCTCGATATCCGCCACGCGGGCCGGATGCTCGTCGAGATCGACGATGGCGAAGGCGAGGCGAGTCGCTGGAACACCCTCCGCGCCATGCGTGTGCTCCGCTGGTTCGAGCGATAGAATTCAATCCAACATGCGCATCTCACGTCATTTCGTTACCGCTCTCGTTGCGTTCTCGCTTGGTGCCGCCGTCGTCGCTCAACGCGGCGGCCAGGGCACCAGCATCAAACCCGGAGAAGAGTGCCCGCCCGGCATGACCGAAATCAGGCCGGGCAACTGTCAGGCGCCGATGCTGCCCCCGCCGAGCATCGTCGACTATCGTCCGCGCTCGACCCTCGTCACGCCGGCGCACCTGGTGCCGCGCGCGAAGTTTCCGGCGATCGATTTCCATGGTCATCCGGGGAGCCGCATCATGTCGCCCGATGCGCTGGCCACGATGATCGGCGAACTCGATAAACTGAACGTCCGCGTCATGGTGTCGGCCGACGATTCGTCCGGCGACCGGCTGCAGCAGGCCGAGAAAACCATCGGCTCATCGCCATACAAAGATCGCGTGCGAGTACTGGCGGGAATCGATTTCCGCGGTGTCGGCCCCGGCTGGGCCGACAAAGCGGTGCAACAGCTCGAGGCGGATGTGAAGGCCGGCGCCGTCGGCGTCGGCGAACTGTCGAAGGGGCTGGGCTTGTCGATCACCAAACCTGACGGCACCCGGCTGCGGATCGATGATCCCGCACTCGATCCCGTCTGGGATGCCTGTGCGCGCCTCAATCTGCCCGTCTTCATTCACACGGCCGACCCGCAGGAATTCTTCGAGCCCATCGACAACCACAACGAACGGTGGCTGGAGCTGGCGCTCTTCCCTGGCCGCCGCTATCCGTCGGACCGCTTTCCGAGTTTCGACGAGCTGATGACCGAGCGCGACAATCTCTTCAAGCGCCACCCGCGCACGAAGTTCGTGGCTGCGCACATGGGATGGCACGCGAACGATCTCGCGCGGCTCGGAAAGATGTTCGACGAGATGCCCAACGTGTCCGCGGAACTCGGCGCGGTGTTGTACGACATCGGTCGCCAGCCGCGCGTCGCGCACGACTTCTTCATGAAGTATCAGGATCGCATCCTCTTCGGGAAGGATGCGTACGAACCATCGGAATATCCGTACTACTGGCGCGTGCTGGAAACGAAAGACGACTACTTCGATTACTACCGCAACTATCACGCGTTCTGGAAGCTGTACGGGATCGACCTTCCCGACCCGGTGCTGAAGAAGGTGTATTTCGCAAACGCACTGCGGCTCACGCCGGGACTGCCGCAGGGCGGCTGGCCTCAGTAGAGACGAGACGCCACCGCACGCTCGATGAGGTCGACGGCGGCATCGAAACCGATGGCCGCCGAGTTCACGGTGATGTCGTACGCGCGGGAGTCGGTCCATTCGATGTCGGCCATGGAGCGGATGATCCGCCCCCGATCCCGATCCGACTTGAGGACCATCTGACGTGCCGCGTCCTGGCTGGGTATCTGATAGACCTGTTGCACCCGCTCCACTCGCCACTGCTCCGGCGCGTGAACGAACACCGTGACCACGTCGGGCCGCTGCCTGAGCGTCTGCGCCGCTCCGCGGCCGACGATCACCGCGGTCTGACCCTCGACGATCTCGCGAAGGAGGCGGTTCTCCACCTCGAAGACCGCCTCTTCGTACACCGCCATCACCGAGGGGGCGCAGTAGACACCGTCCGCGGCACCCAGCGCGAACGCCTGCTGAAGCCGGGCCCAGAATGTCGGCGCCTTGGCCGCGGGCGCGACTTCACAATCTTTCAGGTACTCGGCGGCGACGCGGAGCAGATCGCGATCGATATAGCGCCGACCGAGGCGCTCGGCCACGCGCTGGCCGATGAACGACCCCCCACTGCCCCTTTGTCGTGAAATTGCCACGGTCGGTTCGCTGCGCGCCACGATGGTCTCCCTGCGGTTACTCGCGCCGGCTCGGCCCTTCCCGCGTTGTTCGCTGCAGATAATAGCGCAACGCTCCGGGTGGTGGTTTGTGCCGCGACGGTCGTCGAGCACCTGGATGAAGTCCTGGGTGAGTAACCGGCGGGTCACGCCCGGTCAGGCCGCCGATTTTGCCGCGGCGGGCACTTGGAGTAGCATGACGACCACCGTTCGACTTGAGCCGGCGTCCTCTTTGAAGACAGGAGGATCGAAATGCGGCAAGACCGCTTGCTCAGGGCCCTTCGGAATCCCAGGAAACGTCTGCCTGTCTCCCGGCGGCGGTTCATCCGGACCAGCCTCGGCACCCTGGCGGCTGGCGCGGTTGTCGGCCCGCAGTTGTTCCGCCCGCAGATGGCCTATGCGGCGGGTACCGATCCGATTCCAGTCCCGGGTTCGCCCAACCTCGCGCCATTCCACGTCTGGGCTCCGATATTCGTGGACTCCATCGACGCCGAGCCCGCGACGATTACCAACTTCAACGGCGTCGCCGGCATCGCATATCTGAACGGAAACGTCACGCGTACGAATCTGAAGACGGGCGCGGTCGATGTCCTGCCGTTCCTGGACGCGGACATGCGGTTCATGCAGGGGGTCTATCGCGGCGCGGACGGCAAACCCCGTCAAGGCACGTTCGGATTCGTCTGAATCGACGTGTACGACCCCAGTCTGGGGTTCCAGCAGGTCAACGACTTCAATCCGGGCATCAATCCGTATCCGGACGGACTTTTCTGGACGCTGCAGATTCCCGACGACAGCGTGAGCGTCCATCCCGGCGAGGGCGGCGCGATCTACAAAGTCAGCAACCTTCAGGTCCGCGACTTCGGCGATATCGGATCGGCGTTCAATGGCGCACCTGGTGTGCCGGCGACCGTCTCGTTCGAAGTGCGGTGGTCGGGCGTCGAACAGCGTCTGCACATCACCGATCGGGCGGCCGGGTTTGCCGGACAGTTCGTGCGCGGCGGCGCGCAAATGTCCTGGTCGGCCGTATCCGGCGACTACTCGTATCAGTCCGATGCCCTGGAGACCTCGTCCAGCGATTTCGCGGAGACGGGGACCGAGCGGAACGGCGTGTTCTTTCCGCGCTCGTAACGTTCGTGGCACTCGCTGTGGACTGCCGAATTCGCATAGTGCTGGTGTGTCCGGCACGCGCAGGCTGACTCGAAGCCCTGCGATCGGCCCACATCATGAGACACAACCATCGCGAGACGGGGAATATCGCGCACACCACGCTGTCGGTCATTGTCCTCGTCCTGCTCGTCGCCGCGTCCGTCTGGATTCTCAGCCCGTTCCTGACGTCGCTGCTGTGGGCCACGATCATCAGCGTCGCCGTCTGGCCTTCGTTGATGCGCTTGGAGATCCTGTTGGGCGGCCGTCGCGGCCTTGCGGTCGCGCTGCTGACGGTCACGGTGCTGCTCGTTGTCTTCGTGCCGCTCACCCTCGCGCTCACCACGATGGTGAAGAGCGTTCAGCAGGTCACCACACAGGTGGAATCGCTCGAGTCGATCCCTCTGCCTCCGCCGCCTGCCGCGCTGGAGCACGTGCCCTTTGCCGGCAAGTGGGCCGCTGCGAAGTGGACCAGCTTCGTGCTGCTGTCGCCGCAGGAGCGGGCGGCCGTCCTCGCGCCATACGCTCAGAGCGCGCTGCAATGGTTCATCGCGAAGGCCGGCAGCCTCGGGGCGATGGCACTCCAGCTCCTGTTTACGGCGATCATCACTCCCCTCCTGCTTGTGAATGGCGAAGCCGTTCGGGACGGCATCCTTCGGTTCGCCGAACGCCTGGCGGATCAGCGGGGACATGACGCGGCGGTCCGAGCGGCGGAAACGATCCGCGGCGTCGTGCTCGGCGTCGTCGTCACCGCGATCGTGCAGGCCGCGATTGGCGGAATCGGCCTGTTCGTGAGCGGCGTGCCGGCAGCGGGCCTGCTGACCGCGGTCATGCTGTTTCTCTGTCTCGCGCAGATTGGTCCGATCCTCGTGCTGATACCGGCCACCGCATGGTTGTACTGGTCCGGTCAGACCACACACGGGACGACCCTTCTGGTGATCGCCGTGATCGCCCTGACCATCGACAACATCGTGCGGCCTGTCCTCATCAAGCGAGGCGCAAACCTGCCGTTGGTGCTGATCTTCGCCGGCGTCATCGGCGGCCTCGTCGCGTTTGGCGTCGTCGGAATCTTCATCGGACCGGTCGTGCTCACGGTCGCATACACACTGCTGGCGACGTGGGTGGCGGATGCGGACAGGATGCAGCCCACCGCCGAACGTCCAGCGGTGAAGGCCATGCTCTGACGCGCGCTGTCCGTTCAGCGCGTCAGGCCGACGCGTCGCATCAGATCGGCAAAGCGCGGATCGGAACGAAGGGGATCGAACCCGGGACGCAGCAGCACGCCAGGGTTGAATCGTTCCTGGGCCGCCTGTTCGACCCATCCCATCGCCTGATCGTGGTCGCCGAGGGCAGCGTAGATAACGGCAATTTCGGTTGCGTACGAGTGGAGCGGACTCGAGCGGCGTTTCAAGTCGTTCAGCAGTCCGGTTGCTTGCTGCCTGTCACCCGCGGCAACGTAAGCCCGGGCGAGGTTCGCGATGCACGTCGCGCCGCCCCCCGAGAGCGTCACAGCTTTCTGCAGCTCGGCGATCGCTTCCGCATTCATGTGCTTTTGCAGGTAGGCCTGGCCGAGATGGTTGTGCGCGAGGCCGAATGCCGGGTCCAGCTCGAGAGTCTTGAGGCTCTGTTGAATCGACGCGTCGTACGAGCCCGCGAGCGCCAGCAACTCAGCGAGATCGGCGTTGATCACGAGCGACAGCGGATCCACGCTTTGCGCCTTTTTCATTTCGACGATGGCCTCGTCGTAGCGCCGCATCAGCGCCAGGTGCCAGGCATACCAGTGGTGCGCCGTCGCGTAGCCCGGATTCAACTGGATGGCACGCTCGAACTCATCCCCCGCCCGGGCAAAATCCCAGTCGAATCCATCCAGGCAAAATGCGAGGGACGTGTGCGCCTCGCCGAGCGTCCCGTCCAGCTCCAAAGCCTTCGATGCCGCGGCTTTGGCTTTCGGGAGCGCCTCCTTCGGCGTCATCACTGCATACTGCCAGTCTCCCAGCAGCGCGTAGGTGTCCGCCAGCCCGGCATACGCGCGCGCATAGCGCGGATCCTGTTCGATCGCCTGTTCGAAGTAGGCGCGCGCCGTCATCAGGCCATTGCTCGTTCGCTTGTTCCAGAAGTAGCGGCCCTTCAGATATGACTCGTAGGCAGCGGGATTCAGTTCTGCCGCGGTGCTCAAGGCCACCCGCTCAGCGGGATTGACATTCACCCGAATGCGGTCGGCAATGGCCCTGGCGACGTCGTTCTGCAGCGACAGGGCATTTCGCATGTCGCCCTGGTAGCTGTCCGACCAGAGATGGCGGTCGGTGGCGCTGTCGATGAGCTGCGCGGTGATGCGCACCTGATCGCCGGATCGCAGCACCGTACCTTCGACGACGGCATCCACGTTCAGCTCGCGCGCGATCTGCGGAAGCGGTTTGCGCGTGTGCTTGTAGGCCATCACGGACGTCCGCGAGATGACCCTGAGCGCGCTGATCTGCCCGAGATCGGTGATCAACTCGTCGGTCATGCCGTCGGCGAAGTAGTCCTGCGACTGATCCGACGACAAACTCTCGAGCGGCAGGACGGCGACCGAATGGATCGTCGGCTGCGCGTCAATCCGGCCGTGAAGGGTCCGGAAGACAACGAGTGCGAGCGCCGCTGCCGCGACTGCCGCAATCGCCCACGGCCGCACCGCCGCCGCACTCCGGAAGCCGTGTCGCGTCGGGATGGAACCAGGCGCCTCAAACGCCGCGGCAGGGGCAGCCTGCGCCGTCACCAGGAGCGTGGCCGCCTTCGCGCGGTCCGCGATCTTCACGTCAGCGAGAAAACGGTATCCGCGGCGGGCAACGGTCTCGACGAAGCGCGGCGCTTCGGCGGAATCGCCGAGCGCATGGCGGAGCTTGTTGATCGCCTTGTTCAGGCCGTGATCGAAATCGACGAATGTGTCCGCCGGCCAGAGCGCCTGCTGAAGCTCCTCCCGCGTAACGACGTCGCCAGGACGCGCGAGAAGCATTGCGAGCACCTGGAAAGGCTGCTGCTGCAGGCGTACGCGTAGACCGTGCTTGCGGAGTTCGCCGGCGCGCAGATCCACTTCGAATACGCCAAACGAGACACGCTGCTGTTCCGCGTCCATACGAGAGTGGACCAGACCTCAAGCGTACCACAGCCGTGTGCACCCGCCGGCCCCACGCCCGCGGGAGAAGAACGCCTCTTAACACCGGCGTCCTCAGGCATTTGCACGGGGACCCGAATTCCACGATCGAGGGAGGCGCGGTCCATTGGCGCTCCTCCGCCGGCTCCTCATAGTGGAGCGGTCAAACAGGAGGACGACATGTTCCACGACAGCGAGAAAGATGAAGACGCGCTCCCATCCGATCAACACGGGGATGGCGTCGACCGGCGGGGATTCCTGAAATGCATGGCGTGGGCGGGCACCGGCGCATTCTTCCTGATGGAAGGCGGCGTTCTGAAATCGTACGCCCTGGGCCGCGCGGCGGCTGGCGCGCCATCGAACGAACTGAGTTTCGTGCAAATCAGCGACAGTCACATGGGATTCAACAAGGCAGCAAATCCCGACGTGATCGCCACCCTCAAGACTGCCGTCGACAAAATCAACGCGCTCGCCACTCCCCCGGAATTCATGCTTCACACGGGCGACATCACGCACCTGTCGAAGCCGGAGGAGTTCGACACGGTCGACCAGGTCCTCCGGGATGCGCGGCCGAAAGACGTGTTCTTCGTACCCGGGGAGCACGACATGCTCGACGACGACGGCCGTCAGTACCTGGAACGCTACGGAAAGGGCACCAAAGGGGCGGGCTGGTACAGCTTCGACAGGAAAGGCGTCCACTTCATCGGCCTGGTGAACGTCGTCAACCTCAAGGCGGGTGGCCTGGGCACACTCGGTGCCGAGCAACTGGCATGGCTCCGAGATGACGTCGCGCACCTGAAGCACAGCACTCCCATCGTCGTCTTCGCGCACATCCCCTTGTGGAGCGTGTATCCGCAGTGGGGCTGGGGCACTGACGACAGCGCGCAGGCGCTATCGCTGCTCAAGAAGTTCGGGTCGGTCGCGGTGCTGAACGGGCACATTCACCAGACGATGCAGAAAGTGGAAGGGCACGTCACCTTCCATACCGCGGCGTCCACCGCGTTTCCGCAGCCGAAGCCCGGCGCCGCCGACTCACCGGGCCCGATGAAGGTTCCGGCGGAACAGCTGAAGAGCATCCTCGGCATCACGGACGTGACGTTCGTCCGTGGAAAGCACGCGCTCGGGATCATCGATTCTTCGCTTGCGTAGGTCGGACATTGCCTGATTCGTCGTTACCTGGATGCGTCATTGCCTGAATTCGTCATTGCCTGAATTCGTTATTGAACAGGAGTCATATGCCACGCCATCTCTGGATTGCGCTCGCCATGTCGTTGACGAGCATCGTGCTGAGCGGAGCCGTCGGTGACCAGCCGCACGCTGCCGCCCCTTCGGTCCCGCTCGCGCCGGAAGTTGCCATCGACAACTTCACGTTCGGCCCGACGGAGGTGAAGATCCCTGTAGGGACCACTGTGACCTGGGTGAACCGCGACGACATCCCGCACACCGTCGTGAACACGGACAAAGCGTTCAAGTCGAAGGTGCTCGACACCGACGACAAGTTCTCTTTCACGTTCACCCGGGCCGGGAAATACCCGTACTTCTGCTCGATCCACCCGAAGATGACGGGGACCGTGATCGTGGAGTGATGGAAGATGCCTATTCGGCGTGCAGCGCCTCGAGCGGGCTGACCGCCGCGGCGCGCACCGCCGGAACGTAGCACGCGAGCAGCGCGACGGCGACGAGCCCGATCGCCACGCCGGCGTACGTCAGCGGATCGACGGCACTCACACCGAACAGGAGCGTGGCCATGAGCCGCATCAGCGCAGCGGCTCCGGCGAGACCGAGCGTGGCTCCGATGGCCGCGAGTCGCAATCCCTGGGCGACGAAGAGTCCGGTGACCTGCTGCGGACGCGCACCGAGCGCGACCCGGATGCCGATCTCCCGTCGCCGCTGCGACACCGCGTACGAGATCACACCGTACATCCCCGCAACGCCGAGCATCACCGCCATCAGTCCGGCAATCGAGAGCATGATGAGCGAGAACGACGTCCGTGCGAGCGACTTGTCGTAGATCTCCTGCAGTGTCCGCACGTTGGCAAGCGGCAGGCTGGGATTGACGGACCAGACCGCCTGGCTGACGTCTTTCAGCAGGCTGTTCGATCTCGCACGGCTGCTGCGGATCACGAACGCTGGTCCGCGGCGAATCGAAACGTCGTCGCCTTCGAACCCATGCATGAACGTCGGGAAATACGCCGACGTGGGCGCCTTCTGATCGACGCCGTCGTCGCGGACGTCGGCGACAACGCCGATGATCTGGCGCCATGGGGTCTTCATGGATTCACGAACGCTCCGGCCGATGGCAGCGGTCGGACTCCCCCACAGCTCGCGCGCGAGGTTCTCGGAGACGAGCGCGACGGGCCGCAGCTGATACACGTCGTCCCACGAAAAATCGCGGCCCGCGACGAGCGGCGTCCCCAGCGTTGGCAGCAGACCGGGGGAAACCTGCTTGAAGCGCCGGAGCGCAGGCATCTTCCCGTCGGCATATTGCTTGTCGTCGGCGTAAATGGGATCGCTCCAGTGCTCCCCTTCCATCGGGACCGCGTTCGTCAAGCCGACGGACGTCACACCCGGGATCGCCGCGATCTTGTCCAGAATGGTTTGCTGCACCCGCATCACCGCGGCCGCGTCCTTCACGGCGGCTGCCGGGATCGTAATGCGCATCGTCAGCACGTCTTCGGGATGCGTGAAACCCGGTTGAACGTGCCGCAGAGCCTGGAACGTGCGAACCATCAGCCCTGAGCCAACGAGCAGCACCATGGCGAGTGCGATCTGCGCGATGACGAGCATGTTGCGCGCGCGCTGCCGATCGCGGCCGGCGCTCATCGTGCGGCCGCCTGCGCGCAGCTCGGTCGCGACGCGGGGGCGTGCGTATTTCGCGACGAGCACGCCGCCAAACAGCACGCCTGCGATGATGGACAGGACCAACGAGAATACGAGCACCGGCCCGCTGATGCCGATGTCGGTTACGCGAGGCAGGTTTGCCGGGGCCACCGCAGCAAGGAGCCGCACGCCGCCGTAGGCCAGGCCCAGACCGATCACGCCTCCGCAAATGCCGAGGATGACGCTCTCCGTCATCAGTTCACGCGCAATGCGGGTCCATCCGGCGCCGAGTGCCGCGCGAACGGCGAGCTCCTGCTGGCGGCCGTCCGTGCGCACGAGCAACAGGTTCGCGACGTTTGCACACGCAATCAGAAGGACGATCCCGATCGTCCCCATGAGGACCCATAGGACGCGCCCCACGTCACCAACGATCGCGTCCTTGAGGGGACGCAGTGCCGGCGCGAGGCGCGCGTCGGTGAACATCTTGGGGCTGTATCCGGGAAACGCCGGAAAGGTCTTGATCGAAATCGGAATGAGCCGCGCCATGTCCGCTGTCGCGGAGTCAATCGTGGCACCGGGCGCAAGCCGGGCAATCGCTTCGTAACTGAACTGACCCAGAAATGTCTTGTTGCGGTCGAGCTGCAGCGGGACGAGGGCGGACGGGTTCCGGTCGAGAAATCGGAACGTGGCGGGTAAGATGCCAATGATTTCGCGCGGACGGCCGTCGAACATCACCCGCCGGCCCACGGCCGAGGGATCTCCCGCGAATCGTGCCTGCCAGTACGCGTATGTCAGGATCGTCGTCTCCGGACTGCCCGGCGCGTCGTCCGCTTCCGTGAACAGCCGTCCGACCGCCGGGCGGACGCCGAGCGCTGGCAGCACGCCCTGACTGACGGCGACCGCGGGAATTTCCTCGGGCTCGGCAAGTCCGGTGACGCTTTCGGTATCCCCCTGATAGAGGCCTATCGCCTCAAAGCTCTTCGCCTGTTCGCGATAAGTGAAGTAAAGGAAGGGAGCGGCGCCCGCGCGCTCGATGTTCACGCCGGGGGCGGAGTGATCCACCGAGACCAGCCGCCCGGAGTCCGGGTACGGCAGCGGCTTGAGCAGCACGCCATAGACGACCGCGAATATCGCGCAGTTGGCGCCGATTCCGATGGCGAGTGTCAGGACGGCGACGCTCGTGAAAAGCGGGAACTTGGCAAGGCGCCGGAGGGCGTGCTTCAAAGGCATGTCGCTTTAGACGAAAACCGCGGGCCAATCGTTTTGCCGGCAGAGGACGGCCTGCCGCG
>Ga0310810_10007148_pt1 | contig 12703 bp, 8 predicted proteins | sample NCmetagenome_FD_207641 | JGI IMG/M metagenome (GOLD analysis project Ga0310810, IMG submission 207641) | Soil microbial communities from experimental microcosm in Duke University, North Carolina, United States - NC | ecosystem: Engineered > Artificial ecosystem > Soil microcosm > Unclassified ... | reverse complement strand
GATTTCATGGACGGTGAGCCGGCCGGAGACTGGTCGGTCGAACATCGCGATCGTCTACAGCGGCTCTTCACCGACGCGCTCATGGAGCTCGGCGATCAGCACGCGAACGAGAATCGAACGGCGAAAGCAGCCGATGCCTACCGCCGCGTGCTCGCGCGCGATGACCTGAACGAGGATGCAACGCGCGCACTGATGCGCTGCTACGCTCGCGTCGGTGAGCGATCGCAGGCCCTGCGGCTATACCAGCGATTCGCTGATCGGTTGCGCAAAGAGCTGGAGGCAGAGCCGGAAGAAGCGACCCGCGAGCTTCACGACGAGATCAAAGCCGGGTAGCTGTCATGCGGCCTCGTTGCGGAGCACCGCGCCCACCCGCGACCGATTCGCGACACCGAGCTTGGACAGCACGCGCTCGACGTGGTTGCGCGCCGTGAAGTAGCTCACCCCCAGACGCTCGGCGACTTCCTGGTTCGACAAGCCGGTCGCGACGAGACGGGCCACTTCGACTTCGCGAGCGCTCAGCTTGTAGCGGCTCTGCAACTCGGCGTCGGTGAGCGGATTCACGAGCTCGAACGCGGCGGTCACGAGTACGCCGGCTTCGTCGCCGGGCATCCAGCCCGTCGCCAGCGTACCGCGGAGACGGTACACGCGGCCATCGGCTCTTACTTCGCGAAGCGCCGGAGTGTTGGTGCCCGCGGCCGCTGCATTCGACCGCTGCGCCGAGGCGGCCAGGCTCCACGCGATGCGCTGCGCTTCGGTGCGAACCTGAGCGCCCGGTCCCGCCGAACCCGGCATGCCGAACAGCTCCGCCGCACGTGGGTTGGCGTGAACCAGTCCGCCCGAGCCGTCGTACATCAGCACCGGTTCCGGAATCGCGTCGAGCAGCGTAGCCAGCTCGGAGCGGCGGGCCGCGAGTCGACGCCATTCCGATACGCCTGCCTTGAACGGCGGCACGAGCACGCGAACCATCGCCGCACGCTGGAGATCTTCAGGCTTCGAGCTGGCGCTGGTCCGCGCGGCGTACGCGTCGAGCGCTCGCTCGATCGCGTCCCATGCGGTCTCGCCCGAGGAGACGGTCGGCATCCGGAACTCGCTGCCGGTGACGTCGCTCATCGCGGTCCAGGCGGCGTCGAGCCACGCCGCGGCGCTCGAGTAATCGAACGGGGACAGCAGGGTGTGGAGGGCGCGCTCGAGGGAAGCCAGGGACTGGGCCGCCGAGAGCGTTTCATAGCGGGTGGGAGCCGTGGACGGGAAGTTCTGGTACACGTCGTCGCGAGTCGCCAGCACAATGCCTCCAAGAGTGATCGCCCCGCCGGCACCGTGCCGGCAACGGGGACCAAACTGTGAGGACGCTCTTACCTCCTGCTTATGGGCGATCCGGATCCCGATTACAGCGGCTTATGTAACCGCAGTACCTGTTTGCTCGGCGGCCTTCAGGCTCCGGTGGCGGCGCGGGCGGCTTCCAGCGCTGCGGCGTAATCAGGCTCGGCCATCTGATCCGGGACGTACTCGGCGTACGTGATACGATCCGCGGCGTCGATGACGAACACGGCGCGCTGGAGGAGTCGCCACTCGCGGAGCAGCACGCCGTAGTCCCGCCCGAAGTCCTCGTTCCGATGGCTCGACAGCGCCTCGTGCTCGACTCCTTCGGCCGCGCGCCACCGCGCCTGCGCGAACGGGAGGTCCATGCTTACGGTGAACACGTCGACTCCCGGTGGAAGGTCGTTCAGCCGACGCGTCTCGAACTGATGCGTCCCGACGTGGCAGACCGGCGTGTCCAGCGAGTTGACGACGTGAAGGAGCCGGACGCGCCCAGCCGTGCTGGCGAGTGTGATCTCGCGGGGGAGCCCCTCGCCGGGCGCGAGCGCGTCGAGCTTGAAGTCCGGCGCGCGGGAACCAGGGCGAAGCTTCGACCCGATGACCGTGAGTCGAATGTCGCCTTCGAATGCCTCGCCGGTTCGCTCCTCGGGCTGCGTGTTCATCGCTTCTCCGATCAGGGGAGCGTTGAAGAAATGCCGGGCCTCCCTGCGGAGCAAGCCGCGAACGAACGGCTTCTCTCCCCTTGCGCTTCTACAGGATCGATCCGATCTTCTCCTGTAGAAGCGAACAGGGAACCATGACCGAACAGGAAAGGCTCGACCTCCCGCAGGGAACGCTCGATCTGCTCATCCTCAAGGCCATCTCACTTGGCCCCATGCACGGATGGGCGATCTCCGAGCGACTTCGCGATGTCTCCAAAGCGATGCTCCAGATCCCGCAGGGGTCGCTGTACCCCGCACTCCACCGGCTCGAGCGACGCGGGTGGATCAGTGCCGAATGGGGTGCGTCGGACAACAACCGCCGCGCGAAGTACTACGAGCTCACACGCAGCGGGCGGAATCAGCTCCAGCGCGAGGCCGACGCGTGGCGAACGCTCACGACCGCCGTGTCGCTCGTGCTGGATATGGGGTGAAGCTCGGGAATGGGGAATCGGGAATCGGACCAACGAATCGGCGCATGGGGTCCTATGCTACGCGATTGGCTGAGCGACACAGTGAGCGACATCCGCTACCGCTTCCGTGCGGTCTTCCGGCGCGGCACCGTCGAGCGCGAGCTCGACGACGAGCTGCGCTTCCACCTCGAGCAGGAAGCGAGAAAGCTCGAGGCAACGGGGCTCGCGCCCGACGAAGCGCTGCGACGCGCGCGCCTGGCGTTCGGCGGCGTCGAGCGCATCAAGGACGACACGCGTGACGTGAGCGGCGTCTCCTGGCTCGAGACGTTCGGCCAGGACCTCCGCTATGCCGTGCGGGGACTGCGCGCCCGGCCTGCATTCACGGCATCGGTGGTGCTGACGTTAGGCCTCGGCATCGGTGCGAACGTCGCGATGTTCTCCATCGTCGACCAGCTGCTGCTGCGCGTACCGCCGTATCTCCGCGATCCAGGCCGCGTGCATCGCGTCTACCTGACGACGACGTCGCGCAAGGGGCGTGACGTCACGGAGGGGACGACCGAGTACACCCGCTACCTGGACCTGACGCGCTTCACGAAGACGCTCGACGCAACGGCGGCGTTCGCGGAGCGCAACTTCGCGATCGGCACGGGCGAAGACGCACGCGAACTCCCGGTGGGCATCGTGAGCGCGAGCTTCTGGTCCTTCTTCGATGCACCGCCCGCCATTGGCCGCTATTTCAGCGCCCGGGAGGACACTGCCCCGATCGGCGCCCCGGTCGTGGTGCTGAGCTACGCGTACTGGCAGGCGCGGTACGGCGGATCGCCTAACGTCATCGGCCAGACGGTCCAGGTCGGACCCGCGCCGTGCACGATCATCGGCGTCGCACCGAAGGGGTTCGTCGGGATCGCGGACGAAGGCGATCCGGCCGTATTCATCCCGGCGACGCTGTACGGATACGGCGTGTCCATGGAGCGAAGTCGCATCGACTACCACACGACGTACCACTGGGGCTGGCTCTATGTCCTCGTTCGGCGAAAGCCCGGCATCACGACCGAGGCCGCGTCAGCGGACCTCACACGCGCCTACCAGCTGAGCTGGGAAGCCGAGCGGGCGATGAGCCCGCGACTGAGGACCGCGGAGGCGGCGCGGGCGCGCGCGTCCGTGGAGCCGGTGGTCCGTGAGCGCGGACCTAACGCGAGCCCGGTGGCGAAGGTCGCCGTCTGGATCGCCGGCGTCGCGACCATCGTGCTACTCATTGCCTGCGCGAACGTCGCCAACCTGCTGCTGGCGCGTGCACTGAGCCGGCGTCGCGAGATCGCCCTGCGGCTCGCCCTCGGCGCCAGCCGCGGGCGCCTGCTCGCCCAGCTTCTCACCGAGAGCCTCACACTTGGCGCGTTAGGCGGCGTGGCGGGCCTCGCGGCCGCGCAGTGGGGCGGCGCGATTCTGCGGGCGCTGTTCCTGCGCGACGCCGGTGCGCTGGACGTGGTGCGAGACACGAGAACGCTCGCGTTCGCGGGCGCGGCGGCCCTGATGGCAGGCGTCCTCACCGGTCTCGTGCCGGCACTGCAGGCCGGACGCGCTTCGCTCGCCCCCGCGCTCAAGGCTGGTGTGCGCGAAGGGACGTATCAGCGCTCGCGAACGCGCACGGCGCTCCTGGTGTTGCAGGGCGCGCTTTCCGTGCTCCTGCTCGTGGGCGCGGGCCTGTTCGTGCGCAGCCTGCATAACGTGCGATCGATTCGACTCGGCTACGACGTCGACCCGGTGCTGTACGTGTCCCCGAATCTGCGCGGATTACGGTTGCCCGCGAGCGAGCGAGCGCAGCTCGCGCGACGCCTCGTCGAGCAGGCGCGTACCATTCCGGACGTCGTCGCGGCAGCGCGTGGCATCAGCGTGCCGTTCTGGAGCACCGAGGGCACAGGGTTCTACGTGCCCGGTGTCGACTCGGTCGGCAGTCTCGGTCGATTCACGATTCAGATGGCGTCGGCCGACTATTTCAGAACCGTCGGGACGCGTGTTCTTCGGGGACGCGGCATCACCGAGGCGGATCGCGCGGACGGCGAGCCGGTGGCGGTCGTGAGCGAAGGCATGGCCGAACTGGTGTGGCCGGGCAAGGACGCCATCGGCAAGTGCATCATGCTCGACAGCCCCTCGGCTCCATGTCAGCGGGTCGTCGGGGTCGTCGAGAACATCCATCAGACGAGCCTCACCGAGATACAGAAGCTGCAGTTCTATGTCCCGATCGAGCAGCTGAGACCCGAGGAAGCGGTGCTCTTCGTGCGCACGCACGGCGACGCGAGCCTTCACGCCGATCAGGTGCGCCGACAGCTGCAGAAAGTGATGCCGGGCGCGGGCTACGTGACGGTGACGCCGATGCGCGACATCATCGATCCTCGACAGCGGGCGTGGCAGCTCGGCGCGACAATGTTTCTCGTGTTCGGAGTCCTGGCGCTCGTGCTCGCGGCGGTCGGGCTGTACAGCGTCATCGCCTACGCGGTGGCCCAGCGCACGCAGGAGATCGGCGTCCGGATCGCGTTAGGTGCGGGCGTCCGCGATGTCATGCGGCTCGTGCTCGGCGAAGGCATGCGCGTCGCGGTCATCGGGATCGCCATCGGCGGCGCCGTCGCGCTGTGGGCGAGCCGCTGGGTTGGACCGATGCTCTTCTCGGTGTCGCCCAGGGACCCGGTGATCTACGGCCTCGTCGCGGTGGTCCTGCTCGTCGCGGCAGCGCTCGCGAGCGCGGTTCCGGCGCTCCGTGCATCGCGGGTGGATCCTAACGTGGCACTGCGATCGGACTAACAAGACGACGTTGTCATCCCGAGCGGAGCGTCAGCGAAGTCGAGGGATCTAGCGTGAGGTCATCGTAGCCGGACTGGCCACGGGTACTTCACGGCAGATCCCTCGACTCCCTCCGGTCGCTCGGGATGACATCCGCCGTAGTGGTGCGTCTACCGTTTCTTGCCGACCCGCACGACGTGCCATCCGACGAGCCCCGCTCGCGGACGCACGGTCTCGCCCCACGGCGTGTTCGTGTCGGGCACCGCCTCGATGCGCACGATCTCGTCACCGCGGAGTGCGCAGCCGAGGAAACCGCCGCGGGCGTCGAGCGTGACGTCCCAGGACGCGACGCTGTCGGCGACCGGCCTGCCGTCGCTGCCGATCGGCACGCGCGAGAAGACGGCCGGCGTGTTCGCGAGCGGCGCGCCCGTCTGATCGACGATGAGGAAGCGGATGACGGACTGCCGCGCGAAATCGACCGGCGCGTCGCACATGCGATCGGCGAGCTCCTCGTTCGTCGGGAAGCGGAGCGCCAGTGCCGTCGTTCGGCCGACGTCCACGTCCACCGTGCGCGCGAGATGCCGGATGCCTAACGAATCGAGCACCGGGTGGCGCAGGACGACGCTGTACGATCCGGGCTGCACGAACGGGAGCTCGAACGAGCCGTCCATGGCCGTCGTCGTCGAGTCGTCCGTCCCGTCGAGCGCGACCGTGATGCCGGCGATCGGTCGATTCGACACGGTGTCCAGCACGACGGTCCCCTGCACCTGACCGACCTGGTTCAGCAGCGTGCTGAGGGGCACGGCCCCGCCCTCTTCGGAGATGCGCGCGAGCACCGGCCTTGCGCTGCGGCCAACCGCCATGCGCGTGCCGTCATATCGCTCGACGGTGCGTTCGTTCCCGAACTCCGGCATCCGGATCCGCCAGCTGCGGACGATCCATCGGCCGCCCGGCATGCGGAAGAACGACACCGTCCCACCGAAATCCGCGGTGCGTAACTCGTTCGGCAGCCAGGTGTAGGTGAACTCGAGTGTCCGGAGCTCGGCCGTCTTCTCGTCCATCCAAAGGACGCCCTTGATGTCGGGCTTCTTACGCTCGGGAATCGGCTGGAACGCGAGCCCGACCTGCCCGAGGTGATCGTACTCGCCCGACGGCACGATCTTGAAGCAGTGGTCGGTGAGGAAGGTGTCGGACAGCAGGACGTCGGCGTCGGGAGCGTAGTAGTCCGTCGACCCGTCCTGGTTCACCGTGACGTACCCGCCGACGGACAGCACTTCGGCCGGCAGGCTGCGGAAGGGATGATCGATGGAGGTGGACACCTTCCGCCGATTCTCGTAGAGCACGCGCCAGTCGTTGACGGCGAGCTTCCGCTCGAATCTCACGACGGTGTCGCCGCCAGTACCGGCCGAGAGGCTGCGGGTGATCACGGCGGCGGTGAGCGCGGCGCGGGCGTCTTCCCACAGCGCGGCGGTGCGGGCGTTCGTCTGCGGGTTGCGCACGCACGACGTGCGTCCCGTGACCTTGACCGAGCTGAGGACTGCGGGCAGCGGCTCGACCGCGACATCGAGGAGTCGCGTCTCGCCTTCAGCGACCGTGAACGGCGCGAGGCGAACGCGCTTCACGCCGATGCGTTTGACGTCGAGCGAATACGTCCCGGGACCGGGCAGGCGAATCTCGAACCCGCCGCCATCGTTGCTCAGCGCCTGAACGACGACCGTGTCCCGGGCATCCATCACCGAGAGCAGGACTCCCGACACGGCCGCCTTGGTGGCGCGCTCGCTCACCGTGCCGCGCACCACCTGGGCGCCGAGCGGGGCGACGAGCGCCGATGTGCCCAGGCCGCAGCCTAACGCGGCAGTGGCGGCGGCGAGCCGGATGGGACGAGGAATCTTGCAGACACAGGGTACCATGCGAGCACCACGGAACAAGCCTCGCCCGTACTCGCACTGCCGTTCATGCTCGTAGCGGGCCCTATTTCCCCTTCACCTTCGCCCAGCTGTCGCGAAGCGTCACCGTGCGGTTGAAGACGAGCCGATCCGGCGTCGAGTCGACCGTGTCGCTGATGAAGTAGCCAGTACGCTCGAACTGATAGCGCGTGCCGATGGGATCCTTGGCCACGCTCGGCTCGATCTTAGCACCGGGAACGACGACCAGCGAATCGGGGTTGAGCGTCGCGGTGAATTCCTGACCGTCGTCTACCGCCTCCGGGTCGGGGACGGTGAACAGCCGATCGTAGAGCCGTACCTCGGCGTCGAGCGCGTGCCGGGCCGAAACCCAGTGGATCGTTCCCTGGACCTTGCGGCCATCGGGTGCGTCACCGCCGCGTGTTGCCGGGTCGTACGTGCAGTGGAGCTCCACCACGTTGCCGGACGCATCCTTGATGACGTCTTTGCAGGTGATGAAGTAGCCGTACCTTAGTCGCACTTCACGCCCCGGGGCGAGCCTGAAGAACTTCTTGGGCGGGTCCTCCATGAAGTCGTCCCGCTCGATCCACAACTCCCGCGAAAACGGGACCACCCGCGATCCGGTGAGTGGAACGTCGTGGGGGTAGTACGACGCGTCGAGCTCGTCGACCTGATCCTCCGGGTAGTTCGTGAGCACGACCTTGAGCGGGTTCAACACGGCCATGACGCGCGGGACGCGCATATTAAGGTCGTCGCGCACGTAGTGCTCGAAGGTCGCGAGCTCCGTCCGCGCCGGCTTCCGGGCGACGCCGATCGCCTCGGCGAAGTTGCGCAGCCCCTCCGGCGTCACGCCGCGACGCCGCAGGCCGGAGATCGTTGGCATACGCGGATCATCCCATCCGGAAACGCGCCCCTCGTTCACGAGCTTCAGCAGCTTCCGCTTGCTGAGCACCGTATAGTCGAGCTCGAGGCGCGCGAACTCGATCTGCTCGGGCGGTCGCTCGAAGCCTGCCTCATTGACGAGCCACTCGTAGATGTCGCGGTTGTCCTTGAACTCGAGCGTGCACAGCGAGTGCGTGATGCCTTCGATGGCGTCACTGAGGCCGTGCGCGAAATCGTAGAGCGGGTAGAGACACCATGAGTTGCCCCGACGATAGTGCGGCGCGTGCCGGATGCGGAGCAGCAACGGATCGCGCATGATCATGTTCGGGTGCGCGAGGTCGATCTTCGCGCGGAGCACGTGGGCGCCGTCGGGGAACTCGCCCGCCTTCATCCGGCGCAGCAGATCGAGATTTTCCTCCGGGGACCGATCGCGATACGGGCCAGCCACACCCGGCGACGTGACCGTGCCGCGGTTCAGCCGGATCTCCTCTTCCGTCTGCGAGTCGACGTATGCCTTGCCTCGCTTCACGAGATCCTCGGCGATCTCGTACAGCGGCTCGAAGTAATCACTCGCGTACAACTCCGCGTCCCACTGGAAGCCCAGCCACTCGACGTCCCGCTTGATGGCCTCGACGTACTTGATGTCTTCCGTGAAGGGGTTCGTGTCGTCGAAGCGGAGGTTGCAGCGGCCATCGAACTCCTTCGCGATGCCGAAGTTCAGGCACACCGACTTCACGTGCCCGATGTGCGGGAAGCCGTTCGGCTCGGGCGGGAAGCGCGTGGCGATGGGACGTCCGAAGCGGTTGGTCGCGGAGTCATCGGCGACCATCTCGCGAATGAAGTCCTTTCGGGCGGCGGACGGGGCGGTATCGTGGGACACGGCAGGACGGGCGGGAGGGAACGGGCGGAACTGAAATATAGGGTGTCAGTCGCGGCGTTCTGGGCGGACGCATCTGGCGGCGAATCGTCTGATTAGATGGTAGAATGGCCGAGATGGATACGCTCCGTCTCGATCTGGTTTTCGCACTTCGCACGCTGCGTCGGAACGCGCTGTTCACGCTCTCGGTCACCGCCACGCTGGCGATCGGTATCGGCGCGGCGACAGCGGTGTTCGGGGTGGTGAATGCGGTACTGCTCGAGCCGCTGCCAATCCGGGATCAGCGACGCGTGGTCGTGCTTCGAAAGGAGCAGCTCGTCGGCAACGAGACGCTGGTCCCGTTTTCCGTGAGCCAGCTTCGCGCGTACGCGGCGGAGACGCGCGTGCTCGAGGCGGTGGCGGGCGCGCAGTACGATGGGGCGTGGCCGGCGACGACGCGCGACGGAGATCGAGTGCTCTCCGTAACGACCGCGGTCGTGTCCGGCGAGTACTTCCGCGTTCTCGGTACGCGACCGGTCGCAGGTCGACTGCTGGGCGCGAGCGATGATGTCGCTGGTGGGCCCCGCGTGGGCGTCATCAGCTACGAGTTCTGGCGTCGTCAGTTCAACGGCGACACAGGCGTAGTTGGCCGCACCGTTCGTGGCACGGATGGCGAGCCGCTGCGAATCGTCGGAGTGGTGCCGCCTGGTTTTGCATTTCCGGGCACGGCGGAGATGTGGGTGCCGATGCTGACGGTGATGCCTAACGCGGCAACCGGCGACGGCCAGTGGCCGTTCAATCTCATCGGTCGCCTTCGACCCGGCGCGACAGTAGACGAGGCACAGGCTGAGCTCACCCGGTATCTGGCGAACAAGTCGTACGTCGCGGGTGAGCCGCGCGACGTGCGTGGTGCCGTGCACTCGATCGAGTCCCTGATCACCGGCGACGTGAGGCCGGCGTTGCTGGCGCTCAGCGGGGCGGTGGCGCTCCTGCTGCTCATTGCGAACGTGAACGTCGCCACCCTGTTCATCGCGCGCGGCATCTCGCGGCGCCGAGAGCTCGCCATCCGTGCGGCAATCGGCGCGGGCGGATGGCGGATCGTCCGGCAGATCATCACCGAGGGGTTCGTCCTGGCGACGTTAGGCGGCGCGGCCGGCGTACTGCTGGCCTCGTGGCTGTTATGGCTCATCGCGCTCGCACCGATCGACCTGCCGCGGATGGACGACATCGGGATCACGCCGACCGTGCTCGCCGCGGCGGGAGTGATGGTGATCGGGAGTGCGCTGGTGTTCGGTCTCTGGCCCGCCGCAGCAGTTTCACGACGCGCAGATCTGAGTCGGGTGCTCCGGACGGGAGCGCGCGCAGGTGCGACCGACCGGGCCATTGGTCGCAGCGGAAGCGTGCTCGTGGTCGCACAGGTGGCACTCGCCGTCGTCGTACTCGTGGGGGCGGGGCTTCTCGTGCGGACGCTCACGAAGCTGCAGGGCCTCGACATGGGGTTCGCTGACGCGGACCTCAGCACCGTCGAGCTCTCGTTACCGAGCACCATGGCGGAGAGTCGGCCGCGACTGTCGGCGTTTTACGACAGGGTCACGGAGCGCCTCGCGAGCGAACCGGGATTTTCATCGGCGACGGTCGTGCTTCTCCCGCCCTACTCCGGGCGAAACGGCTGGGACGCGTTCTACACCGCGGAGGGCCAGACCCCGGGCGATGGTTCTCCGAGTCCCGCCCTCGATTTTCAGCCAGTGTTGCCGACCTACTTCGCGACGATGGGAATTCCCATCCGACGTGGCAGAGGCATCACGTCTGACGATCGCGAGGGAAGCACGCCGGTGGTCGTGGTGAGCGATGCGCTCGCGCGTCAGGCCTGGCCCGGGCAGGACCCGTTAGGCAGGCGGCTCAAGTTCGGCCATGCGGACTCGCCCGGCCCGTGGCACACCGTCGTCGGCGTCGTCGGAGACGTGCGCTACCGCGAGCTGACGTTCCCGAGACCGGTCGTGTACACGTCGTGGGCACAGCAGCTGGGGATGCCGCCGCTGACGCTCGCCGTGATTCGGGGGCGCGCAGGACAGCCGCTTCCACTCGTTGACGTCAGGCGTGCGGTGAGTGAAGTCGAGCCGGTGGCGCTCGTCATCGAGGTCGCGGGCATGCGTCAACGGCTGATGGCATCGCTCGCGCGACCGCGGTTCAATGCGTCGGTACTCGTTGCGGTCTCCATCATCGCACTCGTGCTCGCGGCCGTCGGCATTTATGGCGTGATCGCCGCCATCGTTCGCCAGCGCACACACGAGATTGGCGTTAGGCTCGCGCTCGGAGCGCAGGCGACCGATGTGCGGTGGATGGTGCTGAGGCACGGCCTCGTGCTCGGCGGGATCGGCATCGCGGTTGGCATCGCGATCTCCGCGGCCGCCACACGCTTGTTAGGTGCGGTCCTCTACGGCGTGACCCCTACGGACCCACTCACCATCGCCATCGCGTCCGGGACGCTGCTGGCGGTCACAGCGTTAGGCTGCTGGATTCCGGCCCGTGCCGCGACGTTGGTCGATCCGCTCATCGCGTTGAAGACCGAATAGGCGAGTGGGCGCAGCGTTTTCGGCTATCCGTGACCGAGCGCGAGAGGAACCGGATCGGTACACGATCCACAGACGCGACTCAGCGCGCGGAAGCCAAGCAGCCGGACGTGCGGCGACAGATGGCCGAACTTCACGGGCTCGTAGGCCAGGAGGCTGGTCGTCAGATACTTCTTGTTGCTGTCCGGGAAGACCGTGACGACCACGGAGTCGAGCCCCGTTCGGTTCTGCACGTCGAGCGCGGCGAGGAAGTTCGCACCAGACGAGATGCCGACTCCCAGCCCGATCTCTGCGGCGAGCTTCTGGGCCATGAGGATGGCGTCGCCGTCGTCCACGGCGATCACGTCATCGAGCTCGTGCAGATCGACGATGGGTGGAATGAACTCGTCCGAGATTCCCTGGATCCGGTGCTTCCCGACCTTGTGGCCAGTGCTGAGCGTCGGCGAGTTCGCCGGCTCTACGGGGTAGACGCCGACCGCCGGGTTCACCTGACGCAGGAAGCGGCCGACTCCCATGATGGTGCCGCCGGTGCCGACGCCAGCGACGAAGGCGTCAGGCGTGAGGCCCTGCCAGCGAAGCTGTGACCAGAGCTCGGGGCCGGTGCTCGTCTCGTGCGCTTTGGCATTCTCCGCATTTGCGAACTGGCGCGGGAGAAACGCGCCGGGCGTGTCCTTCGCGAGCTGCTCGGCGAGCTCGATGCTGCCGAGGAACCCGCCTTCTTCCGCTGACACCAGGCGGACGATCGCCCCGAAGCTCCGGATGAGCGCCTTCCGCTCCTCGCTCATCCAGTCGGGCATGAAGATCGTGACCGGGTGTCCGAGCGCGCGGCCGAGCGCGGCGAAGGAGATGCCGGTGTTGCCACTCGTGGCTTCGATGATGCGACCACCGGGCGCGAGCTGTCCGGTCTCGTAGGCGCGCTGGATGATGTGCAGCGCCATCCGGTCCTTGATGGACCCGGTGAAGTTCAGGTTCTCGGCCTTCGCGTAGACGGTGCGTGGCCGACCGTGGACCTCGCAGTCGATCGCGAGGAGCGGGGTGTTCCCGGTGAGGACGCGAAGGCCGGCGATGCGGGCGACCGACGCGGGCGTTTGCGGGACGTACGATCTCGGGGCTCGGATGGAGGTGGTCATGGCTGTTCGATACCTGAATCGCCATGGAGCGCCTAGAGGTCGATTCCCTGAAGGTGTGTCCGGAAATCCCTCTTGTTTGGCCTTGGTTGGTCGCTCGTTGGGGTCAGAGTCAGGACTCTGACCCCAATGAAACCATATATATCAACGAGTTAGCCCGG
>Ga0310810_10007147_pt1 | contig 12703 bp, 9 predicted proteins | sample NCmetagenome_FD_207641 | JGI IMG/M metagenome (GOLD analysis project Ga0310810, IMG submission 207641) | Soil microbial communities from experimental microcosm in Duke University, North Carolina, United States - NC | ecosystem: Engineered > Artificial ecosystem > Soil microcosm > Unclassified ... | reverse complement strand
TACCGCTCGAGCGCGGCCCCCGCCGTCTCGAAATGGATCCAGCCGAACGACAGCGGAAACGTCACCGCGGCCGCCAGGATGCAGCCCCAGAAGATGCACCAGTGCGCCGCCCAGCGGAGGGGCGATCGTTTTTCGATGAATCGTTGCGCGACGATATTCACCGTGAAGAGGGCCGCCATGTGGGAGATGTTCCGCATGACGTGCGACGGTGCGAAAAACAGCCGCCACCCGCGCCGCCAGTAGAGGCGCGTCGGCGGCTTCGTCAGCCACATGGAATAGCGGTAGCCGAGGCCGAACGCGGAGAACACGCTCGCCCCTGCGTATGGGACCAGCGCGGCGTCGAAATCGCGCAGCCGGCGGCTGCCGACGTAGATGCCGGCGAGCACGAGAAAGGCGACGAACAGTCCCCATCCCGTGGCGCGAGCGACGTCGGCGCGAGCGGAGCGAGTCACGGCTGCTGCAGTATAGCGCCCGCCGATCGCTTCGCATCGGTTGGCCAGCGACGAGCGTCACCGTTTAGAGCGGTTGCGATATGGCTGTGGCGCAGCCCTTCAGGGCTGCGAAAAACGCAGGGTTGAAGCCCTGCGCCACACAAGTCGAAAATGCTCCAGCCGCGCGTGATCGACGTCGAGCTGTTGAGCCTGGTCCGATCCGATTTCCGAAGATCCTTAGAGAGCGGTCTGGAGTGCCGACGTGTGGCCGGCTGAATGTCGGCTGGGCAACGCACAAACGCGGTCGATCGCCAGTCGCAGCAACTGCGCGTCGATCGGCTTGGCCACGTAGTCGTCCATGCCCGCGGCGAGACACATGTCGCGGTCGCCCTTCATCGCATGCGCCGTCATCGCGATGATCGGCACGCGGTGATGGTCCTCGGCCGAGCGGATGATCGCGGTGGCCTCGATCCCGTCCATGTCGGGCATCTGCACGTCCATGAAGATGACGTCGAACCGACGCTGCGCCGCGGCGAGAGTCGCCTCGCGGCCGTCGGGCACGACGACGACCCGATGTCCCCACTTCTCCAGCATCCGCTGCGCCAGAATCTGGTTGATGACGTTGTCCTCGGCGACCAGCACGTCGAGCGAACGGTTCACCTGCGCGTCCGGCGCGTCGTCGACTGCTGACGACGGACCACACGCGATCCCCGGGACCAGTACCACTGAGAAGCGGAACGTGCTGCCGACCTTCGGCACGCTCTCGAGCGCGAGGTCCCCGCCCATGAGCGCGACGAGCTTGACGCAAATGGCCAGCCCCAGCCCGGTGCCTCCGTACTGACGGGTCGTCGACCCGTCGGCCTGGCGGAATGGCTCGAAGACGAGCGCCTGTTTCTCCTTCGCGATGCCGATGCCCGTGTCGGTCACCGCCACGTCGAGCCTCACGCGTCCGTCGCTCAGCCGGGTCGTCGCCGCGCGGACGGTGATGCCCCCGCTTCGTGTGAACTTGATGGCATTGCCGACCAGATTGACGATCACCTGACGAAGGCGGATCTCGTCCCCGAGCAGAGCGTCGCAGGCGCCCAGGTCGACGTCACACCGAAGCGTCAGACCGTTCTGGCCGGCGCGCCACGTCAGCGGCTTGAGCGTCTCGGTCAGGAACGCCCGCAGGGCGAATGGCCTCGGGTCGAGCTCGATCCTGCCGGATTCCACTTTCGAAAAATCGAGAATGTCGTTGATGATGCCCATCAGCGACTCGGCCGATGTGCGCACCATTTCGAGGCACTCGCGCTGCGCGGTGTCGAGATCTGTTTCCAGCGCGAGACCGGTCATGCCCAGCACGCCATTCATCGGCGTCCGGATCTCGTGGCTCATGTTGGCGAGAAACTCGCTCTTCGCCCGGTTGGCCGCGTCGGCGGCTTCAGCCATGTCGACCGCCCTGGCCTCCGCGCGGCGACGGTCGGCCACCTCCGCCTGCAACTCCGACGTGCGCGCGGCGACGGTCCGTTCCAGCTGCGCCGCCCACGCATGAATCCGGCGCACGCGCAGCCGGAACAGCCCGACACCGGCGAACAACAGTCCGGCGGCGCACGCCGCGTAGAACAGCCGCCGCTGGTAGAAATGCGGCTCGAGCACGATGTCGACCGTGGCGCCCTCCGGATTCCACACGCCGTCGTTGTTCTGCGCGGTCACGCGGAACCGGTACGTGCCGGGCGGAATATTGGTGTAGAAGGCGTCGCGCCGGATGCCGGCGTCGATCCAGTCGCGGTCGAAGCCGACGAGCTGATACTTGAACCGCACCCGCTCGGGCGCCGTGAAGGTCAACGCCGCGAAATGGAACTCGAGCCGGCCGTCGCCTGGTGCGGCGCGAAACGAGGCGGCCGGCCCCGAGGCCGTGCCGTCCACCGTGAAACGCTTCAGAACGACCGGCGGCGTCAGCCTGTTCACCACCATGCGAGCCGGATCCACGCTGACCACGCCTTTGATTGTGGGAAACCACAGTGTGCCGTCGCGCCGCCGCACGCCGGCGGGGTGGGCATTGCCGTTGGCCTCGCCGCTTTTCATCCCGTCCGACAGCCCGTAGTTGCGCGAAGTGACCGCAGGCAGGCGCCCCTCGGCGACGGCGTGCAACTCGCTCTTGCTGACACGAAAGATGCCCTTGTTGCACGTCATCCACAGATCGCCGCGCCCGTCGTCGACAATCTGGAACACGATGTTGTCGAAGAGGCCATTGGCGGTCGAGAATCTCGTCAGCTTCTCGTCCTTGAATCGAAAGAGCCCGCCCCCGTATGTGCCCGCCCAAATCGTGCCATCCGGATCGCCGACGATCGTCATCAGCGACATGCGCGAAACGCCGTCGGTGAGAGGCCACGTCTTGAACGCACCGTGGGAGTACCGCGTGAGCCCCGAGTCACTGCCGATCCACATCGCGCCGGAGGCGTCGGCAAAGAACGAACGGACGACATCAGACAGCCCGGTCCGGCTGTCGTACGTCGTCACCTTCCCTTGGTTGAGCAGCTTGAGGCCAGAGCCTCGCGTCCCGATCCACAGCGTTCCGTCGGGGTCCTCGTGCAGCGCTTTGATGTTGTCGTTGGTCAGGCCGCTGGCGGTGACCTTCGTCACTCGCCCGGCGCTCAGGCGCGCCAGCCCTGCCGCCGTGCCAACCCAGACGGCGCCGTCACGTCCTTCCTCCAGCGCGCCGACGTAGTTGTCCGGCAGCCCGTCCGCCTTCTTATACGAACGTACGAAGCGGCCGTTGTCGAAGACGTTCAGCCCGCCGCTCTGCGTGCCCACCAGAAGGCGCCGGTCGCGCGTTTCGTAGATCGCCCGCGCCATATCGTCCGAGAGGCCTTCTTCGGCCGCGTAGGTTTTGAAGCTGCGGTCGCTGAGCTTGTTCAATCCCCCGCCGTATGTGCCGATCCATACGTTCCCTTCGTGGTCTTCCGTCACCACGAGCACGAGATCGCTGCTCAGGCCGTGCTTCCTGGTGTAGCTGTCGAACGTGCCGCCGCGGTAGCGCATCAAGCCACCGTCGGTGCCGATCCACAGGCTGTGCTGTGTGTCCTCGTAGATTGCCTTGACCACGCTGTTGGTCAGTCCCTGCGCGGTGCTGAACGTCTGAAACCGGTTTTCCGAGAATCGAGTCAGCCCGCCGCTGGTGCCGATCCACAGGATGCCCGCGTGATCGACCGTCAGCGCGTGGACGTGGTTTTCAGGCAGCTCCGGCGTGGTGTAGGAGCGCCAGCGGCCCTGCGAGAAACGTGAGAGGCCGCCGTTGGTGCCGGCCCAGATGCTGCCGTCGGCGGTCTCGGCGATGGCCCAGACGAAGTCGTCGGCCAGGCCCTGCTGTCTGGTGAACGTGTCGAACCTGCCGTCCTTGAAGCGGATCAGACCTCCTCCGAACGTGCCAATCCACAGGGCTCCGGCGCGATCCTCGAACACGGAATACGCCGCCTCGTGGGAGAGCCCCTCCGCCTTCGTATAGCGGCTGAACTGCCCCCTGTTCAAGTGCACGATGCCGCCGTTGACGGCAATCCACAAGCTGCCGTCGCGGCTCACCGTGAGCGCGCGAATGTCGTTGCCCGGAAACGCTTTGGTGTTCTGACGATCGAACACCTCGAAGTGCACGCCGTCGAAGCGGACCAGACCTTCCTGAGTGCCGAGCCACATGTAGCCGTCGGGTGTCTGCGCGATGGCCGTCACCGCGTTTTCCGGCAGTCCGTTCGCGGTCTGCCACGTGGTCAGCGAGAACTGCGAGATGGCTTTGTGAGGGTCGAGGCCGGCGCTTGCCGGAGACGCGTCGACAGCAAGCGCAAGCGCCGCGACGAGAGACAGCTGTAGCCAGCGAACGGTCATGCGACGCGAACACGCACGAACTGTGCCCCGCGGGCGCTCGGGATTGAACCTGAGACGCCGCTGAAAAGACTGGTCTTGTACGGCATGGCGCGCATTCGGTCCGCAGGCGGGAGATCCCGAGCGCGGCCCGGCGTGCGATGCCGCACACCAGCGTGCGCCGGAGCGCACCTGGTTTCCCGGTGCCGCGGCCCACAACGACCGACGCCTGACGCGTCAGTCCGTCCGGCGGAACGCCGCTTCGTAGATCACAGGCGCCTTACCGGTCGGGAGCAGACCCGGCGTCGGCAGGTTGTACTCGTGAAAGGGCACGCCTGCATCCCGTACGAAGCCGGCGCGCGCGAGCTCGGCATCGAGCTGGGTTTCGGTGAGGAAGCACTGCGGCTCGCCGGAGAACTCGGTGAAGACGAACGGCTCGCCGGCCACGGCGGTCGTGTCCGGCGGAAGCGTGTGTCGCGAGAAGGTGAACACGAACAGCGCCGCGCCGGGCCGTGCGACGCGCGCGGCTTCGTCGACTGCGCGCCGGAACTGCGCCGCCGAGCGCGCGAGGTTCCAGATGCCGTGGGCGATCACGAAATCAACGCTGCGATCGCGCAGCGGGAGGTGCTCCATGGGCGCGAGCAGTCCGTGAAACTCGCCGTCGAGATGATCCTCGCGAGCGCGGTTCGCGGCGGCGATCAGCATCGGCCACGAAAGGTCGGTACCGACAACCTGCCAGCCAAGACGCGCGAGCGGGAGGGCGTTGCGTCCCGCGCCGCATCCGATATCGAGCGCACGCCGGTCGTCGACGCGTTGCAGCTCTTGCGCCGCAAACGACATCAGCACCGCGTTCGGCGCCGACTTCGCAAATCCCGCGACTGTGCCGGGAGTACTCCATGGCGAGCCGGCGAGCGGGTCCACGTTCGAAACATAGCACGTGGGCCCGGTTCGTGAAGGATGATGAACGCATGGCGTCCGAGTCCGACGTTCGCGAAGCACTGCGTCACGTCGTCGATCCTGAGATCGGCGTCAACATTGTCGATCTCGGGCTCGTCTACAGGATCGAAGCCGGCGAGACTCGCGCCCGTGTCGTGATGACGATGACCAGTCCGGCGTGCCCGCTGGTCGACTACCTCAAGGATCTCGTCACGTCGGCCATTCTCGATCACCTTCCCGGTGTGACCGACATCGAGATCGCGATTGAATGGGAGCCGCCATGGGATCCCGGCATGATGTCCGACGACGCGAGGCGGCAGCTCGGCGAAGGTGAGCGCTGATGGTATTCGCGGCGCGCCGCGTGCCGATGGTCGTTGCCGGCATGCTCTCGATGGCGTGTGGCGCGTGGCTCGGGCTGGTCCGGCTCGGATGGAATCTGCCGCTGCCATGGCAGGATCAGTTGATCGCGCACGGCCCGCTGATGGTCTGCGGTTTTCTCGGGACGCTCATCAGCCTGGAGCGCGCCGTCGCCCTCGGCTCGCGGTGGGGCTACGCCGCACCGATTCTGGTCGCAACCGGCGCCGTCATGCTCGATTTGGGTCCACTTGGCGCGTTCGGACCGCTGCTGTTCACCGCCGGCAGCCTCGCGGTGGTGGCGATCTTCGTCGCCGTGTGGAGACGGCAGGCTTCGTTCTTCGTCGCGACCATGGCCGTTGGGGCGCTCGCCTGGGTGTGCGGCAACGCACAATGGCTCGCCGGGGCGCCGATCTACCGCGTCGTCTTCTGGTGGCTGACGTTTCTCGTACTGACCATCGCGGGAGAACGACTCGAGCTGAACCGCGTCTTGCGGCCGACGCGCGTCTCGCGCGTGGCGTTCGTTGTCGCCACGGTGACGCTGTTGTCCGGTGTTCTCGCGGCGACCTGGTGGCCGGATTCCGGCGTCCGAGTATTCGGCGTGGGGCTCCTGGCGCTGACCGGATGGCTGGGGCGCTACGATGTGGCACGGCGCACGGTGCGTCAACGCGGCCTCACCCGGTTCATGGCCGTCAGCCTGTTAGGCGGTTATGTGTGGCTGGGCATCGGCGGCGTGGTTGCGGTGGTCACCGGCGTGGCCATGCCAGGGGTAATCTACGACGCGATGCTGCACGCGGTCTTCGTCGGGTTCGTGATGTCGATGGTGTTCGCGCATGCCCCGCTCATTTTTCCGGCCATCCTCGGCCTCCCGCTCGCGTACCGTCCGTCGTTTTACCTGCACGCCGGGCTGCTGCACGTCTCGTTGATCGTGCGCGTGACCGGCGATCTGGTCGAGGAGCTCGGGCGCTGGCGGAGTTGGGGCGGCCTGCTCAACGCGGCCGCTCTGCTGCTGTTCATGTTCAACACGGGCCGCTCGATGGCCATGGGAGGATTGCGTGGCGAATCCATCTGAAATACCGGGGGCGTCGCCGGTCGTGCCGTTGACGCTGACCGCGTATCAGGAAGGCGCGGTCGTCAGCCGGACGCTGCTCAAGCGCGGCGGCGGCACGGTGACGCTGTTCGCCTTCGACGAGGGACAGTCGTTGAGCGAGCACACGGCGCCGTTCGACGCCATAGCGCACGTGATCGAAGGGGAAGCGCTCATTACGATCGGCGGCACGCCGCTCGCGCTGCGCGCCGGGGACATGGTACTGATGCCGGCGAACCAACCGCATGCGGTCCATGCGCCGTCCCGGTTCAAGATGCTGCTGACGATGATCCGCTCGGCTGGAGGCGAACAATGAGGCATGCCCGAAGAGACGCGAGATTGCTGCCTATCCTCTGCCTGTCGGCAACGATCCTTGTGCTGAGCGATCGAGCAGTCCATGCGCGCGGACGCAGGCGTACTGGGCAGCGAAGCACGCCGACGACATCGTCACGATCGCGCGGGAATCGCGGACGCTCGCGACCGCGGTGGCGACCGCAGCGAACGCCGGCCAGTTCGATCGGGCTACCGAAGCCGCGGCGAAGATGGGCGCGCGCTGCAACGCGTGCCACGACCTGCACCCGGAAAAGCGCTGAACAGCCGGCGCGTCATTCCGCGTAACGCATCATGGTCATGAAGCCCATGTCCATGTGGAACTGCTGATGACAATGGAACAGCGAGAGGCCGGGCTGCGTCGTCGGAACATCGACCTCCACCTGCTTCCACGCCGGTACGACGACGACGTCCTTCCAGACGCCGGACATCGGCTGGCCGTCGAACCGGACGATCTCGAACCGATGCCGGTGCAGGTGGATCGGATGATCGTTGGCGCTCTGGTTGTCGAACGTCCAGCGGTATCGCCGGTTCGCGCGGACGACAATCGGATCGGTCTTCGGCCACGCCTTGCCGTTGATGGTCCAGTGGTGGCCGTCGCTCAACGCGCGGAACACCAGCGTGTGCCGGCCGTCGGGCTCAGGTGCCGCGGCTGATCCGCCGAAGGCCGCGTAGCTCCAGGCGAAATCCGGGATGGGCAGCCATCGCGGCGCTCCCTGCGCGCCTGTGTACTCGACGACGATACCCAAGCCGCCCGCGCGCTGGTCCGCCCGCAGCTCACCGAGGATCCACACGCCCGGCTGGTTCATTTCCACAATCGCGTCCGCGCGCTCCCCTGGAGCGAGATCCACGTACGGCACCTGCCGTGGCGTCGCCACCGCATTGCCGTCGAGCGCGATGACGTTGAGCCGGTGCGCGGGTAGCGCGAGCCGGTGCGTCAGCGTCGCGCTGGCGTTGAGGATGCGGAACAGGACGCGCTGCCCCTGTCGTACGCGGATCGGCTCGCCGGCACCGAGCATCTTCCCGTTGATCGAGTAGGTCCGGAACTCCACGTCCATCGGGCCGTCGGACGTGAAATGGGGATCCCACTCGTGAATCAGGATCGGCACCTCCAGATCGTAGGCGCCGGGATCGCCGCCATCCTCCACGATGAACATGCCGAACTGTCCGGTGTAGGTGCTTTTCTTGAGATTCCGGCCGGCCATCGCGTGGCTGTGATACCAGCGAGTGCCCGCAGGATCTGGCGTGAACGCGTAGCGGCGCCGGCCGTTGGGCGGCACGCCCGGCGTGCCTTCTTCGTACGCGCCGTCGACATCGGACGGGATGTGAAACCCGTGCCAGTGCACGATGTCTTCGTCTTTCGAGTCGTTCCAGATGTCGACGGTCAGCGGCGCGCCGCGTTTCGCGCGCAGCAGCGGACCGGGTACCTGGCCGTTGTAGGCGAGCGTTCTGATCGTACGTTTTGGCGCGAGCTCCAGCGACATCTCGCCGATGCGGAGTGTGATGTCGGCGTCACCGACGAGCGGTTGCGGTTGCGATGGGATATGCGGAGAGCCCGCCGGCGCGTGCTGGCCGTGGATGGCTGCACGCGCCGACGTCCAGAAGCAGGTCAGCGCCAGAAGCTGGCGACGGGTCATCCTTCTACTTTTGCATGCCCTTCAGGTACTCAGCGAGCGCGGCGACGCGAATCTGCGCCGTGTCCCGGTTCAGCGACCGGAACAGGTCGCCCCACATCGGCATGTCGCGCGTGCCGTGCGCCGCCACTTCGTCCAGCCCCTCGATGTAGCGGCGGACCTTGAGGTCGGGGAACGTGCCGTTGTTCCGCGCCGCCAGCTTCGTCAGGTCCGCGGGCGTCTTGGCGAGCGCTTTCGCTGCCGGGCCGTCGCCCTTGCCTTCCTTGCCGTGGCAGACGGCGCAGTAAGTCGTGAACATCGTGGCGGCGTCGCTAGCCGACGTCTGTTTGATCGGTCCTTTTTCGATCTTCGTCTGCGCCCCGGCCGCGCCCGCCGACACCATCAGTCCCACAAGAGCGACGATAATGTGTCTAGCCATCCCGTCTCCTTCTGCCGGCCGTCACGGCCGGCACCCACGTTTACGACGCGTCCGACAGATCAGGATACAGCAGCGCTCCCCATCGTGCCGGAGCATTCGGGTTCGACCGGAGGTTCGCCATATGGACCGGGCTGATAGGCGCACAGGGGATCCGACGCCATCACCGCACCGGTCGCCGCGAACGACCGCGATCGGGATCCGCCGCAGATTTCGCGGAATCGGCAGCGTCCGCATTTGCCCATCAGCGCGTTCGCGTCGCGAAGGCGCGTGAAGACCTCGTCGTCGCGGTATACCGCCGCCAGGCTCGTCGTCCGCACGTTGCCTCGCTGCACCGGCAGGAAGCCGCTCGGGCAGATGTTGCCGAGGTGATCGACGAACACGAACCCGTTACCGTCGTTCACGCTTCTCGGCGCACGCAGCTGCCGCCGCCGCGCCACGGCCGGCGATGCCGGCCCGTCGGGCAGGCGTCCCTGCTCGCGCTGCCACACGACGCGCTGGTAGTGCGGCGCCTCGGTCGTCTTGATCCCGAAGGGCGAGGTCAGTGAGAGATCGTAGAGCCGGTGCAGCAGGCGCTCGCACTCGACGTCGTTAATCTGCTCGAGGGAGGATCCCCGCCCGGTCTGGATCAGAAAGAACAGCGCCCAGAGCGTCAGCGGGAACTCGGCGACGCGCGCCGCCATCGCTTCGAAATGCCCGAGCGTCTGCCGGCTGATGGTGGAGTTGATCTGCAGCGGCAGATCCAGATCGATCGCCGCCTCGATGATTCGCATCGTCCAGCCGTAGGATCCGCGCACGCCGCGAAACGCGTCGTGCAGTTCGGGCGTCGGGCCGTCGAGGCTGACCGCGATCCGTGAAAGCCCCGCTTCCTTCAGCGCTGCGAGTCTGGCCGGCGTCGCGGCCGCGGTTCCGCTCGGCGTAAGCGCGACGGTGAGGCCGGCGCCGGCGGCGTAGCGTACGAGCTCTGCCAGATCGGGCCGGCGCATCGGGTCGCCGCCTGTGAGGACGAACAACGGCGGCTTCTCGCCGAACCCGCGTACCTGATCGATCAGCCGACAGGCCTCGTCCGTAGTGAGTTCCCGCGGGTCGCGCCGGTGAATCGCGTCCGCGCGGCAATGTACGCAGGCCAGCGCGCAGGCACGCGTCATTTCCCAGATGACGAGAAACGGCGCGCGGTTGAAATCAGGTATGGCCAACGCTGTCGGCGTCATGGGCTCAGCTTGCCAGGTCAGCCGGCAAGGCGCCTATGACCAGCGTCATACGGCGAAGGAGACAAGAAAAGACATGGCTGTATGACCGCGGTCATAGGGCGGAACCCCCGCGGCTTCTAGAGTCGATTCATGACGATTCAACGCGGGCTCGGAATCCTGTTGCTGCTGATCGCCGGCGCATTTGCGGCTGGGTGCTCCTCGAGCGGACCGGCAGCCGACGCGGCATCACTCACGCCGCCCTTCCTCGACACGCCCGTCGCGCCGCGCCCGGCGCTGACGCCGGCCACGTTGACGAAGGGCAAGCAGCTGTACGACACCAATTGCGTCCAGTGCCACGGAACCGCCGGCAAGGGCGACGGCTACGGCGCGCCGTTCCTCGTCCCGCCGCCACGGGATTTCACCGGCGGTCAGTTCAAGTTCCGGACCACGGCCGGCGGCCAGCTGCCGACCGACGACGATCTGTTCAGAACCATCTCGCGCGGCGCCAACGGCACCGGCATGCCGCCGTGGAAATACCTGCTCAACGACGAGGAGCGCTGGGCGCTTGTCGAGTACGTGAAGAGCTTCGAGCCGCGCTTCGCCAGCGCGCGCGCGCTCAAGGCGATGCCGCTGCCCGAGGCGCCCGGCAAGTCGCGCAATGCCGGCCGCGGGCGCGACGTCTACGCGAAGATGCAGTGCGCGAAATGCCATGGCGAAGATGGGCGGGGCGTCGGGCCCTCGTCGAACACGATGGTCGATGTGAAGGAGCGGCACGTCAACGCACGCGACTTCACGCAGCCTGGGTCCTATCGCACCGGGTGGACGGAGCGCGAGATCATCCGCACGCTCGAGACCGGCATGAACGGCGTGCCGATGCCGTCGTACACGGGGGTCATGACGAAACAGGAGGAGTACGACCTGGTCGCGTACCTCATGAGCATCGCCGGCCCGGGCTCCGGTAATCAGAAGCGTCAGCTCGCCAAGAGCATGGACGGCATCGGCGCCCCGGATCGGGTGATCACGCTGCGCGAGCATGCCTGGAAGTACGAGCCGTCCGAGATTCACGTCAAGCACGGCGAAGTCGTGCGGATCGACTTCTCGGCGACCGACAACGGCCTCGGCGCCGGGCATGGCTTCGCGCTGGACGGCCTCGATCAAAGTGTGTTCATCAACGGCGCCATGGTGGGTGCGCCGCTGTCGGTCACGTTCAAGGTGGATACGCCGGGACGCTACAGCTTCTACTGCGCCACGCAGTGCAGCACCACCGAGCTGCACCCGAAGATGCACGGCGTCCTGATCGTCGACTAATGCGGACCTTTGGAGCTGACATGAAACGCCATCCTTTCCTTCTCGTTGCGGCGACCGTCGTTGTCACGCTGGCCACGGTCCACACCATGGGCTGCGGCGCTTCGCGTTCCCTGCGATCGCTGGCCGCCGAAAAGGTGTACGTCGCGCCGGGAGAGCTCGACAAGTACTACGCGTTCCTCTCGGGCGGCCAGAGCGGCTCGGTCTTCGTCGTCGGCGTCCCGTCGGGGCGGCTGATCCGGGAGATCCCAGTGTTCGAGCCGCGGGCGGCGTACGGCTACGCGATGAACGACAACGACCCGAGGCGGCAGGAACTGGTCGCGACCGGCGGCGTCTGGGGCGATACCCATCATCCCGTCCTGTCGGAAACCGACGGCATGCCTGACGGGAAATACCTCTGGATCAACGATCTCGCCAACGGACGGCTGGCGCGGATCCGTCTCGACTACTTCGAAGCCGATCGCATCCTGAAACTCCCGAACATGCAGGGGGCGCACGGCATCGCCGTCGTCTCGCCGAACACGAAGTACATCGTCGTCAACGGCGAGTTCGAGTTGCCGACCGACGGCCTCGTGACGAACCCCGCGGCCTACACCTCGGTCGTGTCCTTTGTCGATCCGGACGCCATGCAGGTGAAGTTCCAGGTGCGCGTCAACGGCAACATCGACATCGCCGACACGTCGAAGGACGGACGCTACTCGTTCTCGACGGTCTACAACCTCGAGCAGGGCAGGGACATGGGGTCGATGATTCAGTACGACCGCGACGCGGTCGCGGCGATCGACATTCCCGCCGCCGAAAAGGCCGTCGCCGCCGGGCGCGGCGAGATGCGCAACGGCGTGCCGATTCTCGATCCGGAACAGAACCCGGGCGTCCTGACGCTGATCCCCGTGCCCAAGAACCCGCACGGGATCAACGTGACGCCTGACGGGCGCTATGCGATCGCGGCCGGCAAGTTGTCGCCGACGGTGACGATCATCGACGCGCATACCCTCAAGATCGTCGCCGAGCCGGAAGTCGGCCTCGGCCCGCTGCACACCACGTTCGACGATCGCGGCAACGCGTTCACCTCGCTGTTCCTCGACAGCCAGGTGGTGAAGTGGAACATCGACAAGGCCGTCAAGGGCGCGCCCGACTACATCGTCGACCGGATCAACGTGCACTACAACATCGGCCATCTGCAGGCGGTG
>Ga0310810_10007146_pt1 | contig 12704 bp, 13 predicted proteins | sample NCmetagenome_FD_207641 | JGI IMG/M metagenome (GOLD analysis project Ga0310810, IMG submission 207641) | Soil microbial communities from experimental microcosm in Duke University, North Carolina, United States - NC | ecosystem: Engineered > Artificial ecosystem > Soil microcosm > Unclassified ... | reverse complement strand
CGCTCCAACCTGATTGGAATGGGCGTGATCCCACTCGTTTTCGAGGAGGGCACCACCTGGCATTCGCTTGGGCTGAAGGGGGACGAAACGGTAACGATCCGCGGTCTGCACGGCGATCTCAAGCCGCGCCAGCGGCTGATCGCCGAGATTGTGGGCTCGGACGGAACGCTCAAGCGCGTTCCCCTGCTTTGTCGCATCGATACGCTCGACGAGCTCGATTACTTCAAGAACGGCGGCATCCTGCAGTACGTATTGCGGCATCTCGCGGCGTGAAGTTGTTTGCTGCGCTGCCGTTACGTGTTTCAACTGATGAACACGGATCGAGCGCCTGCTTGCTCACTGCGAAGTGAGTGGCCGTTGATGGCGCTTGGCTCTATGTGCATAAGCAGACGAGGCATCCGCGATCTGACGGATTGCGGTCGCGGCGCGGGAAGGCGCCGGGGAAATCCGTCGGGGATGAGGATGTGGAGGTCGGCATGAAAGGCCGCCGGATCGCGTTATCGCTTGCGGTCGTCGCATCGACAGTTGCGGCAGCATCGACCGTATCCGCCGAACCGCGCGGCGTGATCGAACTCTTCACCAGCCAGGGCTGCTCATCGTGTCCCGCCGCCGACAAGCTCGTGGGCGAGCTCGCGCGCGATCCGTCGCTCATCGTGATGAGCCTGGCGATCGATTACTGGGATTATCTCGGCTGGAAGGACACGCTCGCCCTCCCCGGTCACACCAACCGGCAGCGCGCCTATTCGAAGGCGCGCGGCGATCGCGAGGTCTACACGCCGCAAGTCGTCGTCAATGGCGTGGCGCAGGTGATCGGCAGCGACAAGCACGCGATCGAGAACGCGGTTGCGCAAACGCACACGCAGCCCGGCACGCTGTCTGTGCCAATCGGGCTTTCGGTCGCGGACAATCAGGTTTCGGTCTCGGTGCCGGCAGCGGCGCAAACCGTCAAGGGCGAGATCTGGCTCTGCCCGATCACGCGCAACGCGCCGGTCGAGATCGCGCGCGGCGAGAACTCCGGACACACCATCACGTATCACAACGTCGTGCGGCGCTGGGTGAAGCTCGGCGACTGGACCGGCGCTGCGCGCAACTACAAGGTACCGGTCAGCGACGTGACCGCCGCGGGCGGTGATGCTGTTGCGGTTGTGGTCCAGGCGGGTCCGAAGGAAGCGCCATCGACGATGCTCGGCGCAGCGATCACAGCGCTCCCCTGAAATCTCCGAAACGCGTGACAATAAAAAAGGGGCCGGTGAACACCGGCCCCAAGAGCGTTGGGGGATTGAACCGTACGCGGAACTAGGGCCCGGTCTATCCAAGCCCCGGGGGGCTGGGGGGCTGAGGAATCCGGAGCTCGAAGGCAACCGGGCCCTAATCAACTGTGTGCCTTATCGCCGCCCACCGCGGCGCGCCCTTGGCCGAAATTGGGCTTTGTTGTGAAACTTCCTAACGAAACCGTGAGCGAGCGAGCGCCCCGTTGGAAGAATATGCCGAAAACTTATCGATTTCGGCGATTTTGTCATCCGGCTGTCATGCACCCTTGCGGTGGCGCCGGGACGGCGCGATCATTCTGTTGAACCACGCACACAGGAGGCGCCGCATGACTTTCGGCGAAACCGAACCGAGCGAGCAGCGCGGGGGCGAGGCCAATGCTTCGGCCATCGTCCCCGGGAAGGTCACCTTCAGCCGCCGTGAGCTCGATCGCATTCTCGGCCTTTATGGCCGCATGGTTGCAGCCGGTGAGTGGCGCGATTACGCGATCGATTTTTTGAAAGACCGCGCCGTGTTTTCAGTCTTCCGCCGCGCGTCAGAAGTTCCGCTCTATCGCATCGAGAAGGATCCGCGGCTCGCGCGCCGGCAAGGCGCCTACAGCGTGATCTCGGCGACGGGACTGATCGTCAAGCGCGGACACGAGCTCGACAACGTGCTGCGCGCGGTCGACAAGTCGCTGAAACTGGTGGCGACGTAACGGCCTTTCGCGGGAATGAGCGGCTAAGGCGGCGCGGATGCGCCTTTTCCGAGCGCGCGCTGCATCAGCACCGAATCGAGCCAGCGATCGAACTTGTAGCCGACCGCCTCGAACGCGCCGACGAGCTTGAAGCCCGCGGCGCGATGCAGCTCGATTGAGGACGTGTGCGCCGAGTCGCCGATGATCGCGATCATCAGCCGGTAGTTACGCGCCTCGCATTCGCCGATCAGCCGGTCGAGCAGCGCGCGGCCTATTCCGCGCCGCTGCGCCTCGGGTGCGATGTAGACCGAATTCTCCACGGTGTAGCGATAGGCGGGCCGCGTCCGGTAAGGGCCCGCATAGGCGTAGCCGAGAACCGCACTGCCGGTTTCGGCCACCAGATACGGGTAGCCAGCGTCGAGCAGCGCGCGCATGCGTCGTGTCATTTCCGCTTCATCCGGCGGCTCGAGCTCAAACGATGCGGTGCCACGGCGCACGGCGTGCGCGTAGATGCGCGCGATCGCGGGAATGTCGGCGGGCGTTGCGGCGCGGAGGGAAATATCGCTCATCCGGCCACACTAAAACGAAAACGCCCCGGGAATGAACCCGGGGCGTTTGTTCAGGCGGCGGTGACTTAGCGCCGGTCGCCGAACAGGCGCAGCAGCATCAGGAACAGGTTGATGAAGTCGAGATAGAGCGACAGCGCGCCCATCACGGCCTTGCGGCCCGACACCGTCCCGTCGTCGTTGGGGCTGTACATCTCCTTGATCTTCTGCGTGTCCCAGGCGGTGAGGCCCGCGAATACGATCACGCCGATCACCGAGATGATCCAGTCGAGCCCGCTGGAGCGCAGGAAGATGTTGACCAGCGAAGCGATGATGATGCCGATCAGGCCCATCATCAGGAACGAGCCCATGCCGGTCAGGTCGCGCTGCGTGGTGTAGCCCCAGAGCGAAAGCCCGCCGAACGCCGCCGCCGAGATGAAGAACACCCGCGTGATCGAAGAGTCCGTATAGACGGAGAAGATCACCGAGAGCGAGGCGCCGAGCAGCGCCGCATAGAGGAAGAACAGCGCCCGCGCCGTCGAGGCTGCGAGGTGTTCGATGCGGAAGCTCAGAAAGAACACCAGCGCCAGAGGCGCGAAGATCAGTACGTACATCAACGGGCTCGCGTAGAGCTGCGGTCCGACGAGCGAGTTGGTGAAGTAGGCGACCACGCCGGTCAGTGCGACACCGCCGGCCATGTAGTTGTAGACGCGGATCATGTGGGCGCGCAGGCCCGCATCCACCGCAACCGTCCGGGCGGCGCCCGGGAAGGCCGCGACATTCCGGTCGAAGTCCGACATCGAGAAATCCTCCTGATGGGCCCGGGCCTTCGCCTCGGGCCGGAGCGGCGGCTCAACCGCCGTGCCACAGGCAGAATTTAGTGCGGGATCAAGGCAAACGCCAGCCAAGGCGGCGCGGGTATACGAAAGAAAAAAGCCCCGGCGGAGGCCGGGGCAAGTGACGTGTGGATGACAAACCGTTAACGTTTATTCGTCGCGGTTGCCCATGAGCTGCAGCAGCATCGTGAACAGGTTGAGGAAGTCGAGATAAAGCGCCAGCGCGCCCATGATGGCCGTGCGCTCCATCACGTCGCCGTCCATCGCACCATAGACGTACTCGTTCTTGAGCCGCTGCGTGTCGTAGGCGGTCAGCCCGGCGAATACCAGCACGCCGATGACCGAGATGATCCACTGCATCATCGAGCTGACCAGAAAGATGTTGACCAGCGACGCGATGATGATCCCGAACAGGCCCATGATCAGGAACGAACCCATGCCGGTAAGATCGCGCTTGGTCGTGTAGCCCCACAGCGACAGCGCGCCGAACGAGGCGGCCGTGATGAAGAACACGCGCACGATCGAGGTGTGGGTGTAGATCAGGAAGATCGAGCCGAGCGAGACGCCGACCAGTGCCGCATAGATCCAGAAGGTGAGCTGCGCGGCCGCAGGCCGCATGGTCTGGATGCGGAACGACAGGAAGAAGACCAGCGCCAGCGGCGCCAGGATCACGACCCATTTCACCGGGCTCACGAACAGCGTGTAGCCCACCTGCGTCAGCATGATGTTGCGAACTCTCACGACCGCGAGCGACGGGTCGGTCGTGACCGAGAGCATGTAGATGCCGAGTGCGGCGAGCCCCGTGATGGCGAGGCCGAGCACCATGTAATTGTAGATGCGCAGCATGTAGGCCCGCAGGCCTTCATCAACGACAGCCGCTTCGGCGCGCGTCAGCGGCCGGCCAAATGCGGCAGCGGCATTGCGATCAAAGTCCGACATTGTCGAAACCTCGTATGTTCGCCCCATGTCCAAAAGCTGTGCGAAAACCAGCCTTGAGACGCGTTCAATATGGACAAAAACCAAAACGCGACAAGGTGCCTAACCGACGCAGGCCCATGCGACGAAGCCGCGCGGCGGATTGTCGCGAGCCGGCTGGTTCCAGTGCATTTTTCTAAAGATGGCGGAGCACCGGCGCAGGCTTCTGGCTCAAGGCCGAAAACGTGCCGATCAGGCCGAAGCCAATGGTCAAGGCGATTGTGCCCAGCGTGGCGGTGAGCGCCGGCCACGGCAGCCACACGAACGAAAGATTCATCACATTGGTCATCACGAGGAGGGCCGCGACCGAACCGGCCGCAACGCCGACGATCGCGGTCGCAAACCCGATCAGGAGATACTCGAGCGCATAGGCGGCGAGCAGCCGGGCGCGCGTTGCGCCGAGCATCTTGAGCACCACGGCATCGTAGACGCGATGCCGATGCCCGGTGGCAAGCGCGCCCGCCAGCACCAGCACCGCCGCGATGAGCGTGATCGCGCTTGCACCGCGGATCGCAAGCGTCAGGTCGAACACCACCTTGGCAATGGCCTCGAGCGCCTCACGCACGCGCACTGCCGTGACGGAGGGAAATTCGTTTGCGGCGGCCTTCAGCAAGGCGATCTCCTGATCGACCGTCGAGCCATTGGGGTAGGTGAAGGTCGCGATGTGCGTATGCGGCGCGCCGCGGAATGCACCCGGCGAATAGACGAGCACGAAATTGATGCCGAGCGACTGCCAGTCGACGGCGCGGGTGTTGGCGAGTGTCGCGGTGATGTTGCGCCCGAGCACGTTGACGACCACCGGGTCGCCGATCTTCAGGCCGAGACCTTCGGCGATCTTGTTCTCGAAGGAGACCAGCGGCGGACCTTGATAATCGGGTCCCCACCACTTGCCTTCCACGATGCGCGACCCAGCCGGCACATCGCCCGAATAGGTGATTCCGCGATCGCTCTGCAGCACCCAGGCGGCATTTGGCGGCGGTTTCAGGTCTTCGGCTCGTACGCCGTTGGCGCTGACGATGCGCCCGCGCAGCATCGGCACGCGCTCATAGCGCGCATCGGGCGCTTGTCGTTTTGCGAATTCATCGAACCGCGCGATGTCGGCGTCCTGGATGTCGATAAAGAACACCGAGGGCGCCTTGTCGGGCAGCGTCGCAACGAACTGCCGGCGCAGGTTGCCGTCGATCTGCAACAGCGTCACCAGCAAGGAGAGCCCGAGGCCGAGCGAAAGAACGACACTCGGCGTGAGCGCGCCGGGACGATGGATGTTCGCCAGGACCAGCCGCAGCAGCGCATAGCGCGGACGCGGAACACTCCGCGCGAGCCACATGATCAGCATGGCGACCACGCGCAGCGCGAGGAACACGCATCCTGCCGCCGCAACGAAGATCGCGGCGATCTTGCGGTCGTAGGCGAGCAGGATCGCAAGCGCCACCAGCGCCATGAGGACGAGGGCGGTGAGCGCCACATAACGCTTGCGCGGAATGCGGCGCTCCGGCGCGACCATGTCGCGATAGAGCGCCGAGACCGGCACGTCATGGGCGCGACCGAGCGGCCACAGCGCGAAGGCGAGCGCCGTGAGAAATCCGTAGAGCACCGCGACGCCGAGTTCGCCTGCATGGAGAGCCGGCACGATCGGCAGCGGGAGGATGCTGCCGAACGCCGCCGTGATCGCAAACGGCAGGAGCGCGCCGATGACGAGCCCGATCGCAACGCCGAGCGCCGAGAGCAGCATGACCTCGGTCAGATAGATCGCGTAGATTCGGCCGCCGGTCGCACCGAGCGATTTGAGCGTTGCGATCGTGTTGCGGCGGCGGTCGAGATAGTGCTTCACGGCGTTGGCAACGCCCACGCCTCCGACCAGAAGTGCCGTTAGGCCAACGAGCGTGAGATACTGGGTGAACCGCTCGATGTTGCGTCCGAGCGCCGGCGACGCATTGGCGCGCGTGCGCACTTCCCATCCCGCGTCGGGCAACTGCTTCTCGGATGCTGTAACAACCGCAGTCGCGGCGCGATCGTTTGCATCGGCGGCAGAAAGCCGCAAGCGATAGTGCCAGCGCACCAGGCTGCCGGGCTGGATCAATCCGGTCGCGCGCAGCGCGGCCTCGCTGATGAGAAGACGAGGGCCAAAGCCGATGCCGCCAGCGAGCTTATCGGGCTCGGATTTCAGGATTGCACGCAGCTCGATCGTCGCTGATCCGACCGTCACGCGCGCGCCGCGCTCGAGATTGAGGCGCGCAAGCAGGGCCGGATCGACCGCCGCCCCGAACGCGCCATCGCGCTCCGCCAAAGCATCGGCGAGCGCACCGGCGGGATCGAGCGCGACCTCGCCGTAGAGCGGATAGGCCCGATCGACCGCCTTGATCTCGACAAGCGCTGTCTGTCCGTCCGTGGTCCGCGCCATTGCCCGCATGGTGGCGGCGGCCGAGGCGCGGCCGTTCTCATCGAGGAATTTTCGTTCCGGGGCGCTCGCTTCGCGCGCCATCAGCGAGAACGACACGTCGCCGCCAAGGATGATACGCCCTTCGCGCGCGAGGCCGTCCCCGAGGCTGAGCGCAAACGAACCGACTCCCGCAATCGCCGCGACACCGAGCGCGATGCAGGAGATGAACACCCCGAAGCCACGCAGGCCGCCGCGCAGATCGCGGAGCGCAAAGCGCCAGACGAGTGCGCGTGAGGTTCCGTTGGCGGCAAGCGCGCTCATTCGATCCGCCCGGAGCGCAGCCGCACCACGCGATCGCAGCGCTGCGCGAGCGCCGCATCGTGCGTGACCAACACCAGCGTAGTGTTGCGGGATTCGTGACCCGCGAAGAGGAGCTCGATGATCTCGCGCCCCGTGGCCTCGTCGAGATTCCCGGTCGGCTCGTCCGCCACCAGGATTGAGGGATGGGGGCTCAGAGCGCGCGCCAGCGCAACGCGCTGTTGCTCGCCGCCGGAGAGCTCGGCCGGATAGTGGTTCACGCGATCGCGCAAGCCGACGGCGGCAAGCTCGGCCGCGGCGCGATCGAAGGCGTCCGCCGCGCCCGCGAGTTCGAGCGGCACTGCGACATTCTCGAGCGCGGTCATGGTGGGGATGAGGTGAAAAGACTGGAAGACAATTCCGACATTTTTTCCGCGGAAGCGGGCAAGCGCGTCCTCGTCGAGCGCACGCAGGTCCTGGCCCGCGACCTCTACGGCGCCCATGTCGGGGCGTTCGAGCCCGGCCGCGACCATCAGCAAGGTGGATTTGCCCGAGCCCGACGGGCCGACGAGGCCGACCGCCTCACCGGCGCCTATATGCAGATCGATGTCCTTGAGGATATGCACGCGCGCCGGCCCGCGGCCGAGCGACAGGTTCACGCCGGAGAGCCGGATCGCCGGCGCTGAGGTCTCGTTCATGCGGTTGTCTACATCCGGTTCCAGCCGGTCATATGGGAAGGGCGGCCGCCCGGTCCAGCACTCGCGGCGCTTCGTATTATGGCTGGCGCTTGCCGCCCTGGCGCCGCCGGCCGCCGCCGCGGAGCGCCCGGTGCGGATCGTGGTGCTGGGCGATTCGCTCAGCGCGGGCTTCGGGCTCGCCGCGCAGGACGCCCTTCCGGCGAAGCTGGAGCGCGCGCTGAAGGCGAAGGGGCGCGCCGTCACGATCGCCAACGCCGGCGTGTCCGGTGACACGGCGGCGGGCGGGCTCTCACGGCTCGGCTGGTCGGTGCCCGACGGCACGGACGCCGTGATCCTCGAACTCGGCGCGAACGATGCGCTGCGCGGGAACGACCCGAAGGCGACGCGCGCCTCGCTGGAGGCGATCATCACGAAGCTCAAGGCGCGCAAGATCGCGGTGCTGCTCGCCGGAATGCTGGCGCCCCGCAATCTCGGCCCGGACTATGCTAAGGACTTCGATCCGATCTATCCGGATCTCGCCGCGCAGTACGGCCTCATTCTCTACCCCTTCCTCCTCGACGGCGTGGCGGGCGACGCCGCGCTCAACCAGGCCGATGGCCTGCACCCGACAGCCGCCGGCGTCGACGTGATCGTCAGGGGGATGCTGCCGAGGGCCGAGGAACTCATCGCGCGGGTCACGGCAGCGGGGAAAAGCTGACACACCGCCGTATTGATCGGAATGGCTGAATCCGGTCATGATTCGGCGAGATTCGGGGGCGCCGGACCCGGAATGGAGTTCTTCAATGCCCCGCCTGTTCACCGGTCTGGAAGTCCCCAGGGAGATTGGCCAGTCGCTCTCGATGCTGCGCGGCGGGCTGCCGGGCGCGCGCTGGATCGACCCCGAGAACTATCACATCACGCTGCGCTTCATCGGCGACATCGACGATCGCCTCGCGCACGACATCGCGCAGCTGCTCGACGGCGTGAAGCGGCGCGGCTTCGATGTGCGGTTCGAGGAGCTCGCTTCTTTCGGCGGTCGCAAGCCGCGCGCCGTCTATGCGGCGGTCGCGCCGGTGTCGCCGCTGGTCGAGCTGCAGGCCGAGCACGAGCGGCTGATGCAGCGCCTCGGCCTGGAGCCCGAGGGGCGCAAGTTCACGCCGCACGTAACGCTGGCGCGGTTGCGCGATGCCTCAAGCCGCGACGTGGCGGACTACCTGTCGAACCGCGGGCCGCTGTTCGGCTCGTCGTTCCGCGCCTCGCGTTTCGTGCTGTTTTCCTCGCGCGCCTCGACCGGCGGCGGACCCTATGTGGTCGAGGCGGACTACCCGCTGGCGGCCTGAAACATCGAATCGAGGGCATCCGCCGTATTGCCCTCTCCCCTTGTGGGAGAGGGCATTGCAGAACATTCAACACACTCTGCTGGGTGAGGGGTAACTGACCCCTCACCCAAATTTCTGCGTTGAAATTCTGAGCAGCCCTCTCCCACAAGGGGAGAGGGCGCTGCAATGACCTCCGCAATCGCGGATCGCTCTGAAAGCCTTGCTGCCGCCGCGATCCCCCGCCACATAGGGCGCGGAGGACGCCATGCCCGAACACACCGCCACCTGGAACGAAGCCGATTTCGCGGCGCCCGACTCGGAGCGCGTCGCGCGCGACGAGGAGACGGTGCGGCGCGAGTTCTGGCGCAAGCTTAGGCGCTTTGCGGCGCGGCTGCCGTTCGCCGAGGATCTGCTCGCCGCGTACTACTGCGCCTTCGACCGCGACACGCCGTTTCAGGTGAAGGCCGCGCTGATCGGCGCGCTCGCCTATTTCGTGCTGCCGTTCGACGCAATCCCCGACATGCTGCCGGTGCTCGGCTTTGCTGATGATGCGGCGGTACTCGCGACCGCGTTGCGCCTGGTCGCGAGCCACATGCGGCCGGAGCATCGCGAGGCCGCGCGACGCGCGATGGCGCGGGTGCAATGATCATTCGCGCGTGGCGCGCGGTTGCCGGCTCCGATGAGGTGCTGGCGGCTTAGCGGATCACTTGAGGAAAACGACCTTCGTCGAGATGGCAGAGCTACCGGGTCATCTCGGCGCAACACTGGCCCGCAAGGTGAAGGGCATCGACAACGAGCTCATCGTCATGAGCTTCTGGGAAGACATGGCCTCGGCCGGCCATTTCATGAAGGGCACCTTCGACGACGCGGTGGTCAAGCCCGGCACGCAGAAGCTTCTCAAATCATTCGATCTCAAGGTGGAGTATTTCGAGACCGTTGTGTTCTCTGCCGTGGACGGCGGCGCGCTGTCATGGCTGGAGACGGCGACAGCGCCCGGCGGTTAGTTTTCTGCCTGAACGCGACGAACCCACTCGGTCATCCTCTATCCGCATGCGTGATGCGCGTTAGAGCCTGAATTTCTTTCAATATCTTATAGTATTGTTCGCATCCTTCCTCTTCTCTCATCACATGAGCAAGTAGGTAGAGCGGAGGTCGCTGATTCATCTCTTCAAACGTGATGGCCTCTGGCCAACGATGAACGTTGCGCGTCACCAAGGTGTGCGATCGCGTTGAGCGACGACTGCTTCCGCTATTCCGCCGGCTTCAAATCGAAAATATGCCCATCCGGCGGCGACAAGCGCTCAGCCGAGGCAAGAGAGCGCGGCCGTTCGGCTGACGCATGGATCGAGCCCCGGATTGCGCCGGGCAATCTGGGCTGGACGATCGCCTGCTCGATCCGATCGATCCGGGCGCTGATCGCGCCAACCTCGGGGTGATGCAGCCGGCTCAGTTCGTCGAGCGACGCGCGCACCTTCACAAGATCGCTGCGTGCCTTTGTGGCAGCGGCATTCAGCTCGGCCACCGGGGCAAGCCAGGAGTCTTTGGCCGCATTTTGCGCTTCACGCAGCTCATGCACACTCCGGCGCAGCGCAAGGAAGCGGGCATCGATCTCCGCCATGAACTGGCTTTGGTCGTCACTGGTGGAGGCGACGCGTTTGCTCAGGTCCGCAACCGTTGCGTCGAGCCGGGACATCTGTTCGGCCTGGTTCCGCTGCACCGTCTCGATGATCGGTTCGCGGACCACCCCCAATGCCTGCAGCACGGGCCACCCGATGTGGCCGAGAGCCGCACCGAAGCTCACGCCGACCATCAGCATCATCGCGACCGGGAGACGAGCGCGGTCGCGGTTCGCCTCAGGACCGTCGGCATGCGTGGCGGCGGAGCTTGCGTCCGGAGCGGCAGGTTTTGCTTCCGGGCGGGCCTTGGTGGTGAAAATCTGCGGACTGATCGGACGGCTGGCGAGGTTACGCCAGGCCCGATCATGCGCCATCAGTCTCGCTGGCCGCGATGGCACCACCGAAAATTCTCCGTAATCGGTTTACCCCTTGATAGCCAAAACAGTTTGCGAATGTGCTGACGGATATAGTTGACGAGTTCTCACTCGCCTCAAATCGGTCTCCGGTTGACCCAGGGTCGCAAGGCCGCTTCCGCGTCTCTGCAAAACGGGCGTAGTCTGTTCCCCCTGCGCGCCCCGCCGGACGGCACGTCCGCGACGCGAGCCGCAGGCCATGGGGGGACATCATGACGCTTCACCGCCGCACATTTTTGAGCCTCGCCGCTGGCGCCGCAGCGGTGCCGGCCGCATCCCGCGTCGCGCGGGCGCAGGCCTATCCATCGCGGCCGGCGCGCATCATCGTCGGCTTTCCGGCGGGCGGGGCGACCGACATCCAGGCGCGCCTGATGGGTCAATGGCTCTCGGAACGCCTCGGCCAGCAATTCATCGTCGAGAACCGCGCCGGCGCCAGCGGCAACATCGGCACCGACGCGGTCGTGAAGGCGCCTGCGGATGGCTACACGCTGCTGCAAATCGTGACCCCGAATGCGATCAATGCCGCGCTCTACAGCAACCTCAATTTCGACTTCGTGCGCGACATCGCGCCGGTGATCTGCGCCGCGCGGCTCGCCTACGTGGTCGTGGTGAATCCGTCGGTCCCGGTCGCGACGATCCCCGAGTTCATCGCCTATGCCAAGGCGAACCCGGGCAAGATCAATTACGGGTCGGCCGGTCCCGGCACGCCGCAAAACATTACCGTCGAACTCTTCAAGATGATGGCGGGGGTGAATCTGGTCCACGTCCCGTATCGCGGCGGCGCGCCTGCGACCAGCGATCTGGTCGGCGGCCACCTGCAGGCGATTTTCTGTCCGGTGTCGGAATGCATCGAACACATCAAGGCCGGCAAGCTGCGGCCGCTCGCGGTAACGACCGCGAAGCGACTGGACGTGTTTCCGGATCTTCCAACGATCGCAGACTTCGTGCCTGGTTACGAGGCGAGCGGTTTTGCGGGCATCGGCGTGCCGCGGAATACCCCGGCCGAGATCATCGATCTGCTCAACAAGGAGCTCAATGCCGGCCTCGCCGATGCCAGGATCAGAACGCGGATCGTCGAACTCGGCGGCACACCGCTCGGGGGCACACCTGCGGAATTCGCCGCGATCATCTCGGAGGCCATCGAGAAATGGACGCGCGTGATCAAGTTCGCCGGCATCAAGGTCGAGTAGGGATTAAGGTCGCAGAATCACTTTCCCCATCACCTTGCGCTCCGCGATTGCCTTGAGCGCGGCGGGCGTGTCCTTGAGTGGATAGACCGCGTGCACGTGCGCCGAGAGCTTGCCCTCGGCGGTCCAGCGCACGAGGTCCGCCATGTTCGCCTGCTGGCCCTTCGGGTCGCGCTCGATGAACGCGCCCCAGAACACGCCGACGATGTCGCAGCCTTTCAGCAGTGCGAGGTTGAGCGGGATTTTCGGAATCTCGCCGGCCGCAAAACCGATCACCAGGAAGCGCCCTTGCCAAGCAATCGAGCGCAGCGCGGCTTCCGCGTAAGGTCCACCGACCGGATCGTAGATCACGTCCGCGCCTTTGCCGCCGGTGAGACGGCGCAGCGCCTCCTTCAGGTCGTCCGTCGCGTAGTTGATGGTCTCGTCGGCGCCGCGCTCGCGGCAGAACGCAAGCTTCTCGTCCGACGATGCGCAGGCGATGACGCGCGCACCCATCAGCTTTCCGAGCTCGATT
>Ga0310810_10007145_pt1 | contig 12704 bp, 11 predicted proteins | sample NCmetagenome_FD_207641 | JGI IMG/M metagenome (GOLD analysis project Ga0310810, IMG submission 207641) | Soil microbial communities from experimental microcosm in Duke University, North Carolina, United States - NC | ecosystem: Engineered > Artificial ecosystem > Soil microcosm > Unclassified ... | reverse complement strand
CTGTTCTCGGCGATCCCGGTCGTCGGCAACAAGATCGTGACGCTCTTATGGGGCGGCTTTACGGTCGGCAACCCGACCCTCAACCGTTTCTTCTCGCTGCATTACCTGCTGCCGTTCGCCATCGTCGCGGTCGTCGGGCTGCATCTCATCGCATTGCACCAGCACGGCTCCAATAACCCGCTCGGCATCGACACGCGCGGCCCGCAGGACACGATGCCGTTCCATCCCTATCACACGATCAAGGACAGCTTCGGGCTGTGCGTCGCGCTGCTAGTCTTTGCCTTCTTCGTGTTTTACGCGCCGAATTTTTTTGCCAGCGCGGACAATTACATTCCGGCCAACCCGATGGTAACGCCGAACCACATCGTGCCGGAATGGTACTTGCTGCCCTATTACGCGATCCTGCGCTCGGTCACCTTCGATATCCTCGGAATCCCGGCGAAGCTGCTTGGGGTGGTGCTATCGCTCGGCTCGATCATCCTGCTGTTTTTGGTGCCGTGGCTCGACACCTCGCGCGTGCGCAGCGCCCGCTTCCGCCCGATCTATCGGCTCGTCTCATGGCTGTTGCCGATCGACGTCATCGCGCTCGGCTATGTCGGCAGCCAACCGCCCGAAGGCTGGGTCGTGACGCTCGGGCAGGTCGCGACCTTCTACTATTATTTTCATTTTCTGGTCCTGATGCCGCTGCTCGGCAAGATCGAGCGGCCGCGGCCGTTGCCGATCAGCATCGGCACGGCGGTGCTCGAAGCCACCGGTCTCGGCAATGCCCGCCCGGCGGAGAGGCACTGAGATGCGCAGCTTTCAGGCTCTCCTCATCGCGCTGGCGATTGGTGTCGGACTCGGCGGCGCCGCGCGCGCCCTGGAGGAAGCGCCCGAGCCGCCGCACCAGCAATGGCCGTTCGAAGGCGTGTTCGGCACCTATGACACGGCCGCCTCGCAGCGCGGCTTTCAGGTCTATAAGGAAGTCTGCTCGGCCTGCCACGCGGTGAAGCACCTCGCCTTCCGCAATCTCGAGGAGATCGGCTACACCGAGGACCAGGTCAAAGGTATCGCCGCGCAATATCAGGTGACGGACGGCCCCAACGACGAGGGCCAGATGTTTCAGCGCCCGGCCCGGCCATCCGATCCGATCCCGGGGCCCTTCCCGAACGATCAGGCGGCGCGCGCCGCCAATAACGGCGCCCTGCCGCCCGATCTGTCATTGATCACCAAGGCGCGCGAGGGCGGCCCCGACTACGTCTATGCCATCCTGAACGGGTTCAAGGACCCGCCGGCCGTGTTCAAGGTCAATGAGGGCATGTACTACAACCAGTACTTTACCGGGCATCAGATCAAGATGCCGCCGCCGCTGACCCAGACCGACCAGCTCAAATATGCCGACGGGACCCAGGCCACCGTGCCGCAGATGTCGCACGACGTCGTCAGCTTTTTGAGCTGGGCTGCCGAGCCCAATTTGAACGATCGGCACCGCATCGGCTTCAAGGTGATCCTGTTTCTGATCATCGCGACCGGCGTCTTTTACGCGGCCAAGCGCAAGATCTGGTCGCGCATTCATTAGCGGCGTGCCGCAACGAGATTGCTTCGCTTCGCTCGCAATGACAAACAGGGGTTGTCGTTGCAAGGAGGCCGGCAGGGCCGGCGCGGCAATCTCGATGGGTCGAGGATGAGCCTATTAAAAATCAACAAGGGCAAGGGGCCGTGACGGGCCGGGTGATCGGCGTGATCGGCGGCAGCGGGCTTTACCGCATCGACGGCCTGGCCGAAGTCGAATGGCGGCGCGTCGAGAGCCCGTTCGGCCGCACATCGGACGAATTCTGCTTCGGCAAGCTCGACGGCCAGCCCGTCGTATTCTTGCCGCGCCACGGGCGCGGCCATGTGCTGCCGCCCACGGCGATCCCGTTCCGCGCCAACATCGACGCGCTGAAGCGCTGTGGCGTCACCGACATCATCTCGCTATCGGCGGTCGGCAGCCTGCGCGAGGATCTCGCGCCCGGCGATTTTGTCGTCATCGACCAGTTCATCGACCGCACCTTTGCGCGGGATAAGAGCTTCTTCGGGCCGGGCTGCGTCGCGCATGTTTCGATGGCGCGGCCGGTCTGCGGCCGGATCGGCGACACGGTGACAGAGGCGGGGCCCGCCGCCGGGGTCGCGCTAAAGCGCGGCGGCACCTACATTGTCATGGAGGGTCCGCAATTCTCCACGCTCGGCGAAAGCCAGCTTTACCGAGGCTGGGGCTGCGATGTGATCGGCATGACAAACATGCCGGAAGCCAAGCTCGCACGAGAGGCCGAGATTTGTTACGCGACAGTGGCGATGGTGACGGACTACGATTGCTGGCATCCCGGCCATGACGACGTGACGGTCGACATGATCCTGTCGGTACTCGACGCCAATGCCGAACGCGCCCGCGCCCTCGTCAAGGCTGTGGTGCCGCTGCTCGCCACACAGCCCCGACCGTGCGCGCAGGGTTGCGACCACGCGCTCGAAACCGCGCTGATCACCGCTCCCGACCACCGCGATCCCGCGCTTCTCGCACGGCTCGACGCGGTCGCGGGCCGAGTTCTGGGAAAGTGAGACGGCGATGAAGGTTGCCGGCCGTCCGATGCGCACGATTTGGCTCGCCGTGGATGGGCGAACCGTCGAGATCATCGATCAGACGCGGCTGCCCCATGAGCTTGTCATTCTCCGCCTCGCGAGCGTTGCCGACGCGGCGCGCGCCATCCGCGATATGCAGGTGCGCGGCGCGCCGCTGATCGGCGCGGCCGCGGCGTATGGAGTCGCGTTGGCGATGGCCGACGACGCTTCCGACAAGGGTCTCGACCGCGCGGTCGAAAGCCTAGCCGCGACACGCCCCACGGCGGTCAATCTGCGCTGGGCGCTCGACGACATGCGCCGCCATCTCAGCGAATTGCCGGCGGGGCAGCGCTTCGCTGCCGCGCTGGCGCGCGCTGGCGCGGTCGCCGACGAGGATGTCGCGATCAACCGCGCCATCGGCGAGCACGGGCTGCGCCTGATCGAAGACGCGCATCGTCGACGCCGCCGCCGCGGGACGGTGCAAATCCTCACACATTGCAACGCTGGCTGGCTCGCGACCGTCGATTGGGGCACCGCCTTGGCGCCGGTCTACCGCGCGCACGATGCCGGGATCCCGGTGCATGTCTGGGTGGACGAGACGCGGCCGCGCAACCAAGGCGCCAGCCTGACCGCCTGGGAACTCGGTCAACATGGAGTGCCGCACACCGTTATCGCCGACAATTCCGGCGGTCATTTGATGCGCCACGGCGAAGTTGATCTCTGCATCACCGGCACCGACCGCACGACCGCGTCGGGCGATGTCGCAAACAAGATCGGCACTTATCTGAAGGCGCTGGCGGCGGCGGACAACGCCATCCCGTTCTATGTCGCGCTCCCGTCGCCGACAATCGATTGGGACATCGAGGATGGCAGCGCGATACCGATCGAGCAGCGTGACCCGCGCGAGGTAACCCACATCGCCGGCTGGACCGAAGCCGGGGCGCGGGTCGAGGTGCGGCTGACCCCGGCGGACAGCCCGGCGGCGAATTATGCATTTGACGTCACGCCGGCGCGTCTTGTGACCGCGCTGATCACCGAGCGCGGCGTCTGCCCCGCCTCGCGCGAGGGGCTGTTGCGTCTGTTCCCGGAGCGCCGCCGCCACGCCGCCTGATCCGATTTCTGTCGTTGCGAGGAGCGGAGCGACGAAGCAATCTCCCGGGATTACTTCGCTTCGCTCGCAATGACAATCGCTTGAGGGGGAGAGCATGACCACCCGCCGGGAATTGCTCGGCCAGACCGCGGGCGCGCTCGCCGGCATCGCCTTCACGGGCTGCGGGCTGACGCGCGGCGCCGCGGCGCAGGCGCCGGGACAAGCGCGCCGCCGCGAGGTTGTCGTCAACGGCAAGCGCGTCACGACAGTCGATATTCACGCCCATTGCCACATCCCGGAAGCGCTCGAGCTGGCGGGGCAAAAGGTGCGGTTCCCGAAGCTCGTTATCACGCCCGAGCGCATCAAGGTCATGGACGAGCAGGGGATCGATGTCGAGGCGCTGAGCATCAACCCGAATTTCTGGGACAAGGCCGAGCGCGATCTTCAGGCGCAGATCGTCAAACTGCAGAACGAGAAACTCGCCGAGATTTGCGCCAAGACACCGGACCGCTTTGTCGGCCTCGCCTCGGTCGCGCTCGCCTATCCCGATCTCGCCGCCGAGCAATTGCAGGATGCGGTCAAGCGGCTCGGCATGCGCGGCGCGCTGGTCGGTGGCAGCGTCAACGGCATGGAGCTGTCCGACCCGAAATTGAACCCGTTCTGGGCCAAGGCGGAGAAGCTCGGCATCGTCATCTTTATCCACCCGCAAGGCACGCCCGAACTGGAGGCGAGCGGGCGCTTGAAAGGCGCGGGCGCGCTCGACAACGTCATCGGCAACCCGCTCGAGACGACAATTGCGCTATCGCATCTGATTCTCGAAGGGACGCTCGACCGCTATCCCGGGCTCAAGATCTGCGGCGCGCACGCCGGCGGCTATCTGCCGTCCTATCCCGATCGGATGGACGCCATGTGCGCGAACCGCCCGGATGTATGCCCGGTGGCGCTGAAGAAGAAGCCGAGCGAATACCTGAAGCAAATCTACATCGACTCGCTGATCTTCACGCCGGAAGGGCTGCGCCACCTTATCGCCGAGGTGGGCGCCGGCCAGATCGTCATCGGCACCGATTACCCCTTCCCGTGGACGACGACCGAGGTCGATGACATCCTCAAATTCCCGGGCCTTTCCGACGCCGAGCGCATCGCGATGCTCGGCGGCACGGCCGCGAAATTGCTCGGTATCAAGGCGTGAGGCCCAGAGGGCGCCATCGATGACGAATTGGATCGAGACCTATCGCGGCACCGTGCCGCCCTGGGAATGCGACGTCACCGAGCATTTCACGATCGCCTATTATTTCGCGCGGCTCGAAGAGGCCGAGCCCAACCTGGCCGAGGCGCTCGGCCTCGGCGAAAGGCTGCGGGCCGGCGGTTTTGCGCGGCGGCTCGATGTCCGCTTCGCCCGCGAATTGCGCGCCGGCAGCAGCTTTCAGGTCGAGGGCGCCGTGCTCGGCCTCGACGAGGGATTGCGGGTCGGGCACCGCTTTGTCGACTCGGCGAATGGCGAGACCGTGACCTGGATCGACGAGCATTGGGATCTATCGCAGGTGCCCTTGTCGGACGCGGAGCGCCGCGCGCTCGGCGGCCGGCTCGCGGCCTGGGAAGGACCGGCGGCCGAGGCGCGACCCGAGCCCAAAAGCACCGCCGGCTTTATCCCGACCGCGCGCGGCCGGGTCAGGCCCGCGGATCTCGACGCGACGGGGCATTTCGGGCTCGCCGCGATCGTGCATCGCTTTACCGATTCCTGCATCCAGGCAGGCTCGGCGATCGGCATGGATGCGGAATACATGGAAAAGAACCGGCGCGGCTTCTCGACGTTCGAGCTCGCGTTGCGGATCGAGGGCGCGCTAGGGGTCGACGATCCCTATTTCGTCGAGACGGGCATCGCGCATCTCGGCAATTCGTCGCTGCGCCTCGTCCATGTCATGAGCGATCCGCGCAGCGGCAGGGAGATCGCGCGGCTTGGCCAATACGGGGTCAATCTCGACCTCGACGCGCGCCGCCCCGCGCGTTGGCCGGAGGAGGTCCGTGCCCGCGCATCGAAGCTTGTCATTGGAGTTGCGTGAGAGCACTCAGTAGGTCCCGGCGAAGGCCGGGACCCATTAACCCACGGCACCAGCGGCTGACGAATGGGTCCCGGCCTGCGCCGGGACCTAAATATGGCTAGAGAGCAGCCGCGCTACGAAGCGCCTCGTGTGGACGGAGTCGCTGCGCTCGGTGGTGCGATCCGCACCAGATCCATTTTCGCCATCCAGACAAGGCCGCGATAGAGCCGCTCACTGCGCCCCGGCGCGACAAGCTCCACTAATTCCGCCGCCTTCAATTTGCCGGAGGCGGCGAGATGCCGGTACGCGGCCTGCATATCGGCGAGCGCAGGCAGGATCTGCACCGCGAAATCCGAGAGCGGCGATTTGAGGCGCGCCTCGATGGCTTCGGGCGTCGTCCCCGGCATCAACGACACAACCGAATCCGGCTGCAGCATCGCTGTCGTGTATCCGGCGAACACGCGAAACGGATCGGGGCGCGGCAGATGCGCCAGCGCGACGGTATCGGGCTTGCGGTCGGGCAGCGACGCGATTTCCCGCAACAGGCGGCGCCGGTCGGCGAGATCGGCCCATAATTCCTGGGTCTGCGCGACGACAACCCGCCAGTCGAAGGCAGCACGCGCTTGCGCCGCCGCCGCCGCGCCCATGCGCCGCCGCAACTCGGGATCGCCGATCAATGCCGCATAAGCCGCAGCCGCCGCGCCGGTGTCCACCGAGATCAGCTGGCTCGAAAAACCGATAAAGCGGTCGTAATTGTCGATCTCGAGATCGTAGCGGTCGGCAAGCTCCATGCCGTACGGCGCGGGCGGCATCAAGGTCGGCACGCGAAACCCGTCAATGCCGTCGCGCACCGTATCGCGATACCCGTTCCAGTCGCTGACGACGGCCGGCAGCCCGGCCGCCATTCCCTCGATCGGGCTCAACCCGAAGGTCTCCTGCAGATTGTCCGAGAGTGAGGTGTAGATATCGGCCGCCTGCCAGATGCCGTTGCGCACATCCGTTTCGCGGCCGTCGAGAAAATGGCACACGACATCGGGGCAATGTGCCTTGGCCCCGTCGCGGAAGGCCCGCTCGATCGCATCGTTCGCGAACCATCCCGCTTGAATCAGATGCAACCTGGCGCCGGCCGGCAACGGCTGGCGCGACAGCGCCTGCTGCAATCCGCGATACATCGGCACGGGATGCGCCTTGCCGTGAAAGCTGAGGCGGCCGAGGAACAGCACGGCGACATCCGCGTCGCCAATGCCGAGCCGCTGCCGCCACGCCGCGCGCATTGCCGAGTCCGTCCGATAGGCGTCGCAATCGACGCCGAGCGGGATCACCGGCAATTGCGGCAGGCTCGGACGCACCGGGCCGAGCCGAGCACCCAGATACGCCGTCTGGGCTTCGATGACCGTTTCGACCGCGTCGCGCACCGCCTTGCTCGTGCAGATGACCGCGTCCCAAGGCTGCACCGGCGCGATCAGCCAATTGGCGATAACTTCCATGACCGCGCCCGAGACGATCGTGTGCGTGATGCCGACCACGCTGTAGGCGCGCTGGTCATGCCGGCGGCGTCGCCAAGCTAATTCGTCGACCCCGACCGTCGGATAGAACAGGCAGCCGGGCTCCGCCAGCCGCTGCGGATCGGCGAACGGGAGCCAAGTGATCGGCACGCTCGCGCCATATCCTTGCACGCGCTTCGCGAAATCCTGAGCGTCCCCGGCATGCCGCGCATAGCAATAGAGCCGGTCGACGCCGCCATGCCGCACAAAGCCGCGCAGGAAGCCCTCGCCGGCGGAATGCCGGCCCATCAGATGCGGCCGGCTCGTGTCATAGGCGTCGCGCGCGTAATAGATCGCCGCGTTGGGCCGCGGCATGCCGCCTTGCATCCTCAGCGCCTCACAACAGGCTCACGACGGCACCGCTCATGCAGGTGGCGATCGTTCCCGACAGGATCGAGCGCAGCCCGAGCGAGACGATCTCGGCGCGCCGCTCCGGCACCATCGCGCCCATGCCGCCGATCAGGATGCCGAGGCTGCCGAAATTGGCGAAGCCGCACATCGCATAGGTCATGATGAGCCGCGCGCGCTGGCTCATCGCCTCGGGCGGGAGATGCGCCAGATCGACATAGGCGATGAACTCGTTGAGGACGGTCTTGGTGCCCATCAAATTCGCCGCGGCGGCGGTATCCTCGCCGGGGATGCCGATCAGCCACATGACGGGCTGGAACATATAGGCGAAGAGGCGTTGCAATGTGATCGCCTCGCCCTCCACCGCCGGCAGCAGCCCGAGCAGGCTGTTCACGAGACTGACCAGCGCCACCATGACGACGAGGCTCGCGACGATATTGAGCAGAAACACAATGCCATCGCGCGTGCCCTTGGCGACCGCATCCATCGAGCTGACCGGCGGATCGTCGATCGCCAATTCCGCCGGCGCGGCCGGATCGGGACGAAACGGCACCATCAGCGCGGCGATCGCGAGCGCCGCGGGCGTGCTGATGACCGCCGCCATCAGGATATTGCCGAGCGCGTCCGGAATGACGGGGCCGAGCAGCGAGGCATAGAGCACCATGACGGTGCCCGCGATCCCGGCCATGCCGCAGCTCATCAGCGCAAACAGTTCGCCGCGCGTCATCCGCAACAGATACGGGCGGATCAGAAGCGGCGCCTCGATATGACCGACAAAGATGTGCACCGCCGCGCCGAGGCCTAAGGGCCCGCCGACGCCGACCGTGCGCCGGAGCACCCAAGCGAAGGCCTGCACGATGCGCTGCAAGACGCCCCAATAAAACAAGAGCGTCGCGAGCGCGCTAACGACCAGCACCATCGGCAGCGCGCGAAACGCGAAGATGAAGCTTTGGCCGGGCTTGGTCTCGGCAAAGGGCAATTCGGCGCCGCCGAGATAGCCAAAGACAAAACCGGTGCCGGCCTCGGTTGCTTTCTGCAAGGCCTCGACCGCCTGGTTCAGCACGAGAAACACCGCCGTCGCGGGCGGAAATTTCAGGAACAAGAGCGCGAGGGCGAATTGCAACAAGACGCCCGTCACGACGACCCGCCAAGCGACGCGAAACCGGTCCTCGCTGATCGCCCATGCGAGCAGCAACAACACCGCGATGCCAAGAAGCCCGCGCATCGCTTCCGCGTCAGGCAGCGCGTTCGGCGGACAGCGGCGGATCCTCTTCCATCGCGGCACGGCCGCCGAAACGGGCGACCAGCTTGGTGGCAACCGTGTTGCCGAGCACATTCACCGCGGTCCGACCCATATCCATGAAGGCGTCGACCCCAGCGACCAACGCGATCGCCTCGACTGGAAGGCCGATCGCGGTCAACACCGTTGCGAGGATCACCAGCGAGCCCGACGGAATATTGGCCCCGCCTTTGCTCGCAATCAGCACGGTAATCAAAATCGTCGCCAGCTCCGGCCAGCCGAGCACGACATTGTAGGCCTCGGCCATAAAGGTAACCGCGAGCGCCTGATAAAGGATTGAGCCATCCTGATTGAAGCTGTAGCCGAGCGGCAGGACCACGGAGACGATTTTGTTGGGGATCCCCATTTCCTGCAGGATTTTCATATGCACCGGCAACGTCACTTCCGACGAGCGGGTCGTGAACGCCAGCAGCAAGGGCTCCAAGATGCGGCGGAAGACGTGAAGCGGCCGGTCGCCCAACCCCTTCAGCATCACGCAGAAGATCACGATCTCGATGGCGAGACCGACATACATCAGACCGATCAATTTCGCGAGGCCGAGCACGGCCGCGAGGCCTTGGGTCGCAAACAGAAACGCCATGATCGCCAGGATGGCGAGCGGGGACAGCGCGACGATCCAGCGCGTCAGGCGGAACATCGCCGCCATGATCGCTTCGAGCAGATCGACAACCGGCTTGGCCTGAGGTCCGACGCCGGCCAGCGCAACCCCGAACAGCACCGAAAAAACCAGGGTCGGCAGCAGTTTCTGCGCCGCCATCACCGCGATGATATTGGACGGGATCAGGTCGAGGAGAAACTTCACCCAATCGATTGAAACCGCCAGATTGGGCGGGATCTTGCCGGTCGGCACGAGTCCGACACCGACGCCGGGATGAAAGATCCCGTCCAGCACCAGCGCGATGACAATCGCGCAGAAGGTGGCGAAATAAAACCAGCCGAAGCTGATCGCGGCCACCCGGCCGAGCTGGCGGATGTCGCGTCCCATCTTGTAGGTGCCGAGCGTCACCGAAGCGACGACCAGCGGGATGATGATCATCCTGATCGCTTCGACAAAGGCGGTGCCGATCGGCTGCAACGACGCGGCAAACGCCGGCCAGACCAGCGCCAGCACAAGGCCGATCACCAGCCCAGCGAACATCTGCAATGGGAGGGCGAGGCTAAGGCTGGTCGTTTCGCCGCTTGCGCGGTTCATCATCGGCCCCTCATACCGTGGCAACGGCATTAGCGGGGGAGCCGACGGCGCCAGGGAGGCGCAAGGGCGGGGCGGTCAAGAGAAACTGCGAGCGGCTATTGGCGCGCAGCCAATCGGCGAGATCCGACAACAGCCAGATCTCGCCGAGATAGACGCCGAGCTTGAAGAGGCAATGCGCGTGCAATGGCAGTGACGCGCAATGATCCTCGGTGCAGGGGCGCGAGGGATGCGCCTCGACCGCGACGTTGTCGGAAATGAGCGCGACAAGCCCGGATTTGGTGATCCAGTTGAGGAGGCGCTCGTCGCGGCCGTCGAGCCCGGCGCCGGGATTGGCCTGCAACACCGCCGGATCGGGATTTTTGTTCATGCCGAGGATGACGCGGTCGTAGCCGGTGCGCAGACAGACGAGGTCGCCCTCCTCGATCTCGACCTTGTCCGCCTCCATGACCCGCATCAGTTCGTCATAGCCGACATATTTCTCGCCTCGGCCGAAATGCGCTTCGAGGTCGATCATGACGCCGCGGCCCTGCATGCCTTTTGCCGCCATGTTGTCGATCGACAGTGCGGTCGCGCCGAGATGCCCGCCGGCACGCTCGATCGCCTGCCCGCCGCGATACTCGGCCAGATAGTCCAAGGGTCCGGCGATGTGCTCGCCGGCGCGGTAGCCGTTGTAGAAGACGATCTCCGGCTCGCCGTCGCCATCGGCGTCGAACAGCTGGCCAACATGCGCGAGGCTGTCCCACTGGGTCGAATACTGCAATGTCAGCAGCACCTGGTCGTCGCAGATGACATCGACGAGGCGCCGGTCGTCGCGGCCGAGCGGATAGACCATGTTGGGCATGCCGTTGCGCTCGGTCGGCCTCAGCTCCGGCGGGTTGCGGCGCGGATTCACCACCGTGCCGCCGGGATAATCGAGCGGCATCGACAAGCAAAAGGTGCGGCCCTCCTTCACCTCGGCGACCGCCTTCAGCACCTTGTCGGGGGTCAAGAGGTTGAGGCGGCCGAGCTGGTCGTCGGGGCCCCAATCGCCCCAGGTCGAGCCGGGTGGCCGGCGTTTCCAGCGCGGATTTTCAGGCATGTGCGTACTCCTAATTACAGCTCAATGCCGGCCAGCGCGGTCACCTCTTCCGCGCCGAGCCAGCGCGGGCAGAGACGCGTAATCGCCGCGGATCAATGCCTCTTTTTTCTCCCGTCGCCAGCCCTTGATCTGCCGTTCGGCGGCGGCAGCATCTTCCAGCCTCTCAAAATGCTGATAGAAGACCAGCTTCACCGGCCGCCGGTGGGCAGTATAGCCGTCAAATGTGCCCGCTTCGTGCTCCGCCAATCGCCGCTCAAGGCTGCTGATTGTGGTCCCGACATAATAGCTGCCATGTGCACAGAGCAGGATATAGAGATACGCGCCCATCGATTGTGCGTCCTTCGAGACGCGTCCCGGCTCTGCCGTGACGCTCCTCAGGATGACGGGGTTTTGCAGACGGCATCAAAGAAAATCCGTCATCCTGAGGCGCTTCGCGAAGCGAAGCCTCGAAGGACGCCATACCGAGGTCCAGCATTTTGAAACGTCAGCTCACCTTCACGAGCTTTTGCAGGCTGCGGAGATCGGGAGGCAGCTCTTCGCCCTTGGCGCGGACGCGCCGGCCCCAATTCGTGAAGGAGACCTCGCCGACATAAATGTCGCCGCGGCTATCGACCGTGAGGCCGTGCGGCGAGATGAACTGCCCCGGCTGCAATCCGGCATGCGCATGGCCGAGCCGGCACAACAATTCGCCGTTGTGGCTGTAGATGCTGACCCGCGGCCCGCAATTCGGCAGGTTGATATTGACCGCCATGTCGGGCCCGATTTCGCCGACATAAAAGCGGCCCTGCGGCCGCGGCTCCATGTAAAGCCCCGAGGGCCGGTGCATGTTGACCCACTGGCTCTCGTATTTGCCGTTGCCGTCGAACACCTGCACGCGATGGTTTTCGCGGTCGGCGACATAGACCCAGCCATCCGCATCGCAGCAGATGTTGTGCGGGATATTGAACTGGCCGGGGTCGGTGCCCGGCTCGCCCCAGGAGAACAGCAATTTGCCGTTGGGGCTGAATTTGTGGACCCGCGAATTGCCGTAGCCGTCCGAGATGTAGAGGTCGCCCTGCGGCGAGAAGGCGGTGTGGGTGCAGCGGTGGAACGGCTCGCCGCTCATATAGGGCGCCGGCTTTCCCGGAATCCCGAAGGTCTGCAACACCTTCCCCTCAAGCGTGCATTGCCGGACCGTGTGGTCGCCGTCATCGGTCAGCCAGATCGTCTCGTCCGGCGCCATAAAGACGCCGTGCGGCCGCACAAAGACGCCCTCGCCCCAGGTGCGCAAGAGATTGCCTTCGCGGTCGAAGACGCACATCGGGTGCTTGCCGCGGTTAAAGGCATAGACATTGTCGTGCCTGTCGACACCGACCGCCGCGACATCGGCGTTGAATTCGTAGCCCGGCGGGAGTTTCGCCCAGCCCTCGGCGACTTCGTAGCGGTAGGCCTCGGTGCCCAACACGACCGCCATGGCATTTTCTCCTCTTTGCTCTCGCGATTATTCCTCAGCCGCCGTCCCGGCGAAAGCCGGGACCCACCATCAGCCGTTTGAGAAGC
>Ga0310810_10007144_pt1 | contig 12704 bp, 11 predicted proteins | sample NCmetagenome_FD_207641 | JGI IMG/M metagenome (GOLD analysis project Ga0310810, IMG submission 207641) | Soil microbial communities from experimental microcosm in Duke University, North Carolina, United States - NC | ecosystem: Engineered > Artificial ecosystem > Soil microcosm > Unclassified ... | reverse complement strand
AAGAGCACATCACCAGGCGTGAGCGTGCCTGCCAGGTCGCGGGCGACAGCTGCGGTACCGGCTTCCGACGTCGTGACGTGTTCAGGCACTGGCGGCTGGATCGACGAGTGCCTTCAACGCTCCGCCGAGATACTCGAGCAGATCGCTCGCGATCATGCCGGCCTGCCCGTGATTGATCTCGGCCAGATCGCCGGCCGAGCCGTGGAGGAACACCGCGAGCCGGCACGCGGCCTCGGCATCGAGAAGCTGCGCGAGCCACGCAGCGATCATGCCGGTCAGGATATCGCCGGTCCCGCCGGTCGCCATACCCGGGTTCCCCGTCGGGTTGATATACACGTGCCCTTCCGGCGTGGCGATCACGGTGCGATGGCCTTTGAGGACGACGTACACGCTGTGAGAGGTCGCGAACTCGGTCGCAACCTCGATCCGGTTGGCCTGAACGTCGGCAATCGACTTCCCCACCAGTCGCGCCATCTCGCCGGGATGAGGCGTGATGATCACATCCCGCTCTTCGCGGCCGGTGAGTCGCGCGGGATCGTCTGCGAGGACGGTCAGTGCATCGGCGTCCAACACCAGCGGCACGCTCACGCGATCGAGCAGTTCGTGAACGAACTGCGCGACCGGCGCGCTGCGGCCCAGCCCTGGTCCACACGCAATGACGTCGTGTGCTTGCTCGAGCACCTTCTCCACCGCGTCCGCCGCCACTGTCCCGGAAGCGTCGTCCGGCAACTCGAGTGTCATGAAGACCGGCGACGACGCGGCGACGATGGGCAGGCAACAGCGCGGTGTCGCGACGGTGACAAGGCCGGCGCCGGATCGCAGTGCGCCCATGGCGGCCAGATGCGCAGCTCCAGTCTTGCCGATCGACCCGGCCACAATCGTGAGGCGCCCGAAATCGCCCTTGTGAGAATCCGCCGCGCGCGGCCCGACGGCGCTGCGCAATTGGTCAGGCGTCAGCAGCTCGATGTGTGGGCCTTCGAGGCCTTCGAGCACTTCGTACGGGATGCCGATGTCGGCGATGACGACATCGCCGGCGTAGGCTTCGCCAGGCGGCAGGACGAGCGACAGCTTCGGCGCCGCCAGCGTCACGGTGAGAGACGCGTCGATGCAATCGCCGATCAGGTGAGACGTGTCCGCCGACAAGCCGCTCGGCAGATCGACGGAGACGATCGGGATCTCGGACGCATTCACATCGGCGATGACGGTCTCCATCATCCCGGCGACAGCCGACTTCAACCCGGTGCCGAAGATCGCATCAACGATTAGCGCGCACTGCGAGATCTCGGAGAAGTGCAGCTCCCAGCTCTGCTCGTCGGCCACTTCGACGACAGTGATACCCAGCCGGCCGAGAATGTCGAGGTTGATACGCGCGTCTCCACGAACGTCCGATAGCGCTCCGATGACGAACACCGACGTCTCGATGCCGTGCTGCAGCAGCGTCCTCGCCACCACGAATCCATCGCCACCGTTGTTCCCGCGGCCACACAAGACCGCGACGCGGCCGTCGAGCTTGGACTCGTAGGTCTGCTCGATCGCGGCGACGACTTGCCGGCCGGCGTTCTCCATGAGAACGAGCGACGGGATTCCGATTTCGTCGATGGTGTAACGGTCGGCTTCGCGCATCTGCGCGGCGGTCAGGATTCGCATGGCCGCTACTCCGTTACCGGCGGGCACGAACAAAAGAGATTTCGGTCTCCGTAGGCGTTGTCGATCCGTCCGATTGGCGGCCAATACTTGTGCTCTCGCACGAACGGCAGCGGAAAGGCCGCCTGCTCTCGCGAATACGGGTGCGGCCAGTCGGTGGCGGTGACCGTCGCAGCGGTATGCGGCGAGTTCTTGAGGACGTTGTTCACCGGATCGACTCTCCCGGTCACGACATCGTCGATCTCGCTGCGAATGGCAATCATCGCCGCACAGAAGCGGTCGAGTTCGGCTTTGTCCTCGCTTTCGGTCGGCTCGACCATCAATGTGCCCGCCACCGGAAACGACACCGTTGGCGCGTGGAATCCGTAGTCGATGAGACGCTTGGCCACGTCCATCTCCTCGATGCCGGCCGCCTTGAACTCCCGCAAGTCGAAAATCAGTTCGTGCGCCACGCGGCCGTTCGCGCGCGTATACAGCACCGAATAGTAACGCTCGAGTCGCGCCTTGATGTAATTCGCGTTCAAGATCGCGTAACGGGTCGCGTCGGCAAGTCCGTCGGCGCCCAGCATCCGGATGTACGCGTACGAGATCAGCAGGATGCTCGCACTTCCCCACGGCGCCGCCGAGACGGCATGAATCCCTTTCTCGCCGCCGACGTGCACGATCGGGTGGCCCGGGAGAAACGGCGCGAGGTGGCGGGCGACACCGATCGGACCCATCCCAGGCCCACCGCCACCATGCGGGATGGCGAACGTCTTGTGCAGGTTCAGATGGCACACATCAGCGCCGATCGCCGCCGGGCTCGTCAGACCGACTTGCGCGTTCATGTTGGCGCCGTCCATGTATACCTGCCCGCCGTGCTCATGGACGATGTCGCAGATCTCGCGAATGTCCTCTTCGAAGACCCCGTGCGTCGAGGGATAGGTGATCATCAGGCAGGCGAGATGATCGCGGTGCTCTGCCGCCCTCGCCCGCAGATCGTCAACGTCCACGCTGCCATCAGACGTGCTGCGAATGACGACGACGCGCATGCCGGCCATGACGGCGCTGGCCGGATTGGTGCCATGGGCCGAGGCCGGAATCAGCACCACATTGCGCTGCCCCTCACCGCGATCCTGGTGATAAGCACGGATCACCATCAGGCCGGTGAACTCGCCCTGTGCCCCCGAGTTCGGCTGCAGTGACACCCTCGCGAAACGCGTGATTTCGCAGAGCGCCGCCTCGAGCTCTCTGAATACGTGCGCGTAACCGACTGTCTGCTCGTCGGGCGCAAACGGGTGCATGCGGCTGAACGGATTCCACGTGACCGGCAGCATCTCCGTCGCCGCGTTCAACTTCATCGTGCACGACCCGAGTGGAATCATCGAGGTGTCGAGCCCGAGGTCCTTACGCTCGAGGCTGCGGATGTAGCGCATCATCTCGGTCTCGGAGTGATGCGTGTTGAACACCGGATGGGTCAGGAACGTGCTCGTGCGGCGAAGCCCCGGAGGGAAACGGTCTGGCGATCTCGACTCGAGTGCTGCCGCTGCCGCATCGCAGTCGATCACCCCAGGGCGTTTGCCCAGCGCAGTCGCGAAGACGCCCACAATGTCGCGGAGACCCGCGGTGTCGAGCGTCTCATTGAGTGCGATGGAAATCGTGTCGGCATCGAGGATGTTGAAGTTGATGGTCGCATCCTCCGCACGCCGTCGAACACGCTCGGCTTCGCCCGGCACTTTCACGAGGAGCGTGTCGAAGTAGTAGGGGTTGATCTGTTTGACGCCGAGTTGGCCGAGCTCGGCCTCGAGGACTCGGGCGAGCGTGTGTACGCGGCCCGCGATGGCCGCGATGCCTTTCGGACCGTGATAGACGGCGTACATCGCCGCCATGTTGGCCAGGAGCGCCTGCGCGGTGCAGATGTTGGAGGTCGCCTTCTCGCGCCGGATGTGCTGCTCTCTCGTGGCCAGAGCCATGCGGTACGCGCGCGTGCCATGGACATCGACCGACACGCCGATCAAACGGCCAGGTAACTGGCGAACGAAGCGATTGCGCGTCGCGAAGAACGCCGCGTGGGGTCCACCGTACCCGAGCGGTACACCGAATCGCTGTGCGCTGCCATAGACGACATCGGCGCCCATCTCGCCCGGCGGAAGGATGAGCGCGAGAGCAAGCAGATCTGCCCCGACCGAGACGAACGCACCTGATTCGTGCGCCTGCGCAATCAGTGACCTGAGATCGCGCAGATCCCCAACAGCGTCGGGGTACTGCACGATGACGCCGAACACGGATGCGTCGAAGGCCATCGCATCGAACGGCAGGACGCGGAGCTCGATTTCCAAGGGCTCGGCTCTCGATCGAAGCACGTCGATCGTTTGCGGCAAGCAGCCGTTGCTCACCAGACAGACGTTAGGCTCACCCTTCTTCTTCTGACTCGTGTGGGCGCGGTGCATGAGCGCCATCGCTTCGGCCGCCGCTGTTGCCTCGTCCAGCAGCGAGGCGCTCGCCACCTCCATCCCAGTCAGATCCGTCACCATCGTTTGAAAATTGAGGAGCGATTCCAAACGACCCTGAGCGATCTCGGCCTGATACGGCGTGTATGGCGTGTACCAGCCAGGGTTCTCCATCACCATGCGCAGGATCACGCTTGGTGTGAAGGTGTCGTGATAGCCCAGCCCGATGTAGGACTTGAAGACCTCGTTGCGATAGGCGAGATGGCCGAGGCGGTCGAGGTACTGATGCTCACTTTCAGCGGCCGGTAAAGAGAGCGGCTTCTCGAGGCGAATCGCGGCGGGAATCACCTCGTTCATCAGGGCGTCGAGCGTGGGTGCCCCGACTGTTTTCAGCATCTCGTCGCGCTCTTCCGGCGACGCGCCGATGTGACGACGTATGAACCAGTCGCTTGCGTCGAGTGCACTCATGACGCATGCGTCAAGGCTTCGTACTGCGCGTGGTCGAGCAGCGACCCGGTACCGTGTGGATCGGAGACCCTGACCTTGACCATCCACGTTTCATGCGGCTTGGCGTTGACCGCCTCGGGATGGTCCTTGAGAGACGGGTTGACTTCGATCACTTCCCCGCTCATCGGCGCGAAGAGCTCGGACACCGCCTTGACCGATTCGATCGATCCGAACGACTCGCCGGCGGTAATCGCACGCCCCGCTTCAGGCAACTCGACGTAGACGACATCACCGAGTTGTTCCTGTGCGAAGTCGGTGATGCCGATCTCCGCGATATCGCCAGAGAGACGAATCCACTCGTGGTCCTTCGTGTATTTCAGATCTGCGGGGTACGCCATGACGTCACCGTGGTCCCGCGTTCGGGAGTGAAGGTTGCTGTTTGGAACGTGGCCGAGCGTAGAACGGCAGCGGCACCACCCGCGCCTTCGTCGCACGGCCGCGGATTTCGATATCGATCTCGCTTCCGGGTGAGGACAGGCCCACGGGCACATAGGCCATCCCGATGGCCTTCTTCAGAAACGGTGTCTGTGTTCCGCTCGTGACGCGCCCGACAGCATCACCGCCGCTCATGACGGTATAACCTTGCCGGGCGATGCCGCGCTCGGTCATCTCGAACCCGACGAGCACGCGCGTGAGGCCGCGCTCCTTCTGCTCGAGCAAACGCTCGCGGCCGATGAAGTCGATCTTGTTCCAGCCGATGGTCCAGTCGAGGCCGGCTTCGAGCACCGTCGTCGTCTCGTCGATGTCGTTCCCGTACAGACGCATGGCGGCTTCGAGGCGCAATGTGTCGCGAGCGCCCAGGCCGCAAGGAATCACATCTGCCGTGCGACCCGACTCGAGCAGCGATTGCCACACACGGTCAGCCATATTGGGCGGAACGAAGATCTCGTACCCATCCTCGCCGGTGTAGCCGGTGCGCGAGATGGTGACGCGCGCGCTGGCGACTTCCCCATACGCGAACCAGTAGTAGCGAATCTGTCCCAGATCGATGCCGGTCAGCGGTTGGAGCACCTCGCGCGCAGCAGGCCCTTGAATGGCAATGAGGGCGTAGCGGCTGCTCGAGTCGATCACCGCAGCATCGCCAGCGGCCTTCACCTGCTCGCTGATCCACGCGAAGTCCTTCGCCGTGTTCGCGGCATTGACCACGAGCATGAAATGGCTCGACGCCATGCGGTACACCAGCATGTCGTCGATGAAGGTGCCGTCCGGCGTCAGCAGCCCGGCGTAATGCGCTTGCCCGATCGTCAGCAAGCTGGCGTCGTTGCTCGAGATGCGTTGAATCGCTTCGAGTGCGCCTTTGCCGGCGACCTCGATCTCCCCCATGTGGCTGACGTCGAACAGCCCGGCACGGGTGCGAACCGCCAGATGTTCGTTCGCAATCCCCGAGTATTCCACCGGCATCTCCCAGCCCGCGTACGGGACCAGACGGGCGCCCGAGGCGCGATGCCGTGCATGTAACGGAGTTGTGCGGAGATTGGCGGACGTGTCGGTCATCGAACGGAGCGGCGCGAGGAAGAGGCCAACGGTTAAGACTGTACTCGCCGCGGAAGAGGAGGGCAAGGCTCCGGCCTGTCGCAGACAGCGAGGCTCAGTTGTTTTGCGAACGGCGGCCGCCCCCTTCCGACACAGCGAGGCAGTGAGGCCCTGAGAACATCGTGTAGGCCTCGGTGTCTCGGCGCCTCTGTGTTCGTGGCAGGTGGAGACCGCTTCGAATTCAGTGCAGCGCTGAGGATGTCGCGCGCATCGCCGCTCCGCGGAGGTGGTCGAAGGCCTTCGCCAGATGCTCGGCCGTGACCGGCCCGACAGCGACGATCTCATGCGCCCGCAACACGGTCGTCTGATGCGGCAGTAAGAACACGTACACGTCGCACAGGCCCGCCAGGTCGTGCAGGCGATGCGACGACAACACGACCGCCGCGCCGCGATCCCGCTTCGACTCGAGCATCGTCGACAGCCACCGGCCGGCGTCGGGATCCAGTGCCTCCCACGGCTCGTCGAGCACGATCAGCCCGAGCGGGTGACGGCCAAGCACAGTGCGAAGGCCGAGGAGCTGGCGAGTCCCGCGCGACAGCGTTCGCAGCCGCCTCGTCTCTTGCGTGACGCCGTCTCCCGCCCCGAGACTGCCCCAGTGCCACGCGCGCACGTTGCCCGGCAGCGTGGCCTCGCCAGCGAAGTAGGCCACGCCCGTGCGAGAAGTGGCGTCACGAGGTGTCAGGCCGTTGATGCGAATCTCCCCGGATCGCGGCGTGAGACACCCAGCGATCGCACGAAGCAGGGTCGTCTTTCCCGATCCGTTTGGCCCAACGACGCCTGCCGCCTGACCTGCGGCGAGGTCGAAAGAAACGTCCTGGAACACGAGCCGCCGCCCGTACTGCACGGCGAGATTGCGCACCGAGACAGCGAGCGTCACTGAGAGGCCTCGAGGGGCACGTCTCTCGTCGCAATCCACCGGCAGGCCAGCACCATTGCCACAATCGCGGCACTGAGGTCGGGAAGAATCGCCAGCGCCTGGATACGAGTGAGGTGCAGGCCGACGGCGCCGACGGGATAGACCAAGAACGACCATGCCGCCACTGCAAGCTCCTCGATCCGAGTCGAGCTCACCGTCCACTCCCCCACGGCCGAGCTCGAAAAGGTCATCGCAGCGGTTGTCGCAACGAGCAGCCAGCCGATGCCGCCGGAGAACCTCGGTAGCGGCACTGTGATCGCCCACGGAAGCGTGGAGACGACATAAAGCGCAGCCAACGTTCCCGATCGAAACAATGTGTTCCTGCCACCGACGTTGATGACAACTTCAAGGAGGGCCAGCAGCAGCCAACTTGCAAGACCAGGTGCGATCGAGGTGGCCCAATGCGCCAGCGCGACGAGTGTTCGGCTGCTGCCGCGCGTGAACAGCAGGTCGTAGTGGCCGCGACGAGCCGGGAGAGCAAAGCCTGACGAGGCCGCGAAGGACTGAAGAACCAGGATGGGCGACAAGGCTCCCGGTCCTTTGAGCGGATCGGCGATCAGCGCGATCGCACACACGAGGGTGAGGACGATGAAGGTCCACGTCATGAGTGGCGGGACCGGCGGGACGATCTGAAAGAAGCGCGCGAGATACGAGAGGTCACGCATCGCGGCCTCGTCAGGACTCCTGGTGGCCGCTCATGGCGCGAACCCATCGCGGGACGCGCTTGCTGCGACTGCGGCCGAACTTGCCGGCGACTCGAAGATACGCCTCGAGCGTGTGATAGCTGATGTTGAGACGTTTGCACGCGCGGCGCTTGTTCTGGCCGCACTTTTCGAACATCACTCGAGCGTACTGACAGGCCCAGGCACGCATCGACTCGTCGCGCGCGATCGACGGCGCCAGCACCTCCGCGAAGTCACCGCGGATGCGCGCGGGCAGATCGTCCAGCTCAATCCGATCAGACTCCATCAACGCCAGTGCTCGTTCGACCAGCCGTTCCAGTTCGCGCACATTCCCCGGCCATGGATAAATCCGAAGTGCCTGTTCGGCCTCCGTCGAGAGCGTCAATTCACGTGCGCCGCGGTGCCGGCTCAGAAAGTACCGCACCAGTTCCGGGACGTCTTCACAGCGGGCGCGCAACGGTGGCACGTGAATCTCTACGCCACTGAGCCGATAGAACAAGTCGGCTCTGAACGCTCCTTTCGCCACGAGCTCCGCTAACGGGCGGTTCGTGGCCGCGACGATGCGGGTGTCCACCCGGCGGGCGCCGTGCCCTCCGACGCGCTCGATCGCAAGGTCCTGCAACACGCGCAGAAACTTCGCCTGCGCGGAGAGCGACAGATCCGACACTTCGTCGAGAAAGAGCGTTCCTCCGGCAGCGTGCTCGAACTTGCCCCTGCGCCCCCTGACGCCCGTGGCGGTGCGTTCCTCGATTCCGAAGAGCTCCGCCTCGAGCAGTGTTTCGACGACGGCGGCACAGTTGACCGCGACGAAGGGCCCCTTCCGTCGCCTGCCAAGGTCGTGCAACTGCTGCGCGACGAGCTCCTTGCCCGTACCCGATTCACCTTCGATGAGCACCGTGAAGTCCGTTGCAGCCACACGCTCGATTTGAGCCCGCAGCGCTTGCATCGCGCCCGTCGATCCGATGAGCGGACCAACACCGAGGGTGGAGCGTGCCGGCTGTGTGCGGCCGCGGCCGATCTCGAGAACGAGTCCGCCAACGTGCGCGAGTGCGACGAGCGCGTCGTAATCGGGCCCCTGCAGCGGCCGATCCGGATGACACGAGGCTTCAAACACCGCCTGCGTGCGTGGATCGGCCGTGGGCACGCCCAGAACGAGTGAATCGGACGTGCGTGTGGGGGTGACCAGCCGTGCCTGATAGCGCGCTCTTACTTCTCGCAGCCGCACCGTCCGCAGATTGAGCGCCCGGCGTACCTGGTCCTCGAAGGTCACGCGGAGGTCGTCGTACGGCACGTTGCTCGCGAGCGCCGATCCGAGCGCCTCCAGCACATGACGCACGCTGGCCACGTTCTCGTCGCTCAAACCTCCTGCTGCGTTGGCGCTCTTCTGAATCACTGCGTACGTTTCGCTCACCATGACCTCCGCCAACGGCATACCAAACGCGATGCCACCCGCGCGGTCGAGCAGTAACACCCTCATGCGAAACGCTTTCTGTAATCGCGTTCTGCACCGCGGCGAGCGGAATGGGTAAGCGGTGCCCGGAGCGTTCAAAAGGCGCGGGAGGTGATAGAGAACGTATTACCCCGTCCGCCTCGTGGTGTCCGGCTTCAGCCGGGCTGACAGGGTCCGCCTGAACGCGGCCACTACGTGGCAACCATTTGAGATTAGGATCTACGCCCGAGAGGGGTTGTGATGCCTGGAGCCCGACGAAGTGTTTTCCGCGCCGTCATCGTCGCCGCCATCGTGTGCGTCGCCACATCCATAGCCGAGGGACATCACTCCTTTGCGATGTTCGACACGACGAACCAGATCACGATCTCTGGCGTCGTCACGGCCTTCGAGTGGACGAACCCCCATGTGTATATCGAAGTCGACGTGCCGGAGGGAGCATCAGTCAAGCACTGGGCCATCGAGCTTGGCAGCCCCAGCATCCTCATGCGGGGCGGATGGAAGTTCAACACCATCAAGAAAGGCGACAAGATCACCGCGGTGGTCAGCCCGCTCCGGAACGGCGATCCGGGAAGCTTGTTGAATCGCATAACACTGCCTGACGGGCGCGTGCTGGGCAACGGCGGACCGGCCGGGATTGGCCCGGGGACCACGGCGACGGCGCCGGCCGCCTCGGCGCCGCAACGCTAATGGCAGCGTCTGGTTTCAGCTCAAGGCGACTCGCCTCTGCAGGCGCTGCGCTGGCGCTGTGTGCCACCGCGCTCGCGCTTCCGGCCCTTGGTCAATCGCAGCCGCGTCCAAATCTCGGTGGCGTGTGGGCCCCGTTTGGGCCGGGCCGAGGCGCCGATCCTGCGGTGGCACCGCCTCCTGCGAGCCCCATCGTTCTGAAACCCGCGTACGCCCCAGCCTACCAGGCACAACGGGCGGCTGATGCTGAAGCGACGAAGCGCGGCGAGCCGCCCGCCAGCGCCGCTGTCGGATGCGTCCCCTACGGGATGCCACGCATGATGGCCGTCGCGTCGTACCCGGTCGAAATTCTCGAAACGCCTGGCCAGATCACCATGATTGCCGAGGCCTTCAGCGAAGTGCGCCGCGTCTTCATGGACCAGGCGCAACTGCCGATCGACGAGGTTCCACCTGGGTACTACGGGCATTCGGTCGGACGCTGGGATGGCAACACGCTCGTTGTCGACACCGTCGGGATCAAGGAATCGGTCCCCGGTTACCAGAACATCCCGCATAGCGACCAGATGCGGATCACCGAACGATTGCGTCTACTGACTCCCGATGTCCTGCACGACCAGATCACCATCGACGATCCCATGGTGCTCGAGAAGCCGGTTGTCTACACCCTGGCCTACCGGCGACTGCGCGATTACAAGATGGTCGAGTTCGTTTGCGACAACAACCGCGAGTATGTGGACGCTCAAGGCAAAGTTCGAATGCGGCTCGGAGGGCGCTAGCTGGCTTGACCGGCGGGATGACTGACACACGAGTCAAGTTTCCCCCGTCAAGGCAGCTCGGCCCGCGAAGCGGGGCAAACCAACGCAGTAGACTAGCGAGGCTCTCTCACATGCTCGACGGTGTGAAACGGGGCTTGCTAGTCTGTGGGAGTGACGATGATCAGAATATCGATGGCCACGTTGGCGCTCGCCGCCTTCAGCACGGCGGTGCAGGCGCAAGCTCCGGCTCAAGCGCCGCCGGCGCAGCCGCAGGCACTGCCTCTCAGCGCTCTGGCCCCCGCGAACCTGGCAAAGCCGCGGGCCAGGCCAGCCTTCGATCTCACCGGTGTGTGGCTGCATTCGGGTGGACCTGGCAACGGCTTCCGGTTCTCTCCACCGCCCGGCTTCAAGCTCACGCCCGAAGCGCAGGTGCACTACGACGCCGCGCAGAAGGCGCAGAAAGAGGGCAAGGTCTACCGCGACGACATCGGCCAATGCTGGCCGGCCGGACTTCCCGTCATCATGACGCGCGTGTGGCCCATCGCGATGATGCAGTACCCGACGGCGATTTACATGGTCAGCGAGTTCATGAACAGCCTGCGCGTGGTCTACATGGACGGGCGGCCGCATTCGGATCCCGACGTGGTCGTGCCGAGCTTCAACGGCGAGTCGATTGGCCGATGGGACGGGGACACGCTGGTGATCGACACGAAGTACTTCGTCGGCCATCATCACTGGATTGACTCGGGCATCCCCGCCAGCACGGACCTGCACATCGTCGAGCGCATCAAGATGATCAACGAGGGCAAGACGCTCGAGATCGAATACACGCTGAGCGATCCCAAGAGCTGGGTCGGCGAATGGAAGATGACCAAACGATGGAATCGACAGGACGACCGGGACATCGCGGAGGTCTCGTGTCTCCCCGATCTCAACGATCACATGCCGAGCACGCACTCGCAGGACAACGTTCGCTGACTGGAGGCTGAGATGATCCGTGCACTCGTTGTAAGTGCGTGTGTGGTACTGGTCGGGCTCGCGAGCCCTGTGTCGGCGCACCACTCGGCCGCCGGCATCGATCGCACGAAGACGCTGGTGGTCTCGGGCACGGTCAAAGAGTTCCGTTGGACCAATCCCCACTCGTGGATAGACATCGACGTCCCGAACGACAAGGGAGTCACACAGACGTGGTCGGTCGAAATGACGTCGCCCGCGTTTCTGGTTCGTGCGGGCTGGAAGTCGTCCACGATCAAGACGGGCGACAAAGTGAGCATCACGCTGCGGCCGTTTCGCAACGGCGATCCCGGTGGTCTCTTCGTGTCAGTGACGCTGCCAGACGGTCAGGTGCTCGGCGAACGCGCGGCAACACCGCCTCCCGCACAGCCTTGAGCCAGACGCATGAAACGCCTCACGGGACATCTGTATTTCTGGGTCTTGATCGCGATCGTCGCCGGAGGTCTGTTCGGTTACGTGAATCCGCCAGCCGCGGTCAAACTCAAGCCGCTCGGCGACGGGTTCATCGCTCTCGTGAAGATGCTCATCAGCCCGATCATCTTCTGCACCGTCGTGCTCGGCATCGCCGGCGCGGGGAACATGAAGAAGGTCGGGCGCGTCGGCGCGAAGGCATTGATCTACTTCGAGGTCGTCTCGACCTTTGCGCTGATCATCGGCCTGACGGTTATCAACGTGATTCGCCCGGGCGCGGGCTTCAACGTCGACCCGGCCACGCTGGACGCCGGCGCCGTCGCCGATTACGCGAAACGCGCGGCCACGCAAACAACGACCGACTTCATCCTGAGCGTCATTCCGACCACGTTCTTCGACGCGTTCGCCGGCTCCGGCAACCTGTTGCAAGTGTTGTTCGTGGCGATCCTGTTCGGCTATGCCATGACGCACATGGGGGCGAAGGGCCAGGCCGTCCACCGCTTCATCGAGGACTGCTCGCACATCTTCTTCGCGATGATGAATGCCCTCATGAAGCTGGCCCCGATCGGGGCCGGCGGCGCGATGGCTTTCACGATCGGGAGGTACGGCATCTCGGCGCTGGCGCCGTTAGCCGCCCTGATGGGAAGCTTCTATCTGACCTGCTTGCTGTTCGTGCTG
>Ga0310810_10007143_pt1 | contig 12705 bp, 8 predicted proteins | sample NCmetagenome_FD_207641 | JGI IMG/M metagenome (GOLD analysis project Ga0310810, IMG submission 207641) | Soil microbial communities from experimental microcosm in Duke University, North Carolina, United States - NC | ecosystem: Engineered > Artificial ecosystem > Soil microcosm > Unclassified ... | reverse complement strand
CGCGTGGATCGAACACCAGCTGCCGCGAGATCCGATGCACCTGTTCCAGGCCAACATCTTCTATCCCGCCAAAGACGTCCTCGCGTTTTCCGAACCGCTCATCGTCCCGGCCATCCTGGGCGCTCCGTTGGCGTGGCTCGGCGGATCGCCTGTGCTCGTCTACAACCTGATGGTGATCGCCGGATTCGCCTTGTCGGCGTTTGCCGCATATGCGCTCATGCTCCGCTGGACGCAGGATCGGATCGCCGCGGTGCTCGCGGGAGCGACATTCGCGTTCAACACCCACACGTTGACACGTCTCGCTCACGTGCAAGGTCTTCATATCTACGGCCTGCCGATGGCGTTGCTGGCCACGGATCGCATCATCACGGAGGGTCGCACTCGTCACGGTATCTGGCTCGCCGCCTGGATGATCGTCCTGGCGTACACATCCGGCTACTTGCTGGTGTTCGCGTCGATTGCGGTGGCCATCGCAATGCTCGTGCGGGTGGGCGAATGGCTGCCGCGCTGGCGCGCGGTGCTGGCATCTCTCGCCGTCGCAACCGGAGTCGCCGCGCTGGCGATCCTGCCGCTCTGGATCCCGTATCATCGCGCCGCTATTGAACAAGGAATGGTGCGATCGCTCGAGGCCGTCGCCGAGTACTCCGCCACGCCGAAGGGATACCTCGCGGCCGCCGGTCGCATCCATATGGCCACGTGGAGCGGTGGGTTCTTCAAAGATCCGGTCGACAGCTTCTTTCCCGGCATGGTGCTGATCGTGATGACGGTCGCCGCCATCGTGCTGGCGTTTCGCGGTGACAGGAACGCCGAACAGGCGCTGATCCGCAGCCGCCTTCTGATGCTGGCGGTTATCGGCGCGGCCGGTGTCGTCCTCTCCTTTGGCACCGCGACGCCGGTGTACGGGTGGGTCTACAGCATCTTTCCGCCGATGCATGGCCTGCGCGCGGCGGCGCGCTTCGGCAACCTGTTCTTGCTGGCCATGTCGGCGCTCGGCGCTCTCGGCCTTGCGCAGCTGCGGCGACGGCTGCCCTCTTCCACTGCTGCGGCGATTGGCATCGCGGCGATCGTGCTGGCGAACGCAGAGGCCCTGCGTGCGCCATTCCCGTACCGGCCGTTCACTGGCATTCCACGCCTGTACGCGCTTCTCGCCGACCAGCCGCACGTGGTCCTGGCCGAAGTGCCGTTCTACCCGCGGCAGGCGGTCTTCGAAAACGCGGAGTATGTCCTCAATTCGACGGCACACTGGCAGCCGTTGATGAATGGCTACAGCGGCTACACGCCGGCCAGCTACGTCGACTACGCCAACGTCTTCTGGTATTTCCCGCGCGACTACGCGATCGACGCGATGAAGCGCGCCGGGGTCACGCACGTCATGGTGCATCCTGAGCGCTTCGGGCGCGAAGGCTCGGACGTCATTCGGCAACTCGAGGCGCGAAGAGATTTCGAGCTGTTGGGAACAGGAGCGCACGGGTTGCGGTTGTACAGACTTAGAATCACTGATCACTAATCACTGATCCTGAATCCCTCATCCTCGAATCCCTCATCCTCGGATCGCGGATTCTTGAATCCTCGGATCCGCGTGACGGCGTTCGCGATTCAGGGATTCAACGATCAGGAATTCAAGGATCAGGGATTCAAGGATCAGGGATTCGGGATCAGGGATTAGCGATGAGGGATTCAACTATCCAGTCGATCCGAACCCACCGCGCGATTCCGTGCGCACCGCATCGACCTCTTCCCAGCTCACGCGCGTCGCCGGCAGAAACACACCTTGGGCAATCCTGTCCCCCGGCCTGATCTGAACCGGATTCGCCGTGAAGTTCAGCACCGCAATCTTCACCTCGTCTGTCGGCCCGCAGTAATCCGGATCGACGATCCCGACGCCATTCGCGACCATCAGGCCTCGCTTCAGCGGCGTGCTGCTGCGCGCGAAAATTCCGAGAAACATGCCGCGAGGCACTTCAATCACAAGACCCGTGGGTACGAGGACGACTTGCCCTGGCGGAATCGTCGTGTCGCTCGCCGCCGCGAGATCGAACGCCGCGGCGCCCTCGCTCTCGTAACGAGGTAATGGAATCGAGGAAGACAGTCTCTTGATGCGTACGATGGTCATATCAATTGACGATTGCTGATTGTTGATTTACCGCGCGTATTATATGGGCGATGCGCGCCGCGGGACTCGTGCTCTTCGCGATCGTCACAATGCAGACTCAGACGCCGCAGCCATCGCGTCCACGTGCGCGCGACCTTGGCATCGTGCCCGGTGTGATGGAACCTGGCCCACTCAATGCCATCACCGATGTCGGCGGCGTCCTCGTCGGGCAGACGACGATCGTTCAGGGAGACAACGTTCGGACCGGCGTCACCGCGGTCCGGCCTCATGCTGGCAATCTGTTTCGCGAGAAGGTCGCCGGCGCGGTGTTCGTCGGCAATGCCTTCGGCAAGCTGGCCGGATCGACGCAGGTCGAGGAGCTGGGCACGATCGAGTCGCCAATCGTGCTGACCAATACGCTGTCGGTCGGGGTCGCGATCGACGCGGTGGTGCGCTGGACAATTGGCCAACCGGGTAACGACGCCGTTCGATCGGTGAACGCGCTCGTCGGCGAAACCAATGACGGATCGCTGAATGACATCCGTGGCCTGCATGTGACGCGCGAGCACGTGACAGCGGCCATCACCGGCGCAAAGATCGGCGTCGTCGACGAAGGCGCAGTCGGCGCTGGCACTGGAACGGTCGCCTTTGGCTGGAAAGGCGGCATTGGCACTTCGTCGCGCCGAGTACGCCAGCAGGACGATACGTGGACGGTCGGCGTGCTGGTGCAGACAAACTACGGCGGGCGCCTCGTTATCGACGGTGTTCCGGTGTGGAAGACGCTCACCCCACCGCGGCGACCCGCCGGATTGCCTGCCGGAGCCGATGGCAGTTGCATGGTGGTTGTCGCCACGGATGCTCCGCTTGACGCGCGCGACTTGAAACGGCTCGCCGCGCGCGCGATTTTTGCGCTCGCCCGTACCGGCTCGACCTACGCGAACGGCAGCGGTGACTTCGCGGTGGCGTTTTCCACACATCCTTCGCTGCGCGTCACCCCCGCGAGCGGTCCGCAGCCACGGACTGTCCTTCCCACCGACAACATCTCGGGCCTCTTCGAAGCCGCGCTCGACGCGACCGAAGAGGCGGTCTACAACTCGCTCCTGAAAGCCACCGACACGACGGGGAACGGACAGACGGTCAGCGCGCTGCCTCTCGACCGTCTGAGAGATCTGTTCGCGAAGTACGGCCGTTGATCCGCCGTCGCCGTAGAATTGTGTCGGCTCGGGAGAAACTGTCGCCGGACCCGAGGCAGACGTGTTCATAAGGTGCATCGCCGACACAAAGGCTCAGAAAAACAAACGCTGAGGAATCGCACAGATGTCTTCCTACCGCTTCATCCCGACCGTTGTCCTTGCCTTGAGTGTGGCCGGTCCTGCCCTCATCGGCCAGTCTCAACCTGCGATGGACAAACCCCCGATCGGGCCCTTCGACTCCCTGCATTTCCGGCCCCTGGGTCCGGCGTCAATGTCCGGCCGCATATCCGACCTGGCGGTGTACGAAGCAAACCCCGCGATCTACTACGTCGCAACCGCGCATGGTGGCGTCTGGAAAACGGTGAACAACGGCACGACGTTCGAAGCGCAGATGCAGGACCGCGGGGTGATGTCGATCGGCGACGTCGCCATTTCTCAAAACAACCCTGACCTGGTCTGGGTCGGCACCGGCGAGTCCAACAACCGGCAAAGCACCTCGTGGGGTGACGGCGTTTACAAGTCCATCGACGGCGGGAAGACGTACGCGTTCATGGGACTTCGGACCTCGCGCTACATCAACCGCATCGTGATCGATCCGCGGAACAACGAGACCGTCTTCGTCGCATCGACAGGGAGCCTGTGGGGTCCCGGCGGTGAGCGAGGGGTTTATAAGACGACGGATGGCGGCAAGAACTGGAAGCAGGTGCTGAAGGTTGACGACGACACCGGCGCGAACGATCTGGTAATCGACCCTGCCAACAACCAGGTTCTTTACGCGTCGACATATCAGCGGCGTCGCACGGCGTGCTGCATGAACGGCGGCGGGCCTGGCAGTGGTATCTGGAAATCAACCGACGGCGGAGAGACCTGGAAGCGACTGACGAGCGGGCTCCCGGAAGGCTCGCTCGGCCGAATTGGCCTCGACATCTCGCGGAAGCGTTCGAGCATACTCTACGCGTCCGTTGAAGGTCCCGTCGCCGCGGGTCGAGGGCGTGGTGGGGCGCAGGCTGGCGGTGAAGAAGCCCCCGGTGCCGCAGGCGGCGGTGCACAGGCAGGCGGCGGTGGCGGTTTTGGAGGACGTGCCGGCGGTCCACTCAATCCCAACGATCCGACCGGTCTCTATCGTTCCGACGACGGTGGCACGACCTGGAAGAAAGTGAACAACGCAAATCCCCGGCCGATGTATTTCAGCCAGGTTCGCGTCGACCCGAACGACGCTGACACGGTCTATCTGGGTGGTGTGGGACTGCATCAGACCCTCGATGCCGGCAAGACGATTGCGACCGACATCGCGCAGCCGATCCATGACGATGTGCATGCGATCTGGATCGACCCGTCAAACTCAGATCACCTGATCATCGGCAACGACGGCGGGCTGGCGTATTCGTACGACCAGGGAAAGACGTGGATGTTCGTGCCCAACCTCCCGGTCGGCCTCTTCTATCACGTCAGCTACGACATGGCGACGCCGTTCAACGTCTGCGGCGGCATGCAGGACAACTACGACTGGTGCGGTCCGAGCGCCGTCCGCGGATCGCAAGGGATCGCGAATCATCACTGGACGACGATTCAGGGCGGCGATGGTTTCGTCGTGCTCCAGGATCCGGAGTCTCCCCGGGTGATCTACAGCGAGTCTCAGGACGGCAACATGGTCCGGGTCGATCGCGTGACTGGTGAAACGATGTCGATTCGGCCGCAGGCTGCCACCGGCGAGCCCGCGCTGCGATGGCACTGGGACACGCCAATCATCCTGTCGCCTCACGATCCGAAAGTCGTGTACACAGCGGCGCAGAAGGTGTTCCGATCGGCGGACCGCGGACTGTCCTGGACCGCGGTCAGCGGTGACCTGACCAGCGACGCCAAGCGCGACGACATCGTCACGATGGGGGTCAAAGGCAGCGACATCCGTCTTGCCAAAGACGATGGCATCGTGGCGTGGCCGACGATCGTGTCGCTCGCCGAGTCGCCGAAGCGTGCGGGGCTTCTGTATGCCGGAACTGACGATGGCAACCTGCAGGTGTCGCGTGACGCCGCGAAGTCCTGGGCCAACCTGTACGGGAAGCTGCCAAACGCACCGAAAGGCGCGTTCGTGTCGGAAGTCGTTCCGTCCCGGTTCGACGACGGAACGGTCTACGTCACGATCGACGATCATCGCCAGAACAATTTCGACACCTATATCTACGCGAGCAACGATTTCGGCCAGACGTGGCGCTCGGTCAACGGGGATCTGAGCGGCGAGGTGATCAAGACGCTGACCGAGGATCTCAAGAACCCCGACGTCCTCTACGTTGGCGCGGAAACCGGACTCTTCGTCTCAACCGATCGGGCAAAGAGCTGGACGAGGGTCCGCAGCAACCTGCCGACGGTTCGCATCGATGAAATCGTTCTGCATCCGCGCGACAACGCGATGATCCTCGCGACACACGGCCGTGCCCTCTGGATCCTCGATCACCTGGAGCCCATACAGGAGTACGCGGCGGCGCAAACGACTACGGCGGATGCGAAGCTGTTCACACCGCAGCCGACGGCGATGTACCGGCGCCCGGCGCGCGATCGCAACTACGAGTTCTGGGGAGACCAGACGTTCTTCGGCGAAAACCCACCGCAGGCGGCGGTGATTTCCTGGTTCATGAGGCGTCAGGCCAGCGAGGTGAAGCTAAAGATCAGCGACGCTGCAGGCCGCGAGGTACGCGAGATTTCGGGACAGACGCTCGCCAACAGCGGCAAAGCGGGACTGCAGTCAGCTTGCTGGGATTTGCGCATGCAGCCGGTCGCGGTTCCAGCGGGACCCGGTGGCGGCTTCGGTGGACGTCAAGGCGGTGGCGCCGGCGGCGGCGGTGCTGGCGGCGGGGGCGGACGCGGCGGTCAGCAGACCGTGAGCCCGTTCGGTGCCGGTTGTAACGCCGGAGGCGGCGGCTTCGGCGGGTTCGGAGGTTTTGGCGGAGGCGGTAACAGCCCCGGGCCGTTCGTGCTTCCAGGGATCTACCACGTCTCGCTCGTCGTGGACGGCAAGGCCGTCGATACGAAGCCGCTGCGCGTGCTCGACGATCCCGAAATGGCGCTCACGAGCGTCGAGCGAAAGAAGCTGTTCGACATGGCGATTGAAATGCAGGAGCTGCAGAAGCGCGGCGCTGACGTCGTCAACGCGCTGACCCCACTGAACACCAAGGTCACCGAACTGGCGAACCAGGTGAGCGAAAGCACCGACATTCCCGCTGACGTGAAAGCGTCATTCGATCAGCTGCGCAAAGACCTGACGGGGATGATGCCGAAGTTCGTTCAGCAAGGCGGCGGGCGCGGGGGGGGCGGCGCTGCGGCTGGCGTTGGACGTGGTGGAGCGGCGAACGACAACGTGATGGCACAGGTTGCCCAGGCGAAGACTGGATTGATGGGCGGGATGTGGCCGGGCGAACAGACGATCAAGGCCTACAACGACTCGAAGGCGAAGATGCCTAAGGCGATCGCCGAAGCGAATGCGCTGATCGCCACGGCGCAGACGCTCAGCACCGCGCTGACGAAGTACAACATCACGCTGCCGGTGACGACGCCGACAAAATGAATCGCAGGCTTCTAGCTCCCAGCTGGTAACTGGAAACTCTTATTCTGCCGTCCCCTGAAGCAGCGGCTCCATCGGCACCGTCTTTGGCCCGTGCTCGTCGCAATACGAATAGGTCATCGACGATCCGCCGTACATCGCCACGCCGGCGTGTTCGCCTTTCTTGTTGAGGACGTAGAAGCTGATGTTGAAGTTGGGCTCCCCGCGTTTGTTCAGCAGGCGTTTCTCGATCGTATTGCTCTTGATGCGGCGGAGCGCGGCCATGCCGGCGTCCTTCGGATGCGCGCCGCGGCGCATCTCCTCCACGACCATGAAGGAACAGAGATTATAGAGATTGGCCTCTCCCCGTCCGGTCGATCCAGCCGCGCCCACCTCATTGTCCACATACAGTCCCGCCCCGAGGATCGGCGAGTCGCCAACCCGACCCGGAATCTTGAACGCCAGACCGCTGGTAGTGGTGACGCCACAGACGTCTCCCTTGGCGTTCACGCCATCGCAATTGATCGTCCCGTAAAAATGGTTCGCGTCGATCAGGCCTTCCGCGATCAGCTGGAGTTCGATCCGTCGCTGGGCCTCCTGCCGCTTGACTGGATCGAGGTAGTGCAACGGATCCGTCTCGCGCTTCCATCGCAGCCAGGCGGCTCGCGACTTCTCCGTGTTGAGATCGTCCTCAATCTTGATTCCGAGCCCGCGCGCGAATTCCTGGGCACCTTTCCCGACAATCAGATGATGGTCGGTCTGCTCCATCACCTCGCGGGCGACACGAGACGGCGTCCGGACGCCTTCAAGCGCGGCGACCCCGCCTGCCCGCTTTTTCGGTCCATGCATGCAGCACGAATCGAGCTGGACGACGCCCTCCGCATTTGGGAGTCCGCCGTAACCAACGCTTGTTTCTTCGGGATCGAGCTCGACGATATTGACCGCCGCGATGAGCGCATCGAGGACGTCCTCGCCCTTGACGATCTTCGCGAACGCGATCTCCACGCCGGTCTTGTCGCCGCCGTTCTTGAACTTGTTGCCATTCGCCGACGCGATCACGATCGGACGGAACCCACCGGACGTGCTCACGTTGGGGGCCTGTCCGAAGGCACGCGGCGCGGCCGCGGCCACGAGTCCCGCGGCCGTCCCGGTCTTGACGAATTCACGGCGGTTCACTTTCGGGGACATCTCACGCTCCTCGCAAATTCACCAATCCACCAATCCACCAATTCACCAATTCACCAATTTGAGTGGCCTAGTGTAGCCTTTTATTGACGAGCGGAGAATGGACGACTACGATCGCCGTCTGTGCTTCGCGACACCGGGCCGGCCCTGACACGACGAATCTCCTGCGACACGGTACGCGAGGCGGCGGCAACCGTCTATCGTGCCGCGATTCGCACTCCGCTCGTGCGACTCGATCTGCCTGGATGCACCGCCGTTCCGGAAATCTTCCTCAAGCTCGAAACCCTGCAGCCGATCGGCTCGTTCAAGATTCGCGGCGCCCAGAATGCCGTCTCGCGACTGTCGAGGGCCGATCTCGCCGACGGCGTCTGGACGGTCAGCGCTGGCAACGCCGCACAGGGGGTGGCGCTCGCCGCCAAGCTCGCCGGGGTCCGGTGCAGCGTCATGGTGATGGACACAGCCCCGGAGACAAAACTGCGTGCCATCGAACGCCTCGGGGCGTCCATCGTCAAGGCCTCGTACGACGAATGCTGGCGCACCGTCGAGCAACACACCTCGTCGCGCATGCGCGGCCGCTTCGTGCATCCGTTTGACGATGACGATTTCATTTCGGGGAACGGAACCATCGGGCTCGAAATCCTGGAAGACCTGCCCGACGTCGACGCGATCGTCGCGCCGCTCGGCGGCGGCGGACTGCTCACCGGCATCGGGGTTGCGGTCAAGGCGATGCGTCCCGCGACTCGTGTCTATGCGGCGGAGCCCGAGACCGCGGCGCCACTGTCCGTGTCGCTTCGCGCCGGGAGAGCGTGCCGATTCGAGAATTGGCAGCCGTCGTTCGTTGACGGCGCGGGCGGGAAGTCGGTGCTCGACAGCATGTGGCCGATGCTCCGAACCTGGGTCGATGACTCGGTCGTCGTCAGTCTCGACGACGCCGCGAGAGCCATGCGGTCCGTCGCCGACCGTGTTCACGTGATCGCCGAAGGGGCCGCCGCGTGCGCCGTCGCGGCCGCGCTCTCGAACACGCTCGCCGCTCGGGGCCACACCAAAATCGTGGCCGTCGTGTCGGGCGGTAACATCGATCTCACGCGCTTCAGCGAGCTGACGCGGAATCCGTAGCCGCGCCGATTCGATTACCAGATTCTTCGACTGAAAGGGAACTCACGGCTTGACCACCCCAACGATACCCGAACGACTTCAGCGTCTTCCCGAGATCGCCACCGATTTGTGGTGGACATGGAATCCCCCAGCCAGGGAGGTCTTTCGCAAGCTCGATTATCCGCTGTGGCGGCAGACGGCCCACAACCCGGTGTTGATGCTGCAGCAGATCTCCCCGGAGATACTGAACCTCGCCGCCACTGATGAGCGTTACCTTCCCGTCTACGACGCGGCCGTCGACGCGCTGGATGCGGCGCGCAGCGCGCGCGACACCTGGTGGCAGCACCGCTATCCCGACGGCGTCGGATCGGTCGCGTATTTTTCCGCGGAGTTTGCCCTGCACCAATCGCTGCCGATTTATGCCGGCGGACTCGGCGTACTCGCGGGCGACCATTGCAAGGAAGCAGGCGATCTGGGAATCCCCCTCATCGGCGTGGGGTTCATGTATCCCCAGGGCTACTTCCACCAGTCCGTGTCGCCGGAAGGCTGGCAGCAGGAGATCTACGAGAAGCTGTCCTGGGAAAGCGCGCCGATTCACCGCGCGATGACGCCGGATGGCAAACCCTGCATCGTCGCCGTTCCGCTCGGAAACCGGAGCGTGCTCGTTTCGGTGTGGCGCGTCCGGCTCGGGCGGGTGAAGTTGTACCTGCTCGACACGGATCTCGAGGAAAACGCGCCGTGGGATCGTGAGTTGTCCGCCCGACTGTACGGCGGAGACCGGGAAACTCGCGTGCAACAGGAAATCATCCTGGGCATTGGCGGCGTTCGCGCGCTCAAGGCGATGGGAACGCAGCCCGCGGTCTGGCACCTGAACGAAGGCCATGCCGCGTTCGTCGTGCTGCAGCGAATCCGTGACCTCATCGAGCACGGCCAATCATTCGACCTCGCGCTCGAGGAAGTGCGCCGCACGACCATCTTCACGACGCACACGCCAGTGGCGGCGGGTCATGATGCCTTTCCGTTTCATCTTGTCGAAACCCACCTCGCCAACGCCTGGGGCACGCTCGGTTCGTACCGTGACGCGTTCCTGGCACTCGGGCACTACGACAACGGCAGCGGACCGCTGTTCAACATGACCGCGCTGGCGCTGCGGACGGCCGGCGCCACGAACGCGGTCAGCCAGGTACATCGTCAGGTCACCCGCGACATGTGGGGACCGATTTGGCCTGGCGTGCCGGATCAGGAACGGCCGGTTCGGGCGATCACCAACGGCATTCATGTGCCGACCTGGCTGTCGGCAGAAATGACCAAGCTCCTCGACGATCATCTCGAGGCCGGCTGGCGCGATCGGCACGACGATCCGGCGATCTGGACTCGAATTCTGGAGATCTCGGATGAGGATCTGTGGGCCGCGCGCCAGGCCCTGCGCAACTATCTGTTCGCCTTCATCCGGGAGCGCGCCAGATCCCGATGGAAGGAGGAGCACGTCACCGCCGCTCGCGTCGTCGCCGCCGGCACGCTTCTCGATCCCAACGCGCTGACGATCGGCTTCGCGCGGCGGTTCACCGGTTACAAGCGTCCCGAGTTGATCTTCAGGAATCCCGATCGCCTGCTTGGCATTCTCAATGCGCCCCGGCGGCCGGTTCAAATCATCTTTGCCGGCAAAGCGCATCCGGCGGACGAAACCGGGAAGCATCACCTGCAGCAGGTGTACAAACGCGCGACCGACCCGCTGTTCGCGGGACGCGTGGCGTTCGTGGACGACTACGATCTCCACGTGGCGCATTTCCTCGTCCAGGGCTGTGACGTGTGGATGAACAATCCGCGCAAGCCGCTCGAGGCGAGCGGCACCAGCGGCATGAAAGCGTCGATCAACGGGGTGCCGCACGTCAGCATCGGCGACGGCTGGTGGGCCGAGGGTTATACAGGCCAGAACGGGTGGCTGATCGAGAGCCAGCCCCAGTCGAACGATTACGAAGCGGTGGACGCGGCCGATGCCGAAGCGCTCTATCAGATCCTGGAACGCGAGGTCGTTCCCACTTTTTACGATCGCGATGCCCAGGGCATTCCGCGGCGCTGGCTCGACTTCGTACGGCAGGCGATGCTCACCGTCACCCCGCGCTTCAGCGCGCGCCGCATGGTGAAGCAATACGCAGAGCAGATGTACGGCCCCGTCATCCAGAGCCGACAGCCGCAGCCGCAATAGGAATTCTGAATGTTGAATGCTGAAGGCTGAACGAAGTCATTCAGAACTCAGCATTCGGCATTTCGCGTAGTACAATTCCCCGATGTCTCGCAAAACGGTCGTCCAGGCGCGGTGCGCCTTGTGCGGCGCCAAGGAAATCTCCGAGCCTCGCGGCGAAGAACGGTACTGCCGCGACTGCTGGGACAAGAAGATTGCCGTTGAGGAAATCGTCGCGCGCGAATTCGCGCTGAAGCGATACATCCGCGCCCACAGCGCGGAGAAGTACCTGATCTACCACTCGACCGTAAAGCGTCCGTGCGGCCAACTGATCGTCGTCGACGACGGGTACGACTTGTTTCTGACCATGGTGCTGTATCCGTCGTTCTCATGGGACGAGGCCGCCTACCACCTCGAAGGCGATCCCGAAGGCCGGACGTTTGCCGAGATTCTGGTCGATGTCGTTGCGGCTGAGGTGATCGAGCCCTGGGGCGGCGGCAAGTGGCACCTCGAAATCTTCCGAGCGTCGAGTCCCGAGCCTGAGGACTGGAATGGAGAGATGTAGAAGCCTATAATTGCCTCGTTCTCGTCCATCCCCCGGGAGGTAGTCATGAAACGCGTTCTGTTCGCGTCCTCCGTCATAGTTCTTGTCGCGTTCGGCGTTGTTTCCGTTCTCGCTCAGTCCAAACCCGCGCAGACGCCGGCGGCAAAGCCCGCAACCCAGGCTCCGGCAACCAGTGCCGCACCGACCGCTGGACAGCAGGCTCCGGCGGCACCGGCCAAGTTCATCAAACCCCTCAAGGGCACGGCAGACATTCAGTTCATCCAGATGCCGTCCAAGAAAGTCGGGAGCGATATCGTCACGGTTCTGAAGATCAAGAATCTGTCGACCGCCCCGGTCTCGCTGCTCAAGGTTGATGAATACTGGTACAACAAGGGCAACCCACCGGCTGTGGTCACCGGCGATTCCGAGGCATGGCGCAAGCCGTTCATGCCCGGAGAGGTCATCGAGCTGACGATGAAGTCGCCTTACAAGGCTGACGTCGGCGCCAGCCAGTATCAGTTCTCGCACGCCGGCGGGCAGGTGAAACTGAAGCGGGTAACGAAGTTCGATTAGGATTTCACGCTTGTGCCTGCCGCATCGCGAGCCGCTCAGCGTAGCGGCCCGCGAGCGGCATCAGCCACCACCGTCCGCTGAACGCCTGGATCAGGCAAACCAGCCACGCGACCACCCACACGATCGCGAGAATCTCCGACAGCCGGTACATCATCGTGAATGCGAGCGGCGACAAGAGCAGTGTGAGGAACGAAAACACCAGCGTTCCCGCCGACAGCAGTCCCAGCCCGCCAAGCCCGATGACTGCCTGCCACGCGTGAAACAGAACGAAGCCGTTCGCGCGTTCGACGAGCAGAATGAGAATGC
>Ga0310810_10007141_pt1 | contig 12706 bp, 10 predicted proteins | sample NCmetagenome_FD_207641 | JGI IMG/M metagenome (GOLD analysis project Ga0310810, IMG submission 207641) | Soil microbial communities from experimental microcosm in Duke University, North Carolina, United States - NC | ecosystem: Engineered > Artificial ecosystem > Soil microcosm > Unclassified ... | reverse complement strand
GCTTCGACGGCGACCGCCGTCTGCGGCCCGCAGCGTGCGCAGAACAGCGCCAGTCCCCCCTCGGTTCGCGGAAATCGCATTTCCCACGCGCGCGCTCCCGTACTCGTGATCGAACAGGCTTGAAAAAACTGCTTGTGCAAATCGACGCCGATATACTGCTCCATGGGCTGTCCTCCTCTCGTGGCCCGGAGCATGCGTGTTGGAACCACGGCATTATCTCCGGCGCCGCGACTGGGCGACGGCCCTTTCATTTGATCCGATTGCGCGGATTACACATCTATAAAAGGGCCGCTCGAGTCAAGACACACGTCGAGTGAGCGGAGCGCGCCCGGCTTATGAGCCATCCGGGCGCGCGCAGCGAACGATCGAAGTGGGTCACGATGTCCGCTCTCACACGTCCCAAGTCGACTGACGTTCCCGTCATACATCTATGCGAAGGCGCATCCGACTCCCTCAAAGTCAGGTGCGAGATCTCGGGTGGCCTCATTCAGATGACGAAGCCCTGGGCCTCATGCGTAATCACGAGGACCACCCAAGAGAGGAGCGTCAGCCAAGCTGCTGCCACGTCTGCACAATCTCGTCACATAACCGGCGCGCCAGCGCGACGCGCGCTTTTTTGATGCCCTGATGGATCGCGAAGCGGCGCGCCCAGCGCCCACGCGTATCCGGTCGTTTCATCGCTCGCATCGCGACTTCCACGAGAGCCCACCGCAACCAAGGGATCCGGTCCGCGTGATGCGGCCGTAGCGCCTATGGCCGGCGCTGGCGTCGAGCCGCGACACGATGCCGGCGTAGCATGCCAGCGCCGGCCCTCTCGCCAACCGATCGATCGTTCCGATCTCGGCGCGGAGGACCAGGCTCAACACGGGGCCCACGCCCGGCAGCCGGCGGAGGCCGATGGCGATCGAATCGCGGGCGGCTTCGACTGTGACCGCGGCGTCTGCCGCCTGCGCTTCCCCATGCACCGCGCGGAGGACGCGCTCGCGCCGGTGAGGTGCATCGTGGCCAGCCCCTGTAATCCCCGTTTCCCGATCACGGACGTGACCGGCGGCTCCGGCGCATCCTGGCGCAACAACAATGCCCGAATCGCCTGAATCACCCGCGTTCGCGTCCGCACCAACTGCTGACGCCCACGACACAACTCGCGCCGCTCGCGAATCGCCGGCGGTGGCACGTACACGCTGACGACGCTGTCGCGCCGTAGCGCATCCGCCAACCGCCGGGCATCCAGTCGATCCGTTTTGGCGGCGAATCCGGCTTTGAGCTTCGTCTTGCGCGGATCCACCACACACGCGTGCACGCCCACCGCCGTCACCGCGTCGACGAACGGCCACGTCGGGCCGGTCGCTTCCACCGCTAACTGCGCCCCGTCAATCCCGCGTGCGGCGAACGCCGCGACCCCCTCGGCCGTCCGCGGAAACTGCGCTTCCCACCGCCGCGTGCCGTCGTCACTGATCGCACACGCGTGAAACGAAGCCTTGTGTAAATCGATCCCGATATACTGTCGCTCCATGGGCTGTCTCCTCTCGTGGCCTGGAGCGTGTGAGTTTGGACACCGCATTATCTCCAGCCGCGAAACAGGCGACGGCCCTTTTATGTGATCGGATTGAGCAAGCCCCCAAGAGCGACGTCCGGGTAACAAACCACGGAGTAGTATTCGTCTAGAATCGGCTCGAGCCTGTCTCGCCGTGATCAGAATCATCTCCGTATTAATGGTGTTGGCCAGCGTCCGCGACAGCGTGGCGCAACCGCCTGGACGCGAACCTGTGTGGGTGCAAGCCCCGCCAGTGTGGAGACTGACCTTAGAAGATGTCGGGAATATCATCGTCACAGCCTGGTCTCCGACGGGTTCCTGCGTCGCGGCGGCAACGGAGACAACCATCCATGTCATCGACTCCAAGGGCCACCCTCTCTGGAAGTGGCGCTTTCAGGAGACGAACCGTTTTATTCATGTCAATGGTCTGGACCGGGCTCTCGCCATATCACCCACCTGTGACGTGGTCGTTGTCGGTGGCGGTGCCGACTACAAATACGTGTGGGCCGCAGATCGACAAGGAACGCACGCGTTCTGCAAGACGGTCGGTACACCACTGTCCGCCAGGTTCGATTTGCGTGGAGACACTATTGCGGTCGTAACCGGCGCGAGGTTGGGTTATCTGTTATCCCCGCGTTTGCATGTTCGCTGGTCCGGCAAGCTGGGCGATCTGCCCGTCAAATGGCCGTCGCAGCAACTCGACCCAGCGAAAGCGCCAGCCGTTGAATTTGCCAGGCAGGATGTGGACACTCTGTTCGGCGCGCTGCTGTGGGGCTGGGGCGTTGCGGATAGCGTCTCCGACGACGGGCAATGGCGGGTGGTTGCCAGGAACCCGGTTCGAGGCCCGATCACCAGTTCCATCGAACTGTGGGGACCCGGAGCGGGCGGCTATCGTGGCCGTCACATGACCGGCGACGGGAGCCAGCCGCGATGGATCAAGACCATGGGCTGCCCATCCGCCGATCTGACACGCGATGGAGAATTCGTGATTGCGACAGGCGATCCTGATCATCCCGACGCTTTCAACGTCGGAGACAGCGCCGCATGCGATGCGGGAGATGTCTCGACCTATGTGTTCGACCGTGACGGCGCCACCGTGCTGACGTGGCCTCATGGCGGAAACAGCGATGAGATGTCCGAGGCCGTCTTCAGACGGACCGGAAAGCGGCTCGCGTTCCTCGAGAGTGTCTCTTCCTGGGATGTTTCGCTGGATGCGGATGAAGCGAGTCGTGGTCCGGAGCGAGAACGTCGTTTCAGTCCTGACGGAAGGATGCTTCTGACAAGCCGGGATCGCGAGCTGCGGTTGTACCGAGCCCCGGAGTAGATTCGCGTTCACCATTCAGCCCATCGACAGGCGGCAGCGAACGCCGACTTGATTTGGCAGAGCAAGGACGGGTTGTCGCCCTCCCCGGCTGAATCGCCCTGTTAACCCGATGTGTAAGCCCAAGCCTCGCATTGCGCCTACCATGACGAAGTGCATCCTATCCCGCGCTCAAGTTCGCGTCGGTGATCCGGTGCTTTCTTTGAGATGGAGCTGGGTACGGCACGCGAATGCCGCCCCGCGGGTCAGGCGTGTTTTCGCCGTCGCCCAAAAGCTTTCAATGCCATCGATGTGATGGCCGCGGCGCCGATCGACGAGGCCCCACCCGCGCTGAATGACGCGATGATGTTTGGGATAGCCGACGGTAGCCAGGCCGTCGTGCGCGTGCCAGCCGTCGGCGGGGACCCGTCGAGCCCGCCTCACGTTGCCGCAGATTTATCGGCTGAATCGTGCGTTTGCGGGCATTGGGAATGATCTGCGTGTAGACGGTGCCGTTGCGCTTGAAGATGCCGAACACGATGGTCCTGCGATAGGGACGCGCCCGCATTTGCCTCGGACGCGCCGGGGACCGAATTGCGATTCGTCGACTTCGATCGTGCCCGCGAACGTCCCTTGTGCTTCGCAGGCCGCGGCATGCGTCAGCACGCAATCGCTTGGGCCTCAAGATCCGGTTAGCAACCGGAGGACCGGTAATTGAGCTGCGAAACCATTGGACTTCAACGCTGAGTAGGCGTATAAGATCCGTCCTCAGAACCCCCCAGTCGGCGGCCGGCCACCACGTCCTCTACGGAGGTGAGTCATGACACACGCGAGACGGATCGCCGTATCCGTTCTGGCGAGCGCGGCGGTGTTGATCGGGTCGGACATCGTGCATGCAGAGGACCTCAGAGGCACGGTTGTTCGCACCTTGATCCTCTCGGAGGACTCGCGCCTCGTCGGCGATATCACCTGTCAGGTGACCGGCGGGCCGTGCATCGCGTTCGGCGCACCCAACATCGGCCTCGCCCTGAACGGGTTCTCGATCACCGGATCGACCGATCCGGTTGTCGGCTGCAAAGGCACGAACGTCGCAACGGAGACCGGCATCACCACCAACGGTCAAGCCAATGTCTGGATTCGCGGCCCCGGCATCGTGCAGCGATTCCAGGGTGACGGGATTCTCTTCCTGGGCACGGTGAAGGGCTGGCTCCAAGGCGTCACGACGTCGACGAACTGCATGTCGGGGATTCGCGTTAACGCCACGTCGTCTGGCATCAGCGTCGAAAGCAACGTCGCGGTGAGGAACGGGACGCCAACCGCTGCATGCGGCGGCATATGAATCCAGGGCAACAATAACTCGTTCCGGTGGAACGAGACGAGCGGCAATGGCTACTCCACGGGTGCCGCAATCGATTTCGGTATCGGCGTCGTCGGGACCGCCGACAACAATCTGATCGAGAGCAACACGGCGATCGGGAATTCGAATGGCATTGTGGTGTTTCCTCCCGCCACGAACAACCGGATCAGGGACAACGTCGCGGTCGGCAACCCGCCGATTCAACAAGCCAACAGCGTGACGACGGTTCCCGCGGGCGGCGGAGTCGACATCTGGGATCAGTCGCCGGCGAGCAACAACAACGTGATTCTCGGCAACATGTGCCTGACAGCCATCAACGCCGGGTGCCCCAATACGGCGACGCGAGCCGTCCCGAGGAAGCCGTCGGGCCAATGAGGCATCGTCGGATCGTCATGCGTTGCGGGCTGAGCGTCGCGGCGGCGTTCTGGCTCTCGTGGTCGGTTCCGGGCGCGTTCGCACAAACGGCCAATGCGACCGCGCCGCCTGTCCTGAAGGAGCTCGCGGGAATCCCGGAGCTGCAGGCGCACTTCGATCGGGACAGCGACAAAACCCGAATCGTGTTGCTGCTGTCGCCGACGTGACCGGCGTGTCTGAAAGCCGCCCGGTGGGTGCAGCAGGACCTCCTCGAGCGCTATTCGGACCCGGCCCTTCGTGTCTACGCCGTGTGGTTCAACATGTACCCTGGTGACGCGAGAGGGAAGTGGCCCGCGGAACTCTTGACCGACCATCGGGTGGTGCATTACTGGGATGAGGGTCGGCTGCTCGGGGTGCGGCTGCTGGTGAATCTCCCGACATTCCTCGACCGCCAGGCGCCCGGCACGCTGACGCTTGAAGCCGATGCGCTCTGGGACGCATTTTTCGTGTATGCACCGGGCGATCCGTGGAAAGAGCCATTCCCCCGGCCGATCTCGTGGGGCTACCCGATCATGGTCACACGAGATCGCCTCCTCCGTGAGGTGCAGGCCGTCATGGCAAAGTGAGGCCCGTCGAATCTCCTAGCGTCCTCCGCCGCATGAATTGGGGAGGGCTGGTGCCCTCTCCGCCTCTAACCGGACGTCTCCGGAAGAATCCGTGTAATCCGCGGATAACTCTTACTCTGAGAACTCCCGTGCGAGCTCAACCCACTCGCCTTGCGGCGCGAGCTGCTGGTAGCTGCGCCAGTGCGGGCGCGCCTCCTGCGACAGCCCCATCTTCTCGAAGGTGACCGCGAGATAGAAATGCGCGTCGGCGTAGAACGGGTTGAGCCGCAGCGCTTCGCGGTAGCACGCCTGCGCCTCCGGGAAGCGGCCCAGGTCGTGGTAGATGTTGCCCAGATTGAAGTGCGCTTCGAAGAAATCGGGTTCGAGACCGATGGCGCGCTCGTACAGCGCCTGCGCTTCGGCGAGCTCGTCCCGGCTGTAGTGAATGTTCGCGAGGTTGATCAACGCGGCGACGAGATAGGGATCGAACTCGAGTGCCCGTCGATAGGCGGCCGCCGCTTCCTCCTGCGTCGACTCGTCGCCTTCGTCGAGCGCCGAGGCGGCGCGGAAATACTCCTCGGCGCGGGCCGTGTCGCGCACCGCCGCCGTCGCCCCGGCCGCCATTCTTGCCGGCGGCTGGCGGACGGTATCCAGTTTTCTCAGCGTGATGATTTTCGCCGGCGCCGCGTCCAGCCGGAAATCGAACTCGAGCTGACCCTGTCGCGCGGCGATGAGCGTGCGCACGACGCTGCGGAAGCTCAGTCCCTGGACGAGCCCCTCGTTGGCCTGCTTGATCGTCGCCAGATCGGGAAACGCAAAGAACGTGTCGGCGTTCGTGCGCAGCACCGGCCGCAGCACCCCGCATTTCACCAGGTAGCGCAGGTGATCCTCTCGCAACGCGCGATACCTCGCCAGCACATCGCGCAGCGCGTGGTATTGGCGCTTCAGCGCCTCGGGCGTTGCGACACCGGCGAGCCGGCAGAACTGGTCCTCGGTCAGGATCTGAATCGGGACGCTTCCGGGCTGTGCGTTCAATTCTTCCGCGCGCTTCAGCTTGTTCGATTTATCACGGATGGTCCGGCTAAGGCCGGACACGACCGCGTCGTCTGACGGGTCCGGCTCAGGCCGGACACTACCGGAACTTTCTGGCGCCGGACCGAACCCTTCCGCGCCGATCACGAGCATCGTCGTCTTCGCGTTGACATCGTCGGCGGTCGCGCCGCCGAGACGGATGACGAGCGCGCGCGCGTCTTTGCGCCCGAGCGAGCTGAGCTTTCCGGTAAATACGACGAGCTGTCCCAGGAGTGGCGAACGGCTCGAGTCACGCGAGGGTGAGGGCAAACGGCCTCTCAGTGAAATGCAGGGGAGACGAAACCGCTTCAAGATGATGGAGAATGTGGGGGAAGTCAAGAGAAGATGATTCTTGCCGGCGACATCGGAGGCACGAAAACGCTGCTCGGTCTGTTCGACGCCGTACCCGCCCGGCCGCGGCCGGTGACGGTGCGATCGTTCGGCACCCTCGATTATCCCGACCTGCCGACGCTGATCGCCGAGTTCCTGAAATCCGCAGAGGCCAGCGCCGCGCGCTCGGCGCACGGCGCGGTCGAAACGGCGTGCTTCGGTGTCGCCGGTCCGGTCGTCGACGAGACCGTGAAGGTGACCAACGTGCCGTGGTTCGTCGACGGGCGCCGGGTCGCCTCGGTGCTGGGAATCGCGCGCGTCTCGTTGCTCAACGACCTCGAAGCGCTTGCGCATGCGGTGCCCGTGCTGCGCGAATCCGAGACGCACGGGCTGCAGGAGGGCGAGGCCATCCGCGGCGGCAACATCGCGCTCATCGCCGCCGGAACCGGCCTGGGACAGGCGCTGCTGCACAACGTCGACGGCCGGTTCCTGCCGTCAGCCTCCGAGGCGGGACATGCGGACTTCGCGGCGCGGACGGAGCGCGAAATGGCGCTGGTGCGCGATCTGACCGCGCGCTACGGGCGCGCGGACGTCGAGCACGTGGTTTCCGGGCGGGGGCTGATCAACATTCATCGCGTCGCCCACCGGGAACCCTGCGCCGCCGGAGTGGATCTGGAGTCGCCCGATGCGGCTGCCGCGATGTCCGCGGCGGCGCTGGAGCGGCGCTGCGCCAGCTGCGTCGAGACGCTCGACATGTTCGTCGAGGCGTATGGGGCGGAATCCGGCAACCTTGCGCTGCGATCGGTCTCGACCGGCGGCCTGTATATCGGCGGCGGCATCGCGCCGAAGATTCTCCCGGCGCTGACGACCGGTGAATTCATACGGACGTTCCGGGCGAAGCCGCCGCTCGATCCGATGCTCGCCGCAATGCCGGTGAAGGTGATCCTGAACGCCGAAGCGGGATTGCTGGGGGCCGCAGTGTTCGCGGCGGAGCGACGCTGAGTCCCCTCACCGCTTACTGTTGAGCTGTGCTCTCCGACCGCGCTGCAATTTCCTCGAAGAACGGGTGGACACGCCTCTAGTGGTCGGGCTGCGACCGGCCGATACAAAAACGGTCCCATCCACGAATGGCTCACGCCAACGCTCGGCGGGGAAAACTGACGCCAGCGCCGGCCGCTGACACCGGCCGGATGCCGCTCATCGCGGCCGTCGTCGTGTTCGCGACGTCGCTGGCCTCGTTGCTCGGCTGGGTACTGCGAATTCCAAGGCTAGCAAGCTGGATCCCCGATAGCGGTTCGATGAAGCCGAACACCGCGGCGGCACTCGCTGTTGCCGCCGTGTCGCTAGGGCTGCTCGCGCGCCGGCCCACCGGGATGCGGGTGCGCCTCGCAAAAGCACTCGCCGCCCTCGTGGTTACGGTGGGAGTCTTCACCCTCCTGGAGTACGTCTTCCATCTCAATACCGGCATCGACGACTGGTTCTCCACGGCGATGCCGCAAGCCGAGCGGGCGTTCGCGTCACGGACGTCGCCGATCACGGCCTTCTGTCTGGCGTGCGCCGGCCTGTCCCTGCTGTTTGCAGACGGTGCGCCGCGGAGTGCCGCGACGGACATTCCTGCCGTCTTGATGCTGCTGGCGAGCACCATCGGATTGGCTGGATACGCGTACGGCGCGGAATCGCTTTACCGAATCGGACCTTATAGCGAGCTGGCCCCACACACTGCTGCGGCAATGCTGCTCCTCGGCATGGGCATCCTCGGCGTGAAACCGGATCGCGGTCTGGCCGCGCTCTTGAACGGCAACACCGGCGGCTCGCTCCTCGCCCGCCGTCTGATACCGACCGCCGTTGTGATTCCGGTCCTGGCCGGCTGGCTGCGCATCATAGGAGAGCAAGCCGGCCTCTACGATCTCCCCTTCGGCACGGCACTGCTCGTGACCACCTTCATGGTGATCTTCGTGACCATCGTCTGGTGGACGGCCGCGTCCATCGACGCGAGCGACGCGGCGCGGGAAAGTGCCGCCGCGGCGGCGAAGCGGACTGAACGGCGGTTGTGGCTGGTCACCGACAACGCGCCGGTTTTCATCTACAACTGCAACCGGGATGGCATCTACAAGTTCGTGAACCGCGCATATGCGGCCCGCTTCGGCCTGACGCCGCAGGACTGTGTCGGCAGACACGTGCGCGACGTGGTGGGGGATCGCGCGTACGACTCGATCACCGTCTATGTTGCGCGCGTGCTGGAGGGTGAAGCGCTCGAGGCCGATGTCGACATCCCCTACGATGCGCTTGGCGACCGGTTGATGCATTGTTCGTATGCGCCGGAGATCGAGAACGGAAACGTCGTGGGGTGGGTCGCCGCCATCACGGACATCTCGGCGCGCAAACGGGCGGAGGAGGCTCTCGTCGCGAGCGAGCAGCGGTTTTCGACAATGTTCGGCTCCCTTCCGGTCGCGGTCATCCTCTTGCGGCTGCCGGAGGGGATCATTGTCGACGTCAACGCGGCATTTACCACCCTGACCGGCTACGCGCCAGACGAGGTGATCGGCAAGACGAGCGATGACGTCGGCCTCGTCCGGGATCGTGCCGAGCGTCAGCGCGCCGTGGATGCGGTGCAGCGGGACGGCCGGACGAGCGTCGAGCTGACCATCCACCGGAAGGACGGCGACACGCGGGACGTCATCGTCAACATCAACCGGGTGGATCTGCCGAACGGACCTCACGCGCTGTCGGGCATCGGCGACGTGACCGAGCGCCGCCGCGCGGGGCGCAGCGCCCAGTTCGTGCTCGATCTGGACGAGGCGCTCGCGCACGTGTCGACGGCCGACGAGATGATGGACGCCGCGACGCAGCGGATCGGCGACTTCTTCGGCGTCACGCATGCCTGTTGCGTCGAGTTCGATGACGCGGTTGAAACCGCCAGCGTCTGCGCCGACTGGCGGCGGAACGAGACCGACCCGAGCTATGCCGGCACCTATCGAGTCGCCGACTTCATGTCGGAGGAATCCCGGAGGGCCATCGCCGCCGGCCGGCCGATGATCGTGGACGACGTCGCGAGCGATCCGCGCGTGGCCGGCGCGGTGGACGGTCACCGCGCGCTGGACATCGGGTCCTGCGTGATTGCGCCGTATGTCTCCGATGGACTGCCTCGCTGCGCCCTCGTGCTCTACCGCTCAAACGCCTGCAGATGGCGGCGCGACGAGGTCAATCTGCTTCGGGAGCTGACGGCGCGCGTCTGGACGCGGATCGAGCAGGCGCGTGCCGAAGATGCGTTGCGCCGAAGCGAGTCCGAGTTCCGTCAGCTGGCGAATTCCGTGCCGCAGATCGTCTGGGTGACCAGCGGAGACGGCAGGCTGCGGTATCTGAACGATCAGTGGTACGCATTCTCAGGGCTCACGCTCGAGGAAACAGACGACCGCGCAGGGCTGATGGACGTCATTCATCCCGACGATCATGAGCGGTTGTTCAAACAATGGGAAACGGCGCTGGCGACGCGGCGTGCCTTTGAAGTGGAAGCGCGGATGCGCGGCCGCGACGGCATCTATCGTTGGTTCCTCGTCCGCAGTCAACCGTTCATCGACGACGATGGATCCGTCGTGAGCTGGTTCGGCACCTCGACGGACATTACCCGTCAGAAGGTTGGCGAGGAGTCGGTTCGGCGGCACCTCGAAGAAGCAGAAGCGGCCATCCGCCTGAAAGACGCGTTTCTCGCCACGCTGTCGCACGAGCTGCGGACGCCGATGAACGCGATGCTGGGGTGGATCGACATGCTGCGGCGCGGAATACTGCCGCCCGATCGCGCCGAGCGGGGACTGAACGTCATCTACAAGAGCGCGCGACAGCAAGAGGCGCTCATCGAAGATCTTCTGGATATGTCCAGAATCGCCTCAGGGAAGATGCATCTGCGGCTCGAAGAGGTGGACCTGGCCGCGGTGATCGAGGCCGCGGTCGACGTGATTCGCCCGTCGGCAGAAACGAAGGCCGTTCGATTGGACATAGATGTGGATCCGGCGATCGGCGCCTATCGCTGCGATCCGGATCGCATGCAACAGATGCTGTGGAACATCCTCTCGAACGCCTCGAAGTTCACGCTCCCGGGAGGGCGCATTGGTCTCACGGCGCGCCGAACGCCCGAGGATCTCGAGATCTCCGTCACCGATTCGGGGATCGGCATTGCGCCGGAGGTCCTGCCGCACATTTTCGAGCGCTTCAGACAGGGTGATGCCACCACGACGAGGCTGCACGGCGGCCTCGGGCTCGGACTGGCCATCACCGCGGAACTCGTAGAGCTTCACGGAGGACGTGTCGAGGCACGGAGTGCCGGGATCGGGACCGGCGCGACCTTTACGCTGTGGCTGCCACTTCAGGAGAGCGCCCACCAGGACGACTCAGGCGAGTCGCTTCCGACGATTGGGCGGCCGCTTTCGACCGGGCGGCTGGCGACGGGTAATCTGCTCGATGGCATTCGTGTGCTGGTGGTGGAAGATGACGAAGAGACCCGCGACATGATGGCCACCGCCCTAGACGCCTGCGGTGCCGCCGTCGATCAGGCGGCGTCGGTCACGGAGGCCCTGCACGTCCTCGACCTGAGGCGGCCGTCGGTGATGCTGGTGGACATCGGCATGCCCGGCGAAGATGGGTACGCCTTCCTTGCGGCCGTGCGGCAACGGGCCGCGTTTGCCGGGGTGCCGGTCGCGGCCGTGACGGCGTACGCCAGCCTCGTCGACCGCAACCGCGCTCGCGATGCCGGCTTCGCGCTGCACGTCCCGAAGCCGATTGATGTCGCGACGCTGGTCGATGTCGTCGATCAGCTGTCGAGACTGGCCCCCTCGAACGGAAGATGAACTCGCTCGCTGATTCATAGGTATTTCTGTCTCACGACCTGACATTAGCGGCAGCGAGTGAACAGACGCGACTGTGAACCGCTGGCGCCTGTGGAAGCCCTGGAGGCGTTGGGATATTCTGTTCGCGGCAGATGATCTGGTTCTTTGATCGCGAAGGCGAGAAACTTCGCTACGAAATCAGCCACGACCGATCGGCGGGCCGCTACAAGGTGACGATCACTCACCCGGATGGCACCGAATCGGTGGAAGAAGTCGAGGAGCCCACGGCACTGATCGAGCGATCCGTGCAGCTGATGAACGAGCTGCGCGGCGACGGCTGGCGCGTCGGCTAGCGCGGCGCCAGCAGATACTCGAACCACAAGTTCGCGAGCTTCTCCTGCACGGTATTCTGGCGGAGCCGCGCCGCCAGGTTCGGGAAGTCGACGCGATCCATCTGCTGGTCCTGGTTGAAGCAGGAAAAGACGATCGTTTCCTGTCCGGTCTTCGGATCGACGTGCTTCTGCAGGCACTGCGCGCAGACTTCCTTCATCATGCACTGCATCGGCGAGTTGATGCTCGCGATGCTCACGTGCTCCGGCTTGAGGTGCGGCGCCAGTACGCCGTGCCGCGCCGCTTTCACCGCGGCCATCATGCGATCCGATCCGATCGCGATGATCCGATCGACGGTGTCGAGCGGCACGATCCGCTCGCCGAGCGAGCCGTTCTGATACGCGAGCATCGCCTGGACGATGTTGCCGCGGAAGTGCGCGTCCTGCGGCCGTCCCGGCGCGATCGACCCGCCGATGTCGGTGCTCCAGATGACCTGGTCGGTCGCTGCCTCGATGTCCTCGCGCTTGAACAGATCTTCGCCCTTCTTGTAGCCGGCGAAGTAAATCACGCGGTTGCCATGCTCGCGCATCGCCCTGGCGATGGAAAACAGCACGGCGTTGCCCAGGCCCCCGCCGAGCAGCAGCACGTTCTGCCCGTCGGGAATCTCGGTCGGCGTGCCGGTTGGCCCCATCACAACGACCGGTTCGCCCGGCTGCAGATGGGCGACGAGGCGGCTCGAGACGCCCAACTCCAGCGCGATCAACGACAGCAGGCCACGCGCCTTGTCCACCCACGCGCCGGTCAGCGCGATCCCCTCCATCAGGAGCGGCACGGCGCCGGCACGTCTGGCCATCGACTCGAAGTTCTGGAGCCGATAGAACTGCCCCGGCTCGAAATGCCGCGCGGCGGCCGGCGCCTTCACGATCACCTCGATGATCGTCGGCGTCAGCCGCACGACTTCGACGACACGCGCGACGAGCTCTTCGTCGAGGCGGGCCGTCAGCC
>Ga0310810_10007140_pt1 | contig 12707 bp, 9 predicted proteins | sample NCmetagenome_FD_207641 | JGI IMG/M metagenome (GOLD analysis project Ga0310810, IMG submission 207641) | Soil microbial communities from experimental microcosm in Duke University, North Carolina, United States - NC | ecosystem: Engineered > Artificial ecosystem > Soil microcosm > Unclassified ... | reverse complement strand
TTCGAAGCGGCGCTGGAGGCGACGGAGGAGGCGGTCTACAATGCCCTCTTCCAGGCGACGACCGTCCGGTCGGCGTTCGGCACGGCGGAGGCGATCCCGATCGATCGGGTGAAGGAGCTGCTGAAACGCTGACCGACGACCCACGACCAATGACCAGCGACCAATGACCATCTATCTCGCCTGCACCGTCCGCGGCGATCGCGGCGGCGTCCTCGCCGGCCGCGCAATCTGCGCGCGGCTTCAGGACCTCGGGCATGACGTGCTCACGACGCACCTGCTCGCCGACAACGTCGAGACGGCGGAGTCGCAGATTACCGAGCACGATGTCTTCCGTCGCGATCTCGCCTGGCTGACCGCATGTGACGTGCTGGTCGCGGAGGCCTCGGGTTCGAGTTACGGTGTCGGATTCGAAGTCGGCTATGTGCTCGGGCGCGCGAAAGAGAGCGGCCAGCGCGTCGTCCTCCTCTACGACCGCGCGCGGCGCGACAAGGTCTCGCGCCTGATCACGGGCAACGACGACGGCGCCTGCGAAACGTTCGGGTACGGATCGGTCGAGGAACTCACCGACTTCATCGATCGGCGGTTCGCCGGCGGCGTGCGCGGATGAGGTGATCGATCGTGTGCCTGGCGCGATTATGGACGAGGCGGCTGAATCGAGTTACGATCCGGCACTCTTGACCACGAACATCTCGAACCGCCACATCACCCTATCCTCGATCCGCGATGCCGCCGGCGCCGTCTACCAGGCGGCGATTCGCACGCCTCTCATCCGCGTCGAACTCCCGAACGCCGGAGCCGCCGCGCCGTCGGAGGTGTATCTCAAGCTCGAAGCGCTGCAGCCGATCGGCTCGTTCAAGATCCGCGGCGCCTACAACGTCGTCCGTCAGTTGACGCCGGCGCAGTTGAAAGATGGCGTCTGGACCGTGAGCGCGGGGAATGCCGCGCAGGGCGTGGCGTTCGCCGCGCGGAAGGTGGGCGCGCGCTGCTCGGTCATGGTGATGGACACGGCGCCGGAGACCAAGATCCGCGCGATCGAACGGCTTGGCGCCTCGATCGCCCGCGCGACGTACGACGAATGCTGGAAGACCGTGGAATCGCACGGCTCGGCCCGGATGAGCGGGCACTTCGTGCATCCCTTTGACGACGATCTGTTCATCGCCGGCAACGCCACCGCCGGCCTGGAGATTCTCGAAGATCTTCCGGATGTCGACGCGATCGTCGCGCCGCTCGGCGGCGGCGGCCTGCTCGCCGGCATTGCCGCCGCGGTGCACGAGTTGAAGCCGACGACGCGCGTGTACGCCGCGGAGCCCGCCACGGCGGCGCCGTTGTCGGCATCGCTCGCGGCGGGCCGTCCGGTCTACTTCGACAATTGGCAGGCCTCGTTTGTCGACGGTGCCGGCGGCAAGTCGGTGCTGCAGACGATGTGGCCGCTGCTCGCGAGCCTGTCCGGCTCCATCGTCGTGCCGCTCGACGAGGTGGCGCGCGGGATGAAGCTCGTCGCCGAACGCGCGCGCGTGATTGCGGAAGGCGCCGCCGGCTGCGCCATCGCCGCGGCGATCGGCGGCGGCGCCGGAACCGGAAAAATCGTCGCCGTCGTCTCGGGCGGCAATATCGATCTCGCAAAGTTTGCCGCGCTCATCGGCGCATGTGACCAATGACTCCAGAGAGCATCCGTCCGCAGCTGCCCGAACGTCTCGCCCGTCTCCAGGATCTCGCCGGCGACCTGTGGTGGAGCTGGCACGGCGAAGCGCGTGAAGTCTTCCGGCGAATCGACTACAGCCTGTGGCGGGTGACCGCGCACAACCCCGAGCGGATGATCCGGCTGCTCACCCGCGACAAGCTCGAGAAGGCGGCGGCCGATCCGGCATTCCTCGCCGTCTACGACCAGGCGGTCGCCGCGCTCGACGCCGCCCGCGCCGCGCACAACACGTGGTGGACCAAGACCATGCCGCACGTGGGCGGCCAGACGATTGCCTACTTCTCGGCGGAATTCGCGCTGCACCAGTCGCTGCCGATCTACGCCGGTGGTCTGGGCGTGCTGGCCGGGGATCACTGCAAGGAGGCGAGCGACCTCGGTGTGCCGCTCATCGGCGTCGGCTTCATGTACCCGCAGGGCTACTTCCACCAGCACATCTCGGCAGAGGGCTGGCAGGAAGAAAGCTACGAGCGTCTGAACTGGGAGGATGCGCCGATCGAGAAGGCGCTGACGCCAGACGGCAAGCCCTGCATCACGGCGGTGCCGCTCGGCGACCGTTCGGTCCTCGTCGAGGTCTGGCGCGTGCGTCTGGGGCGCGTCACCTTGTATCTGCTCGACACCAGCCTCGAAGAGAATGCGCCGTGGGACCGTGAGCTGTCGGCGCGCCTCTACGGCGGCGATCGAGAGACGCGCATCCAGCAGGAGATCATCCTCGGCATCGGCGGCGTCCGGACGCTGAAGGCGCTCGGCATCGAGCCGGGCGTGTTCCATCTGAACGAAGGGCACGCCGGCTTCGTCGTCCTCCAGCGCATTCGCGATCTCATCGAGCACGGTGCATCGTTCGACACCGCGCTGGCGGAAATCCGCGCGACGACGGTGTTCACGACGCACACGCCGGTGCCCGCCGGCCACGACGCGTTTCCCTTCCACCTCGTCGAGCAGCACCTCGCCGGCTGCTGGGGCACGCTCGGCGCCAACCGCGACGCATTTCTGGCGCTCGGGTCGTACGACAACGGCGGCGGCATGCAGTTCAACATGACGGCGCTGGCGATCCGCTCCGCGGGAACGACCAACGCGGTCAGCCGGCTGCACGGCGCGGTCACGCGCGCGATGTTCGCGCCGATGTGGCCGGCGCTGCCCGAGGCCGAGCGGCCGGTGACCGCGGTGACCAACGGCGTGCACGTACCGACGTGGATCGCGGCCGATCTTGGCGACCTGTTCACGACCTACCTTGGCGCCGGCTGGATCGATCGCCAGGACGATCCGTCGCTCTGGGACGGCGTGCTCGCGATTCCGGACGAGGAGTTGTGGGCCGTCCGGCAGTCGCTGCGCCGCTACCTCTTCACGTTCATCCGCGAGCGCGCGCGCCAGCGTTGGGTCGAGGAGCACGTCGGCATCCCCCGCGTCGTGGCGGCCGGCACGCTGCTCGAGCCCGAGGCCCTCACCCTCGGCTTCGCCCGCCGCTTCACCGGCTACAAACGCCCCGAGCTCGTGTTCCACGATCCGGAGCGGCTCGCGCGGATCCTCAATGGGGCCGGACGGCCGGTGCAGATCATCTTCGCCGGCAAGTCGCATCCGGCCGACGACATCGGCAAGCATCACCTGCAGCGCGTCTACAAGCGCGCGCTCGATCCGCAGTTCGGCGGGCGTATCGCCTTCGTCGACGACTACGATCTGCACGTCGCGCATTTCCTCGTGCAGGGCTGCGACGTCTGGCTGAACAACCCGCGCAAGCCGCTCGAGGCCAGCGGCACCAGCGGCATGAAGGCGGCGATCAACGGCGTGCCGCACCTGAGCATCGGCGACGGCTGGTGGGCCGAAGGCTTCACCGGCACGAATGGCTGGGTCATCGACGGCGGCGCCTCCGCGGACAACCCCGATGCCGTAGACGCGGCGGATGCGGAGTCGCTGTACCGGCTGCTGGAGGAAGAGGTCGTACCGGCATTCTACGACCGCGACCGCGCCAAGGTCCCGCACCGCTGGATCGCGACGGTGAAAGAGGCGATCCGCACCATCGCGCCGCAGTTCTCCGCGCGACGGATGGTCAAGGAATACGCGCAGCGCATGTATGCGCCGGCTCTCGAAAAAAAGGTGGAAGTGAGAAGTTAGAAGTCGGAAGTTAGTTCGAACTAGAATTGAGCAATGCCACGCAAGTCGGTCGCCAAGTCGCGGTGCGCGCTCTGCGGCGCCAAAGAGGTTTCTGAGCCGCGCGGTGAAGAAAAGTACTGCCGCGACTGCTGGGACAAGAAGATCGCGGTCGAAGAGATCGTCGCGCGCGAGTTCGCGATCAAACGGTACATCCGCGCGCAGAGCGCCGAAAAGTACCTGATCTATCACTCGACTCAAAAACGCCCCTGCGGTCAGCTGATCGTCGTCGACGACGGGTACGATCTGTTTCTCACGCTGATGCTCTACCCGACGTTCGGCTGGGACGAACCGGCCTACCATCTCGAAGGCGACCCGGAAGGGCGCCTCTTCTCGGAAATCCTCGTCGACGTCGTCGCCGCGGAGGTCATCGAACCCTGGGGCGGCGGCAAATGGCACATGGAGATCTTCCGCTCGGTCGCCCCCGAGCCCGAGGACTGGAACGGAGAGATGTAATATAATCCCGCAGTTTTGTAGCTTTTTACGTAGTCCAACATTCCGGAGGACTTTATGAATCGCGCGCGTCTGATGTGTGCCGCGACGCTCCTTGGCGCCAGCTTCGCTGTCACCGCCCTCGCTCAAACGCCCGCTCCCCCGCCGATGACGTCCGTGCTCGCGGGGAAGAAGTTCAACCCGCCGTTCAAGGGTCAAGCGGAGCTCGATTACACCAAGCCGGTGACCAAGAACGAAAAGGGGATGGTCACCACGACGATCATGGTGAGGAACAACGCCCCCGGTCCGCTCCTCCGGCTGACGATCGACGAGACCTGGTACGACGCCGGCGGCGGCCTGGTCACCGGCGGCAAGGGCGTCGTCAACCGCATCGAACCGGGCGAGGTGGCGACGGTCAAGATCGAGACGCCGTTCAACCCCAAGATGAAGGCGAACAACTACAACTTCACGCACGCCAACGGCACCATCAAACCGCACGCCGTGCCGAAGCTGACCGCCGGCGGCGACAAGGAACCGGCGGCGAAGCCGGCCGCGAAGGCGCCAGCCAAGAAGAAGTAAGAAGTTAGAACCTAAAAGTTAGAAGGAAAGTCAGGAAGTACGAAGGGCGGGTTCTCATGAGAGAGCCCGCCCTTTGCGTTATAGGGGCATAATCGAGCCACTCCGTTGACGCTGCCGCCTGGGACACTGCTCGGGGTCTACGAAATCGTCGCCCTCATCGGCGCCGGAGGGATGGGCGAGGTGTATCGAGCGCGCGATACCCGGCTCGATCGCAGGGTCGCAATCAAGATTCTACCCGCGGCGCTTGCCGGAGATGCCGGGCTGCGCGACCGTTTCGAGCGCGAGGCGCGGGCGATCTCGTCGCTCAGCCACCCGCACATCTGCGCGCTGTTCGACGTCGGCCGCCACGCAGGGACGGATTATCTCGTCCTCGAGCTGCTCGAGGGCGAGACGCTCGCCCAGCGTCTGGAGAGCGGACCGATTCCGCCCGCGCAGGCGCTGACCATTGCCATCCAGATCTGCGATGCGCTCGACAAGGCGCACCGCTCGGGGATCGTCCATCGCGATCTCAAGCCCGCGAACGTGATGCTCACCAAGGCCGGGGCGAAACTGCTCGACTTCGGCCTCGCCAAAAGCGCCGCGCCGGTGGTCGCCACCGGCGGTCTCTCGATGCTGCCGACGACGCCCGCGAACCTCACCGCGCAAGGCACGATCCTCGGCACCTTCCAGTACATGGCGCCGGAGCAGATCGAGGGGTTCGAAGCGGACGCGCGCACCGATATCTTCGCGTTCGGCGCGCTGCTGTTCGAAACGCTGACCGGACGCCCGGCATTCGCAGGCAAGACCCGCGCGAGTCTGCTCGGCGCGATTCTGAAAGACGAACCGCCGCGCACATCGAGCGTGCAGCCGCTCGCCCCGAAAACGCTCGATCGCATCGTCGCGACGTGCCTCGCCAAGGATCCGGACGATCGCTATCAGAGCGCCCGCGATCTCCTGCGCGATCTGAAATGGATCGCGTCGGGAACGGCCGATGAACCCGTGCAGACGGCCGCTCCCAGCCGAGCCAGCGTCCTGCCGTGGCTGATCGCGGGCGGACTCGCGATCACGCTGCTTGCGGCCGGTACGATCGCCGTGCGTCACTTTCTCGAGACGCCGCTGCCGTTATCCCCGATTCAGTTCACGATTTCGCCGCCGCCGAACATCACCTTGGCGCCACTGGCGAGCGGCGGAACGGGCCTCGCACCGCAGATTGCCGTGTCGCCCGACGGGCGATTCGTGGCCTTCGTCGGCAGCGGCCAGAATGGCTATCAGCTGTGGATGAGATCGATCTCGGGGCTCGACGCGCGCGTCTTTGCCGGAACGGAAGAAGCCATGTTCCCGTTCTGGTCACCCGACAGCCGCTTTATCGGCTTCTTTGCGAACGGCAAGCTCAAGAAATTACGGGTCGCCGGAGGACCGCCCGTTGTGCTCTGCGACGCCGCGGGCGGACGCGGCGGCACATGGAATCGCGAGAACATCATCGTCTTCGCGTCGTCGACGACATTCCTGCAGCGCGTTTCGGCAGAAGGCGGCGTTCCTCAGAAAGCTTCCGCTTCCGATAAGGCGTACGACGAGACCAGCCACCACAGGTTCCCGTCTTTCCTGCCTGACGGGCGTCATTTCGTCTACACCGAGGTTGTGGGAGCGTGCTGCCCCCCGCCGAAACCGGGACGGATCCGCATCGGTACGCTGGATACGCTGGATGCCATGACCCTGCTGGAGGTCGACTCCTCGTCGGCGTTCGCCTCAGGCCATCTGCTGTTCAATCGCGCCGGGACGCTCATGGCGCAAGCCTTCGATACGACGTCGCACCGGTTCACGGGCGACGCGTTTCCGGTCGTCGAGCACATCGGCACCGAAGGCAGTCGATACGCGAGCTTCTCGGTTTCAGACACCGGTGTGCTCGTCACCGCGCGTGGACTGACGCGACCGACGACGCGGCTGACCTGGCTGGATCGCGCAGGCCGTCCGCTTGGTACTATCGGCGAAGCGGCGACGTATCAGAGCCTCGCGCTGTCGTCCGACGAGCGGCGCGTCGCCGTCGCGTTCACAACCGGCACACCGGAGAATCTGGACATCTGGATTCTCGACGTGGCGAGCGGAACGCCGACCCGTCTGACATTCGATCCCGGCCTCGACAACGCGCCCCTCTGGTCGCCCGACGGTTCCAGCATCGTGTTTCAGGCCAGCGGCGAAGGCTTTCCGGCATTGCGCCAGAAACGGATCGACGGCACGAGCGACGAGCCCCTGCTCGCGGGCGGCTCCTGGGGCGCGACCTTCGCCACGGACTGGTCGGCCGACGGCCGATACGTAACCTATGCCCGCCGCGGCCAGGGGACCGCAGCGACTCTCGATCTCTGGGCGCTTCCGCTCTTCGGCGATCGCAAGCCATTCCCGCTCGTTCAGACCCCCGCAGAAGAAACGAACGGTACGATTTCACCCGACGGCCGGTGGTTCGCGTACCAATCGTACGAGGGCGGGCACAACCAGGTTTATGTGCGGGCATTTCCAGGAGGCGGCAGCACATCTCAAGTATCGAAGAATGGCGGTATGTGGCCGGTCTGGCGACGGGATGGCAAGGAATTGTTCTTTCTGTCGCCAGAGTCGAAGATGATGGCGGCCGGCATCGACACGTCCAGCCAGTTTCAGTCCGGCGCTCCGACGCCCCTGTTCACAATCGCGACTCCCTCGAGCACCGGCACCGGCGGCCGGCATTACGCCGTCACGAAGGATGCACGCCGGTTTCTCGTGAACGTCGTTCAGCAGCAGGCCGAGCCGATTCCATTGACCGTCCTCGTCAACTGGCTCTCGGCTGTGCAGCGATAGAAGTCTCAACTCTCAAGTCTCAAGTCTCAACGCTCAATTCTCAGACTCTGAGAGTTGAGAGTTGAGAGTTGAGAGTTGAGAGTGGTTAGCGATTTGTCTTCTCGAACTTCACGTCGGTCACCGCCGATTTGGGAATCGCGGCGAGGTGATAGGGGAAGGTCAGGATCTGAGCGCTGACGCTGCCCGCGGCCGGCAGCGTCTCGGTATAGCGCACGATGAGCGCGCCGCCCGGCGCCGCCGTCGCGCTGACGATCGCCGTGCTGAAGCCGGCATTCGGCCGGCTGCCCATGAACACGCCGACGATCATCTCCCTGCTGAAATCGACCACCGGACGCGGTTGACTGGGCGCGTGCTGCTGCCACAGCTTCGCCCACTCTGCCTCCGTGCGCACGACCACCTGCTTCGCGTCGTCGATGTTGCTCTGATCGCCCTTGGCGATCGTCCTGGTGTTCGGGGCTTCCAGGATCATGCCGTCCAGCCTCATTTTCCGCTCAGCGGGCGACTGCGCGAACACCATCACGAGCGCGAGGATGATCGCGGTCATCGGGCCGGCGCCGGCCGCGGCGCCTCGACCGAGAACTGCAGCTCGCGCGCCACCGGCGGCGTCGCGCCGAGCCGCGACTTCGCTTCGACCTTCAGCACGTAGCTGCCGAGCGCGAGATCCTTCATCGGAATCCGCGTCGTGTAGCCGTAGCCGCCGCGCTTGCCGGCCAGATCGGTCGAGTCCCGCGTCTCCTCGGTCTTGAACAACACGCGTCCTTCGTCGGTCGTCACCGTCGTCGTGATGTCCACCTTGTGCGCGGTTGCGCCGCCGTTGTCGTAGACCTCGGTGAAGAGCGCGACCTCGTCGTTCTGCGGGAACGCCCGCATCGCGATCGGCGGGCCGGGCAGCATCGGTTTGAGCTGCTCGTCGGCCTTCACCGTCGGAAGCCCCGATCCCGATGCCGACGTCAGGACGAGGCCGCTCATGCTGAACGGGACCTTGGCGTAGTCGGGCACTTCGAGGTCGTACTGCACGGAGCCGACGTTGCCGCCGGCCGAATCGTGCGCGGCGATGCGCAGCTGATACTTCCCGGGCGGCAGATCGAGGCGGTTGAGCATGCGCAGCCCGGTCTGCTCGATCCGCGTCTTCGACTCCGGCTTGAGGTTGGTCAGCGTCACCGAGTCGGTGTTGCCGCCGCGGACCTTGCCGGTCGCGTCGATGGCGATGTACGAGAGGAGGATCTTCGAGTTCGCCTCGACCTTCAAATCGCGGCCGCGCATCTCCACGCCGAACAGCACCGACGCGTTCGGCGCGGCGCCCTTGAACGGCGACACGAACACGTGCAGCGTCAGGCCGCTGACCGGCAGCGGGCTGTCGAGCGCTTCGCGCAGCTCCGGCGTCGACGGGCTGTTGCCCGTCACCTTCGGCGGGTCGACCTTCTTCGGCGTCAGGTACGCCTTGCGCGCGCGCACGGTCAGGCCGGGCCGCGTGACGCGCACGTCGATCTTGTGCGTCCGCCCCGGCCGCGCGTCGGGCGGGTAATACGCCAGCACGTAGTACGAGCTGTTGTCCTCGACGATGCGCTGGAAGGCGGTGGCGAAGTCGTTCTTGTTGACGACGGCGAAGCCGCCGGTTTCTTCGGACAGCGTGCGCAGACTGTCTTGCGACAGCCGCAGCTCGTTTTGCAGCGATCCGGGACCGACCCCGAGCGACGTGTCGTCGGGGAACGACCCCAGCTCGATCGATTCGTCGCCCAGGTCGGTCAGGCCGCGCGGATCGATGCCGTAGATCGCCACGTTCGAGCGGGTCGCGGCGCCGATGGCTTCGCGCGTCGCGTCGAGGACCATCGACGCGCTCTGATGGTTCGAGTTGCCCTGCGCGATCACGTCGTAGATGTCGTAGTCGATGCCTTCGCTGACGAACAGGATCGCCTTGCGGCGCCCGTGCACCGAGCCGAACCACTCGGCGACATTGCGCAGCGTGTCGAGCGTCGTGCGCGCGTTGAACCCGCGCTCCATGTCGTCGGGATCGTTCAGGGCATCGCCCTGCTGCCGTATGTCGCGCGTGCGGTTGTACTCGTTGGTCTTGTTCGCGGTGGCCGAGTCGAGCTTGCGTCCCTGCGTCTTGTCCACGGCGGCCAGCAGCAGCCTGCGGTTGTTCGTGAACTCCTGGTTCGCGTTCGACGGCCCGGCGGTGTGGACAATCGCCATCAGATCGTTGGCCCCGAGGCGCCGCTCGATGAACTGCTTCGCCGCGGCCTTGACGCGGACGGACCGGCCGAAGCGCGTGTGCAGATCGTCGACGACCATCACGTAGACGCGGCCGTCGAACGGCTTCTCGTTGGTCCGGACGTCGGGCTCGATCGGCGACGACGCGAACAGCGGGCGGGTTTCCTTCTCGACCGGGATGTCGACCATCGTGAAATTGGTGATGGCCTGCGCTTTCCCGTCCTCGAGCACCTGGAAATCTTCCTTTTTCAGGTCGCGGACGAGCCGTCCCTGACGGTCGGTGACCACGGCGTCAACCTCGACGTAGTCGACGCGCACTTTGAACGTCGGCTGCTGCTGGGCCGACGTCGGCTGCGGTTGAGCAGGAGGTGCGGGCGCCTGGCCGGCCGTCAGCGCCGCGCCGGTCAGGAGCACGAGAAGCCCCATCAGTCGAAGGCGTACATTCATGGTCTGTACTCTCGAATCGATTATAGTCCCGGCCCGCCTGCGCTCAGTCCGTATCCGCGGCTATACTGAGAGACGGTGTCTTCTTCGCAGACGGCGGCCGGGCTCGACATTGGCGCGGTGCAGGCGGCGCTCACCGCCGACGGTCTCGACGGCTGGCTGCTGTATGACTTCCGGGGGCTCAATCCGATTGCCGCCGACGTCACCGCGGTCGGCCGTCAGGGCGGCCATCTGGCGACGCGACGCTGGTACTACCTGATTCCCGCCACTGGCGAACCGCGCGGTCTCGTCCACAAGATCGAAAAGAACTCGTTGACGCATCTGCCGGGATCGACGAAACAATACGCCGGCCGCGATGAGCTCGACGCGGGGCTGCGCACGCTGCTCACGGGCATCCGTCGCGTGGCGATGGAATACTCGCCCGGGTGCGCGATCCCCTACGTCTCGCGCGTCGACGCCGGGACGGTCGAGCTCGTCCGTCAGGCCGGGCCCGAAGTGGTCTCGTCGGGCGATCTGATTCAGCGCTTCTCCGCGGTCTGGGATGCCGCTGCCATCGAAACGCACCGCCATGCGTCCGCGCGCCTCCACCGCGTGAAAGATCGCGCCTTCGAAGCGATCAGCCGCCGCCTGAGCGCCGCCATGCCGACCACCGAGTACGACATCCAGCAACTGATGGCCGGCTGGTTTCGCGACGAGGGGCTGATCAGCGATTCGGATCCGAACGTGTCGGCGGCCGAGAACGCCGGCAACCCGCATTACCTGCCGACCGCGGCGGTGCACCGCGCGATCCGCAACGACGAAATCGTCCTGCTCGATCTGTGGGGCAAGCTGCCGCGCGCGGGTGCGGTCTACGCCGATATCACGTGGATCGGGTTCACCGGTCCCCGCGTGCCCGAGCGCTACGCGAAGGCGTTTGCGGCGATCTGCGGCGCGCGTGATGCCGGTATCCGGCTGGTGGAAGACACCGTGCGCGCCGGGCGCGAGCTGCGCGGCTTCGAAGTCGACCGCGCCGCGTCCGCCGTGCTGCGCGGCGCGGGTTACGCCGATAACATCCTGCACCGGACCGGCCACAGCCTCGGCGAGACGGTGCACGGCAACGGCGTGAACATGGACGACTACGAGACCCACGACGATCGCCGGCTGCTCCCGGGCACCGGGTTCACGATCGAACCGGGGGTCTACTTCGACGACTTCGGCGTCCGGACGGAGATCAACATGGTCGTCGGCGCCCGCGAGGCGACGGTGACCGGACCGCTGCAGACCGAGATTCTGGCACTCATCTAGTCAGGGAGATTCAGGACGATGTCAACCCGCAAGACCACCGCCTTTTACGCAGTCCTCCTCGTTGTCGCGTCGCTGTTTGTCGGGATGGTGATCGCCTCGCGGTTCGACCTCACCCCCGCTTCGTCGGCGCAGAGCATCGGCGTCCCGCCGATGAACAGCGCGCCGCTGACAGGCGCGATCGACGCGTCGACCTTCCGCAACATCGCGAAGGCGGCGACGCCGATGGTCGTCAACATCCGGACGGAGATGAAGACGAAGGGACAGGATCTGACCGACTTTTTCGGCGGCGGGAGCCAGCCCGACGATCTCTTCCACCGCTTCTTCGGCAACCCCGGCCAGCCTGACGACGACCAGGTGCCGACGCCGCGCGGCCGCGGCCGCGGCAATGGCAATGGCCGGACGCCGCGCGAGCAGACCACGCGCGCCGCGGGCACCGGCTTCATCATCAGCAAGGACGGCTACATCCTGACGAACAACCACGTCGTCGAGGACGCGACCAAGATCGAGGTGTCGCTCTACGCCGACGAGGCCGACGTGAGCTACAAGGCCAAGGTCATCGGCCGCGATGCGCTGACCGACAGCGCGCTGATCCAGCTGATCGACAAGCCGAACCACGCACTGCCGGAGGCGAAGTTCGGCGACTCGTCGCATGTCGAGGCCGGCGACTGGGTGATGGCGATCGGCAACCCGTTCGGCTACGAGCACACCGTGACCGTCGGCGTGATCAGCGCGACGTCGCGCGCGTTCCGCGTAAGCACCGGACGCTCGAACGACATGCTGCAGACCGACGCGGCGATCAACCCGGGCAACTCCGGCGGGCCGCTGCTCAACGTGCGCGGCGAGGTCATCGGCATGAACACCGCCATCATCACCAACGCGCGCAGCGAGGGGAACATCGGGATCGGGTTCGCCGTGCCGAGCAACACCGTCCGCGACCTGCTGCCGCAGCTGCACACGGGCAAGGTGATCCGCGGGCGCATCGGTGTGTCCGTGCTGGCCGTGCCGCGTGAAGGGTTCGAGGACTTCGGGCTGACCAAGCGCATGGGCGCCATCGTCGCGGAAGTGACGCCCGGCGGCGCCGCGCTGAAAGCAGGCATGGAGCCCGGCGACG
>Ga0310810_10007139_pt1 | contig 12707 bp, 12 predicted proteins | sample NCmetagenome_FD_207641 | JGI IMG/M metagenome (GOLD analysis project Ga0310810, IMG submission 207641) | Soil microbial communities from experimental microcosm in Duke University, North Carolina, United States - NC | ecosystem: Engineered > Artificial ecosystem > Soil microcosm > Unclassified ... | reverse complement strand
GTTTCCGCGAAGAGCAAGATGAATCAAGCCTATGTTGCCAACGTCTTGGAGTCACGGCTTGCACAGCTTCCCAGCGGTGCAGACCCCTCTGAGTTTTTCACCGTGATTGGAGTGGCCAACCCAGAGCAGACTTACAGCGAATTCAAGAGTGATGTTGTGAAAGCCACTTTGAAAACCTGGGAAACCTACTCCCTGAAAAGTGCCTTGGAATGGCACAATCCCATCCACTTCAAGAACCATTTCTCCAAACATCTCGGAGAGAATATGCATAATGCTTGGCGAAAGAAGGAGGTCGGTTCATCCTCTTCGGGAAAGAAGCTTCCCAGCACTCAAAAGATCAGTGCCTCTGCTCCTAACCTGTCTCTCAAGGAGAGCTCCTCGACGCCTGCTTCAAACACCGCTTCACAATCTGATGCCTCTTTGATGCCCATCTTCGAGGCTCCTGTTCGCTCTCTTCAATTCGTCCAGGATGCACAGTCCTTCTCCGAGGTTGGCTGTCGACTCTTCAAGAAACACAGACGACATCATTGGCACAAGAAGAAAAAGGGGAAGAAGGGAAAGAAGGCTTCCGGTTCTGAGAGTGCTACTTTCGAGGAGATGAGCTCTTCTGGAGAAGGCTCTCCCCGCTCTCGCTCCGCTAGCCAATCTTACGACGAAGAGTCGATGTCTGGCAGCGGGTCAGGCTCTTACTCTTCTGGATCTTCGAGCTCTGGAGAGGAAGAGCAGACACCCGTTCGAGCTCCCCAGCTTGTCAACCTCCAGAACAAGAGCACTGGCACTCCTGTCGACCTTCCCTCTGCAGGTGGAAAAGTCGCTGAGAGGCCAAAGCCCGGACAAGATCTGATTGACCGAATCTTTGCCGCTCTTCCCGCTGCCTCTGCCCCTCCCGCTCCTGTCTCTTCCCGTCCTCCTCCTCCTAAATTCAACAAAGTAGCCGCCCCAGCTCCTGTCCATGTTTCCAGCGAAAGCAACATTGCCTTGAACATGCTTGAAAGCTTTGCAAAGATCAACCCCTCCATCCTCAGCGCCAACCGCCCGGCTTTCTTCCTCCCTTCCAATTCCTCCTTCTCTTCTCTTTCCAGCCAACAACTCTCTCACCTCCAAGCTCGACCCGACATGTTCTTGAAGACTCACGTCGCTGTTCCCAGCAAGAACAGGCCGGGAAATTTCGTTACTCTGGCGGGAAAGGATATCTCCATTCAAAACTCTGAGACCGTTGTCTGCGACCCTGCTCTGTTGAACCCGGTGATCAATTCTATTTCCACAGTGCAAATCTGTGGCAAAACTGTCACTCTCATTGCCATTGGACAAACTCTCCCGTCCAAGTAGCAGTCATTCACGACATTAAACTCACTTTATCTACGAGAGAGAGTAAGCAGGGAAAAGGGATGGCTGAATATGCACATCTCCAGGGCGTTCAAGTCAACCGACCGATGCTCCAGTTTGACAGATTGATTCCTATTGCAACTTCTCTACCAACTGGAGGAGTTCCCACCCCCGGTGGCCCACCTTCTTCAAAGTCTGCCTCAGATTTCTTTCCAATAGATCCAACTGGAGGAGTGGCAGTTCTCAAGGGTGAAAAGGGAGCAGAACCAGGATTCTTCTTTCGAATGCAAGGCGATGTGAAGCTCTACGGTTTCAGTTTGAGTCCTGATCAAATCTCCCCGAACTGGATTGAAGAGATACCGCTGCGATTCGGAACTTGGCTAAGAAATTGGCTGGTGCGATTTGTCAGCGATGTTTCAGGTGCTCTGGGGAACACCACTCCAGATAGTTTGATGTTGGATCCGTTCGCCAAGCTAAAGGAAGCTATGGATCAAGCCAGACCAAAACAAGGAGATCTGCAACTGCCAACTCAAGCTGATCCATTTTCAATACCGAATCCTTCGGGAGAATCTGTACAATTTGACCCCCAGAACTTACCGCCCTCTACCTCGTTTCCAGCAACACATGGCTTTGATTCTACGCTGAACACTCTGATGGAACTTGCAAAGAAAATCGTCCCAATGCGGGGCACCACTAGAGACATCCTAGCCGTCTACGAATACTTGATGAAGCGTCAATCTGCAAGAGACCAAGCAGTTGTCAACTGGATGACCGTGCCCTGGAATCTTGGGCAAGTGTTTCTCTCCTCCAATATGAAAGCTGCTACACAGACAGCTCTCTACGACATCGGAGGAATGTTCGGAAGAACTGACATAGACCGTCTATTGGGAGAGGTGTTGGACAGCGAAAGTTACGTTCCATTTTTCAACCTAGTTGCAGTCGAGTTGTCTCTGTACGAGTGGAGCAAGAAGAGCTTCAAGACTGCCAAGGAACATAGCCTGTTAGACAAGAAGCGAAACGAGTGGCGCTACAGGATTCTCAACGGAGGTCTACAGCGTTCAGCTGTTCCATTTACAGAGCCGGACATGAGACTGGATAGTGCAGCGAGAGCGTCCCGGTGGTAGCAACTCGAGTAAATCTACTGCATTCCCTTGTACAAGAGCACTGAACGGGTATTTGTTGACCGGGTTGTTGTGCTTTTGCTAAGTCGTACAGCTCTGTCACCGGAGGTGTATTAATTGCAAGGGCCTAGCGTTAGGAACTAGAAGCGAAGAAGCGTTACAGTACATGGCATTTTTCTCCACATTCCGTCGCGTTGGCTCGGCCGCCCGCATCACTGCCGACAGTGACGAGTTCCGGGACTTTGAGCGAAAGTACAAGAAGGCTCCCCAGACTCTGTTGGTCACCGCAAACGAGAAAGATCAAAAAGCCCCAGTTCAGGTCAAAAACGTCGTCTTCGAATGGAACGGCTCCATTGACGAGTTTGCCAGTGGACAGAAACAGAGTGCTGGTATTCAGCGTGACGCCCATGGCCATTTCCAGGATTTGGATCCAGAGACCAAAGTCGGAATTAGCGATCTCAGCAAATGCGTGCTGATCAGCGTTGAAGCTACTCACGTCTTCTCTGACATGCCCATCCCCATTGGCATCAACGTGGAGGACCTCCCAGGCGGAATTGTCCACCACGAAACCGGTCAGACACATTCGCTTATCGTCCCTCCCGGGACCAATCAATATGTGAGTATGCCGATTTTCGAGACAGAAAATGTCGAGCTGACTGAACTGAAATCTCGGATGCTGAATGTCACGCCGGCCATGATCGACCAGTCCATAACCGACGCTGGAAGAATCTACGAAAAAGTGACCGACAGAGATGGCAAGGCTCGCACCATCACAAAACTGTGCATTGACCGGAACAGCCTTCTTGGCACAGCCGTCCTAGCGAATAAGAGCGAGTACAATGCTGAGATGAGGGCAGAGTTCGGAGATGATTATGAGCCAAACCTCGACTGTCAGCAGGTTGTTGTCTGCGAGCAATCGAAACTCCAAACCTACGCCGATTTTCTCAAGGTGCGACTGGCGACCACGAGCATCAAGACTGTCGATCTGTTCCAGCTCAAGTGTCAGATGAATCCCACAAAGGACAAATGGGAGAATGCCAACACAGATCCTCGCATCGGAAATCCCACAATTGCAGAGAGTGCCGTCTGGGAAAATGCAAAGGTTCGTACAGTGTTGGCCACTTTCAAGATTCGTTTCCATCTTCCAGAGCACATCGACTTGTCGACCAAAAAGTAGAGCTCTCTGTCTTTAACCCACCTCGCTCCTATCCATTTCCGTTCTGCCTGAGAAAATATACCCCCTTTTGTACTCAATTAAACAAAGGATTTAAAAGAGAGTCACTTCTTTCCGAGATAAGATGTCAGGAATCGAGCTGACCCCATTTCAAAAGCGAGTAGTCTCTGAGATAGTGCAATTCTGTCAAGACCGGGACAAACACGTATTGAAACTCGGCACTCCTCCTCAGAGTCCTGGATTTAGTTTAGCAATTGTGAATGCCATTGTCTCTCTTCCAGTCGAGAAAGTCCGGCCTAGAGTTGCTCTCCTGGTCCGGAACAAGAGGATCGGCAACTGCTATCTTGATCTATTCCACAAGATGGAAAACTCAATAGAGGGTTGGCCAGAAATCTGGACTTGTGGAGTGTTCTCAGAGGTTTTTCCTATCATAGAGATTGCCGTAGTCGTCGAAGCCGACCAGCTGGATCCCAAACTGATAGAATTTCTGCAGAGGTCGACAAAAAAGCTGATTCTCTGCTATCGCACTTCTGAAATTCCTTTCGGAGAAGCACCTCTGGCAACGTTTGTCTATCATGGATCCTCAACCGGGGCTCAGACACCTCTGCCCACTTCGTCCTCGAACAAATCTCAACATTTAGTCGAGGGTCCATCGGAAAAGTAAAGAACACACCGACACACTATGACGCTGTACAAAGTAATCATCATCTATTCAGCGAGGTTTGGGATGTCCCAGAGGACAAAACACCCCTTTTTGAACCCTAGGCGCAATAAAAGTTAACCTCCGTTTGATGTCTCTCGTATAAACTCTCGGTCCAGCCTCGAAATTCCGACCAACTGGGGTAGGGTACTTTTATTTGAGAAATCGATATAATTGGTACAAAGTCGAAAGTTTTCACTAGTTTTTGGCAAACTAATCCGATAAAGACCAGAAATTATTTAATAGAGACCTCCTCTAATGTCTGGGATATCCCAGGGTCGACCCATAAATGATGATCATGACGTCATGATGACGAAATGACGTCATCGGTTCTATCATGATATAATGAGCTTCCAGCTCGAGTGTGCAGTGTCTTTCCGTATCGAGCATGACAAATCCTCATTTGGCTGCCCAGTACTATCGTCAGTGGTTCCCTTGGAAAGAGTTCTCTTCACTTGCTAGTGTCCCTGCCGTGCCGGGTCTCAGCCCAGAGTTGCCGATCTCACATAGAGAATTTTCCTTCAAGAACGGCTTCAGACATCACTCCTTCTCTACGATAGATGGAGAATCAGACTCTCTGAAAGAGTTCTGCTGCAAAACTCCACCATTCCGTCTGGACATGGGAGCTGTCTATTCGAATCCCCCGAAAAAGGCTATCCTTCGCTTGCCTACAATGACCCCAGACTCCGTGGAACTCCGATTTGACATAGACATCACCGACTACAAGACACGAAGAAGATGCAACACAAAGAAGATTTGCGATCTCTGTGAGACACACTTGAAAGTGGGAATTCGAATTCTTGACTACCTGATACGAAGATGGTTTGGATTCAGAAATTTACTCTGGGTCTTTAGCGGAGGAAGAGGTGTCCATTGCTGGGTACTGGATCCGCATGCCGCGTTTCTCTCCAACTCGCAACGCGAAGAGATAGTCTCTTTGCTGTTGACCTACGCCAAGGCTCACAAAAAGGCACAAGAGTTCAAGCAGAAGCAAGACAACCGAATAACACGAGAGCTCTATCACAAGTTCCTCAGCCCCACTTTCGAGAAGATGCTCAAGGAGGGGAAGATCGACTTAAGAGAGTCTCCTTTCAGAGAGAGGGTCGAGAGATTCTCTCAGACGCTTCTACCGGGAGACCAGCTCTCGCTTCAAGCCTTTATCAAAGCAGCCCCACGCCAGGACGACTGGACTCTGCTGAAGACAACTCTCGGAGAAGCCATCCTGTCGCCTCTCATCTGTGGTTTTATTTTCCCAAAGATAGATATTGGTGTTACGAGAGGAATCAACCACCTATTGAGGGCACCGTTCTCTGCGAGAGATGACAACGGGAATATTGTCACTCCGTTCGATATCACACAGTTGGACTATTTCGATTTTTATGCCCCTCTCAACATCAAAGACAAAGAGAGTCCTGGGTTTAGAAACAAGTTTAACACTGCCCTTCGTGTGTTTCAAGCATGCCTCTTATGCCGGGACCGACGAGCACAGTATTTCGTGTGCAAGACTTGTTATGACGAGAGAGATGGAATTGAGGTGATCCCCAGGTACGCTATAATTGGAGACAGTCTTCAAATATTCAAGGCCCATCTGAGAGAGAAGCATCAGCAAAATCAACTGCCTGATCTGACTGCTTCTAACGTTGCAACTCTACTACAGATGCAGTCTAGCAGCACAGCCTGGAGTACAAATCTAGATTTTCTATCTCAACTCTACACCGCCCTCTTCAATAAACTACAAGACTAGAAAGTCCTCCAACACTCTAGAATTAAATTACAATTAGGCTTTTAGGGTCAGAAGGGTGTCCAGAAACATTAATTCTGGTTCCAAATCTTTCATAATTTGGTCAGAATCAATAACGACTTCTGGGAATGAAATAGGGTTGAGGGCAATATTCTCCTGTTCGGGCGTGAGCTCTTCACCTCCGATCACAAGAGTGGGAATAATGCCATTCTGAACTCCATTCAGAATGGCTTCCGAGACACTCTTCCGTTTGGGGCTTGCATCTCTTCGAGATCTTTTCTTTGACTGGGGAGTAGAAGACCGTCTCTTCACGTCAAATTTGTCAGCTCGAATCTTGAAAGAGCGAGGATGCCGGACTGTTCCACAAGGCAATTGCATACTTTCAGTGTCGAGGTTGCTAAAGATGACTCGTTGACCTGGTTGGGCGTGATAGCCGAGGCAGTAGAAGCGTTGAGTAGCAAGGAAAGGAATGCTAGGAATGATAAAGGAGTGAAGGGATACGTGATTCACAGAATGCTTTCTAAGAAGCTCGCGATTTGTCTCCTCTGAGTAGAATCTATTATCACCAGAGAAGCAAGACTCTGGGATAAGAGTACCCATGGGCATTTCTCGAACCACTTTGTATCCTTCACTGTCTTGAACAAAGAAGTTGTCAAATGCGTCCTCATCGACCAATACCAGTGTCGGACAGCCTTTCATATCGTGCTTAAGATAGTAATAGAAAGCCTCTTCGTGAATTTTCATGCCCCGTTCAGCTAGGTCTGGTCGTAGGAATCGAGTTTTCCACTGCTCCAGAGGATTGAGCTGGTCCATGTAAAAATCGTTGACACTGACAAACCCTTTGGCGTTGGCAAGACCAGAGCCAATTCCTCTTGCGTCAAGCTCTTTGTCCTGGCAGGCAGAGCCGCGAAGGTCGTATTGTGCGAATCGTCCAAGATACTCCTCTCTGGACTGAGCACCGTACTTTCGCAACAGCCATCTCAAACGAGAGGACAAAGGCAATAGTTGTTTGATGTGCAGAGGGTGGTCGTCAAGGGCTGAACCAAGAAGAACTTCGGCATAGGCAATGCCAACATGGGTAAGAGAGACGACACTGCTTCTTGCAGTCTCGCCAGTCACTTGAAAAATTCGCATCGAATCCTTCTTGTGGACCTTGAACGACTCAGTCCTGGACTTTGTCTTTCCACGAGTGATCAACTTCGAGTCATTGTCAAGGATTTTCCCAAGCTGACCAGTGATCACAGAGGCATCGCGGTCCAGAACAAGACGACTTTCGTGAATCCACCGACCAATGTCAGGTCGGCGCATCGGGGATTGATTTGCGTAAAGAGCAATCACCATCGCAGCGTCCACTGAGATGAGCCCACTCAAGAAAGGAATGTTGGAGAGAAGAGCAGGCTTGGGAGTTCCAAGTGGAGGAGAGGAGGAGGAATCGGGTTTGCTGGTTTCGTAGGCATCCCAAAAACCATCTATGTTTCCAAAGATAGGATCGGATTGCGCAGCCATTGCATCAAGAGAATCATCCAGGACAGGGAAGTCTGATTCGACAAGGGCAGCACTCGGTTCAATCGCAGGCTCTCCAGTAAAAGAATAGATAGAAGGAACAGTGTCGTCGTTTTCTTCCTCTTTGTTTGAGATCTGGGCCACATTCACAAAATCCGCGATCAGTTTTTCCCCATTAGCCTTGCGAATGGCTCCAAATACAGTATCGATATCAATGTTCCATTGGTCCGCTGTGAATTCATGAGTCAATGAAGTAATGATAAAATGAATTCGTAGAATTTCGAAGAAACGTCGAGAGAAGGTCAACACAAGGCTATCCAAGCAAGAACAAAGTCAAAACAAGTCACTGTACCTTCAGCATCTACGTTTTCTCGACCACTTTGCATGTTTGCTCGTCTTTTCGACTGCGCAATTTTGGGTCGCACCACGCGCGACCGCGCGCGACCAGAAATTCGCGAGCGCGTCAGTCGCGCGTTCGTCAAGCCTTTTATTGCGCGCTTTAATTGCCTAAAGGCCACGTGGCACGTTCATTATATCATGATTCAAGTTTGATTGCAGTGCATCATTTGATTGAAGCACACAGAGATGGCCCTCAAAGCTGAACAAGCTGTGCAAATTTCAAAGGTGGATGGACTCTACCGTGAGACAGGCTATGCTTTCGAAGGCGAACGCAGGAACAGTTCTCTGGACGACGAGAAAACCGAAATGAGCGTTCTAATGCAAGGAATAGTGGCTTGTTCTATCAAAAAAGAATGGGATTCGGATGGAAGTTGCGAATCAGAACAGGCATCAAATGGGGCATTCTATGAGATTCATCTGTGGAAAGGTCTGTTTCAAAGAGATGCAGAAAGCCGGGATGGAACGCGTTTGGTGTCGGCTAAAGCGTGTCTTAGACAGCTCTTTGGCACGTCGCTGGATGACGCTTGTAGTTTCCCAGTTGTTTGTGGAAGAGTTTCTCTCTATAACAAGAGCGAGTAAAAGAGATAATATTCAGAACTTCAGTTAGCATAACCAAAAATGCAAAAAACTATGCAGAATCCACTTCTAAGTCCTCTGGTTGATCCTGATGTCGTGGATATAATCCGGGAGGCGCTGATGAAACCAGAATACGAGCTGTCCCATACAATTCGCAGCAATGGTAGAATCACCTGCAAATTGAAAGAGACGATCCAAAAATACACACTCATTCCCCTTAACACCGTTGACGAAGCAATCAAATTTCTTCGTTTTCCAGACTCTGGCAAGGGGTTGTTCGTGACTGAGAATTTTCGCTCGCAACTGTGCTTTCAGTGCAAATTCACCGCTGGCGCTCCCGAGAGCGGGCTTCCGGAAGACTGGATTGCATATTTGTCAATCAAAAAGCTCAAAAGCGTGATTGCTGTCTATAACAATCTGTGCACATTGGCCGAGAAACCTAAACTACGACTGGGACAGGCTCAGATCGATAAGATAGGAGGAATCCGTCGAGTTACCGGGCTGATGCTTGAGTACACAGAAACACAATATCTACTGGAGCACGACCTTGACGAAGTGCTCAAAGACAGAGTTGTTTCATCGCCTATCCCAGTCGAGGAAGAAGAAGAGGTTCAGATACAGGCCAATGAAGCAGGGCTAAAATTTGCAGAGAATTGCATACTCTGCGGGGCATCAATTCTGAACACGATCATAGTCTTTTTTGCAAAGTGTGTACACCGCGGGGCTATGCACGAGGAGTGTTACCTTTCGAATGCTAAGAAATTCTATCGACCAACGCCTACAACTCAATTGGAGGATTTCGAGCTTAAATGCCCTGCGTCTAATTGTGGCTGGGTCTACTCCAAAGGGAATATGATCAGTCATACCGCTACATCAGATTTGATAGAGAACAGCCCAGCCCCCAGAGCTGAACGCACTGTCAAGATCAACGGAGACGCAGTGACGGAAACCATTCTTGTTGAATAAAGAAGGAGAGTGTTTAAAGCCATTTAGCCTCATCTGGGTCTTGCTCTACCGGGTCAATCTCTTCCAGCTTCCCCAGAATTTTGTTCTTCAGTTCTTCTAGACTTCCGTCGTTGACAATGAGATAATCCCAGTCGGTGCGATTATCAAGAGCTGTCTCTGAGGCGTGTTGATCTTTGTTGACATGACCGGGACGGTCGATTCGCCAGACTTGACCACCCGAGCTGCGTATGAACTCGATCTCCTCAGGGAATCGAACATCGCTGATAATGAGATCTGTGGGGTTGTCTTTCTCCAATCGATGTTTTAAATTCTTGATCCAGAACCACTTGTCATACGTATTGCGGAAGTACTCAGTGCCCATGTGTTGGAGCGGGAATCTGGGGGCAAACCCCCAACGCGGATCTACGGTCTCTTTGTCTGGACCATCAATCAAATTCTTATCCTCCCAGTTGAAAGCGATCTTGACAATCTCCTTCAGAGGGCCAGCGAAAGTTCTCTCCTCGAACCAGGGCCGCGCTTCTTGAATCGTCCTGGTCACAGTGGTCTTGCCGGATTCTTTCTTCCCGCTGAGTCCAATCCAAACCATTTCACACTGGTTATTATTCTGAACTGTTGATAGTGAGTCCTGAAAGCCTAAGTCATTTTCCCCGACATTGAAAATGGAAATAAACAGCGTCGACGTTAGACTGGGAACTTTACTCTAGAATTCGTCGAACTTCGATAAATTACTCTCCAGTATTTGCAGCTCAAATTTCGTAGTTTCAATATTGTCCACGAGGCGCTTCTTGCAGGCGGACCTGTTAACGCAGAGAATGCATCTCTCAGCCAAAAGCTGTCGAATGCTCAGTTTAGAGGATGCACAAATCTCGCAAAATTCACCTAGACAAACAACGCATCGTCTGAAAGTCGGCTCTCCGCACTTCCAACAAACCATCGATTGATAAACGAATAGTCTATACCCTTTCACACTGGGTAATATTTCTGAGCTGTTGACGAGGGTTTGCAAACATTAAATCATTCCAAAAGAGAGAATTGGATTCTCAAACGCGTAGAACAAATCCAGAATACATCAAACCTTCTAATCCGGATTAAACACGCTTCCGGTACTACAACATGAACGAATGTGCGAAATGGTTTCTCTTTGTAATATTCTACATCATAGTCCTCGCTCTTGATCTCTGGGGCATCGTTGAAGTCTTCTCTCTATATTTCGACGACCCTTTCATCTATAATGCTCGCGGCTACATTACTAGCACTTCCAATTGCAACTCTAACTACGACGACTCAGCGGGACACACCACAAGTGGGACTATTGATGTGAGCTTCCAGTTTGTCGATGAAGACGACGCACCCTACATTAACATCTCTGCACCGGTGCCCGGAGGATGCTACAACACAGACGGAGGATGTTGTGAAAGTTGGATGGGGAAATTCTTGTACATTGAAATCGCTCAGAGTAACGCCTCCTCCTACTCACTGGTCGACCTCTCGAAAAGCGCCAAAACGCATGATTCTCTTTGGATTGTATTCGGAGCGGCAGGCGCTACGTTCGCAGTGTTTTTGATCGTGGTATTGGGCTGTCTTGTTGTGACTCGAATTGACCGACGGAGAGGCTATCTCACAGTGGGAAGCACTGGATTGTAAACTTTTTTGTCACTAAAATCGCCACGATGTCAGTGAAAGTTTGGCACGATTCTGTCTCTGAGAACAAGATACGTGTCATGATATCATGTTTCAAGTTCATCATGATACCATCAAAGGAGATACCCTTGGACAGTTGAGATTACCAGCGATGTTAAAACGGCTGAATGACGAGGTTGTCACAGCCATCAAACGCTTAAAACCTTCTAAGGAATGTCGCTCTTTCAACGCCTTTGATCCGAAGCCCACCGCACCTCCACTTACAGAGCAACAACTCCGAGACATTGTTCTGATAGGGGAGTATCTAGGCACAATCGAAGAGGACAGAAAATCCCTGGACAATCAACCCGTTCCTCGCTCGTTTGAGATCTCGAGTGGAACGTTCTCGTACACGATAGAATTGTTAGCTGCACCCTGGAAGGAGATCTTTATCGATTACGAGGTGCTGGGAAACGCTGAAAGCTTCTCACTCAAAGAGTTGGAGACCAATTTTAACGATGTCACAAACCGGGACGCCCTGATTCAGGCAATCAAAACCCAGGTAGCGAACGAGGCTTCCAGAATCGGAGAATTGAGGCAACTCTGCTCCGAGATCCAGCAGTTTTTGACCTATTGGTTTGGCGATGAATGCTTTCATCCCAACACCAAACCTGGGACCACCCTTACAGCAAAAATCACAGAATGTCAATCAATCAGAGAACTCAAGATGGTACGAATGGAGCGGCAGAGTCATTTGACTCTGTTTAAACAGATGAAAGCAATTCTCCCCTTCACCTTTGAGCTGATGTTCAAAGGCGGAGACGACCGATCACTGAGAGAGTGGCTCAAGAGCGAAGGCCTTGACAATCTGACTACTAATAAATGAATCTTGGCTATACGAGTAGACGTCTAGCAAAAACGCCGCCCATCGCCTTTCTGCTCTTCAAGCTCGAGTATTTTAGCCAAGAGGCGATTCTACTCGTGGCCGGCCCGTTGATCTACTCGTTTCAAGCAATGCTGAATCAAATCGGGATCAAAGGCGACAGACACGTGAAAGCTTTGTGGAAGCTGGTTGAGTTTTAACACCGAAATAATAAACGAGTATTAACTAGAGCCTATCTCTATTTTCTTAATTTTGGGTCGCACTCTCGCATAAATTACACGAGACCAATAATTCCATAATACGAACGGACATGATTACGTCATTTCGTCATAGTGACGTCACGATCATCATTTATGGGTCGACCCTGGGATATCCCAGAGATTAGGCGAGGTCTCTATTAAATAATTTACGGTCTTTATTGGATTAGTTTGCCAAAAACTAGTGAAAACTTTTCAATTTGTACCAATTATATCGATTTCTCAAATAAAAGTACCCACCCCCAGTTGGTCGGAATTTCGAGGCCGAGTGGGTAGTTTATACGAGAGACATCAAACGGCGGTTAACTTTTATTGCACCTAAAGCTCAAAAAGGGGTGTTTTGACCTCTGGGATATCCCAAAGTTCGCTGAATAGATGATGATTACTTTGTACAGCGTCATAGTGCATCGGTGCGTTCTTATTATTTTCCGGTGGACCCCT
>Ga0310810_10007138_pt1 | contig 12708 bp, 10 predicted proteins | sample NCmetagenome_FD_207641 | JGI IMG/M metagenome (GOLD analysis project Ga0310810, IMG submission 207641) | Soil microbial communities from experimental microcosm in Duke University, North Carolina, United States - NC | ecosystem: Engineered > Artificial ecosystem > Soil microcosm > Unclassified ... | reverse complement strand
GCTACGCCGAGCGTCGCGTCACACTGCGCGAGGGACGGCTCTTCTACTCGAATGGCGCGTATCCCGCCTCGCCGCTCACGGCCATGACGGACCGTCTGTTCGAGGTCGCCGCGGAGCCCACGGCCCGAGTGCGTTTCGACGACGCCGGTTCCGGCCATGCGGCCAGGATCGTCGTACTCTACAGCGACGGGACCGCCGACCAGGCCACGCGAGGCAACGAACCGCGTCGCAGCGTCACGTCGGAAGAACGAGCACGGCGGGGCGGGGGCGGCAGACGGTGACAGCTCGCCTGGTCGGATGACGGGCCTCCACATGGAGGCCCGCTTGCTTTCCAGTGAGGGCCGGCGCCACGGCCTCGGGGAATCCGATCCGGTCCCCTCGCCCGGCATATCCGAGCTTGTCCCCCGGGGGCCGGCCCGGCCGGTCGTTTCTCCACGGCCAGTGGCCAATCGCCAGACGGCCGGCCGGCTGCCGGGGGGTGCCGCCGGACTGCTAACGCTTATGGGAACAATGGCTTAGGCGATTGGAAGGCAGGCCACCCCCACTGGCGTCGAACTTGCGCCTCCTGCCCCGGAACCATTCCGGGTTCGCCGTTTTCGCTCCATCCCCGACCCCGTCGTCGCCGGGAGATCTCGATGCCGCGTACGTACCATTGGACCTGGCTGGGCGCCCTCGCCCTCGCCGCTGCGCCAACCCTCGTGCTGGGACAGGCGCCAGCGCCGACGTCGCACACCGTGCGCAAGGGCGATACCCTCTGGGATCTTGCCCGGACTTATAAGGGTGACCCATTCCTCTGGCCCGATATCTACCGCCGGAACACGTCGGTGGTGGAAGACCCGCACTGGATCTACCCCGGCGAAGTGTTGAGCCTCGACGGCTCGGCCCCAGTGGCGTCGGTGCCGGCCCAGGACACTCCGGCCCCCGACTCGCTGGCCTCGGATTCGACCCAGGTCGCAGCGGCCCCGGACTCCGCCGCCAGTGGCGTGGGTGGCGCCGACAGCGCCCAGGCCGCACCGGCCGAGCCCGCGCCGGCTCCAGCGCCCGTCGACGAGAGCCAGCCGCCCAGCCTCGCGTCGCTGATCGCCGCCGGCGATCCGGACGCGCCGCCGCGACTCTTCGGCCCGCCCCGCGGCCAGTCGCTGAAAGAGACGCTGCGCGCGTACACCAATCAGCCCTATCGTCCGCTCCGCCGGAGCGAGTTCCACTCTTCGGGGTTCCTCACCGAGGGTGAGAAGCTGCCCTACGGCGAGGTCGTCAACCTGGTGACCCCGCCGCAGATCGATGCCGAGCCGAGCAACAGCAACGCCCTTCCGTACGCCCGCATCGCGGTCCAGGCTCCCAAGGGTGCCGTCTACCAGGTGGGCGACAGCCTGCTGGTGCTGCAGCACGGCCCGGAGCTCCAGCCCTACGGCGACGTCGTGTCGCCGACCGGGCTCGCCCGCGTGATCGACACCGCCGATGGCCGCTACCTGGCCGAGGTCGTCGCGCTTTACGGAACGATCCGTCGGGGCCAGCAGGTGCTTCCGGCGGAGACCTTCGTGCCGGCCGCCGGCGTCAAGGCGGTGCCGGTGAGCGACGGGGTTCATGCCACGCTGCTCGGCGGCCCCCGCCGCCAGGACCTGAAGACTCCCCAGATGGTGGTGTTCTTCGACAAGGGCAAGCAGGACGGCGTCGCTCCGGGTGACCTGTTCGAGATCCGGCGTCATCCGAAGCGGCTGGATGACGGCAGCATTCGGGTCGACGAGGTGATGGCGACGCTGCAGGTGGTTCACGTGCGGGACCACACCGCCACCGCCCGGATCATCAACGTCATCTCCCCCGACATCCAGCCGGGTGCCAGCATGGTGCAGGTGGCCAAGCTCCCGTAGTTCGCGGCCGCAGTACGACGGTGGATCGACGGGCGGCGCCTCGGGCGCCGCCCGTCGGTTTTTTGGGCAGTCCTTCTACGGCCCGCTGCCAATCGCCCCCGCCCTCCACCTATATTGCGGGCCAACCATCTGCCGGAGATTCTCCCCTGATGAGCCATACTGAATGAGCGGCCGGGTTCTGGTCACCGGCGGCGCCGGCTTCATCGGCTCGCACATCGCCGAAGCCTACCTCGCCGCCGGGTGGGAGGTCGTCGTCCTGGACGACCTGTCCCGCGGCCACCAGCGCAACGTCCCCTCGGCCGCCCGATTCGTCCGGGCCGACATCCGCTCCCCCGAGGCCCGGGAGCTGCTCGCCTCCGGCGGGTTCACCGTCCTCAACCATCACGCGGCCCAGATCGACGTTCGGGTGTCGGTCGATCAGCCCGCCCTCGACGCGCACATCAACCTGGTCGGCTTCGCCAACCTGCTCGACGGGGCGGGCGCCGGAGGGGTGCGGCGCGTGGTCTTCGCCAGCAGCGGCGGGGTGGTCTACGGTGATCCCGAGGTGGTTCCCACCCCGGAGACGGCACCCAAGCTGCCGATCTCGCCCTACGGCGTGAGCAAGCTGTCGGGCGAGTACTACCTCCGGGCCCTGGGCGCGCTGCGCGGCTTCCAGGGTGTGGCAATGCGCTACGCCAACGTGTTCGGCCCCCGGCAGGATCCCAAGTCCGAGGCCGGCGTGGTCTCCATCTTCGTGTCCCGTCTGCTCGCCAAGCAGCCGCTCACCGTGTTCGGCGACGGTCGGCAGACCCGCGATTACGTCTTCGTGAAGGACGTGGCCCGAGCCAACGTCCTGGCCAGCAGCGCCGCAATTCCGGCGGGCACCGACCTCGACACCCCCGCGATCAACATCGCCACCGGCACCCAGCGCAGCGTGCTCGACCTGGCCCAGTCGATCGGGCAGGTCATGGGGGTCACGCCCGAGCTGGAGTTCGCCCCGCCCCGGCCGGGGGAGCTGTTCCGCAGCTCGCTCGCCATCGGCAAAGCCAAGTCGGTGCTCGGCTGGGCGCCCGAGGTCCGATTCGAGGACGGACTCAAGCCGCTCATCGAGTGGTTCAAGAAGGAGGCGCGATGATCCTCCAGACCGGCGGCGCGGTGCCCCGGACCCCGATCGAGCTGGTGCTCACGGCCAGCCTCGAGACCAAGATCGTCCTCATCATCTGCGCCGTCTTCTCCCTGGTCTCCTGGTTCATCATCGTCCTCAAATGGTGGCAATTCCGGCGGCTCAACCGCCAGGCGGACCGCTTCTTCGCCGAAATGGAGCGGACCACCCGGCTGAACGACGCCTACCACGCGGTGATGAAGCAGCCGCCCTCGCCCTACAACCGGCTCTTCCGCGAGGCGATCACCTTCTACAGCGAGCTTCGGCCCGGGGCGCTCCGGGAGGAGCGCGGCGCCGACCGCAGCTCGCTCTCCATGACCCAGCTCGAGGCCCTCAAGATGGTGCTGGGGAAGGAGGTAGCGGCCGAGCGGGACCTGCTGGGCCACTACATACCCTGGCTCGCCACCATCGGGTCGGTGAGCCCGCTGCTCGGGCTCCTCGGCACGACGGTCGGCATCATCAATGCATTCACTGGGATAGCGACCAAGGGCTCAGGCAACCTGGCCGCGGTGGCTCCAGGCGTGGCCGAGGCGCTGGTGGCGACCTTCGCCGGCCTCGCTGCGGCTATTCCGGCTGTCATCACCTACAATCTCTACGTCAACCGCACCCGGCTGTTCGCCGGCGAGCTCGAGGGGTTCGCCAATGAGCTGGTCGGCACGATGGCCCGGGAAGGACTGATCTGATATGGCGGCGACCCTTGGCGGGGGGCTGGGGAGCCAGCGCGGAGAAATGCCGCTCATGGCGGACGTCAACGTCACGTCCCTGGTGGATGTGATGTTGGTCCTGCTGATCATCTTCATGCTCACGGCACCGATCATGCAGGGCGGGGTCGACGTCGAGCTTCCCCGGGCCGAAGCGCGGCCGCTCTCCCCCAAGGAGGGGATGGTGGTCACGGTGAATCGGGACGGGCGCATCTTCGTGGACCAGACCCCGGTGACCTACCGCGACTTCCGTGTGACCTTCCGCAGCCTGGTGGCGACCCGCAAGCCGACCGGCGTGTATCTCCAGGCGGACGACCGTGTGCCGTATGGAGACGTGGTCCGGGTGCTGGCGGTGGTGCGCGGGGCGGGGGTCCAGAACGTCGGGCTCGTCGCGGCGGACGAATCGACACCGTGATCGTTCGCACGTTCGACCGAGGCGATCCACCTGGCAAGACCGCCGGGATGATCGGCACGGTGCTGGTTCACGCCGCCGCCGCGACGTTCCTCTTCACCCAGGCGCGGAGCGGTCAGTCCTCGCCACCGGTGTACGCCGTGGAGCTGCTCGCGGCGCCCGCGCCCGCCCCACGCCAACGGCTCGCGCGGGAGGCGGTGCCGACTCCGCCGCCACCGGAGAAGCCGGCGCCGGTCAAGCCGCAGCCCAAGCCCAAGCCGGCCAAGACCGCCCCGGTCCCCGAGCCCAAGCGGCCGCCGCCCACCGAGGCCAATCGCGAGCCGCCGCCCAAGACCCAGGCGCCGGTGACCCCCGCGCCCGGTGAGACGCCGAGCACCGGGACCGACGTCACCACCATCAAGACGCCGGGCCTCCAATTCCCCTATCCCGAGTATCTCCGGAACATCGTGAACCAGGTGTACCAGCGGTGGGATCGGGACGGTGCGCGGGAGGGTGCCTTCGCGGAGGTCAGCTTCATGATCCTGCGCGACGGTTCGGTGCAAGACATCCGTTTCGTCACCCGCTCGGGCAGCTTTGCCTTCGACCTCGGCGCCCAAGGCGCGGTGGAGGCCGCAGGCAACTCCCACGCCTTCGGGCCGCTGCCCGACGGCTGGGAGGCCGACGTGCTGCCCGTGAGCTTCTACTTCAAGCCGGCATCGCCATGAAACGACTGCTCGTCCTGCCGCTCCTTCTCCTCGCCGCACCGCTCGCGGCCCAGGACACCACCCAGTTCCGCGAAGGGGTCCGGGTCGGCGTGGACTACGTGCCGGGCACGCGTCCCGGCCTGGTGGTGCTGCCCGGCCCAGGGCTCGACACTCTGCGGGCCATGGTCCGGCGCGACCTGGACTACAGCGACCGGTTCGAGATGATCCAGGTGGACGACGCCCCTCCCGGCGACGCCGGCACCGGCGCGGTCAACTACGGGATCTACAAGACCCTCGGCGCCCAGCTCGCGGTCGAGCTGGTCGAGGCGTCGGGCGGGGTGACCGCGCGCCTGCACGACCTCACGGCCTCCAAGGTCCGCAACCAGCAGACGGTCGGCCTGCCCGGCGCCACCGATGCCGGCTACCGGCTGCAGGTCCACCAGCTCGCCGACGAGATCACCCGCTGGGCCAGCGGCACGCCCGGCGTCGCGGCGACCCGGCTTCTCTTCGTGAGCGGCGGACGGGTCTATCAGGTGGACAGCGACGGCTCCAATCTGCTTCCGCTCACGCCGGACGGGGTCACCGCCTTGTCGCCGACGTGGTCGCCCGACGGACAGCGGTTCGCCTACACCAAGCTCGAGGGAGGGCGTGGCGGCGTGCTGGTCCAGCCGCTCGCGGGCGGCGCCCCGCTGCTGGCGCCCGGCCCCGCCTCGGGACTCAACATCACGCCGGCCTTCGCTCCCGACGGACGCACGCTCGCCTACGCGCACTCCGACGAGAGCGGCACCGACATCTACACCGCCAATGTGGCGGATCGGTGCTGCGCGCAACGCTTGACCGTCGGACGCTACGCTGACAACTTGTCACCAACATTTTCTCCAGACGGGCGACGCATCGCGTTTGTCTCCACGCGAGCCGGACCGCCTCAGATCTACGTCATGGCCGCGGATGGGACCGACCAGGAGCTGCTGGCGCCCTTCGACTACGGCGCCACCGGTCCGTCGAACGCTCCTGAATGGTCGCCGGACGGGGCCAATGTCGTCTTCCATCGTGACGTCTCCCGCAGCCCTCAACTCTTCCTGGTCGATGTCGCGGGCCGCCGGGTGCGGCAGATGACGTCGGCCGGCCGTAACGAGGATCCGACCTGGGCACCGGACGGGCGCCACATCGCGTTCATCTCGGACCGAAGCGGGCAGCGCCAGATCTGGATCATCGACATGGAAACCGGCCGCGTGCGGCAGCTGCAGACTCCGGGTGCCGCCCGGCTTCCTTCGTGGTCCCGCCGGCTGGGCCGGACCGCGGTCGTCCCCAACCCATGAACTCGGAGTGATGATGCGCGCCTCTTCCCTGATGCTGCTGACCTCCGCCGTGCTCTTCGCAGCGTGCGGGGGGAAGAAACCGCCGGAAGAGCCGGCGCCCGAGCCGACGCCTGCGCCGGCCCCGGCCCCGACGCCCGCGCCGGTCGACGACAGCGCCGAGCGGGAGCGGCTCGAAAAGGAGCGCATGGCCCGCGAAGCGGCCGAGCGCGCCAAGGCGCTCGCGGCGGAAGTCGCCACGATGATCAATTTCGAGTTCGACAAGGCCGACATCCGGCAGGCCGACCAGGGAACGCTCGACCGCAAGGCGGCCGTCCTGGTGGCCAATCCGAACGTCAAGCTCCGGATCAGCGGCCACGCCGACGAGCGCGGCTCCGACGAGTACAACCTCGCCTTAGGCAACCGGCGCGCGGCCGCGGCCAAGCGCTACCTGGAGAGCAAGGGCGTGGACGGCGGCCGGATGGAAGTCGTGTCCTACGGCGAGGAGCGGCCGCTCAACCCCGGCACGGACGAGGAAGCCTTCGCCCAGAACCGTCGCGACGAGTTCGAGGTCACGGCGGGCGGCGACAACCTCGTCGCACCGCAGTGAGACCGGCGGTTCTGGCCCTGGCAGGCGCGCTCGCCCTCGGCGGGTGCGCCACCAAGGGCGACGTCCAGATGGCGCAGGGCGAGGTATCGCTGCTCAAGGCTGACGTGGCGCGCCGGGATTCGGCCCGCGCCGCCCAGCTCAGCGACGTGATCCGGATGCAGCAGCAGGTGATCGACTCGCTCACCGCCAACCGGAAGACCGTCACCGCGATCAAGGGTGATCTGAGCACGGACCTCTACAACATCCAGCAGCAGCTGGTCCAGCTCCAGGAGCTCACCGGCCAGAGCCAGCAGCGGCTCACCGAGCTGCGCACGCGGCTCGAGGCGCGGGGCGCGCAGATCGAGGGGACCGGTCCCGTCGCGCCGGGTGACTCCGCCCGCCCGGCCGACACCGCCGCCGCCTCGGCCTCGGCGGATCAGATGTACGAGGCGTCGCTGGCGCAGCTGCGCCGGGGGAGCCTGACCACCGCGCGGCTGGGCCTGCGCGAGCTGCTGCGGCAATACCCGACCAGCGAGCGGGCGCCGGATGCCCTCTATTTCATCGGGCAGAGCTACGCCTCGGAGAACCCCGACTCGGCCCAGGCCTATTACAGTCAGGTCGTGGACAAGTATCCCAAGTCGCCGCGTGCCGGGTCGGCACTCTACAACCTCGGGCTCCTGGCGGAGCGGCGGAAGGACACCGCCAAGGCGCGCGATTCGTACCAGCGGGTGGTGCAGCAGTACCCCCAGTCCGACGAAGCCGCCCTGGCCCGCGACCGGCTGAAGACGCTCGGGCGCTGAGCCCGGGCGTCGTCCCCGCCCCATGACCGGCTCCGCCCCCGGGGAGATGCCGTTCCTCGATCATCTCGAGGAGCTCCGGCAGCGGATCTTGCGGTCCCTGGGCGCGGTCGTCGTCGGCTTCGCCATCGGGCTCTGGCTGGTGCAGCAGTTCCAGCTGGTGAGCCTGCTCAAGCGCCCCATCGCGCCGTACCTCGTGGGCGGCAAGCTGGTGGTGACCAGTCCGACCGAGCCGGTCATGATCGTGTTCAAGCTCGGGTTCCTGGTCGGACTGGTGTTGGCCTCCCCGATCATCCTCTGGCAGACCTGGGCCTTCCTGGCCCCGGCGCTGTACGAGCGGGAAAAGCGCGCGCTCGTGCCCGCCCTCTTCGTCGGGCTGGGGCTCTTCCTCACCGGCTCCATTCTGGCCTACCTGTTCGTGGTGCCGCAGGCGCTCCGGGTGCTGTTCAGCTTCCAGAGCGAGGCCATCGCGCCGTTCATCACCTACGACAACTACTTCGGGTTCGTGCTCCAGGTCTGCCTGGCGCTGGGGATCAGCTTCGAGCTCCCTCTGGTGCTGGTGATCCTGTCCTGGCTCGGCGTCATCGGCCCGGGTGAGCTGCACCGGTTCCGCCGCTACGCCATCGTGCTCTCCTGCATCGCGGGCGCCGTGCTCTCGCCGGGCGCGGACGTGCTCTCGATGATCATGATGACGGTGCCGCTCCTCCTGCTGTACGAGGTCGGCGTCGCCGGTTCGGCTCTCGTGCATCGGCGGCGGAAGGCGGCGGTGGTGACGGGGGTGGTGCTCCTGGCGTTGCTGGGGGTGCCGCACGTTCAGGCCGCGGCGCAGGTGCCGGCCCAGAAGCCGGTGCCCGCCAAGCTGGACTCGATCCGCGCGGCCCGCGCCGCACAGGGCGATACCTCGGGCACGGGGAAGGGCGCCATCGCGCCCGGGCAGTCGCTCGACAGCGCCACCGCCCGGCGGCTCGGCATCCCCACGGCGCCGACCCGGAGCTTCGCGGCGCCGGATTCGGTGACCCAGTCGCTGCTCGACCGGCCGGGATATCGGGCCACCCGGTACCGGGCCGACTCGGCCACGGTCTTCATCCGGGAGCAGCGGGTTCACCTGCAGGGTCAGGCGCTGACCGAGCGGCAGGGTGCCACGCTCGAGGCCGATTCCATCACCTACCTGCGGGACAGCTGTATCCTCGACGCGAGCGGCGAGCCGCACCTCTTCGATCGGGGGCAGGTGCTGGTGGGCGTCGGCATCCGCTACGACACCTGCCGCCGGCGAGGGACCGTGTCGGAGGCCCTCACCAACTTCACCGAAGGGTCCACCGTCTGGTTCCTGCGCGGCAACGTGGCCCAGGACTCGAGCTCCAGCCGGATTTACGCCGGCAAGAGCGAGATGACCAGCTGCGATCTGCCGACGCCGCACTACCACTTCTCCGCCCGCGAGGTGAAGTGGACCTCCCGCTCCACCCTGGTGGCGCGGCCGGTGACGCTCTACGTGCGCGACGTCCCGATTCTGTGGCTGCCGTTCATCTTCCAGGATCTGCGGCCGGGCCGGCACTCCGGGGTCCTGATCCCGCAGTTCGGCATCAACGATCTGGTCCGGCCGACCCGCAACTACAACCGGCAGGTCGCCAACATCGGCTACTACTGGGCGCCGAGCGACTATTTCGACCTGACCGGCCGGCTGGACTGGTTCGCCAACCGATACGTGCAGTACGGCGTAGCCGGGCAGTACCGCTGGCTCAACCGGTTCGTGGACGGCACCTTCGGCGTGAACCAGCAGCGGGAGTCGGGCGGCGGCTCGGGTCTGGCGGTCCGGTGGGACCACCGGCAGCAGTTCGATCTTTCGACCAGCCTCAACCTGAGCCTCAACTACGCGAGCGACACGCGCATCATCCGCGACAACGCCATCGATCCGCTGCAGAACACCCAGCAGATCACCAGCTCGCTCAATTTCTCGAAGCGGTACAACTGGGGGACGTTCACGGTAGGCGGCAACCGGCGGCAGAGTCTGAGCGACCGGAGCGTGCAGCAGCTGCTCCCGGCCGTGACGCTGTCGCCGGTCCCGATCGGATTCGGGAACAGCATCACCTGGTCGCCCGGGCTCAGCTTCACCAACAACACCAATACCCGGACGCTGCTGCCCGACGTGGTGCAGGTGACCCCGGGGGGCGGGCTCGATACCATTGCCCAGACCGGGAGCAACCGGGTCACCGCGCTCAATTTCGACACGCCCATCCGGATCGGCGGCTTCAACTGGCAGAACTCGCTGCAGGCGACGGATGAGCGCACCACCGCGCGCGACTCCGTCACCTTCACCATTCCCGACGAGTCCACCCCCGATCCGAACGACTCGATCCACGTCAGCCGGGTCTTCGCCGGCGACTTCCGTAGCACCCTGGACTGGGATACCGGCATCAACCTGCCGGTGCTCTTCCGCGGCTCCTGGAAGTTCCAGCCGGTGGTCGGCATCGCGAACGCGGCCGCGGGCCAGCCGTTCATGATCCGCAACCGGAATACCAACGGCGACTGGGTCCAGCAGTCCAAGCGGTTCCGCTTCGGGGTGAGCTCGGCGCCGACGCTGTTCGCGTTTTTCCCCGGCATCGGGCCGCTCTCACGCATCCGGCACAGCTTCTCCCCGGTCATCACCTGGAATTACGAGCCCGCAGCAAACGTCCCCGCGGAGTTCGCGCAGGCGATCGCGGAGCCGGGGCAACCGGTGGAGCTCCGCAGCGACGCGCGCCAGCAGCTCACGGTCGGCTTGAGCCAGGTGTTCGAAGGGAAGGAGCGGCCGGCCAAGGGGGACACCGCGTCCAGCAACGACCGCAAGCTTCGGATCCTCAGCATCAGCACCAGCGCCATGACCTACGATTTCGAGCAGGCCAAGCTGCCCGGGCGCACCGGCTGGGTCACCGACGCGATCACCAACTCCTTCCTGAGCGACCTGCTCCCGGGCTTCAACCTGAGCCTGACCCACGACCTCTGGCGCGGGCAGGTCGGCACCGACACGGCGTCCTTCGATCCGTTCCTGCAGAACGTGAGCGCGAGCTTCGCGATCTCGGGCAACACCCTGCGCGCGGTCGGCTCGATCTTCGGCCTGGGTGGAAACTCGAAGGACCACGGCCGGGAGGAGATCATTCCGCCCTACGTGGCCCAGTCGGGCCGACGGCAGCGGCCTGGAAGCTTCTACAGCACCAACGACGTGCCGATCGCGAGCAGCCGGACCTTTTCGGCCAGCTTCAACTACACCCTCAGTCGCATTCGCCCCATCCTGAACCGACCGACGACGCCCGAGACGCAGAACCTCGGCATGACGACCAGCTTCTCGCCCACGCCCTTCTGGTCGGTGAGCTGGTCCACCCAGTACAACATCACTGCGGGCGAGTTCGAGTCCCAGGTGGTGCGGCTCGAGCGCGAGCTGCACGAGTGGCGGGCGGGTTTCAATTTCGTGAAGAATACCAACGGCAACTTCGCGTTCTATTTCTCGATCTACCTGACCGACCTGCCCGACCTCAAGTTCGACTACGACCAGACGACGTTCGAGCAGTGATCGCTTTGGGACACGCGCGCTTCCAGGGTTGGGACGGCGCCGGGCTCCGTGGATCTCTAAGGCATTGTGGCACAGTACCTTACTGGCATGAGCCCGAAAGCGCCCACCGCTCCGGCAGCTGGCATGGCTTCTGCACGTCACCTTCGCATTCCCTATCGGAGACGACTCATGCGCGGCTGGTGGCTTCCCCTCCTGGTGGCACTGGTGGCCTGCGGCAATGACAACAACGGCACCGGGACCGGCACCCCGCCCGAGTCTCCCAATACGCTCTCGAGCGTGAGCCTCGATGGGGCCGTGGCGCTCACCTGGTCCGACAATCCCTTCCAGGCCGACCCGGGCCTCTTTCAGAACTACCGGGTCTACACCACCAGCTTCAACATCGACGCCAATCCTCCCCAGTGCGGTACCAACTGGACGCTGGAGGGCACCACCGTAGCCCCGGAGTTCCTGGTCGGCGCGCTGGAGAACGGCGTCCCCCGCTGCTTCAGCGTGACGGCCTTCAGTGTGGACGGCGTGGAGAGCGACCGCTCTCCGACTCGGCCCGACACCCCTCGCCCCGATGCCCGGAACGTCGTGCTGTTCGCGGCGCAGGAGCGAGCGGATGTGAGCGGGTTCCGGTTCTGGGATGACCTCAACAACGACGACGAGGCCCAGATTCCCGAGCTCGGCCTGGTCCGCAACGGGCACGACGCCAGTGTCGACTTCTTCGTGGACCGGGATCTCTCCGGCGACCTTTTCCTGACACCCGTGCGGGCCGGCACCGGGGTCGAGTACGCGGATGACACGCGGCCGGTCGAGGACCTGACCAGCATCGACTTCGCCCCCGACCAGGTGTACGAGACGACCGGCATCCAGGCCGTCCCCGGCTTCGGTTACATCTTCGAGATGGATGGGCAGGACGGGTTCAAGCGTTATGGCGCGCTCCGGGTGACCCACGTGGGCCAGGACTTCCTGATTTTCGACTGGGCCTTCCAGACGGATCCGGGCAATCCGGAGCTGATGGTGACCTCCGGCGGCCGTCTGCTCCAGCGCGCCCGGTTACGCCCGTAGCGCGACTTGTCTCTCTCGCCCCGGGCAGCGATGTTCGGGGCGATGTCCACCCCTGCTCACACTCTCACACTCGACGGCCGCTCGCTCACCGTGGCGGGCGTCGTCCGCGCGGCCCGAACGCCCGGCCTCCGGGTGACGCTCGATCCGGCGGCACGCGCCGAGCTGGTCCGCAGCCGTGCCCTGGTCGAGACTGCCATCGCGTCGGGGCAGACGATCTACGGGATCAACACCGGCTTCGGCAAGCTGGCCAACGTCCGGATCGCCCCTGACCAGCTCGACCAGCTCCAGGTCAACCTGATCCGCAGTCACTCGGCCGGCGTGGGCGACCCGCTCCCCGCCGACGTGGTCCGTGCGCTCATGCTCCTCCGGGCCAACGTGCTCCTTCGCCCCACCAGCGGCGTGCGTCCGGATCTGGTGGAGGCACTCATCGGCATGCTCAACGCGGGAGTGCTGCCCTGGGTCCCGGAGCAGGGAAGCGTGGGGGCCAGTGGCGATCTCGCACCGCTCAGTCACGTGGCCCTGGCCCTGATGGGCGAAGGGCAGGTCGTGGGTCCCGACGGCCCCAGGCCGGCCGGCACCGCGCTGGCCGCCGCCGGGCTTTCCCCCGTCCGATTCGCACCCAAAGAGG
>Ga0310810_10007137_pt1 | contig 12709 bp, 17 predicted proteins | sample NCmetagenome_FD_207641 | JGI IMG/M metagenome (GOLD analysis project Ga0310810, IMG submission 207641) | Soil microbial communities from experimental microcosm in Duke University, North Carolina, United States - NC | ecosystem: Engineered > Artificial ecosystem > Soil microcosm > Unclassified ... | reverse complement strand
CCACCAGCTTCTGGCCGATCTGCCGCACGTATTGAGTCTCCGGACTGCTGTCGGGCAGGACGGGCATTTGTTTGAAGACCTGCGCCGCCACCTGCATCCCCAGGGCGCGCTGGTCGTCCTTCGACATGGACGTCTTGCCGGGATCGGGGAACGTCGGGCCGGAGGTCTGTGCGTAGGCTCCTGCCGCGAGCAGCAAGACGACGCTCCAGAGCGGCCGCCGTACGAGCGCACGAATCATGGCGGTGCCTCGCTTTCTCTGCCGTGGTCTTCGAGCAGCAGGCGAAACTCGTCCGTGACGGCGACTCACTCGAGAGCCGCGCGCTGTTAAGCTCACACCTTCTGTGGACGATGACTATGCGGAAACGGAACCCGCCGACCCGGCAGCCTGCACCCCGCCTGGACGATGGCACGCAACTCCGACGCCTGCGGCGCCTGTGCCTGTCGATACCGGGGACGACCGAAAAGGTCTCACACGGCGCCCCGACATTCTTCACGCCGAAACGCGTGTTCGCGACGTTCGTGGACAACCACCACGACGACGGCCACGTCGCCGCGTGGCTGCCTGCCGGACCCGGCGTCCAGGAGGCGCTCATCGAGGAAGCGTCCGACGTTTACTTCCGCCCACCGTACGTCGGTTGCAAGGGATGGATCGGCGTCGAGTTGGCGAAAATTGATGATGATCGGCTCGGCGCCCTCGTCCGCGAAGGATTCAATCGCATCGTTCGCCCCCGCGATTGACACCCCGGTTCGTCTATGGCATCGTCCTGCGTCGCTCGACGAGAGGTCAGGTGTGCGATGACTGATACCAGTGATAGACCGGTCGACGGCGCCTACGCACTCGGGATCGAGATGCTGGACCGCGGCGATCCACCGTCCGCCGTCGAACAGAAGCTCGTCGAGATGGGCTGCACGCCGGCGGCGGCGAGCAAGATCGTCAGTTCCTACTCGAAGGCAACTGCACAAGCCGCAAGCTCCGACGGAAAGACCGAGATGCAGTTTGCAGCGGTCACGGCCGGCGGAGGCGTGCTGGTCCTTCTTTATACCGGAATGGACAGCCTCGTCGGATGGTTCGGCCTTCTCGCTGGCGGTGTGAGCGCCTACCGTGGCTGGTCGAAACGGCGCGGTAAGTGACCCGGAGCGAACGTCTTCTCGCGCTGATTCAGGCGCTGCGCCGGCATCGTCATCCCGCCACGGCCCAACAGCTGGCTGCGGAATTCTCGGTCTCCGTGCGCACGATCTATCGCGACGTCGAAACGCTCATCGCGCAGGGCGCGCCAATCGCGGGCGAAGCGGGGGTGGGATTCGTGATGCGCCCCGGATTCGTGCTTCCGCCGCTCATGTTCACCGACGAAGAGATCGAGGCGCTCATCCTCGGCTCGCGTTGGGTCGCTCAACTGCCGGACGCGCACCTGGCGCGGGCGGCCGCCGACGCGGTCGCGAAGATTGTCGCGGTTCTTCCGGACCACCTGCGCCATCGCGTCGAGGACGCCGCGCTGTTCGCTGTGCCGCGAATCCCCGCGGCTGTCGATCAGATCGATCCGGGTATCGTACGGGAAGCAATCCGCGATGAGCGCAAGCTGCGCATCGCGTATCTCAGCGACGATGGCACGGAGACGGTGCGGGTCATCTGGCCGATCGCCGTCGCCTTCTTCGAACGCGTCCGTGTCGTCGTGGCCTGGTGCGAGCTTCGGAAGAGCTTCCGCCATTTCCGCACCGATCGGATCACGCTGGCCGAAGTGTCCGACGAGCGCCTGCCGCGCTCGCGCCTGTTGCTGCTGTCCGAGTGGAGACAAGCCGAGCGCGTCGCCGACGCTCCCGTGTAGACAGGCGCTCGACTGCTGACAGAAACTGACACACGCCGTTGCTACGCTGGGCGGCATGACACCAGTAAACTCCTTCGGCCTGCAGCACCTGACCCCCGTTCTCGTTGTCGACCACGTCGAACCGTGCGTTCGCTTCTGGACCGAGAGGCTCGGGTTCACCACCGAAAATCAGGTCCCTGGCGATGACGGGAGGCTGGTCTTCGCCAGCGCGAAAGCCGGTGACATCGAAGTGATGTACCAGACGCGCGCCAGCGTGCTGGCGGAGCGGCCCGACGCGGCGGACGAAATCGGCGGACACTCGATCGTGCTCTTCATCACGGTGAACGACCTCGACGCAGTCGAGAAGGCTCTGTCGGGCGTCCCCGTCGTCAAACCTCGTCACGACACGTTCTATGGAAGTACTGAGCTCTATGTGAAAGAGCCGGGAGGCAGCGTTGTCGGTTTCGCTCAATTCAAGAAGCAGTAGGCGTCAGCGGACAGCGCGAGATTCGCGAGCGCACGCTCGCAGGCTTCGCGACTTGTGGTCCGTAGGTCCTGCGATCGAACGGGATCTGAACCGTCTCGGCGTCCATTCGGTTGCGCAGCTCTCACGGCGCAGCCCGGACCGTCTCTATCGGCAACTCGAGCGCACGACCGGGAAGAGACAGGATCCCTGCGTCCTGGATACGTTCAGGGCCGCCGTTGCGCAGGCGCTCGATCCGAACCTGCCGATCGAGAAGTGCCTCTGGTGGCACTACACTGAGCTTCGCAAGAGAGGACAACCTTCCAATCGAAGTTCGTCGGGCCGGCGAAACGACGCGCGAAAGAGCAAGTAGGGCTCCGGGGGCAAAGCCCCCGGAGGACTTCTGGACCAGAGCAGCGCCATTCGGAGCCGGATCGGGGACCTTCTTTGCCGCCGAGCGGGCGATCAACGAAGCTGCTTCGTCGAGTCTACGACCGCGCGCACATCCGGGAGCGATCCTCCCAGGCCGGCCCGACGAAGCACAACCCGTTGCCGTCAGGATCGCGGACCATGAAGCCACGTCCTCCCCACGCATCGCGCGACACGGAGCCACGCAGGTGTCGGAATAAACCGTCACCCATGTGACGGGAATGGACCGTCGCCCCGGTCGGAAGCCGTGTAACAAATCACCGGGCGACTGCGTACATCCTCCGAACGCGCGGAATGCCTGGCTACGGAGTGGGACGTGATCGATTTCTCGGAACTGTACGCGACGCATGCCGGCGACGTGCATCGGTTCGTATTGTTTCTCTCAGGCGATCCCGCCATGGCGGACGACATCCTCTCGGAGACATTCATCCGCCTGTGGCACGCACGCGATCGCGTCGACCTGACAACGGTCAAGGGCTATCTGCTCACGATTGCCCGAAACCTGTTCCTGGCAGATCGGCGCCACGCCCGACGGATGACCACTCTCGACGAGCGGGTACACGACACCCGTCCGGACCCTGAACGGCGCGCGCACGCGCACCGCGAGCTGCAAGCGGTGTTGGCCGCACTTCAGACGCTGCCGGAGATCGATCGGGCGGCCGTCCTGCTCCGGGCGGAGGAGGGGATGTCGTACGACGAGGTGGCCGCGGCGCTGGCGATTTCTCCCGTCGCGGCGCGCGTCAAGGTGCATCGCGCGAGGCTGAGGTTGGCCGAGGTCCGGAGGACCCGGGGCCTTGCTATCGCTGAACCGGAGGTGAAGTCATGAATATCTCACGAGACGTCGTGAAGGATCTGATACCCGTGTACCTGGCGGGAGAGGCGAGCGCCGACTCTCAGGCGCTGGTCGAATCCTATTTGAAAACCGATCCCGAGCTTGCAGCCGACGTCACGGCGGCACGCGGGACGAGCCTGGGACTACCCGCAACGCAGCCACCGACTGCGGAGAAGCAGGCGCTCGACGCAACCCGGCAACTCTTGAAGAGCCGAACGTCCACGCTGGTGGTCGCGGCGATTTTCACCGTGCTGCCGCTCGCCTTCGCCTTCCACGGGACGACGATCACGTTCCTCGTGATCCGGGACGCCCCTGTCATCGGAATCGCGTGGTGGGTGACGGCGGCGATCATGTGGATCTGGCACGTGGCGATCCGGCGCCGGTTACGAGTCACTGGACTGTGAAGGTGCGCTGGCGTTCGCTGCGAGGGGGTCGTGATTTCCGTCGCGTGGACGCAGAATCGAGAACAGGATCGCGACGATCTCCATAACTCTGATATCAGCGGCTCGCCTTGGTACGCTCGGATCCTTCAGGGGCTCAGTTACACAGAAATGCGCTGGATCCCTTGATAATTTGTCCCATTCCCGACGACGGGTTACGATTGGCGCGTGGGAGTGACCAGACGGCGGAACCTAGAACAGTTGTACTCTGGACCTCAGGTCCTGGAAGTACCCTTGTATTCAGTGTTCGAGGCGTCCCGTTACCTACAGATTCCAGAGAACACGCTGCGTTCCTGGGTCTCGGGACGATCGTACCCATTGCGATCAGGCGCTCGTCGGCGATCCGAACCGGTGATCGAACTTGCTGACGCGAGGAATTCCCGGTTGTCGTTCAGCAATCTGACCGAAGCGCACGTCCTGGACGCGCTTCGACGCCAGTACCAAGTCGAGTTGCCGCAGATTCGTCAAGCGGTGAAGTATCTCCGAGAGCACTTTCAGAGTCCTCATCCTCTCGTCCGCCACGAGATGCTCACGGACGGCAAGCACCTGTTCGTTGAGGCAGCGGGCCTGAAGGATGTGATCAATGCATCCAGGCACGGCCAACTCGCGATGCGCGATCTGATCGGACTGCACCTCCAGCGAGTCGAGTGGGACAAGGACGGATTCGTCGCGCGACTGTATCCGTTCACCCGCAGTCGACGGAGCCCGGCTGAAGAAGCCTCGCAGCCACGGGTTGTCACCATGGATCCGCGTGTTGAGTTCGGCCGACCCATTCTAAAGGTGTCGTCAGTGCCGACCGCGGTCATCGCGGACCGATACAAGGCGGGCGAGTCGATCGCTGATCTCGCCGAAGACTATGGCGAGGACCCGCTCAATATCGAAGAAGCGGTCCGCTGCGAGCTCCAGCCGGCGAGAGCCGCCTGAGTCCCTCGTATTCTTCATCGATAGATCGCTGGGCCGAAAGAAAGTGCCCGAGGCGCTCCCGCCGCTGGTGTCGAAATCCGTGTTCATGACGAGCTTTTCTCCCAAGGGACGCCGGATGTTGATTGGTTAAAGGCGGCCGGCGCGAACAACTGGGTCGTCCTCACGCGCGACGACCGAATCCGGTACAACCAGCTCGAGAAACAAGCCGTGCTCGCTGCCAGGCTTCGGTTTTTTAGCATCACCTCATCGTCTCTCACCGGAGAGGAAGCGGCAGGGCTGATCCTTTCAGCTCTCGACAGGATGTCGCGCCTTTGCAGGCAGCATTCGAGGGGGTTTATCGCGAAGATCTCACGCGGTCCGACTGTGACGATCATCGAGACAGCGGAGCTGTGACCGGGTCGGCCTCCGGTCGCTGCGGAGCTGTGGGTGCGGTTCCTCACTCGACCAGCGGCAGCGGTTCTAACAGCTGTTCTTTCCCGAAGGACTGTCGTTCGACGCGGGCGGCTTTGTTGGACCCCGCGTAACCGCGCCAGGATTCAACTACTTGCCGGAAGCGACGGCTGGAAAAAGAAGGTTTGGTGGACCTGACCGGGTTCGAACCGGTGACCTCCTGAATGCCATTCAGGCGCGCTCCCAACTGCGCCACAGGCCCACATTCACGGTGCAGACCTTTCATTTTACCATTGTGGGGCCGCGCCCGCGATCCGCCGCGAGACCGTGATGTTCTTCGCCCGCCGACCGTCCGACTACGAAATCGCGCGCTTTCTCGAACACGCGCTGACACAGCCGCTTTCGTACTCTCCGGCCGGACTGACACGCAGCGCGGTGTCCCATGGAAGACTCGACGTGCTTCGCGCGCCAATCGGCAGAGGCGCGGCCGATTTCGAGCGCGCGCGCGACGCGCTGATGGCCTGGAAACACTTCGACTTGCCGTGGGTACAGCTCTTTCCGCGTCATGCACCCATCGACGTCGGCACCGTTGTCGCCGTCTGCGTGCAGCACCTCGGCTTCTGGTCGTTGAACGGAGCGCGAGTTGTCTATCGCCTCGACGATGCGACGCGTGTCGGCTTCGCGTACGGCACGCTTACGAATCACGCCGAGAACGGCGAGGAGCTGTTCGAGGTTTTCGGCGACGCGAAGAGCGATGAGGTGATCTATCGCATCCGCGCCGTATCGTGGCCGCAGGCCGCGCTGGCGTGGATCGGATATCCGTTCGTACGTCACCTGCAGGCGCGATTTCGAAGAGATTCGGTTGCGGCGATGAGGCGTGTGACGGGCTACGGGCGCCCGTCTCTTTCGAACAGACGCTGATAGTCCGCGGGCGTGTCCACGTCCTCGACGACGCCGCGGTCGTCGACCTCCACGTCTTCGGTCGGCAGCGCGTGGACGACACTCCTGGCGCCCACGGACGGATCGGCGTGACGGAGTGAATCGAAGGCCCCGCGCTTGAAGACGACCGGGTGACCGTGGCGCCCTCCGCACGCCGCACGAAGAATGAGTGCCGGCGAAGAACGCGCGACCTGGATCAATCGACGAATCGTCGCACTGGTCACGAGCGGCATATCGACGAGCATCACCAGCACTCCGTCGACCCCCGCAGCGTCGACGGCGTTCACCCCCGCCAGCAGCGACGAAAGCTGTCCGCGGTCCGGATCCGGATTGACGACGGATCGTGCCGACAGGCCTGCGCTTTGGACCTCCTTCAGGATTGCCTCATCTCCCGGCCGGACGACGACCAGCGTCTGGTCGACGCCGGCGTGACGTAAGACCTGCAGAATCTGTGCGATAAAGGTGGTTCCCCCGGCGGACGCCAGGGCCTTGGGTCCGCCGAACCGCGACGAACGGCCGGCGGCAAGGACGATGGCGGGAAACATGGGGTGAGTGTAGCGCGGGTCCCGAAAAGCCCGTAATTCCTTGACTTTTGCGTACACCGTCCCTACACTGGCCGCGTTTTCAAGCTCAGCGTCGTCCCGGGAGGAGCACGGCGGGCGACGCGCAGTGAGGCGGCTGAACACGGCGTTTCGGTGTTCTCTGCGCCGGCTTGAGGCCCCGAGGGATGTTCCCTAAGGGGTGTCGTGCATCGGAGGACACGGGTTATGCCAACCGGGACCATCGCTCGGCTGCTGATCGACAAGGGTTTCGGCTTCATCCGCGACGAGAGCGGTATCGAACACTTCTTCCATCGCTCGGCGGTGCGGGGAGCTGTATTCGAGCTGCTGCGCGAAGGCCAGCGAGTCGAATTCACGCAGGAAGAATCGGCCAAAGGTCCTCGCGCCGGTGAAGTCCGTCTGATCGAAAGCTAAGCGCGCCTCAATCGTCCCGGCCGGGGCTCCGCGCCCCGGCCCGGGTCCTCGACGTTTCTTCCCGCTCGTTCCTCCCGTCACGTTCACGAATTGACGAAACCGCACGTGCGACGTTCGATACGTCGACTGCTCCTGATGGCCGCAGTCGTCGTTGTGGTGAGCGCGTGCGTGTTCGTGCCGTTCGCCGGACGTTTTCTCGTCTACGAAGATCCGCTCCGGCACGCGGATGCCATCTTCGTTCTCGCAGGCACGCGCGCCGAACGCTGGCTCGAAGGTGTGGACCTCTATCATGAAGGCATCGCGCCGAGGATCGTTCTGAGCCCGGGACGGCTCGAGCAGGCCGAGGTCGTGCTGAGGTCGCGTCGCATTACATTTCCGACCGCCGCGGAACTCGCCCGCAGCGCAATCCTTCAGCTGAACGTGCCTGCAGATGCCGTATCAGTCCTCGATGGATCCGTTGACAACACGGCGCAGGAAGCGGAAGCCCTCCATCGGCTCGCAAGTGCTCGAAAATGGCGGACGATCATCGTCGTCACATCGAAGTACCACAGCCACCGCGCGGCGTTCGCGTTTCAGCGGGAATTCGACGGCAGCGGAACTGAGATCGTGATGCGGACGACGCGCTACGACACGTCGGACCCGGCGCACTGGTGGCGGCACAGGTCCGACATCAGATTCGTGATCTCGGAATTGGGAAAGCTCGTCGGGTATCGACTGGGCGCGGCTGGATAATCCTCCAGGCCACGGCCGGGCGCTCGCTATTTTTCGATGACTCCGCAGGCCACGCGCGGGCCGCCGCTGACTCCGGATTTCGGCGCGCCGGTCGTCATCTGGTCGGGATTGCCGTGGATGACGATTGCGGAGCCGTCCGCATCGAACAGCGACAGCGGTCCATCGGACAGTGTCACCCGCGTGGTGACGGCCTTCATCGTTCCTTTGCCGGAGGCGTCGACCTCGAGATTCGGCAGGTCGCCCATGTGGAACGGATGGTTGGCGTCCGGATCCGTGTTCGCTGCAGGGCCCGGATCGAAATGTCCCCCCGCCGCCGTGAAATCGGGCGTGCACTTGCCCACGGCATGGAGATGCACGCCGTGGCGCCCGGGCTTCAAACCCGAGACATTGAGCGTGACTTCGACCTGCTTTCCGGTGCCGTTGTCCAGCTCAGCGAACTCTGCCGTGCCGGTCACTCCCTCCCCCGTGATGTTCGCGTGCGCGCGCATCGGCGCGGCCTGGTGCGCGGCGGCGGCAACGCCGAATATCGCCACCGAGGCTATGATCATCAGGTTCTTCATGCTTCGTCCTCCCGACCGACTAGCCTAGCATGCGACCGAAACGGCTGATGCTCTTCGACGTCGACGGCACGCTGGTGCTCACTGGCGGCGCAGGTCTCCGCGCCATGAACCGCGCCTGCCAGGATCTCGTCGGACACGACTCGGCCCTCGACGGAATCGTCCTCGCCGGGCGCACCGACTGGATCATCCTCGACGACACGTTGCGGCGCCATGGACGGACGCTGAGTCTGGACCTCCTCAGCGAACTGCGCCAGTCGTATCTGCGGCATCTTCGCGAAGAAATCGAGCTGCCTGGGACCAGCGTGAAACGCGCGCTGCCGGGAGTCAACCAGTTGCTCGCGGCACTGTCAACGCGCGACGATGTAGCGCTCGGGCTGCTCACCGGGAATTTTGCCGACGGCGCGAAGATCAAGCTGGAACACTTCGATCTGTGGAAATATTTCAGCTTCGGCGCCTTCGGCGATGACTCGGCGGATCGCAACGCGCTCGTGCCGATTGCAGTCCGCCGGGCGCGCGAAAACGGCGTCGGCGAAGTGGACGCTCGCGACGTGTTCGTCGTCGGCGACACGCCGTTCGACGTCGCGTGTGCGCTCGCTGTCGGCGCCGTCCCCGTCGGTGTCGCGACGGGAGGATTCAAATCGGATCAGCTGCGCGACAGCGGCGCGGAGGTTGTGTTCGAAGATCTCTCGAACACCAGCGCCTTCCTGGAGTTGCTGGTGTAGCCCGCCCTCCCGATTCCACCGCGTCGGCGAGGCAAGTTTGGTTTTTGCAGATGAAGCGGCAAAGGCACCCGAACGAGTGCGGTGTGAGGGGCGAACGCCCCAGTCAAACGAGCGCGCGGGTGAGGGGCGAAGCCCCGTTAAACCATCGCGGGGGGTGATGGCGCGAAGCCCTCCGTTAAAGAATCGCGGGGGTGAGGGGGCGAAGCCCCCCATTAAATGATCGCGGGGTGAGGGGCGAAGCCCCCGTCAAACGATCACGGGGGGAAAGGGGCGAAGCCCCCCGTCCAAGAATGCCCAGCGCGCGAGCGACGCGAGCGTGCCACGCGACCGGATGCGAGCGGACGAAGCCGCGAGCGAGGTCGCGTGTAGGGGGGTTCGGCGGGGCGAAGCCCCCCGATTAATAAGGAAGCGAACGGGGCCCGGTGGCCCTCCCGGTCTTCAAAACCGGTTGCTTCCCGCGCTGAGCGGGAGGGCTGGGTTCGACTCCCAGGCGCTTCCGCCAGATTCGCGCGCCTTTATCGGGCGCCATCTCAAAGCGCTACAAACCGAAGACACGGCGGCGCGCCGGCTTCAGCTCTCCTGTTCCGCCATTCAACGTGAATCGGCGCGAGGCCGCCGCGTCGCTGAATGCGCCGTCTTCCGAGATGATCAGCGCGGCCAGGCCGCGCGCTTTCGCCACCGACTGCACCGTGCGCCCGAATGGACGCGCGGCGTCCCGCGTCAGCGTCGCCGTCGGATGCTCGAGAATCAGAAGTGCCGGATCGAGCGCGATGGCGCGAGCCAGATGAACGCGCACGCGGAGGTCGGGCGAAAGATCCGCGGTTGGCGCGTCGAGGCGGTCCGCCGGAATGCCGACCTGGCCGGCAAGCGCGCGCACGCGGACGGCGGTGTCGGGGGGAATCGGATCGATCCGCAGCGTGAACGGCATCGCGAGGTTCTGCCCGACCGAAACCGCGTCGAGCAGCACCGCACGCGGACTGACGATGCCGAAGCGATCGAGCGACGCGAGCCATTCGTCTCCGTTCGCAACGTCGGACGTGCGGTGACCGAGCACCAGCACCTCTCCTTCGTCCGGTACCGACGCTCCGGTCACGAGATTGACGAGCACCTCCGCAGCGCCGGCATCGAGTCCTGAGATGCCGACCTGCTCGCCTGGCGGCACCACAAGCTCGCGAAGGCGGAGCGGGCGCAACCCCTGATAGTTCTTCCTGACGTTGGTGATTCGCAGGATCGGATCGGCACCCATCAGAGCCTCGTCCGGTGCTGCATCGCGCGCTCGCGCAGACGCGCGTAATCAGGCTCCGGCAGGGTGACGAGCCCCGGCGACGAAGCGCCGTGCGCCGTCGTCCCATGAAAATCGGACCCGCCGGTGACGAGCAGCGCCAGACGCGCGGCGGTCTGCCTGTACCGGCTTTCGGCAATCTCGTCGTGGTCCGGGTGGTGGACTTCAATCGCGTCGAGTCCGTCGGCCGCGAGTGAATCGATCAAATGATCGCAGCCGTAAACGCCGGGATGCGCAAGCGACGCGACGCCGCCGGCCCCGTGGATGATCCGCACGACCTCGCCCGGCGTGGCACCGCGGCGGGGCACGAACGCCGCCTTGCCGTGCTCGAGAAACCGTTCGAACGCCTCGTCGCGCGTCCGCACGTGTCCGGACGCGATGAGCGCGTCGGCCATCTGCGGGCGTCCCACGCTGCGGCCGCGTTCTGCCGCATCGAGGATCGACTGCGGATCGATGGGGTAGCCGAGCGACTGCAGACGATCGGTCATCTCGCAAATGCGCCGGCGCCGATCGCTCCGCTGCCGCTCGAGGAATGACGTCAGAGTTGACGACGATGGATCGACGAAGTACCCGAGGACGTGCAGATCCCTGCCGTCGTGCACGGCGCTGATTTCGATACCGGATACCAGCTCGAAGGTGCGCCTGCCGGGCAGACACTGAGCTTCAAGGTAACCGGCTATCGTGTCGTGATCGGTGATGGCAAGGACGGTGAGACCGGCTGCCGCCGCCGCGTCGAGCAACGCGGCCGGCGACAGCAAACCGTCTGAGGCGGTGGTGTGGCTGTGAAGATCGATCACAGCCGGACGATGGCTAGACGCTGAACGAGGAACCGCAGCCGCAGGTCGACTTGGCGTTCGGGTTCTTGATGGTGAAGCCGCCGCCCGTGATGTTGTCGACGAAGTCGACCTCGGCGCCGCGCAGATACCGCGCGCTGATCGGATCCACGAGCAGCTTGACGCCATGGCACTCGATGACGGCGTCAGTCGACGTGTCCCCCTCGCCCTCGTCAATCATCAGTCCGTACTGGAAACCCGAGCAGCCGCCGCCCTGGACGAACACGCGGAGGCCCGCGCCTTCCTTGTTTTCTTCGACGAGCAGCTCGTTGATCTTGGAAGCCGCCGTCGGGGTCACATTGATCATCGTCTGAATTCTCCTGGAGACCGTCTCTGGATTATACCGCACTGGTCCGGCTTGTGCCTGCTGTGCCGGGGCGACATACTGGCCCCTATGTCATATGACGCCGCCAGGCAGACTGTGGATCACCTGCTTCAGAGCCGGACGGTTTCGCGGGTCTGGCACCGGGATGTCACCGTCTGGACGCCGGATGCGGCCGGCGAGGTCGGAAAGTCGATTGCGAACCGCCTCGGCTGGCTCGACCTTCCATCGAGCATGCCCGACCAGCTTTCGCGGATCGAGGCGTTCGCCGAAGGCGTGCGCGCCGACGGCGTCGAGCACGTCTATCTACTGGGCATGGGCGGCAGCAGTCTCTGCGCAGAAGTCATGCGCCAAGTCGATGGAGAACGCGATGGGTATCCGCACCTCGTCGTGATGGACACGACCGACGAATCCGCGATTGCCGGCGTGCTCAGCTCGATGGATCCATCACGCACGCTTTTCCTCGTCTCGAGCAAGAGCGGCGGCACGATAGAACCGGCGTCGATGGAAAAACTCTACTGGGCGCACGTCAGCGCCGCGCTCGGCGGCGAAGCCGGCCGGCACTTTGCCGCAGTGACGGATCCAGGAACGGAGCTCGCGCAGCTCGCGGTCGCGCGGGGCTATCGCGAGGTCTTCCTGAATCCACCGGACATCGGCGGACGCTTCTCGGCGCTGTCCCTGTTCGGTCTCGTGCCTGGAGCGCTCATCGGCGCGCCGGTTCGCGACATGCTTTCAGCGAGCCACGACATGGCAGCCGGGTGCAGCCAGGAAAACCACCAGAACGCGGGATTGGAGCTTGGCGCGTTCTATGGAACGGCCGCGCGAAGCGGCCGGGACAAACTGACGGTGGTACTGCCAGAGGCGCTGCATTCACTGGGACTCTGGATCGAGCAGCTCGTTGCCGAGAGTACGGGCAAACACGGCAAGGGTGCGCTACCAGTGGTTGACGAACCGCTGGGAAGTCCAGACGAGTATGGCAACGATCGCTGCTTCGTCGCCGTTGCCACCGAACACGAGCCGTTCGACGACACGCGCCTCGAGGGGCTCGAGCGTGCCGGACACCCG
>Ga0310810_10007136_pt1 | contig 12710 bp, 13 predicted proteins | sample NCmetagenome_FD_207641 | JGI IMG/M metagenome (GOLD analysis project Ga0310810, IMG submission 207641) | Soil microbial communities from experimental microcosm in Duke University, North Carolina, United States - NC | ecosystem: Engineered > Artificial ecosystem > Soil microcosm > Unclassified ... | reverse complement strand
ATGTTCTATAAAACGATGATGGCATCAACGCGGTCGCTGCAGATGAATGACTATATAAGAACCAATAATAAACTTTTGCAAGAGCTCCGTCGTAGTTATGATTTGAAATAAGTAATATAATATTATGGAAGTACATAGCCACACTCACACTTCAAGAAAAAAATGGACACATTATCTCTGGGAGTTTTTAATGTTGTTCCTGGCTGTTTTCTGTGGGTTTTTGGCAGAAAACATTCGTGAACATAAAGTAGAACAACAAAGGGCAAAGGAATTTGCAAGATCATTGGTGCAGGATCTGCAAAACGATACCGCCGCTATCAGGGTTCAGAAAAGATCAGGCAGGATATTTATTGCCATTGCGGATAGCTTGCTAACCATTAGTAAAACAAGGTTAGAAGGCCGGAAAGCGGCAGAATTTTCTTTTTATACCCGGTTTATGTATTGGACGGTTCCTCTTTCCTGGAACCGGGCGACATTTCAACAAATTAAAAACTCGGGCGGACTGCGATATTTTAAGGATTACCAATTGTTGGAAAAGCTGATGAAATATGATGCCCTGGTAAATGAAATTGAAGGAGAATTCAATAATCATCAGACAAGAGGTAACATGTTATTGAAACCGATAAATGAAATTCTTGAGCCCGGGTTTCACCATGATATATCAAAGTATCGATTATTGTCGCTGGATACAATGTCCAAAGAGACCAGGGAAAATTGCTTTGCTGTTAAAACAGAATCGCTGGAAAATAAAAGAGAGGAGATCAGGGCGATGCTGAATATGATCGTTGTCCAACAAAGAAATATCAGCTTTAATGAGGGCCGACTGCAAAGTGCTGAAGAACTGGCTATTGAATTGATAAGTGATCTCCAAAAAGAATATCATCTGAAATAATTATTTATGGAAGTACATGCACACACTCACACGCCAAGAAAAAAATGGACCCATTATCTATGGGAATTTTTAATGTTATTCCTTGCTGTATTCTGTGGTTTTTTAGCAGAATATCAACTGGAGCATACGATCGAACATCAGCGGGAAAAACAATACATAAGATCTTTGATCGCCGATTTGAAAAGCGATCAGGAAACTTTATCTAAGCATATTTTACACCTGCAGTCAGGCCTTTTAAGGATGGATAGTGTGATCACCATTTTAAACACACCTAAGTCGATCGGTGATAATACCGGAAAGCTATATTACCTGGCAAGGATTGGACCACGACTAAATCCTTTATCAACCAGCAACAGAACTTTTGAGCAACTAAAAAACTCAGGCAATTTTCGACTTATCAGGGACATAAACACTTCCAATAAGATCATGGACTATTATGAAAAGTTTCCATTGATAAGGTTATTGGAATCAGTAAATGAAACTGAATTCAATGAATACAAAAAAATAGCAGCAAAAATTTTTGACCCTGCTGTGTTTTTAAAAATGGAAGGGAGTAATTCAGAGATCAAAAGAACAACGGAAAACCCTTCATTGCGTACTGCTGATAATGAATTATTACAGGAACTCTCCGTTTTTTCGGTTTATATGCATGGCACAAAAAAAGGAATATTGAGCGTTGATGAAGAATTAAAAAATGCCGGGATAGAATTAATAGAATATTTAGAGAAAGAGTATCACCTGAATTAAATTTTTTTATGGAAGTACATGCACATTCACATACTGAAAGAAAAAAATGGACACATTATTTCTGGGAATTCTTTATGTTATTCCTGGCCGTATTAAGTGGCTATATAGCTGAATACAATTTAGAGCAGAATATTGAGCGGCACCGGGAAAAAGAATACATGATATCTCTGATTAAAGATTTGCAAAATGATACTACCGGGATTAATAACGCCGTAAAAGATGAATTAGAAAGGATTGCACTTGCAGATTCTATTATGATATTATTTGAGAAAAAAGATTTTAAAAACAATACTGGCGCCTTATATTATATTGGTGGAATGCTTGGATTCAGGGTCTTTTTTAATCCAAATGATGGGACCATCCAGCAGTTAAAATATGCAGGCGGACTACGGCTTATACAAAAAAGAAATGTGGTTGACAGTATTCAGAAATATTCAAACCTTGTTCGTGACCTGCTGCGGTTACAGGAACTGGAAGAATCACACCTGGTAGAATACCGGAGTGTAATGGATAAAATTTTTTATGCTTCTGTATTTAATACCATGTTTGCCAGTAAAAATGCAATAAACATAAAACAGTTGGATATTAACCCTCCGCTGGTTTCAGAAGATAAAAAAAATATAAATGACCTGAGTATGAAAATTGTAATAGCAAAAGCAAACAGGCTAAGTGAACTTGAAGGATTAGACGTTTTGCAATCATCAGCAGTCTCTTTGATAGATTTATTAAAAAAAGAATACCACCTGAATTAAAAATTTATGGAAGTACATGCACACTCACATACGGAAAGAAAAAAATGGACGCATTATTTATGGGAGTTCTTAATGTTGTTCCTTGCAGTGTTTTGTGGATTTCTTGCGGAAAATATCAGAGAGCATAACGTGGAAAAGAAAAAAGGGGAACAATATATCCTTTCATTCGCCGGGGATCTGAAAAAAGATACCGCACAGTGTGATCTTAGTATCCCTGAACTGACAGAGACAATGAGGGTACTTCAAGATCTGATGCCCTGCTTCAATACACTTAAAGAAAACATACATAAAACTGATTGTTTAAAAGAGATCATTATTTATTCTCGTGGATTTAAAGATTTTATTTACACGGACAGAACTATGCAGCAATTGAAAAATGCCGGGGGCTTACGCCTAATAGAAGACAAGGAAATCGCTGATAGTATTATTGACTATGATGCTATGGTGAGAGAGATGCAAATTCACCAGGGGGTGCTGGAAAATCTTCAACAGATCACTAATAATGCTCATAAAAGCATGATCGATTTTATTCATTTAGAGGAGTTGATCGTCAAAGGTCACACCGATGAATTGTTCCTTTTATCAAATGACACGGCAGAACTGAATAAATATTTCAATTCAATTAACGAATTCAGAGGAGGTTTATTCGGTCAGCTTAGGTGGATGCACCTGATAAAAGATAAAGCAATAAGGTTGTTGGACCTTCTTCATCAAAAAGGATATAAATAATTTTCGACAAAAAATTATAATTCAATGGAAGTACATTCACATGCTCATACAGAAAGAAAAAAATGGACCCATTATCTCTGGGAGTTTTTAATGTTGTTCCTTGCTGTGTTCTGCGGTTTCCTGGCAGAGAATCAACGGGAACATATGATAGAGCATCAACGGGAAAAGGAATACATTAGATCTTTTGTGGAAGACTTAAAACAGGATACGGCTCAGCTAAAAAAGATTATTGGTTCTTTTGATGAGAAACTTCTTTTTAGAGACAGCCTTTTGAGGGAATTAGCAAATCCAGGAGTTTTTAAAAACTCTTCAAGGGCATATTATTTCTTTAACATGAGCTGGCATTTTCCTGATTTTATTTATACAGACCGTACCATTCAGCAATTAAAGAACAGCGGTGGTATGCGGCTTCTGAGAAACAAAGCGGTGTCAGACGGCATTGTGGATTATGATTCGAAAGTAAGGACAGTTTTCATATCACAGGAACAAATGAACGGCGGTACTTTAGCTTACGGATTCGAAAAAAGCAAACTCTTCCAGGTACGTTTAATAGATACGGCCAATAATGGATTTCAAGATCCAGGAATTCACTTGCTTACTCAAAACAAAAATGAAGTAGAAGAATTTTATAATAACATGTCGGATCAGAAAAGATTCTTTATCCATTTAAGAGGGTTGGATACAGATTTACTGGAAAGAGGAACAAGATTATTAGCATTTATTGAAAATGAATATTACCTGAAATAGAAGCTTATGGAAGTACATGCACACACCCACACCGAAAGAAAAAAATGGACCCATTATCTCTGGGAATTTTTAATGCTTTTTCTTGCTATATCACTTGGCTTTTATGCTGAAAATCTGCGGGAAGGAATAAAGCATAAAGAAGAAGCGAAAACACATATGCGGTCTCTTTTATCCGATCTTGAATCTGATGTTCTTCTTTTTGATTCTGTGATCGATCGAAATGGTTATAGCACTACTATGGCAGATTCTCTTATTAATCTGCTGCACTCAGATATTTCAAATACTCCCGCCATTTATTTTGCGGCAAGAAGTGTTACCTCCAATGTTGGCTATTATTATTCCAACTCAAAGTCGTTTGACCAGATGAAGAATTCTGGTTTGCTCAGGTTTATTAATCCAGGATCCTTACTTGACAGTATCGGGTCTTATTATGTCTCGTTTCAATGGCTGGCTAATCAAACCGACCTGATGCGTCTTAAATTGGATGAAGTGCACAAAGGAAATGCTGCATTATTTGACAGCTATGTTTTTTACCGGATGATGAATGTTGGGTTATCTTCTTATAATGGCCGCCACCTTATTATAAATATGCCGGAGGGCCACCCGGCTTTGCTTTCCTCAAATTTCAAAGACATCAATGCGGTATCACTGAATTATCATTACTATTCTACGACAATAAGATTCTATAATCGTACCGCTTTGGCGCAAAAGCAGCGGGCAGAGCGGCTTATTGAATTAATTAGAAAAGAGTATTCATTTGATTAAAAAATTACACCTCAAAATTTCATTATGAGAACAAAAATATTTTTTTCATACCTGCTGTTTTGCTTTCTGTTAATAATAACAAGGCAAAGTTTTTCTCAACAGTCCAACTCAGGATCACAACAGTATATCAACATTAAAGCAGACACGCTGGCATTAACACATGCAACCATTGTTGATGGCACGGGACAGCCGGGAAAAAATGATCAGACACTCATTATTATTAAAGGTCGCATTGCTCAAATTGGAAAGACAGGGAATGTGAATGTTCCTGCATCGGCTAAAGTCCTTGATTGTACTGGCAAAACAATCATTCCCGGCATGATCATGATGCATGAGCATATGTTTTACGGAGAAAATGTTCCTCCCTATTATTTAGGGATTGAAATGCCATTTTCATTCCCGCGACTTTATTTGGCAGGTGGGGCTACAACAATAAGAACTGCCGGTACCACCGAAGTCCAAACTGATCTTAATATTAAAAACTGGATCGATGAAGGAAAAATGATCGGCCCGAATATAGATGTTACGGGTCCATATATCGAAAGAGCTTTTTTCCCTATTCCTGAAATCCCATTTATCAAAAGCACTGAAGAGGCAGAGAGGGATGTCAGTTACTGGATCTCGAAAGGGTGCACATCATTTAAAGTATATAATAATATTACAAAGGAGGATCTGAAAGCAGTAACAACTCTTGCACACAAATATAATTTGAAAGTGACGGGGCATTTATGTTCGATCACTTATCACGAAGCAGCAGAACTCGGCATAGATAATCTTGAGCATGGTTTTATCCCGGCGAGTGATTTTGTAACAGGTAAAAAAGAAAATGCCTGTCCTCTTGGAGGAGTAATTCCTTCTTTAAAAAACCTGGATGTTAACAGCAGTGAAATGAAAAAACTGATCACTTTCTTAATAGAAAAAAAAGTAACACTTACTTCTACTCTACCTGTGTTCGAACCCAATACAGGGAGAGAAATGGTACCCGGTGCAGGAGAAGATGCGCTGGCCTCGCAAATCAAAGAGATAATTGAAAAGAACTACAAGGCATCCTCAGGAAAAGATACTTCAGATATTGCGTTATTTAAAAAAGAGATGGCTTGGGAAAAGCAGTTTGTTGATATGGGCGGACGATTAATGGCAGGTATTGATCCAACAGGTTCAGGACGCACCATTCCCGGCTATGCTGATCGCCATGTTCTTGAATTGCTGGTAGAAGCAGGGTTCACTTTTCCCAAGGCCGTAAAAATATGCAGTCTGAATGCGGCCGAGTATATGGGAAAAGAAAAAGAGATCGGAACAATTGAAACAGGCAAAAGAGCAGACCTTGTATTGATCGATGGCGATCCGCAAACTAACATTAAAGCCGTAAGAAATACTGAGATCGTTTTTAAAAATGGCGTGGGCTACGATTCAAAAAAATTATTTGAATCGGTCAAAGGGAAAGTAGGATTGTATTAATATAATAGGGTATCCGCCAAGTCGAAGCGAATCATCAATAATTAGCAGCTTATGGAAGTACATAGCCACACTCATAGTCAGCGAAAAAAATGGACCCATTATCTCTGGGAATTTCTCATGTTGTTCCTTGCTGTGTTCTGTGGGTTTCTTGCTGAGAATTTCAGGGAGCACCAGGTGGAGCATCAACGTGAAAGACAATATATGCAATCCATTTTAGCGGATATAAAAGAAGATACTGTTGAAGTTAATAAAAGTAAATTAACTGCAACTAAAGCGTTGGACTATGAGGATAGTGTGATCTTCTATTTATATAACAATTCTCCGGTCGACTTTTTGCCGGAAAGGTTTTTGAATATTGATTTCAATGCAATGCTAAGGCTGAAAGTAGTTTTCAATGAAGGAACAGCCCAGCAATTAAAAAATTCAGGAAACATGAGGTTAATTCGAAATACGGAAGTATTTCGAAAGATCTCTCTTTATTGGAACGAACAGGAAAATACCAGGATCAGCTTGTCCCGCTATCTCGAATATAGAAATCGCGGAAGGGAATATGGAGAAAAGCTATTTGCCTTCTCCGAGCAGGATCTTATTGATGCAAAACTTATTAAACCTTCTGGCAAAGGTGTCAGAGTAATACAATCAAACCCAGCCTTGTGGTCAGAATATTCAAATATTGTTAGCCATTGTCATATTACTGTTTTGAACTTTTTAGATCAATTAGAGAAATTATTGCACAAGGCTGAAGAGCTTATTCAGTTACTTCAAAAGGAATACCACCTGAAATAAATATTTATGGAAGTACATGCACATGCTCATACCGAAAGAAAAAAATGGACACATTATTTCTGGGAGTTCTTTATGTTATTTCTCGCAGTTACGTTGGGATTTTTTGTAGAGAATCAAAGGGAACATTTTATAGAAAAGAAAAGAGCAAAGGAATATGCAAGGCTGCTGGCAGATGATCTGAATTTTGATATTGCAGAATTAAACAGGGCTGAGCGGGTACTAAATCATATTATCACTGCCGGAGATAGTCTTGCATTGCTTTTGAGTGATAATGATGTCCGAAAGATTCCGGGTGGAAAATTATATTATTATGAATATTGGTCAGGCTGGCGCTGGAGTATTATTTCAAGAGATGCTACGTTGCAACAATTAAAAAATTCCGGGGCGCTTCGTTACCTGGGCAATACTGAATTGATTCGAAAGATCCTTGGGTATGAAGAATCGATCCGTGTAATTTATATGCTTCAAAATAAATATGAACCCGAAAAAGCAGAGAACTGGAACCTGGTGCAAAAAGTATTTTACCAGGAATACTTTAATATCCTTGATAAAGACCCTGTATTGGCAAGAGATTCTACGGTTAAAAATTTTATGACCGACAATCCAAGGCTTGATAGTTTTTTCTCTAATAATTATCCCTTATACACGTATGATAAAAATATTTTGTTTGAATTAAAGAATTGGGCTTATAATTCTTCAAGGAATTACAAGGTAATTGTAACGGATATTATAACGATGAGAGCAAAAGCCCATGAAGTTATTGACGCACTAAAAAAAGAATACCACTTGAAATAAAAGCTTATGGAAGTACATGCACACACACATTCCGAAAGAAAAAAATTCACTCATTATCTCTGGGAGTTTTTAATGTTGTTCCTTGCTGTGTTTTGCGGTTTTTTAGCAGAGAACCAGAGAGAACATATGGTAGAGCATCAGCGGGAAAAACAATATATCCGATCATTGGTCAATGACATCAAAAGCGATATCAAGCAGCTTGAAAAAATTGATCAGGACTGGTCAGGAAACGTGGATGCTGCAGATACCGCTGTAAAACACCTTGCAGGGAAAGAAATATATGCCAATTCGAGACTGGCGTTATACTTCGTCTACGGCGCAATGGGATTTACTGATTTTATTTCTAATGATGGTACGATCCAACAACTGAAGAATAGCGGGGGCATGCGTCTAATACGAAAAAGTAAAATTGTGGATAGTATTATGGCTTATCAAAAAACGGTAGATATTGCAACTATCCACCAGGCATTCATGGGTGATATGATGCAATCCAAAAACCGGGTGACGGATTTATTTGATATGATCCATATAATTAATAGTAAAGGGAACGAAAATATTCCATTACTAACACAGGATAGAAAAGCTATTAATTCTGCTTACACATATATTCTCGAATGGGGGGGTCTGTGTAAGCTATTAAAAAGCCTTGGTAATGATATAAAAGAATGCGGCAAGAGATTACTGAAAATGATTTACGAACAATACGGGATCAAATAAATGCCACTATTAGTTTATGGAAGTACATGGTCACACACATTCCGAAAGAAAAAAATGGACACATTATTTCTGGGAATTTTTAATGCTATTCCTTGCCGTTTTTTGTGGTTTCCTTGCAGAAAACCAGCGGGAGCATATGGTAGAGCATCAGCGGGAAAAACAATATATGGTTACTATGCTCGAAGATCTTAAGGCCGATATTCCGCTGCTTAATGCAACAATAAAAGATTGGAATAAGGTAAGCAAAAGCATTGACTCCGTTACCGATGCCATTTCATTTCCTATTGCCAAAACCGATCTTTCAAAAGTTTACCGGCATATCAATGAAGCGCTAAATGTTTGGAGCTTTACGTATAATGACAGAACGATCACCCAGCTCAAAAACTCCGGAGGTTTCCGCATGATACGCAATAAAGAAGTTGCCGGTAAGATAATTGCTTATGATCAGTTCAATAACGATGCTATTAAAAATATTTTCTCATTTCACTCTAAATTTTATGAAAATGCGACGCCACTGCGAAGCAGGGTTTTAGCGGAAAATATAATTACAGAAATATATAAGTTATATGAAAACACGCCGGCGCCTTATTCGGCAAATCCATTCATAGACAGTATGATCAAAAGAAACAATGTACCATTACCGATGGAAATTCAAACTTCACAAATGTTTGAGTTCAGAAATTCATTAATAGCACTTAAAAGAGATTATGAATCTAACATGAGCTGGGGCTATGAATATTTACAGAAATTAATTAATGAATTGATACAGGTAATTCAAAAAAACTATCACCTGGAATAAAGCTGTTTTTAACGCTGTGCTGGATTTAATGAAGTGGTCCTTTGAACTAATTCCAAAACTTTTGGATCTTCTTTTATTCCTATCATCATTGGATATTCCAGGTAATAATAGATCGTATTTAAATTTTTATTGAAGCAGTTACTTATGTATTGAAAAGTTTTTTCCTTATCACCCAGTGCCCACCAAACCATTAACAGGTCCCCGTCCATTGCCAGTTCTGGCTCTTCTCTTTGTCGCTGCTCAAGTTTACTGATGCATTCCAGTGCTTTTTCTTTTTGTCCAAGCTTAGCATATGCATAACCAAGCGGGGCCAAACTTTTGAGCGGATGATTGGCCAATTGATGCACTTCCTGGAAAAATTCCAACGCTTTTTTCCAATCACCTTTCATTCCAACACACCAGCCTTTCATTTCAATCGCAAGTCTCATTTTTGGATTAATCTCTAATTGCTTTTCTGCAATGCGATAGGCATAGTCATAATGTTCGGCCATTGCATAAGCTTCTCCCAAATAGTTATTGATAACGGGGGAAAGTGGGTCGATCTCCAGAGCTTTTTCCAATGCTCTTACTGCCTCCTCTTTTTTTCCGGTTACTATATAATAATAACCAAGCAATCTATATGTTTCTGTATAAGCCGGGTTCAGTTGCAGTGCTTTTTGCAGCGAATCATAAGCTGCCTGCCATTTCTTTTCATAAAACAAATGAACCCTCGCTTTGGCAATATGACTCTCTGCAATGCTATCATCAACCTTCAATGCTTTGTCACTGTATTGATTGGCAAATCCGAATGCTTTATCGGGCTTTAACTGACCTGTTGCTCCAAGATTTGAATAAGCGATAGCCATCATTGCATATGCCTGCGCATAACCTGGTTCTAATTCAATTGCCTGCTGAAAACATTCAATTGCTTTGTAAGTATCGGCCGGTGTGAGTTTATTCCAGTAATGCAATCCCTTTAAGTAAAGTGTATATGCATTGATGTTTTTAGCGGGAGTTTTTACTTGATGTTCTTTTTTTGCAGCAAGCGACAGATTTTCACGAAGGCGATTAGCGATGATATTACTGATCTCATCCTGCACCTGGAAAATATCGGTGAGATCACGGTCATAGTTTTCGCTCCACACATTATATCCGTCGGCTGCATTTATTAATTGTGCAGTTATACGAACCCTGTTGGATGCCTTACGAACACTGCCTTCCAGGATTTTATCTACGTTTAATTTAACGGCTATCTCACGAACATCATCCAGCTTGCCTTTGAATGCAAAAGCAGAAGTACGGGAAGTAACTTGTAACCCCTCCACTTTTGTCAGTGAATTCAATAACTCTTCTGTAATGCCATCGCTGAAATATTCATTTTCCGGATCGCCGCTAAGATTTACAAATGGTAAAACCGCCAGGCGATTTGCAGGCGGCTTTGTTTTTCCTTTCAATTCATCACGGGAGGGCACTACCAATCCTTTATTTGAAACAGCAAAAATGCGGACAGGAAGTTTTACATTTTTCAATTCAAAATAGCCGAGTTCCCGGAGTGAAATATCGTTTTGATTTTTTACTTCATCTGCCACCTTCTCTGAAATAAAAATACTGCCGGGCACTGCAAGCGATTCAATTCTTGAGGCAAGATTTACGCCATCGCCATATATTGTTTCGTCTTCAATAGATATATCACCCGTGTGCAAACCAATTCGCAGATCAACTTTTGGTTCCAGTTGTAATTGTTTTTGAATTTCAATGGCACTATTTACACCATCAATGGCACTGGAAAATATGCTGAGAGCTCCGTCGCCATTAAATTGAAGGATCTTACCGTTATAATTCTTTACGGTTGAATCGAGAACTTCTTTCAGATGTTTTTGTTTGGCTTTTGCCAACTGTTCATTCTCCTGCATCAGGGCTGTAAACCCTGCCATATCCACAAACATTATAGCTGCCAGTTGTCTCATAAAAAAAAGAACACGAAAATAAGGAGAATGTATGGTGGGTTTGCACGGTAAATAAGAATAAAAAAACCCTTCTGATAAATTGCAAGTACTAACTTTAAAGCTGCAGCCGAACCACCGACTTTACAGCAACCAAAACTATAACCACCAAACATGGAAGTACACCACCATTCACATCTCGCCTCAGGCGAGACTCATACTTCACGAAAAAAATGGACACATTATTTCTGGGAGTTTTTAATGTTGTTTCTCGCTGTGTTTTGCGGGTTTCTGGCAGAGTATCAACTGGAGCATAAAATTGAAAGAGATAAAGAAAAAGTTTATGTCCAAAATCTCCTTGATGATTTAAAGTCCGATACCGCTATATACAATGAATTTTCAAAAAACAACAAAGAAATATTCAACTCCATTGACACTTTGATACAACTTATCAAAAGCCCTGATAGAAAACAGAATATTGCTAAACTTGCTTTTTCAGCAAGAATGATATTGCCCAAATGGAAAGCTTTGTACACCACCGACCGCACCTATGAAGAAATGAAAAGTTCTGGTGCCTTGAGGCTTATTCGGAATAAGGATGTTGCTTATACAACTTCCCGTTATTATTACTCAATAATAGATGTAAAAAAATACAATGATGCAGCCGTCACCTGGGGCGCAGATTTTGCAAAAGCGATGGCAAAAATATTTGATGCCCAACTATTGCTGAAAATAATAAAAGAGAAAAGGGAACAGCCCGCTTTTCCATCTGATTTACTAACAGAAGACAGGACGACACTAAACGAGTTAGCCACGAGTGCACAATACTTATACGGTGCGTTTTTATTGGCAGATAAGATTAGCAATGATAGAAATGCAGCAGCACAAAGGCTCATCGAATTAATTAAAAAAGAGTATCACATGAAATGAGAAGCCACAAGCTAATAGCTTTTAGCTGCAAGCTTCATAACTTAAAACTCAAAACTTACAACTTATAACTTATTATGGAAGTACATGCACACACCCACACTCCAAGAAAAAAATGGACGCATTATCTCTGGGAGTTTTTAATGTTGTTCCTTGCTGTATTCTGTGGATTTCTTGCAGAGTATCAATTAGAACATGTAATAGAACATCAGCGGGAAGAAAAATATGTTCATTCATTAATCCAGGACTTGAAAACTGATACAGCCAGCATACAGGCCTATATTAATGTAAGAAAGGAAAAAAGGATCCTAATGGATTCATTATTGATGTTGCTGAGTACTGGTAAGCACAAACAATTCGGCAATGCAACTTATTTTTTTGCCCGGCAGGTTTTTAACGGGCCGCCATTTGTAAGCACAGATGGAACAATGCAGCAATTAAAAAATGCCGGTAACCTCAGGTTGATTAAAAAGGAGAATATCATCAGCAACATATTGGTTTATGATGCATCAGTTAAAGAATTAAAAGAGTGGGATGAATCTGATATAAGAATAAGAACCACTTTTCGGGAAATAGGGGGAACTATTTTTAATGCCGATCAGCTTTACAAAGCTATGAGCTCAGATTTTAAATTTGTGAGGCCCACGACTAATCCGCAATTAATAACCGACAAC
>Ga0310810_10007131_pt1 | contig 12715 bp, 9 predicted proteins | sample NCmetagenome_FD_207641 | JGI IMG/M metagenome (GOLD analysis project Ga0310810, IMG submission 207641) | Soil microbial communities from experimental microcosm in Duke University, North Carolina, United States - NC | ecosystem: Engineered > Artificial ecosystem > Soil microcosm > Unclassified ... | reverse complement strand
TCGGGGCACTCGAGCCGCCATCATCCGGTCAGATCACGCTCGGCGGACAGAATCCATTCACGCTGCCGCCGCGAGGACTTGCCGATTTCCGGAACGCCCAGATCGGGTTCGTGTTTCAGGATCACTGCCTGCTGCCCCAGTGCACGGTGCTCGAGAACGTGCTGGTGCCGACGCTCGTGGCGCCGCGCAATGGACGAGATGATGCCCAGTACGCGCGAACGCTGCTGGAGCAGGTCGGCCTTTCGCCACGTCTCGACCATCGGCCGAGTGAGTTGTCGGGAGGGGAGAAGCAGCGCGTGGCGATTGCGCGAGCTCTGGTCCGGAAGCCGCGGCTCGTCCTCTGCGACGAACCGACGGGGAACCTTGACCAGACGTCGGCCTCGGGTGTTGCGTCGTTGTTACTCAATCTCCACAAGGCCCACCACAACATCTTGATCGTCGTAACACACAGCGATCGGCTGGCATCGCAGTTCCCGATTCGCTTCGAGCTGTCCGGCGGAAAAGTCCAGCGCGTCGCTTGAAAGGCGGCGTAGACTGTGCCCCATGGTGCCCCGCCTTCAACAACTCGCACGCCAGCTCCGACAGGCGATCTTCGGGCCTGACTCAACCGAGGGCCCACGCGATCCCCATAGCTACGTTCGTCATCCGCTCGTCCGGCGGCCCGGTGGCAGGAACGCATCCGTCGCAGTTGAAGAGCCCGACGAGGAACCGACGCTTATGTTGGTCGGACATTAGTCACCGATCACACGAAGGATTCTGGTGTTCGCGTTAGCCACTCTTGCTATCGTTGAACGCCAGGAGATGGTGTGTCAGAAGCCAGCGTTCAGGTCCATCGTGCCCCTCGTGTAGGCGAACGGTTCTATTACGGCTGGGTCGTACTCGGCGTCTCGGCGCTGGCGATGATCGGCACGCTGCCGGGGCGCACCCAGGGTCTCGGCCTCATTACTGAGCCACTGCTGCGCGACCTCCAGATCAACCGCGTCACGTTCGCGCAAATCAATCTTGTCGCGACACTCGTCGGCGCTCTCTTCTGCATCGGCATCGGCAAACTGATCGACCGCGCTGGCAGCCGCAGCGTCTTGACGGTGACCGCATTGGCCCTTGGCATCACTGTCCTGGGCATGAGTCAGGCGAGCGGGGTGTTGGCGATGTTGATCGCCGTGACGCTGACGCGCGGGTTTGGTCAGAGCGCGCTCTCAGTCGTGAGCCTCGCGATGATCGGCAAATGGTTCCGTCGACGTCTCACGACGGCGATGGCGATCTATGCGCTCGCGATGAGCATGGGATTCATGGCGGCATTCCCGCTGGTCGGCGCGCTCGTGCAATCGTCGGGATGGCGCGTGGCGTGGGCCGCGATCGGGTTCGCCCTGGTGTTTGGTCTGGCACCGATCGCGTGGATGTTCGATCGATCGACGCCAGAATCAATCGGTGTCGAAGTGGACGGTGGAGGCGTGAGTCAGGAAGAGCAGCAGGCGTCAGGTGTGCAGGCGACGCTTGGCGAAGCGCTGCGGTCGCCGGCCTTCTGGGTGTTTGCGCTGGCCAGCGCTGTCTATGGTCTGGTCGCCTCAGGGATTGGCTTGCTGAATGAGTCGATTCTCGTCGAGCGGGGATTCACGCCCGACATCTACTACCAGGCACTTGCCGTGACAGCGATCACGGGTCTGCTCGGTAACTTTGCCGCGGGAGCGCTCGCCGGGCGCACGTCACTGCGTACCATCCTGATCACGGCGCTCCTCGTACTCGCCGCCGGACTCACGGCGCTCGCGCACGTGACGACGGTTGCGCAGGTGATGGTACAAGCCGTCGCGATGGGCGTCGCCGGTGGCTTCATCATGGTCGTCTTCTTTGCGTTCTGGGGACGGGCGTACGGACGTACGCATCTCGGACGCATTCAAGGTGCGGCGCAGGCGCTGACCGTCGTGGCCTCTGCCGTCGGGCCGTTGTTTCTCGCGATGTGGAGCGAGGCGACCGGATCGTACGCGTTGGCGTTCTATGTACTTGCCGTGGTAGTGACCGTGCTCGCGATTGCGGCTGCCGTTGTCACTGTTCCTGCTGGAGCGCGCGCCACCGGATGAATGTGCTGGTATTTGGGGCATCAGGCAAGACCGGCCGTGAGGTCGTTCGACAGGCACTCGCTCGGGGATTCAATGTCTCCGCATTCGTGCGAGACACCGCGCGGCTTCCTCTTGCTCATGCGAACCTGCGGCTCGTGAAGGGCGAGATCACTGATCCGAGCGCGGTTGCGAGAGCGATGGAGGGGCAGACCTGCGTGATTTCGACACTCGGTGTCGGCCTCCCTCTGCGTCATGACCCGATCGTGATCGAGGGCGTTCGTACGATCGCGCGCGCGTCTGAGCACGCGTCGGTGGAACGCCTTCTTTACATGTCGTTCATCGGCGTCCGCGAGAGTCGTGACGCGGCCGGCTTTCTGCTCAAGCAGTTGGCAGGCACAGTGCTGCGGCACGAGGTCGCCGACCACGAGGCGAAAGAAGCAGCGGTCGCAGAGAGTTTCGTGGACTGGACGATTGTCCGCCCTCCCAAGCTCACCAATGGACGTCTGACGGCGTCGTATCGGGTGGGTGAGGACATCGAGGCGCGCTCGCCGTTGCCGATGATGTCGCGCGCCGACGTCGCGGACTTCATGCTGCGGCAACTGAGCGATCAGTCCTTCATCCGTAAAGCCGTACGCATCCTGCACTGACATGAGCGCCGACCGGATCACCGCGGAGGCGCTCCTCATGCGGGTCGACTCTGGCGCGGCACTGATCATCCTCGACGTGCGTTCGCGGCGCGAGTTCGTGAGGGGGCATGTGCCGGGCGCGCACCACATCCCGTTCTGGCGCGTATCACGGCAGATTGACGAGTTGTCGGTCCCGAGAGATTCTGAACTCGTGGTCTACTGTGGCCACGGTCCGCGGGCAGTGATCGCGGCGCGCGCGTTACGCCGGCGCGGGTTCACGCGTATTACCTATCTCGATGGCCACTTTTCGAAGTGGAGGAGCGCCGGTTTCCGTGAAGAGACATAGTCTCCTGCTCGGCGCTGCGCTGTCACTCGCCCTGTCATCGAGTGCAGCGGGACAACAGACCTCTCAGCGTGATGAGGTCAGCCCGCGCATCACTCGTCTCGAGCAATGGCTCTCAGCGACCACATCGCATCGTCCGGGTGCCATTGATGACAGCGTTCGACTGGTCAACACCTGGAATCAGGAACAGCTTCGGCTGGTGTGGATTGATGTCACCAGCATCGTCTCGCTCGTGCGGGAGCCGGACGTCCGCCTCTTCTTCATCAGTGAACCGCAGGCCCGTTCGGCAGGACCGACGCGTCAGACGTCGCCGATCGCGAATAGCCGTTCGTTGCAGGTGTTGTACACCGGCGGCGAACTGCGGCGGTTGCAGGCGATTGCGAAGATGGTCAGCCCGAACAGCACGCCCGGACCAGAGAACGGCATGCTCAAGCGCGGAGCCCTGCTGCATGCCGACATCGCCGTCCTGACGCCGGTCGAGAGTCGTGCCACGGGATCGGACGTTCGCCCTGGACCTGGCGGTCTCACGCTGTTCATGAATGACGGGCAGCAGACCGGGCTCAAAGGCATCGTGAACCACTGGAATATGGGACGTCGTCTGCTGGATCGAGTCCGCCCGGTAGATACCAGGAACAGCCTCAAGACAGTGCCCAATCCATCGGGGGACGAATACGTCCGCCGCTGGTATGTTGCGGGATGCGCGTACATGACGCGCGTTCGGAATATCGAGACAGCGCAGTTCATCCGCGCACTCGAGCTGTTTCCAAACGATCCCGAGTTGCTGTTCTTTGCTGCGTCTGCGCACGAAGCCTTCGCGGGCGCGCGGACGCAGGGAGTCATGCGATCGCTCAAAGTGCCGAGAGATGTGACGTTCGCCGTGCTGGACGAAGACGGCGAGCTCCGCCAAGCCGAGCAACTGTACAAACGCGCACTCGAGCGTAAGCCCGGCTACCTCGAGGCGAGAATTCGGCTCGGCCGCGTGCTCGGGTTGCGTGGACGACACAAGGAAGCGGTCGAACAACTGCGACAGGGACAGGTGGCACAGGAACCGGTGCTTCGGTATTACGCCCACCTCTTTTTGGGGGCCGAGTTCGAGGCGCTCGGTAATGGCGCCGAGGCCCGGCAGTCGTATGAACGGGCGGCGGCGCTCGCGCCGGCTGCGCAGTCGCCGTTGTTCGGCCTCAGTCGAGTGGCCGATCAAGCCGGCGATCGTGCGGCAGCGCGGGAGGCGATCGATCGCGTGCTGAAGTTGCCGCGTGACGATTTCGAGCTCGCCGATCCGTGGTGGGTCTACGAGGTCGCGCAATCGCGTGAAATCGATCGGCTGCTCGACGACGTGCGGGAGCGGTTCTGAGGTTCGCATGATGCGACGACTGGTGATGACGAGTGTGGCCGTGCTGCTCGGCAGCGTGGTGACGCCGTCCGCCCAGCAGCCGACGTTCTCGGCCAAGCGCGAAGCCGTCCGCGTAGACGCCCTCGTCACCGACGGTGGCAAGGTCGTACCCGGTCTCGGCGCGTCGGACTTCGAGGTGCGCGACAACGGCGTGCCGCAGACGGTGGATCTCGTCAGCTTTCAGCAGATTCCGTTGAATGTGTTTCTCGCGTTCGATACCAGCGCGAGCGTCTCCGGCGAGCGGTTGGTGCATTTGCAGACTGCCGGTCATGCGTTGCTCGGGCGTCTTGGCAAGGAGGATCGGTCAGCGCTCCTCACGTTCAGCCACGTCATCCAGTTGCGCGAAGGGTTGACCAGCACGACCGCCAGCGTGCGAGACGCCCTCGCGAGCGTCGAGCCATTGGGCGATACCGCGCTCATTGATGGTGCGTATGCAGGCTTGATGCTCGACCCGCAGGATGGCGGCCGCAATCTGCTCCTGGTCTTCAGCGATGGTCTCGACACGGCGAGCTGGCTGACGGCCGAGCGCGTGCTGGATTCCGCGAAGCGGAGCGACTTCGTTGTGTATGGTGTGTCGTCGCGCGGGCCCGAAGATGCGAAGTTCCTCGAGGACCTCACCGAAGTGACCGGCGGAGCCACGCTGAAGATCGCGTCCACGCAGGAACTGTCCGCGACATTCCTGAAGATCCTCGACGAATTCAGAAACCGCTATTTGATCAGCTATTCGCCGACTGGCGTGTCACCGAGTGGCTGGCATCGGCTCGAAGTGCGCGTGAAAGGCCGGCGCGTCACGGTGAAGTCGCGGGCCGGCTACCAGGCGGGTGCGTAACGCCATGTCGAGTCTGCTTCTCAGGGGCCTCACGTATTACTGGCGCACGCATCTCGCTGTCGTCTTTGGGGTGGCAACCGCGGTCGCAGTTCTCTCCGGCGCACTGCTGGTTGGTGACTCTGTACGCGGCAGCCTGCGCGATCTCGTGGTCGGGCGACTCGGCAAGACCGACTACCTGGTTATCTCGTCCGGGTTCTTTCGAGAACAGCTCGCGGCCGATCTTCAGAAGCAGCCCGCGGCGTCGGCCCACATCTCCGGTGTCACGCCGCTCGTCGTCGCGAATGCCGTGGTCAGCGTGCAGCAAAGTGGTCGTAAGGCTGGGCAGGTGCGCGTCTATGGCGTGGACGATCGGTTCTGGCGGTTTCACGGCGTCGAGGGGGTGAGTGGTCCTTCCAGCCGCGACGCGTACGTGAGTCCGGCGCTGGCCACGCAGATCGGCGCGGCTGCAGACAGCGTGATCCTCGTGAGGGTGCAGCGTCCGACGGATATTCCGCTCGAGTCGCTGCACGGTCGTCGTAACGAAGTTGGGCGCACGCTGCGACTGACGGTGCGCCGAGTCATCCCTCCGAACAGTCTTGGCGAGTTCGCGCTCGATCCGCAGCAGGGCGATGTGCGCGCTGTGTTCGTACCGCTATCGAGACTGCAACAGGACTTGTCGGTAGAGGAGAGAGTCAACACGTTGCTGGTGTCGGCAAAAGATGCCGACCAAGACGCCAGCAGTGCAATCGAGCAGGCCGTTCGTGCCAGCGCACAGCTCGAGGACGTCGGCGTGAACACGAAGGCGATCACGACAGGCGGACCTGCTCTGTCGATTGGCGCGGATGCCGGCCTGCTGGATGCGAAACGAGCCGCGGCCGTGATGAAGGCGCTCGAAGGCAGCGGCTGGCGTGCGCAGCCGATGTTCGCCTATCTCGCGAACACACTGCGTGTCGGCGATCGCGAAATCCCATACTCGCTCGTCACGGCCCTGAACGATCCGAACGACACGAACGCCCCGAACGATCCGAACGAGATTGTTCTGACGGACTGGGCCGCGAAGGATCTGAACGCGAAGCCAGGTGACTCTCTGTCGATGGAGTACTACCTGTACGACCAGGATGAGATTGTCACGCGCACGGCGATGTTCCGCGTCTCGAAGATTGTTCCGCTGAGCACCGGGGACCGCGATATGGCGCCGACGTTTCCGGGCATCAGCGATTCACCGACGCTCGAGTCCTGGGATCCGCCGTTCCCGGTTGATCTTCGTCGCGTGCGACCGCAGGACGAACGGTTCTGGGAGGAGTACCGAACGACACCGAAGGCTTTCGTGAGCCTGGAAGCCGGTCAGCGGCTGTGGCATTCGCGATACGGCGAGCTCACGTCGATTCGAGTGAGAGGCGGCGAAGGCGTGTCAGCCGATCGCCTGCGAGACGAGTTTCTGCCGAAGCTGCGGTCGGCGATCGATCCGCTGACGGTCGGTCTCACCGTCAGCAACGTCCGAGCGCAGAGCCTCGATGCATCTCGGGGCGCCACTGACTTCGGCGAGTACTTCGTGTACTTCAGCTTCTTCCTGGTTGTGTCGGCGCTGGTTCTTGCCGCGTTGTTCTTCAAGCTGGGTGTGGAGCAGCGGGTCCGCGAGGTTGGTCTGTTGCGCGCCGTTGGATTCGCTCCGTCGCAGGTGCGACGCCAGTTCCTCGGCGAAGGACTGTTGCTCGCGGTTGCCGGAGGCGTGCTTGGCGTGCTCGGGGCGTTGGCGTATGCCGCGGTCATCATGCACGGGCTGCGGACGTGGTGGGTCGATGCAGTCGGCACGATGTCGCTGACGTTGCACGTGACGCCGATGTCGCTGGCTGCGGGCGCGATTGGTGGAGTGCTCGCGGCGATCGCGTGTATCTGGTGGACGCTGCGGTCACTCCGCCGGGTCTCAGAGCGCAGTCTCCTGGCTGGAGAGATTTCGCGCGCAGATGATGGTTCGGCCGGTGTACACAACCGCCGCTACCGAAGTCTGATAGCGGCCGCGGCGCTCGGAGTCACCGGCGTTGCGCTGCTTCTCGCTGGCAGTGCGGGTTGGATTGCCCGCGAGGGCGCATTCTTCGGTGCGGGTTCAGCGTTGCTCGTCGCGTCGCTGTGTCTGTTTTCGTGGCGACTGCGGCGGCACACACCGAGCGCGCTCGACGGCAGCGGCTGGCAATCGGTGTCGCGTCTGGGTTTCCGATACGCGCGGTATCGTCCCGGGCGCAGTGTGTTGTCGATGGCGGTCATCGCCTCGGCCACGTTCATCCTCATTTCCGTGGACGCGTTCCGTCGCGGCGAGGGCCTCGAAGATACCGGGCCACGATCCGGCGTCGGTGGATACAGCGTGTTCGTGGAGACGTTGCTGCCCGTCGTTGGCGATGTGAACGGCCGTGCGGCGCGGGACGCGATGAACCTCTTCGATCTCGATCCAGCGATCACCTTCGAGCCGTTCCGATTGCTGCCCGGCGACGATGCCAGCTGTCTGAATTTGTATGAGCCGAAGAATCCCAGGATTCTCGCGCCGACAGACGCGTTCCTGTCACAAGGCCGGTTTGCATTTCAGACGGCGCGCACGACGACCGATGCCGAACGCGCCAACCCCTGGTTGCTTCTGACACATGAGGAAGCAGACGGCGCCATTCCAGTCATCGCCGACGCCAACTCGATGACCTACGTGCTGCACAAACAGATCGGCGAAGACATCGTGATCAGGCGCGGCGGCCGCGACATCAGAATGCGCCTCGTCGGGGCGCTTCGAGACAGCATCTTTCAGGGCGAGCTGCTCATGTCTCAGGCGAACTTCACCAAGCTGTTTCCCGAACAGCAGGGGTATCGCGTGATGCTCGTCGACGCGCCGAAGGCGCAGGCGCCGGCCCTTGCCGCGCAGATCGAAGACGCGATGGTCGACCTGGGCGCTGATGCCACGAGCACCGCCGAACGACTCGCGCAGTTTCATCGTGTCGAGAACACCTATCTCTCGACGTTCCAGGCGCTCGGGGGGCTGGGTCTCATCCTCGGCACGATCGGGCTCGCCACTGTCTTGCTGCGCAATGTGCTCGAACGGCGGCGCGAGCTGGCGCTGCTCGGTGCAGTCGGCTTCCGAAGCGGCCACGTGCTGACGATGGTCGTGGCCGAGAATGTGTTCCTGCTTGGATGTGGTCTGTTAGCGGGTGCCATCTGCGCCGGACTGGCGATCGCGCCGGCCATCGCCGAGCGGGGTGGTCGTCTGCCGATCACGAGCGGCGGCGCCTTACTTCTCTTCGCTGTCTTCATCACCGGCCTTCTTTCGTCCATCGTCGCCATGAATGCGGCGACGCGTGCACCACTGCTGTCATCTCTCCGTTCGGAATAATCCATGACGAACCGACTCTTCCTCATCGCACTCGTTGTCATGTCCATCGGGGTGTCTGCTTCAGCCGAACACTGGCCGCAGTGGCGGGGGCCGCTGCTCAATGGAATCAGCGGCGAGAAAGGTCTGCCCGTCCGCTGGTCCGCCACCGAGAACATCACCTGGAAACTCGCCGTGCCCGAGCGATCGGGTGCGACGCCAATCGTCTGGGGCGAACACGTCTTCCTCAACGTCGGGGAGGGCAGTGACCTGTCGTTGTGGGCGGTCGATCGGTCCCGTGGGACGGTGCGTTGGAAGCGGCCACTCAGCGGCGGCAATCGCCGCATGATGAAACAGCAGATGTCGTCGCCGTCGCCGGTCACCGACGGTCGCACCGTGTGGGTCATGACAGGCACGGGCGTGCTGAAGGCCTTCGATTTCGACGGCAAGGAGATCTGGTCACGCAACATCCAGCAGGAGTACGGACGCTTCGGGCTGCAGTGGGGCTATGCATCGTCTCCTTTACTGCACGAAGACGCGCTCTACGTACAGGTTCTTCACGGGATGCACACCGACGACCCGTCATACGTGCTTCGGATCGACAAGGCGACCGGCAAGACCGTGTGGCGCGTGAACCGGCTGACGAACGCGCGCTTCGAATCGCCCGACGCCTACACCACGCCGGCGTTGCTGCGCTACGGCGGCGCGACAGAGATCGTGATCACCGGTGGTGATGTCATCACGGGACATGACCCGTCGACTGGCAGGGAAGTCTGGCGCGCCGATGGACTCAACCCGCGCAACGATGGCAGCTATCGCGTCGTCGCCTCGCCGGTCGTGCACGGCGACTTGATCTTTGCGCCGTCGCGCGAGCGGCCGTTGCTGGCGCTGAAGCCTGGTGGCAAGGGCGACGTCACCAGCACCCACGTCCTGTGGTCATTCAATAACGGACCCGACGTGCCGACGCCGGTCACGGATGGGACCTATCTGTACTCCATCAACGACCGGGGCATCATGTATGTGCTCGATGCGAAGACAGGGAAGACGGTCTACGGACCGCAGCGTCTGCGCAACGCGACCTACAGCGGATCCGCGGTCCTCGCCGACGGGAAGATCTACATCACCGACGAAGACGGCGTGACGAGCGTCGTCCAGGCGGGCCCCAAGTACGTGCTGCTGGCCGAGAACGATCTCGGCGACTACACGCTCAGCTCACCGGCGGTGTCCGAGGGGCAGATCTTCGTGAGGACGGCGTCGTTCTTGTACGCTATAGGCCAGCGCCGAACGAACAGGCAGTAGTCATGCGACGTCCCGCCTCCTGGCACGCGACGTGCTTGGCCTTGTGCAGTCACGACTAGCGGCGCTTAGGAGCCCGATTTGGTTGCGATGGTCGCGATTTCGGTCTGACTAAGCGACTACGAGACGTGCGTGTGCTGTCTATTGTCGATCTGACCGCGATCGTGGTTTGTCTCGCGCTCTTGGTTGATCGGCGGAGCGACGAGCGTCGCCTCAAGGCGTTTGTCCGCTCAGTGACGCCGTGTCCGCCTGAGAAGCGTGCGGCTGCACTGCGGCTGGCGGCGGCCTGCTACAGCTTGCCAGGCGATACCGATCCAGTGTTCTTCTCGACGCTGTTCGCGTCCCTCGGCTCATCGCCGGCCGCCGTGATCGAACGTGGCGGATGCTGCACCGGACGTTCGCGGCTTCTGATACTCGCGCTCGCCGAGTTGAAGATCTCAGCGTTTCAGATCACCTTGTACCACCGGGCCGGTCACGCACAGCACTGCCTCGTGCAAGCGTCCATTGACGGCGAGCCACTCGTTCTCGATCCGAGCTACGGTATTTCGTATTCGTCTCCCGAAGGTGCACCGGTTGGTCTTCGGGAGCTCCAGAAGGGAATTCCACCGCGGCACGAACTGCTCCCCGGCGTAGCTAGTGGCGGATATCCCGTTAACTGTTACTACGAGTTCGACTATACGCGGTCGCGAACGGCGAACTGGACTTGCAGCCAAGTGAGGAGATTCACCTACCGCGCGCTGCAGCTACTCGGTGCGCATTGGATCGACAGCTTTGCTGTCCCACCGAGCCTGGAATGGCCGCAACACCTCTTCATCGCACTCGCACTTGGAGGCGTGGCGGTGATGCACCTGTGCGTTGCCTTGTCACTCTAAGGAGCTACGGTGCACGATCGGCGCCCTTCGTCAGGCGGCTGGGACGAATCGATTTGAGATGTACGTTCCCGTCTCCGTGATCCGTGGCAATGACCGACGCTTCAATTGCCGCGTTCAATGAACAGCCTCGCCAACAACTGATCGACCGGCGCGAAGTCGTCAGTCAGCGTCAGCGCACGGCCTGATTTCAGGTATGCATTCAGTCGGTCCTGCCCGAGGGCGGTCGTCCGATCGACGATGCCCTCGTTCGACGTGATCGCATCGAACGCAGGGCGGTTCAATGGCTGACCGCTGGCCATCAGCACATACGTGTTGCGATCGAACGGCAGGAACTCGCTGCCTCGGCCGAACAGGTAGACGTACGGGAAGACCGCGCGCAGTCCGTTCGCGTAGGCCTTGAGAAACTCGCCATCCTCGAACTTGTCGATGACGTTGACCAGGTAGATCCCGTCGGGTTTCATCCGCTGCTGGACGATGCGGTTGAACTCGACGGTGGTGAGGTGGTACGGAATCGACAGATCGTTGAAGGCATCGCCGAAGACGACGTCGTATTGCTGCGGGTCGGGCCACTCCAGGAGAAAGGTGCGGGCGTCCTGGTTGAAGGACCGGATACGCGTCTTGTCGCCGAGTCCAAGCTGGTTGTGGGCGACTGTGGTGACCTCCGGATCGATTTCGATCACGTCTATCGCGGCGTTCGGATACGTCGCGTCGATATATCGCGGAAACGAGTAGCCGCCGCCGCCGATGAAGAGCGTATGGGTGTGCGGACGACCCGACAACTGCATCTGGGTGAGATCCGCATATGCGCGCTCGTAGCCGTATCCGAGCGCAGTGGGGTCATCGAGGACGACGAAGCTGTGAATGAGACGATCGAGCATCAGGGCGCGTGCCGGCTTTCCGTTCTCGAAGGTCTCGTTGATCTGGATGCAGTAGTAGTTGGATTCGACCTCGCACGGTGCGCGATACTTGCCGGCGCTCCATCCCTGCCAAACGAACCCGAAGATCGCGAGCGCTACAACGGGTACCACCAATCCATTTGCGATTCGGCCGCCACGCGAACGGTGAAACCTGCCGACAGCCAATCCAGTCAGCAGCAGCACGCCGGCGACGATCCACACGATGCTGCGGGTGCCGAGCCAGGAGATCAGCCAGAAGCCGGTGAGGAACGTGCCAAGGATCGATCCCGCCGTGGAGAAGGCGTAGATCGTTCCGACGGTATTGCCGGTGCGTTGCAGATCGGCGAGCGCCAGCTTGACGACGAGCGGCGAGACCATGCCGAGCACCAGGCTTGGTAACAGGAAGATCGCCGTCGTGTAGACGACGATCCGTGGCAGCAGCGAAAGGCGGAATGTCTGACCGATGACGAAATCAGTGATCACCAGGATCAACAGGCACGCGACGCTCCCGGCAATGAAGATAGTGCCGAGCGTCCGCCGCGACGCCTGGCGATCAGCGACGACTCCGCCGAGGTAGTTGCCCACCGACATGCCCGCGAGCACGATGCCGATGATACTGGTCCACGTGTAGAGGGAAACGCCGACGTACGGTGCCATGATGCGGCCGGCGATGAGTTCGATGACGAGCGTGCAGGCACTGGCGATGAATACGAGCAGACAGGATTGCCACATGACGCCGCACACTAACATACCGGCGCGATCGGATGTATCGACCGGCAGCGTTATAAGCGGGCCGCGCGGCTGGGCGGCTCCACCGAATGGCGCGACACGATGAACCCGTGGAGTCCGCGCGTGATGACTCGAACAGCACCGATGGCCAGTATCGTTCCCGCAACGGCGAGCAGCGAGCCGGCAAGATCCGGCTTCATCGTCATCACGTACAACATCGCGATGTCGTTGGCCATGAGCACGTCGCCCCCGACTGACCAGCGTGAAGACCTGCGGAACGTGTCCAGATGTTGGTCGACAGGACCGTCGATGGCTGTGGCTGCCGCGGCGACGACGTGACCGATCACCGGTTTTA
>Ga0310810_10007130_pt1 | contig 12716 bp, 4 predicted proteins | sample NCmetagenome_FD_207641 | JGI IMG/M metagenome (GOLD analysis project Ga0310810, IMG submission 207641) | Soil microbial communities from experimental microcosm in Duke University, North Carolina, United States - NC | ecosystem: Engineered > Artificial ecosystem > Soil microcosm > Unclassified ... | reverse complement strand
CAGAATACCGAGGTGCCCGGCGGCAGCTTTATCGCCGGCCCCTCCGAGTTCTCGATGCGCACGATGGGGCGACTGCGCGACGTCAATGAGTTCCGGAAGATCGTGCTGCTCGCGCAGAACGGCTCGGTCGTCACCCTCGGCGACGTCGCGCGCATCACCGATGCGAACGAAGAAGTCCGCAGCCAGACGCGGCTGGATGGCGAGAACGCCATCTCGATGCAGATCCGCAAGCAATCCGGCACCAACACCGTCACCGTCGTCGACCGGGTCCTGGCCAGACTGTCTCAGATTCAGGCGACGCTCCCGTCGGACATCAACGTCAAGGCGAGTCGCGATCAGTCGCGGTTCATTCGCAAATCCTTCGAGGAAATCCAGCATCACCTGATCTTCGGCGGACTGCTGGCCGCGCTGGTCGTGCTGTTCTTCATGCGCAACTGGCGGGCGACGGTCATCTCCGCATTGGCTATTCCGATCTCGATCATCGGCACCTTCGCGGTGATGCGCGCGCTTGACTTCTCGCTCAACAACATGACCATGCTGGCGCTCTCGCTGGCCACCGGTATCGTGATCGACGACGCCATCGTCGTGATCGAGAACATCTTCCGCTACATCGAGGAGAAGGGGGCGGCGCCGCGCGAGGCGGCGATCGAGGCGACCCAGGAGATCGGACTGGCCGTCATGGCGACGACGCTGTCGCTGGTCGTCATCTTCGTGCCGGTGGCCTTCATGACCGGCCAGATCGGCCGCTACTTCTACAGCTTCGGGATCACGTCAGCGACCGCGATCATGCTCTCGATGTTCGTGTCGTTCACGCTGACGCCGGCGCTGTGCGCGATGTGGCTGCGTTCGCAAGACGCGCACCAGGATCACGCCCACAATCCAGCAAAATCCAGCAAGCAACTCGGCTTTTACCCGTGGATGGATCGAAAGTACGGCGACATGCTGGAGTGGTCGCTGCGCCACCGTCCGCTGATGCTCGCGGTCGCCGCCCTCACCGTGGCGTCGGCGGCCGTCCTCTATCCATATGTCGGCAAGGAACTGGTGCCGGATGATGACCAGAGCGAGTTCAGCGTGAATCTGCGGCTGCCGCGAGGCACCAGCTTCGAACGGACGCTCGAGTACATGACGCCGATCGAAGGCGAGCTCCGCGCCGCCCTCGGGGCCAATCTCCAGTCAATGATGACCTCGATCCAGAACGGCAGCGGCAACTATTCGATCCAGTTGACGCCGATCGAGGAGCGTTCGCAGTCACAGCAGCAGCTGATGCAGGTCGCGCGGCGCACGCTGGGCAAGTATCGAAACGCGCGCATCAGCGTGTCCGGCGGGACCGATATTTCCGGCGCCTCGACCGGTGGCGGCGGCCGTGGCGGTGGCGGCGGTCCTGGTGGTGGCGGCGGCAGCAACCGGCTGTCGATGATCGTGCAGGGTCCAGATATCGACGAGCTGCAGAAGTATGCGAACACACTATTGGCGAAGGTGAAAGAGATCGATGGCGTCATGGACGCCGATACCAGCTTCGAAGCGACGCAGCCGGAGCTGCGGATCGACATCGACCGCCAGCGGGCTGCCGATCTCGGCGTCTCGATGGAAACCCTGTCGTCGACGATGGGCACGCTGGTCGGCGGTACCGAGGTGTCGAAGTTCAAGGACGGCGACGAGCAGTACAGCGTGCGCCTGCGGTTGGACGATCCGTTCCGCAACGATCCGGCACCGATGGGCGACATCTTCGTGCCTGCCTCGGGCGGCCGGATGGTGCGCGTCAGCGACGTCGCGCACCTGACGATCGGCAACGCGCCGGCCTCGATCGACCGCTTCAACCGGATGCGGCAGATCTCGGTCAACGCAAACCTCGATCCCCTCCGGATCACGCTCGGTACTGCGATTTCGGAGGCGCGGAGCAAAGTCGGAGAGCTCGGCTTGAAAGCAGGGTATCAGGTCACCTTCGGCGGCAGTGCCCGTACGCTGAGCCAGGCCGGCAACGACTTCTTGATCGCCATCGTCCTCGCGGTGGCCTTCATCTACATGGTGCTCGCGTCGCAGTTCAACAGTTACATCCACCCGCTGACGATCATGACGGCCTTGCCGCTCAGCCTGCCGGCCGGGCTGCTCGCGCTGATGGCCTTCGGTATGACCATCAACGTCTACAGCGCGATCGGGTTGATGATGCTCTTCGGCATCGTCAAGAAGAACTCGATCCTGCAGGTGGACTACACCAACACGCTGCGCGAGAGCGGCCTGAACCGCCACGACGCGATCGTCCAGGCCAGCCACGTTCGGCTCCGGCCGATCTTGATGACGACGATTGCGATCGTCGCCGGGATGCTGCCGATTGCCTTCGGCCGCGGTGCCGGCTCCGGCTCCCGGGCGTCCATGGCGGTCACGATCATCGGCGGGCAGATTCTGTGCCTGCTGCTGACGCTCCTGATCACGCCGGTGGTGTATTCCTATTTCGACGGTCTGCGCGCGTGGCGGCCGAGCGACCTGTTGAAGCCGTTGCGCAAGTGGGTGCGTTCGGGCGCGGGCGCGCCAGGGATTGCCGCGCCAGAGAAGGTCGAATCGTAATCGAATGGCATGAGCGGCGACGAGGCGCGGGCGGCCGCGCGGCGCCGGATTGCCAATCCGCTGCGGCTACGCGCGCTCGACGTGAGTCCGAATTTCTTCACCACGTTGGACGTCAACCCGCGCGCGGGCGCGCCTTCCTCACCGGTGCCGCAGCGACAGACGACATCACACTGCGATCGTCAGCGATCGGCTGTGGCGCGCGTCGGTCGAGGCCGATCCGGTAATCGTCGCACAAGTCCATCACCATCGACGCGGTCGCAGCGTTGACAGCCTCAGGTGAGGGGGGTATGCTGCGCCCCTATTCCTCACTTGGGCCGCTCCGCTGTGGGCCGCTCCACCCCCCTGGGACCGGCGCCATGCACGCCGTCGGCGCACGACGAAGCAGGCACGCGAGCTACCGCCAGGGACAACAATGCCCGTGAGATACATTTATTACCTACTGGTCGTGGCGGCATCCGCCGCGACCGCCGTCTTCGGTCCGGCCACTGTCCCGCACGCGCAGACGCCGGCGACGTTGCCGGCGGCAGCGCAAACACCGCCCGGAGGCGCGCAAACGATCCCGCCTGCCCGCGGACGTGGCGTGCAGGGCGCACCTGCACTCGACGACCCCGCGAACGCCAACGCCGACTTCTCACCGCGGCCGCCGGTTGTTGCGCTGACGCCGGAAGAGGAAGCGAAGCGTTTCTGGTTGCCCGCGGGGTACCGCATGGAGCCGGTGTTGTCCGATCCGGTCATCGAGGATCCCGCGCAGATCGCCTGGGACGGTAATGGCCGCATGTTCATCGTCGAACTGCGGGGCTACTTCCAGACGCCGGACGGCATCGATCTCATCCCACCCGAAGGCCGAATCTCAATGCACGAGGACCGTGACGGCGACGGCGTTTACGAGCGCCACACCGTATTCGTCGACAAATTGGTGTTCCCTCGCTTCGTCCTGCCTCTCGGCGCCAACACGATCCTCACGATGGAAACCAACGCGGACGAGGTGTGGAAGTACACCGACACGAATGGCGACGGCGTTGCGGACAAGAAAGATCTATTCACGACCAACTTTGGCCGGGCAGGGACGATGGAATCGCAGCAGAGCACCCTGTTCTGGGCGATGGACAACTGGCTGTACAGCACGGTGAACGCCTTCAGGCTCCGATGGACGCTGACTGGTCTCGTCCGTGAACCGACAGGCCCGAACGGTGCGCAATGGGGCATCACGCAGGACAACTACGGCAAGCTGTACTTCCAAGGGGGCGCGAGCGGAATGCCCGGGTATTTCCAATTCCCGGTTCACTACGGCAGTTTCGCGCCGCCGGATCAATTCGAGCCGAACCTGAACACGCTGTGGGGAGCGCCGATTCTCACCGGCGACATCCAGCAGGGGCTGCCGCACACGCGAATCCCCGACGGATCCCTCATCTACGCGACGGCGTCGGCCGGCAACAACATCTATCGCGGCGACCGGCTGCCAAAAGATCTGGTGGGCGATCTCACGTACGGCGAGGTTGTCGGGCGCATCGTCCGCCGGCTGCGACCGGTCAAGACCGAGGGGTTGACGCAGCTCCAGAACGTGTATCCGCGATCGGAGTTCATCCGATCGATCGATCCGTTGTTCCGACCGAACTACACGACGACAGGTCCCGACGGTGTGATCTACATCTCCGACATGTACCGCGGGATCATCGAGGGCGCACAGTGGGCCAAGGAAGGGACCTATCTGCGTGCCAAGATCAAGCAGAACGGGCTCGACAAGTTCGTCAATGGCCATGGCCGGATCTGGCGCTTGACCTACGAAGGGATGCCGCGTGACCGCACGGTGCCGCGAATGTTGAACGAGGCGCCGGCACAACTGGTCACGCACTTGAGCCATCCGAACGGTTGGTGGCGCGACACCGCGCAGAAGCTGCTCGTGCTGAAGCAGGACAAGTCGGTCGCGCCGGCGCTGGAATCGCTGGTGCGCGCGTCGAACAACCAGCTTGCGCGCATCCACGCGCTCTGGACGCTCGAAGGGCTTGGCGCGCTGAGCCCCGCACTCGTGCGGCGAACGCTGGAGGATCCCGATCCAGCGCTGCGGATCGCGGCAATTCGCGCGAGCGAGACGCTGTACAAGGCCGGCGACAGATCCTTCGCGAACGAGTACCGCGCGGCGGCGAACGACCACGATACGGACGTCGCCATTCAGGCGATTCTGACGCTGAACGTGCTCAAGGTGCCGGACGCTGCAACGACGATCAAGGCTGCGATGGACGCGAACAAGGCGCGTGGCGTCCAGTTCGTCGCCGACCGCATTCTCAACCCGGCAACCGCGGCCGGGGGCCGGGGCCGCGGCGCAGCGGCGAGCCCCCTCACGCCCGAAGAAGAGACGACTCTGGAGCGCGGGCGCACGATCTACAACGAGATCTGTTTCGCGTGTCACGGCGACGACGGGCGCGGAACGCCTGCACCAGGCGGCACCGCGGGTGGACTGACCGTTGCCCCCTCGCTGAGTGGGTCACCGCGCGTGATCGGGCACCGCGACTACGTCATCAAGGCAATTCTCCACGGTCTCACCGGGCCCATCGACGGCAGGACATACCCACAGGTCATGGTGCCACTCGGCTCGAACAAGGATCAATGGGTCGCTGACGTCGCGTCTTTCGTGCGGAACAGTTTCGGAAATTCAGCGACCTTCGTCGCGCCCTCCGACGTCGCGAGCGTTCGGGCCGCGACCGCTAATCGAACAACGCAATGGACGGTTTCGCAGCTCGAAGCCTCTCTGCCGCGCGCGCTCGTGCCCGACTCGACATGGAAGGTCACCGCCAGCCACGACGCAAAACCCACGCCGAACTCGAACGCCGCCGGCGGATTCAACATGGCCGTGAGCGCAGCCAGCGCGCTCACGTTTCTCGGTTGGACGACCGGCGAGCCGCAAGTCGCGGGCATGTGGCTGCAAGTGGAACTCCCGACACCTGTGTCGCTGACGGAAATCCAGTTCAGCTCCGCCATGATTGGCGGTGGCAGGAATGGTCCGCCGCCGCAGTGGACGTTCCCACGCCGCTACCGCGTACAGGTCTCGAGTGACGGGACGAATTGGGGCACGCCGGTGGCCGAAGGTGAAGGCGCGCCGGGCGTAACCACGATCGCCTTTCAACCTGTACTGGCGAAGTTCGTGCGGATTACCCAGACGGCCGCTTCTCCTGATGCACCGCCCTGGTCCGTCCGGCTGCTTCGCTTCTACGCCGCGCCCAATAGTCCAGGCGGAAGCTCCAACGGCCGCGCAGCCGCGCGGCCCCGCTCGGACTGAAGAAAACCTACGGTGACAGACAGGAGGCTCTGATGAGTGAGGGGAGTCAAGTGCGAACGCGTCTATTGCTCGCCATCCTCGCGATCGCGGGCATCTTCATCCTGGCTGCACCGGCACCGGCGCAGACCCTCTACGGCAGCGTGGTCGGTGTCACCAAAGACGCGCAGGGCGCCGTGATGCCCGGTGCGACGGTCACGCTCGTTAATTCAGGCACCGGCCTCAAGCGCGAGACGGTCACTGATTCGCAGGGCGCGTACAACTTCGTCAACGTGCTGGCGGGAACGTATGACGTACGCGTCGGGATGTCCGGATTCCGGGAATCGGTGCGTACCGGCGTGCCGGTTACCGTCGGCCAAATCAGCCGGGTCGACATAACGCTCGAGATTGGCGCCATGAACGAGACCGTCAGCGTCATGTCGGAGGTTCAGCTGCTCCAGACCGACAAAGCCGACGTGCGGACCGAGCTCAAGTCCGAGGAGATGACCAACCTGCCGCTAAACCAGTTCCGGAATTACCAGGCGCTCGTGGTGCTGGCGCCCGGCTCCCTGCCGCCGACGTTCCAGAATGCGGAAACTGATACGCCACAGCGCACCTTGAACATGAACGTCAACGGGTTGAGCGGCGCGTCGAATACGACCCTGACCGACGGCGCCCGCAGCGTGAACGTCGCGATGCCGTATCACGAGCAGTACATCCAGCCGGTCGAAACCATCGACACGGTGAGCCTCACAACTGGCAGCATGGACGCGGAAAACGGCATGGCGGCCGGCGCGGCGATTACCGTCACCACCAAATCCGGGACCAACGTCTTCAGGGGTTCCGCGTTCGAGTACTTCAACAACCAGAAACTCAATGCGAACCCGTACTACTTCGGCCGCGGCGCCATTCCCGACAAGCTTCCGGTCAAGCGTCAGACGGCAGGCGGGACGCTCGGCGGCCCGATCATCCGCAACAAGCTGTTCTTCTTCGGATCGTATGAAGGCTACTTCAGCGACACCAGCCAGTACGTATTCCGCACAGTACCGGACGCGGCGCTCCGCAATGGTGACTTTCGCAACGCGTTCAACACCAACGGCACGCTGCAATTGATCTACGATCCGGCGTCCGCGGAGCTCACTGCGCCGGTGGCCGGCCGACTGCCGTTTCAGAACAACATCATTCCGCAGAATCGCATCGACCCGATCGCGCGGAGTGTCCTTGACCTGTATCCGTTGCCGAACATTGAGGGCAGCGGTGCCGGCAATCTCACGAACAACTTCCGCGAGCAGCAACGCTCGACCACCAATCGTCAGAACGTTGATTTCAAGGTCAACTGGAACCGCACCGGCGCCCATCAGCTCTGGGGCAAGTTCAGCGAAATGCACGCTGTCGTCGACAACCTGTTCACGTTTCCATTCGCCGGAGAAGCGGGCGGTGGGCCGACGATCGTGAAGCAGGTGACGGCAGGTCAGACATGGTCGCTGACCCCAACGCTGCTGCTCGACAGCTCGTTCGGCTTCATGGACTCGAATCAGGATATCGAGTCGCCGGATTTCTCGCTGGGGAATATGGGAGTGAGCCTCGGCATTCCCGGAACGAACGACCAGGGCCGAACTGATCCGCGCTACGCCGGCCTGCCGAGTTTCGCCACCGGCTTCACGGCGATCGGCAACACGCCCACCTGGAGCCCGGTCTACATGTACCAGGACGATGTGACGTTTTCGACGAACGTGACGAAGGTGAGCGGGCAGCACGACATCAAGGGAGGCTACTTTCTCTCGTACTTGCAGAACGAGAACTGGCAGCCCGAGGGGGCCAACCCGCGGGGCAGCTTCACGTTCGCGCAAAATGCCACGCGTACGTTCGGGACCGGTTCGCAGACGGCGAACTTTTACAACCAGTACGCGGCGTTTCTGCTCGGACTCGTCGGGACGGCCGGCAAGAGCTATCAGTACGAGCTGTTCACGAGCCGCGAACAGCAGCACGCGCTGTACCTGCGCGACCGCTGGGCTGCCGGACCGCGACTCACGCTCGATATGGGCGTCCGATGGGAGCTGTATCCGATGATGAGCCGCGCCGATCGCGGTCTCGAAATGCTGAACCTCAAGACAATGGAAGTTTTAATCGGAGGACGCGGCGGCAATGCTGACGATCTCGGGTTGAAGCCCTCAAAAGGCATGGTCGCGCCGCGACTGGGTGCGGTGTACCGGCTCAACGACAAAACGGTTGTCCGCGCCGGGTACGGACTGACGTACGATGCACGGCCGATGGGTGCCCAGGAAGCGTTCAAAGGATTGAACGTGTATCCGCTCGCACTCAACGGCACGTTCCAGACGCCGCCGGCGTCGGCGAATTTCGGCTGGTATGGGACGCTCCAGGACGGCATCCCGCTGCTCGTCGGGCCGGATTTGTCGAGCGGCCGGGTGCCGCTCCCGACGGCGGTCGGCATGCAGACGCCGGTCCCCGATTCGGTCAAGCGCGGCAAGACGCACTCATGGAACCTCGCGATCGAGCGCAGGCTGCCCCTCGCCTCGGTTGAGGCAGCGTATGTCGGCAACCGCTTGAATGGCGGGCTGACCGCAATCAACATCAATCCGGTGCTGCACCTCGGCGCCGGCGCGTCGGATCGACCGTTCATCATGACGAACAACCGACAGCTGGCCGTGAACATCTTCGTCCCGTACCAGAAGTCGTCCTACGATGCGCTGCAGGTCGGCCTCAGCCGGCCGCTGACTCGCGGCTTGCTACTCAAAGGCCACTACACGTACGCGAGCAACTGGACGCGCGGGACCAGCTATCAGATTCCAACCGATGCCGCGCAAGCCTACAACTTCGCCGCGAATGGGATGCCGGATAACGCTGCGGAGATCCTGATGCCCGGACCCGACGCGCTGGCGAGAAACTGGCAACCGACCGGCCGGAAGCACGCGTTCACGATGTCATCCGTGTACATCCTGCCCTGGAAGTCGGCGGACGCGAGCAATCTCCTCAAGGTGCTCGCGAGCGACTGGCAGATCAACGGCATTTTTCAGGCATTCAGCGGCACGCCCTTCACCGTCACCGCGGATGGTACGACGTTGAACACTCCGGGGAATACGCAGACCGCCGATCTGGTCGGCACGGTGAACAAGGTGGGGAAGATCGGCGCCGACGGTGTGTACTTCGATCCGGCGGCCTGGGCGCAGCCAACGTGCGTGTGCTTCGGGAACAGTACGCTGGGTCAATTCGTTGGTCCCGGTGGCGTGAACCTGGACTTGTCGGTGTTCCGGGCGTTTCCGCTTACGGGCCGTCACCGGCTGGAGTTGCGCGTGGAAAGCTCGAACATCACCAGCACGCCGAAGTTTGCCAACCCGACGAGCAGCATTACGAGCGGAGATTTCATGCACATCTTCAGTCTGAACAGCGCGTTCACCGAGCGGCAGACGCGCTTGGCGCTTCGCTACAGCTTCTGACCGGACGGGACGGCCAGAGCTATCGGGCCGGCCGTCCCGCGTTCCGCCGGCCTGAGGGGCACAGACGCCGAGGGACTCGTCAGGAACGTCACTGCGCCAGGGATTGCCGCGCCCGAGAAGGTCGAATCGTAGCTACCACTTCGAAACTTGCGGCTGGAGGTCGCTCGGACGTCGCGCATTTTCAGAAGAACGGCTGGCAACCAATGTCCCGTGGATCCCGTCTCAGGGTAAATGACGCCACAGGACGAACTGCGTACCGACGTCCGCCTCGCCGTCCGGCAACTGATGTCGGCGCCGGCATTCACGCTCATGGCGACCCTGACCTTGGCGCTGGGAGTGGGCGTGAACAGCGCGATCTTCGCGCTGGCCGACGCCGCGCTGCTCCGGCCGCTGCCCTTCGGCCGGTCGGACCGCCTCGTGATGTTGTGGGAACGGACGCCGTCCTCGCCGAAAACCGGCGTGTCTCCGCTGAACATGCGCGACTGGAGCCAGGAGAACCACTCCTTCGAGGGCATCGGCTACGTTCAGCGCGGGATGGGCGGCGGCCCGCTGCTGACCGCACCTGATGGCTCAGTTGAAACAGCCGAGCGGCAGAGCACAAGCGCCAACTTCTTCGACGTCCTGGAAGTGGCCCCGCTCGTCGGGCGAACGTTCAAGCCCGAAGATGATGGTCCTTCGCCGCGCGTGGTCTTGCTCGGCGAAGCGGTGTGGCGACGGCGATTCGGCGCCGATCCGTCAATCGCCGGCCGTGCGGTCCGACTGAACGGTCAGCCGTATACCGTCCTCGGCGTCGTGGCGGACAACGTACAGTTCTCACGACCGGCTGAAATCTGGACGCTGTCTCCGCAGTTTCCCGACATTCCGTTGCTTCGTTCCGGGCGTGCCTTCGAGGTCGTCGCGCGTCTCAAGCCGGGCGTGACGATGGCGGCGGCGCAGGCCGAGATGGGGGTGATCAGCGAGCGGCTCGCGCGGCAGTATCCCGACGCCAACCAAGGCACCGGCGTCATCGTCGAACCGATCCGCGCGGCCATCGTCGGCAGCGATTTGCAGACGACGTCGTTCTTTCTGCTCGGAGTCGTCGGGTTCGTGCTCCTTCTCTGCTGTGCGAACGTCGCCAATTTGCTGCTCGCCAGGGCGACGGCACGATCGCGCGAGATCGCGGTGCGCTCAGCGCTCGGCGCTGGTCGCGCGCGCATCGTTCGTCAGTTGCTGACCGAAACGCTGGTGCTGGCAGCGATCGGCGGCGCAGTGGGTATTGCCCTTGGCGCCGCACTCCTGACGGCGGCGCCGGCCCTGATTCCCGCAGGCTTGTTACCCGCGGCAGTGCGGCTTGCGTTCGACACTCGCGTCGTGTGGTTCGGCCTGTCGGCAGCACTTCTGGTCGGCCTCGTCTTTGGCTTGATTCCAGCGTGGCAGGCGACGGGAACATCACTGGTCGGCGTGTTGTCGTCGGAAAGCCGTTCGTCGACGGGATCGAAGAGGAAGCTCAGGCAGCTGTTCGTCGCCGCCGAAGTGGCTGCGGCCGTGGTGCTCTTGTGCGGCGCAGGACTCCTGTTACAGACCGTGTTGCGGCTGGTCAGTGGAGACACGGGCTATCGGTCGTCGAGTGATTCGGTCCTCACGCTCGACTTCAGTCTACCGACGTCCAAGAGCTCGTCGTACCCGACTCCGGAAGCGGTGGTGCAGTTCTATGACGCTGTCGCTCGGGAGGTGGGCGCGCTGCCTGAGGTACGTCGTGTCGGCTGGGCGTCGAGTCTGCCGTACGGCACGAGCGAGCTCGGTCGCTGGGTCGTCGAGATCGTCGGCGACCCACCGGTCGATGGCCGAGATCGGCCGACGGCCGAATACACGACGGCGGATCCCGGCTACTTCGCAACGCTCGATCTCCCCATCGTCAGCGGTCGTGGGTTCAACGAGCGCGACACGCTGCAGAGCGTACCCGTCTGCCTCGTCAACGAGGGATTTGTGCGCCGCCATTTCAAGAGCCGCAACCCGATTGGCGCCCGACTCACGCTGACGCCGTTTAATGGACCTGCGCAGACTCGCGAGATTGTCGGCGTCGCGCGACAGACCAGCGGAGAGCCCGATGCCGCTGAAGAGTTGGTTCAAGTCTACGCTCCGCTCGCGCAGTTCCCCACCGGCGACGTTTTCATGGTCGTCCAACCCTCCGTCGGGCATGCGGAAGCGCTGACGCCGCTGGTTCGTCGTGTCGTGGCGAACATCGATGCCAACCTGCCGGTGCGGCGCGACCGGACGCTCGAGCGGCTGTCGATCGAATCGACGGCTGGCTATCGCTTCAGAGCAAAGATGGTCGCGATATTCGCGGCGCTGGCACTTATGCTTGCGATGGTCGGCGTGTTCGGCGTGCTGGCCTACACCGTCGAGCAGCGGCAACGCGAGATCGGTGTGCGCATGGCACTGGGTGCGACCAGCGCGCGAGTGATCTGGCTGGTCCTTCGCGAGACAGGCTGGATGACTGCAATCGGGGCGATCGCTGGAATGGGGATCGCCGGCGTCTCCGGCCGGCTGATCGCGACGTTCCTTTATGGAGTCACGCCACTCGACCCGCTGACGTTCGCCACCGTCCCTGTCGCCATCCTGCTGACGGCCGCCATCGCCGCCGCCGCGCCGGCGTGGCGAGCGACCCGCATCAATCCGGTCCAGGCCTTCAGGAACGATGGCTGAGGCTGTTGTTCGGCCGGTTGGGCGAGTCCCTCGTTTCAACGGTCCGGCGAACGTCCGACAACTCCTCCAACAGCTCCTCCAACAACTCCGCTGGCGATGCCCTTTCCGAACTGCGCAGTCTTCGACAAGCGCTCGGCTGCCGCCACGAAGTTTTCATATTCCTCATCGTCCAGCAGTGATCTCATCGCCTTGTAGAGGTCACTGTTGGCCGGGTCCTTGACGGGAACAGTGAGCTTGTGCGCGCCGAGTATGCCAAGCGCTTGCTCGCGCTTCGCGGGCGAGAGTTTCAAGTCGCTGATCACGCCCGGCAGGCCCTCGGAGGCCTGGGGGCGAAAAGAAACGCGGATGCGCTCGGACGAAGCGGCCGTTACGAGCGCGCGAATCTCGTTCACATCAAGAGCGCCATCCGCATTCTTGTCGCCGCGCGCGATCAGTGCCTGCATTCGATCCGGCAACTCGTCACGCGATATCTGCTGGTCCTTGTTCGCATCAAAGGACATGAGCCGTTCGGTCACGGCGACAGGGGACCTCGCCACACCGGGAAACGGTGGCGGAGGCTGGTCCGCCGTGATGAAGAGGGCTGCCGGACGAATGCCTTCGGGCCGCTGTGCGGCGGCAGGGCCACCCGCCAACAGCATGACTCCGGCGGTCAGAAGAGTGCGCGTCACAGTTCTCACGACTTCCTCGCTATTTCACAAACGGGTTTGCGAATCTGGCGTCGGTCAGCAATGTCCGGTCAGTCAGCGTATCAAGGAAGGCAATCA
>Ga0310810_10007129_pt1 | contig 12716 bp, 10 predicted proteins | sample NCmetagenome_FD_207641 | JGI IMG/M metagenome (GOLD analysis project Ga0310810, IMG submission 207641) | Soil microbial communities from experimental microcosm in Duke University, North Carolina, United States - NC | ecosystem: Engineered > Artificial ecosystem > Soil microcosm > Unclassified ... | reverse complement strand
TATCTGCCGGTGCCGGCGTCATAGACGCCGGTGACGCCGCGCGGCTCGATCGGATTGGCGGTGACGCGATTGATCACCAGGCGCTGCTCGACCACGTGCGCGGCGTCGGCAAAAGCCGCGTCGGTCTTGGCCTTGTCGCCGGCCTGGTAGAAATACGATTCGTTGCCGGGACAATCGTCGTAGAGCTGCGGCGCGTTCGGCTCGGCGGCATCGCGCGCCGACACCACGGCCGGCCGCGGCGCGTAGTCGATCTGGACGCGCTCGGCTGCGTCGCGCGCCTGGTCGAGCGTGCCGGCGACCACCAAAGCCACCGGATAACCGACGTGCATCACCCGGCCGACGGCGATTGCCGGCCGCGGCGGTAGCAGCATGGCGTTGCCGTCGCGCTTCTTGTACGGCGCCATCGACGGCAGCGAGCCGATGCCATCCTTGCGGTAGTCCTCGCCGGTGAGCACGGCGTGCACGCCTGGCATCTGCAACGCGGCGCGCGTGTCGATGCTTTTGATGTCGGCATGGGCATGCGGCGAGCGCACGATCGCCGCATAGGCCTGATCGGCGAGCTTCAGGTCGTCGTAAAACCGGCCGCGCCCCTGCAACAGACGCGGGTCCTCGCGTCGCCGCACCGATTGTCCGATCGAGAATTGACCCATGCGTTGCTCCACACCTTCCCAGCGACAGTCTAGCCGCTGAAGAACGTGCCGCGCCATCTCCTAGGCATTTGGTTTATCAGGCCCTAGCATGCGCGCGCAGCGGAGTTGGACGCGCAACGAGGAATGGGAATGCCATGCGAAATGCCGTGCTTGCCTTGATTGTTGGACTGGGATTGATCGCCGCCGCTGACGCCCACGCGCAGACAGACTACCCGACCCGCACCGTTACCTTCATCTGCCCGTTCCCCGCCGGCGGCGGCACCGACATCCTGGTGCGGCTGTTGGCGGCCGAATTGCAGGACAAGCTCGGCAAGCCGGTGATCGTCGATAACCGGCCCGGCGCCGGCACCGTGATTGCCGCCGGCGCGGTCGCCAAGTCGCAGCCCGACGGCTACACGCTGTTGCTGGCGCCGGTGACGACCATGGCGATCGGCCCGCACATCTACAAGACGCTGCCCTATGACACGCAAAAGGATTTCGCGCCGGTCGGGCTGGTCGGCTCGGCGCAGTTCGCGCTGGTCGCAAATCCGTCGCTCGGCGCCAAGACGCTGCCGGAGCTGATCGCGCTGATCAAAAGCAAGGACGGCCAGATGAGCTACGGCACCTCGGGTGCCTCGACGCCGCATCATCTGTTCATGGAGATGTTTCTCAGGATGATCGGCGCCAAGGCGCAGCACGTACCGTATCGCGGCAGCGTGCCGGCGCTGACCGACGTCGTATCCGGCCAGATTCCGTTCATGATGGTTGATTTGGCGATCGCCATGGGCCAGATCCGCGAAGGCAAGGTGATCGCCTACGGCGTTACTTCGCCCAATCGCATCAAGGCGATGCCGGAGCTGCCGACCATCGCCGAAGCCGGGCTGCCGGGCTTTGCCGCGCAGGGCTGGTTCTCCACCGTGGTCCGCGCTGGCACGCCGCGGCCGATCATCGACAAGCTCAACGGCGTACTGATGCCTTATCTCAAACAGCCGGAGGTGCAGGATCGGCTGATGGCGGTCGCGATCGAGCCGCGCACCAGCACGCCGGACGAGATGACGAGTTTTCTGGCCGCCGAGCTCGTCAAATGGGGCAAGGTGGTCAAGGACGCCGGCATCGAGCCGCAGTGATTGTCGCGCTCGGTGCGGGGCCACGCACCTCAATCCATTTTCGGGATTTTCGCCTGTTCGATGATCTTGGCGTAGCGCGCGATATCGGCCTTGAACTGCGCTTCGAACTCCGCCGGCGCGTTGCCGACCGGCTCCTGTCCGACCGACAGCAGCCGCTCCCGCACCTGCGGATCCGCCAGCACCTTGGCCATGATCTGCTGAATCGCCAGCACGACAGTCGGCGGCGTGCCGGTCGGCACCCACATGCCGTTCCAGCTGCCTTCCTCGAAGCCCGTGACGCCTTGCTCCTGCACGATCGGCACATCGGGCAATTGCGTCATCCGCTTGCGGCCGGTGACCGCCAGTGGCCGCACCTGCTTGCCTTCGATGGCGGCAAGCCCGGTCGCCTGCGGCAGGAACGCGAGCTGAACGTCGCCGGCGATCAGCGCTGTGATCATCGGCGCGTCGCCGCGATAGGGGATGTGCACGATGTCAACGCCAGCCGAGACCTTGAGCAACTCGGCAAACAGGTGCAGCGACGACCCCGGCCCGCTCGACGCATAGTTCAGGCTGCCGGGCTTGGCCTTGGCTTCGGCGATCAACTCGCGCAGCGTCGTCGCCGGATTCTTGAACGAGCCGCAGATGATCGTCTGGGTGGCGATCACCATGGTGACCGGCGCGAAATCCTTGATCGGGTCGAACGGCAGCGATTTGTAGAGCGGGCCGGCGCTGGCCTGGGCGCTGGTGTGCAGCAGGATGGTGTAGCCGTCCGGCGCCGACTTCGCGACCACGTCGGCGCCGACGTTGCCGCCGGCGCCCGGCTTGTTGTCGATCACCACCGGTTGCTTGGTGATCTCCGACATTTTGTGGCCGATGATCTGCGCCAGCACGCTGACGCCGCCGCCCGGTGCATACGGCACGACGATGCGGATGGTGCGGTTCGGGTAATTTTGCGCCGACGCCTGCGACGTCAGCGCAAGCGCGGTCAGCAGCACGCCAAAGGTGAGTCGTCGCATCGGATTCATCCTCTCAATCCTGTTTCGGGATGTTGGCGTCCGCGATGATCTTCTCGAACTTGACGATGTCGGCACGGAAGCGCTTGTCGAATTCCTCCGGGCTGTTGCCGACGCCCTCGTTGCCGCCGGTGCGCAGCCGCTCGATCACATCCGGCAGCTTCAGCACCTTAGCGGTCTCCTGCTGCAACCGCAGCACGATCTCGCGCGGCGTGCCGGCCGGCACGAAGTAGCCCTGCCAGCTCGTCGATTCGAAGTCCGGAATGGTCTCCGCGATGGTCGGCACGTCAGGCATGGCAGGCGAGCGCTGCGCGCCGCCGATCGCCAGCGCTTTGAGCCGACCGGACTGGACCAGCGGCAGCGTGGTTGCCATCGGCATGACGCCGAGCTGGATTTCGCCGGCGATCAGCGCGGCATTGGCCGGAGCATCGCCGCGGTACGGCACCGCCTGGATGTCGATGCCGGTCTGGCTCTTCAGCATCTCCATGGTGAGATGCAGCGGGTTGCCGATGCCGGTTGAGCCATAGTTGAGCGCTCCGGGCTTGGATTTCGCCAGCGCGATCAGCTCTCGCACATTGTTGGCTTCGAGCTTCGGATTGGCGGCGAGGATCAGTTGCGACTGCACCAGCTGGGTGACGGCGACAAAATCCTTGTGCACGTCGAACGGCAGCGATTTGTAGAGCGACGGGCTGATGGCGATGCCGTTGGTGGTTTGCAGCACGGTGTATCCGTCGGGCGCCGACTTCGCCAATACGTCGGGCGCCAGATTGCCGCCGGCGCCGGCGCGGTTCTCGATGACCACCGGCTGGCCGAAGCTCTCGGCGAGCTTGGTGCCGATCAGCCGCGCCAGCGTATCGACCGCGCCGCCGGCCGCGAACGGCACCAGGATGCGGATGGTGCGGGTCGGATAGCCCTGTGCCTGCGCGGGCGTTGCGGTCGCACAGGCCGCGAACAACAGGCCGAGCGCCAGCCGCAGCATCGGCGCCTTATTGCTTGGGGATTTTCGCATCCTCGATCACCTTGGTGTACTTGACGATCTCGGCCTTGTAATAGGCGTCGAATTCCGCAGGCGTCGAGCCGACCACCTCGTTGCCGAATCCCTTGATGCGCTCCTGCATGTCCGGCTGGGCCAAGATCTTCGCCATCTCCTGGCGGATGCGGTCGACGATCGGAGCCGGAGTCCCACCCGGCACAAACCATCCCTGCCAGCCGGAAACCACGAAGCCCGGCACACCCTGCTCGATGATGGTCGGGACCTCGGGCAGCGCCGGATTGCGTGCGGCGCCGGTCACACCGAGGCCGCGCAGGATGCCTTCCTTGACATGCGGCACCGACGTGCCCATTGGCACCACCGCCACGTCGACCTCGCCACTCATGACCGCCTGGTTGATCTGCAGGTCGCCGCGGAACGGCACCGAGACCAGGTCGATGCCGGTCGCATGCTTGAGCATCTCCATGGTCAGATGCAGCGGGTTGCCGACGCCACTCGATCCATAATTGAGCTTGCCGGGCCGGGCGCGGGCGCGCGCGATCAGATCGCGGATCGAATGGATTTCCGATTTCGGGCTGGTCACGAACAGCAGCATCGAGCTGGTGATCTGTGTCACCGGCACGAGATCCTTGGTGGGATCGAACGGCAAGCTCTTGTAGAGCGCCGGAGCGATCGCGCCGCCGGAGGTGTTCTGCAAGATCGTATAGCCGTCGGGCGGCGCCTTCGCGACCGCGTCTGCGCCAAGCGTGCCGCCGGCGCCGGGCTTGTTTTCGATGACGACCGGCTGGCCGCCCAAAAGACGGGCGGTCACGTCGACCGCGCCGCCGGCGGCGAACGGCACGATCACGCGGATGGTGCGATTGGGATAATCCTGCGCGTGGGCAAAACTGCCGGCCAATGTCGCGACGAAGACAGCGAACGTACAGCGCAACCGTCGCATTCAACTCGGCTCCATCCGCGTCTTGCTTGCGTCATGCCAAGCAAAACAGACGTGGTTGGCCCGCACAAGACCGGCCATGACGACGGATGGTCGCGCGTACGGGGCTATTCGGCGGCGGCGCGCTTGTCGCCGCTGTGCACCGATATCATGTAATCCATCGCCGCCTGTACGCCGCCCTTTTTGTGCGGGATGCCGGCGAGCGACAGCGCCATCTCGGTGATGCCGAGCGCGCCGATCTGCTGGCCGTCGTTGACGTCACCGAGGTGGCCGATACGGAAATACTTGCCGCTGTAGGCGCCGAAGCTCGCGCCGTAGGAGATGTTGAAGTTGTCGAGCGCGAGACTGCGGAAGGCGTCGGCGTTGTGGCCCTCGGGCAGCATCACCGCCGTGATGGTCGGCGAATAGTACTTCGGGTCCTTGCACATGATCTCCAGGCCCCAGGCGCGCACCGCCCGCCGCGTCGCTTCGGCCAGCCGGTCGTGCCGGGCAAACACGTTGTCGAGGCCTTCCTCGTGCAGCATGGCGATGCCTTCGACCAGGCCGTGCAGCATCTGGGTCGCCGGCGTGTACGGGAAGAAGCCGATCTTGTTCATGGTGAGCATGTCGTCCCATGACCAGAACGACTTCGGCAGCTTGGAGGTCTTCGCCGCCGCCAGCGCCTTGTCGCTGATCGCGTTGAACGACATGCCGGGCGGCAGCATCAGGCCTTTCTGCGCGCCGCCGACAGTAACGTCGACGCCCCATTCGTCGTGCCGGTAGTCGGTCGAAGCGAGCGAGGAGATGGTGTCGACCATGAGCAGCGCCGGATGATTGGCGGCGTTGATCGCCTTCCTGATCTCGTTGATCGGCGACAGGCAGCCGGTCGAGGTCTCGTTGTGCAGCACGCAGACCGCCTTGATCTCCTTCTTGGTGTCCTTGCGGAGATAGTCCTCGATCGCGTTGGGGTCGGCGCCGATGCGCCAGTCGGTCTTGATGAACTCCGGCTGCAGTCCGAGGTTCTCGGCCATGCGCTTCCACAGCGTGGCGAACTGGCCGGTCTCCACCATCAGCACGCGGTCACCGGCATTGAGGGTGTTGACCAGCGCGCCCTCCCAGGCGCCCGTGCCGGTCGCGGTGTAGATGATCACCGGATTGGTGGTCTTGAAGATGGTCTTGATGCCGTCGAGGCTTTTCTTGGCGAGCTTGGCGAACTCCGGCCCGCGGTGGTCGATGATCGGTGTGTCCATTGCCCGCAGCACGCGATCGGGCAGCGGCGTCGGCCCGGGAATTTGCAGGAAATGGCGCCCCACGGAACGGGCGGAATTCTGGGCCATCGGCGAGATGCTCCGGCTTTTGGTAGATTCGAGAGGACAAACACCGGATGTTGCGGTGCGGTCAAGCCCCCATCGCCCATCGGCCAATAGAAGGGTGCGCGGTGGATACCGGTGCTACCGCGCGATCCCGAGCTTGTCGATGACGCCCGTCCAGCGCGCCACATATTCGGCCACGATTGCTGTGAACTCCTCCGGGGTGCCCGCCTTGGCCTTGTTGGCCATCGTCGCCAGCCGCTCCCGCATGACCTCGGTGTTCACGACCTTGGCGATTTCCCGGTTGAGCCGCTCGACGATCGGGCGTGGCGTGCCGGCCGGTGCGGCCAGGCCGAGGATCGTGCCGACGAAAAAGCCCGGAGAGATTTCGCCGAACGATGGCATGCTTGGCAGAAGCGGATCGCGCTCCAGCGAACTCACCGCCAACGCCCGCAATGTACCGCCGTTCACCAGCGGAGCGAGCGAGAGCATGGAATTGATCGCCATGTCGACGCGCCCGCCGATCACATCGTTGACCGGTCCTGCGCCGCCCGGATAGGGGACGTGCGTCCAATTCACGCCGAAGCGCTCCTGGCACACCTCACCAATCAGGTGCTGTGTCGATCCGACACCGGTGCTGCTGAAGGTGATCTTTCCCGGATCAGCCTTCGACAGCTCCAGCAGGTGGGCGAACGACTTGATCGGGTGATCGGGTGCGACCGCGATCGCAAAGCTCGACTCGCTGATCTGGCAGACGAAGGCGAAGTCCTTCACCGCGTCGAACTTGATGGTGCGTTTGTATAGGCCGGGCAGGGTGGTGTGGCCGCCGGTGACGAAAAGCAGAGTGTCGCCATCAGGCGTCGCGCGCGCGACGTACTCACCGGCAATCAGTCCGCCCGCGCCGGCACGCGGCTCCATCACGAAGCTGCGGTCGATCGCGGGGCCGACGCGATCGCCGATCAGGCGGCCGAGCGTGTCGGCCTGCCCACCGTGCAGCGTGGGCAGAATGACACGGATCGGTCCGGCGGGCAGGTCGGATGCTTGCGCGCGAACGAATGCCGGAGCCGTCGGCACAAACACGGCGGACAGTCCGAGTTGAAGAATTTTTCGGCGGCTGTACGTGCCCACTCGTGCGGCCCTCATATCCCACCCAAGTTGCTTCGCAAGTTGCTTACCATGTCAGCCCAAGGCAACGTTGCCCCGACACGGCTGCGCCAATAAGGTCTGGCGACCTCAAAATCTCTCCTCGCATCACAGCACGGTTTTTTGACATGGCAAAGCGCATCGTCCGCGCCGATCATTGCGGCAGCTTCATACGTCCCGACAGATTGCGCAGGGCTCGCGTCGATCGGTTGCACGGCCGCATCGATGACGCCGCGCTGATGGCCATCGAGGACACCGCAATCATCGATGTGCTGAAGATGCAGCGCGACGCTGGCATCGAGATCTACTCCGACGGCGAATTCCGCCGCGTGTTCTGGCACGCGGCGATCTCAGACAAATTCTTCCATGGCTTCGAGGACCGTGGCATCGACTACGAACGCTTCCCGTTTCTGCGCGGAAAGGACATCGCAGACCACGAGGAGCGCGTGCCGCAATGCCCCGTGGTCGTCGATCGATTGCGGACCAAGGACAGGATCACCGGCGGCGAGATCAAGTTCTTGAATAAGCACGCGCCGGGCCCTTTCAAGATAACGGTGCCGAGCCCGGTCATGCTGGTGCCGTCGCAATATCGCCCTGGCATCAGTGATCGCGCCTATGCGTCGTTTCAGGCGTTCTTCGAGCATTTCACGCAATTGATGGCGAACGAGGCGAGGGCGATCGCCGGCGACGGCGTCACCTACATCCAGGTCGACGCGCCGGGCTATAGCCGCTTTATCGTTCCGGAGCGCCTCAAGGAGCAGGTGCTCGACAAGGGTCTCGACCCGGACACGGAGCTCGACGCGGTTCTGGCCGCCGAGAATGCCGTACTGCGCGCGGCGCGGCGTCCGGGCGTGACCGTGGCGGTGCATATCTGTCTGGGCACCTACATTCTTGGTCCGCAGGGGCCGCTGGGCGGCGGCGGCTCAACCTACGTGGCTCCGACAATCGGTAAGATCGTCGACAGGCTGGAGGCTGACACTTTCCTGATTGAATATTCCGCTCGCTCGGGCGAACTCGATTCGCTCCGCGACGTGCCCAAACACAAGACCATCTCGCTTGGACTGATCAACATCCGCGATCCCAAGGTCGAGACGGTCGACGAACTTCTTCGCAAGCTCGACACCGCATCGAGGTTCATCCCGATGGAAAACCTCAGCATCTGTCCGAACTGCGGCTTCTCCGGTGCTTCGGCCGACGCCTGGTTCGGCGAGGACATCCAGCGTCGCAAGCTCGACGTGCTGGTCGAGACCGCACGGCGCGCCTGGGATTAGCGAGGCCCTCTCGGCGCGGCTATAACAGGCCGCCGGCGGCGGCCGGCGATGGAGACGCGCGTGGCGGAACGCCTGTTGCCCGGGCTGGAGCGGCGGCTGAAGTCCGAGATCGCGGGCGCGGTGCATTTCGACCGCTTCGCCCGTGGCCGTTACGCCACCGACGCCTCTCATTATCAGATCATGCCGCTCGGCGTGGTGGTGCCGCGCACCATCGAAGAAGCCGAACGCGCCATCGCGATTTGCCGCGCCGAGACCGTGCCGGTGACGGCACGCGGCGGCGGCTCGTCGCAGGCCGGGCAGACGGTGAACCATTCGATCATCGTCGATTGCTCCAAGCACCTGACGCGCATCCTCGATCTCGATGTCGCCGGCGGCCGCTGCCGGGTCGAGCCCGGCATCGTGCTCGACGACCTCAATCGCGCCGCGCGCCACCATCGGCGGCATGACCGCCAACAACTCCTGCGGCGGCCGCTCGCTGCGCTACGGCAACACTCGCGAGAATGTCATCGCCATCGACGCCGTGCTGGCCGATGGCGCCAAGGCGCATTTCGGGCCAGTGGCGCCCGATCTTTCCGACATTCCGGCGAACTCGCCGCTCAGGCCGCTGGCGGCCGACCTGTTCGCGCTTGGCGCGCGCGAGCAGCACGAAATCGCCGCGCGCTTTCCCAAGGTGCAGCGCCGCGTTGGCGGCTACAACATCGACGCGCTGGTGCCGGGGAGGAACGACGTCAATCTCGCGCACATCCTGGTCGGCTCCGAGGGCACGCTGGCGTTCTCGACCGCGATCGAGCTGAAGCTGTCACCGGTGCTCGGTCGGCGCGCGGTCGGCGCCTGCCATTTCGGCAGCTTCCACGAGGCGATGGCGGCGGCGCAGCACATCGTCAAGCTTGGTCCGATCGCGGTCGAACTGGTCGACGCAACCATGATCGGGCTTGCCCGCGCCATCGCCATGTTCCGGCCGACGCTGGAGGCGTTCGTGCGCGGCCAGCCGGCCGCATTGTTGCTTGTGGAATTCGCCGAGACGCCCGATGAAAACGCGCGGCGATTGACGCGCCTGCACGAGCTGATCGGCGACCTCGGGTTTTCCTGGGACAAGACCGGAGCCAAATGGGGCGGCGTCGCCGACGTGCTCGACCCGAAATTGCAGGCGGCGATCACCGAGCTGCGCACCGCCGGCCTCAACATCATGATGTCGATGAAGGAGCAGGGCAAGCCGGTGTCGTTTGTCGAGGACTGCGCTGTGCCGCTCGAGCACCTCGCCGATTACACCGCGCGCCTGACCGACGTGTTCGAAAGAAACGGCACCAGCGGCACCTGGTACGCGCACGCGTCGGTCGGCTGTCTGCACGTGCGGCCGATCCTGAACCTCCGCCTCGACAAGGATGTGAAGGCGATGCGCGCCATCGCCGAGCAGGCGTTCGCCTTCGTGCGCGAGTACAAGGGCTCGCACTCCGGCGAGCACGGCGACGGCATCGTGCGTTCGGAGTTTCACGAAACGATGTTCGGGTCGCGTCTGGTGCGCGCGTTCGAGCAGGTCAAGGACCGTTTTGATCCGGATGGTCTGTTCAACCCAGGCAAGATCGTGCGCGCGCCGAAGTTCGATGACCGCGGCAATTTCCGCTACCCGCCCGGCTACGCGGCGCAACAGATGACCACGCGACTCGACTGGTCGGCCTATCCGGGCGGTGGCGGCGGTTTCCAGGGCGCGGTCGAGATGTGCAACAACAACGGTGCTTGCCGCGCCGCGGCGGGCGGCGTGATGTGCCCCAGCTATCGCGTCACCCGCGAGGAGCGCGACACCACGCGCGGCCGCGCCAACTCGCTGCGGTTGGCGATCACCGGCCAGCTCGGGCCGGACGCCTTCACCTCGGACGAGATGGCCGAGACGCTGAAGCTCTGCGTGTCGTGCAAGGGTTGCCGGCGCGAGTGCCCGACCGGCGTCGACATGGCGCGCATGAAGATCGAAGTGCAGGCAGCGCGCGCCGAGAGGTTCGGCCTGTCGCTGCACGAGCGGCTGGTCGGCTATCTGCCGCGCTACGCACCGTGGGCGGCCAGAGCGCCATGGTTGCTGAACCTGCGCGACGCGCTGCCCGGCGCGGCGCGATTGTCGGAAGCCGTCGCGGGATTTTCCGCGCGGCGGAGGTTGCCGAAGTGGCGCTCTGACATTTTCACCGATCCAACCATGTCCACGTCGTCCTCGAAGCAAGACGTGGATGCCCGGCACAAGGCCGGGCATGACGGCGGCGAAGTCGTGTTGTTCGCCGATACCTTCAATCGCTATTTCGAGCGCGAGAACCTTGATGCCGCGCTCGCCGTGCTCGGCGCGGGTGGCTACCAGATCCATCTCGCAAAACCGGCGGATGGTTCATCCCGGCCGCTGTGCTGCGGCCGCACATTCCTTTCCATTGGCAAGGTGGATGAGGCGCGTCGCGAGGCCGAACGCACGCTCGCGGCGCTCGCGCCGTTCGTGATGCGCGGCGTGCCGGTGATCGGGCTGGAGCCGAGCTGCATGTTCGGCTTCCGCGATGAAATCCCGGCCTTGATCAAGGGCGATGTCGTGGAAAAGCTCGCAGGCCAGGCGATGCTGTTCGAGGAATTCCTGGCGCGCGAAGCCAAGGCCGGGCGGCTTAACCTGCCGCTTCACGAAACCAAAAAGCGTGCGCTGCTGCACGGCCATTGCCATCAGAAATCGTTCGACGCCATGGCCGACGTCGAGACCGCGTTACGGCTCGTCCCCGGGCTTGCGGTCGAAACCGTCGAGTCGAGCTGCTGCGGCATGGCCGGCAGCTTTGGCTATGCCGCCGACACTATCGACGTGTCGCTGGCGATGGGCGAGCTTTCGCTGCTGCCGGCGGTACGGCAGGCGGACGCGAATACCATGATCGTCGCCGACGGCACCTCCTGCCGGCATCAGATTCAGGACGGCGCCGGCCGCGAGGCGCTCCACGTCGCGCGCGTGCTGGCGATGAGCCTCGTCTAGGACAGCGTCACCTTGCGCTCGTAGAACGTCCACAACAGCGGAAACAGCCGCGGATTGAACGTGCCTTCAGCGCAGTCGCGCGCCTCTTCGTCGCTCAGTGGAATGGCGCCGCCCATGATCTCGGCCTGCAGCTGGATCTGCGCGTTCTCCTCGAGGAACGTGCAGGCGAAGAACGCCTCCTCGGCGCTGGCGCCGACCACCACGCTGCCATGGCCGCGCATCTGCGCACAGCGGTGCCCGCCGAGCGTGCGCGACAGGTCGGCGGCCTGCGCGTCGTTCACCACCAGCCGCGGGTTGTTCCAAGTCGGCACGCCGGTGCAGAGGAACGAGCCGTGCAGGAACACGGGTTTTAGCTCCTTGCCGGCGATGCCGAGCGCCCTGGCATGCGGCGCGTGCAGATGCGCGACGCACATGGCGTCGGGCCGGTCGCGATGGACCTGGGTGTGGATGCGCCACTCCAGCGGGATCAGCCCGCCCGGATGCTCGATGATCGTGCCGTCGATGTTGTAGACGAACATGTGTTCGGCGCGAACGATGGTCTTGTCGGTCGAGGCGCCCGGGCTGATGAAGCACCGATCAGTGCCGGGCACGCGCACCGAGACGTGGCCGAACATGCCGATCGTGCCCTGCCAGTTCAGCATCCGCGTCAAGGTCGCGGCCTTTTCGCGCAGCGCGGCTTCGTCGCTCATGACAAGACAAGCTCCGTTGGCTTTGACTATTGCGTTTTGGCCAGTCCGGCGCGTTCGATGATGTCGCCCCAGCGGTCGATCTCGCTGGCCAGGAATTTCTGCAATTCGGCGGGCGGCGGGCTGTCGACCGGGATGGTGCCGAGCCGAACGATCAGCGCGTTGATTTCCAGCATGGCGGCGACCGCCTTGAGCTCGGCGTGCAAGCGGTCGATCACTGGCTTGGGCGTTGCCGCCGGGGCGCAGATCATGGTCCAGCCGACGGCGTCAAAGCCCGGCACGAACTCGGCGATAGCCGGCACGTCCGGCAGCGCCGGCACCCGCGTGGTCGAGCTGACCCCGAGCGCGCGCACCTTGCCGGCGTTGATCTGCGGCACCACGCTGCCGGCGTCGGCAAACATCGCCGCGACGTGGCCGGCCATCACGTCATTCAGCGCCGGCGGCGCGCCGCGATAGGCGACGCCGTTCAATTTGGTGCCGGTCATGGTCTGGAACAGTTCGGCTGCCAGGTGAATCGCCGCGCCTGAGCCGCTGTGGCCGTAGTTGATCTCACCGGGCTTCTGCTTGGCGAGCGCGATCAGCTCGGCCACCGATTTCGCCGGCACGTCGGGGTGGACCACCAGCGCAAGCGGCGTGCGAAACAGCAGGGCGACGGCCTGCAAGTCCCTGAG
>Ga0310810_10007128_pt1 | contig 12717 bp, 9 predicted proteins | sample NCmetagenome_FD_207641 | JGI IMG/M metagenome (GOLD analysis project Ga0310810, IMG submission 207641) | Soil microbial communities from experimental microcosm in Duke University, North Carolina, United States - NC | ecosystem: Engineered > Artificial ecosystem > Soil microcosm > Unclassified ... | reverse complement strand
ACCCTGCACGGTGGCCGGTATCGAGCCTGGCACCGGCAGCTCAACGTACTTGCCATCACCTTCGTGACGGTTGATGGCGACGACCCGCGCGACCTTCGCCGCCGGCACGTGATAACTGGTGTCGTGCATGCCGAGGGGCGACAGGATCTTCGACTCGAGGAACGCGTCGATCTTCTGTCCCGAAATCGCTTCGACGACGTGGCCGAGGACGCGGGTGCTGGGGCCGTACGCCCAGCTGTCGCCGGGATCGAAGAGCAGCGGGAGATCGAGCTCCTCCTTCTTGGTCTTCTCAATGAGCTTCGCCATGATCGGGCTGCCGAACGAATAGCCCAGCCCCGACGTGTGTGTGAGCAGATGCCGGATGGTGATCGGCCGTTTGGCTTTGCGCGTCTCGTAGCTGCCGTCGGCCTCATTGAACGTGGAGATGACGAGCGGGTCCTTCCACTTCGGCAGGTACTTCGCGACGTTGTCGTCCAGCTTCAGCTTGCCCTCGTCCACCAGCATCATGATGGCGACCGAGGTGATTGGCTTGGTCATCGACGCCATGTTGAAGATGGTGTCCCTCGCCATCGGTGTGTTCGTCACCGTGCGACTCTTGCCGGCCGCTTCGTTGTAGATCAGGCCGTTCGCGTTGACGACGGCCACCGCGACGCCGGGCACATCGCCACGGTCGGTCGCGGCCTTGATGACCGCGGAAACGGCAGATGCGCCTTGGTGTGGGAGTGTCGGCGCTGCCGACGTGACTGCAATGAAGAGGAGGGGAAGGATCCAGCGCGTATGGGCCATGCGCTGGATCCTATCGGACGCTACAGCTTTTTGTACAGCTCGAGCAGTCGGGTCCACGCCTTTTCGGCGTCGTCCATCTTGTAGACGGTCGAATCCGGCGGACACCAGCCGTGCATGCCTGAGTAGACTTCGACCTCGGCTGGCTGGCCCGACTTCGCGAACGTGTCCTTGAGGACGGTCTTCTCATCGGGGGCGCGCATGTCGTCGTTCGATGCGATGGCGATCAGCAGCGCCGCCTTGGTCTTCGACGCCATCAGGTGCGGGCTGTCCGGGTCCTTGGTCACGAGGCCGCCGCCGTGGAACGAGGCGACCGCGCCGACGCGATCCGGAACGGCCGCAGCCGTACGGAACGCCATCGGCCCGCCCATGCAGTAACCCTGCGTGCCGATCTTCTTGTTCTTGGCCACCGACGGCTGCTGATCGAGCCACGCCACGAACGCCTTCGCGTCGGTCGTTTGCGTGGTCGAGTTCTGTATTGGCTTTGCCAACGGCAGCAGCTCGGGGATCGGCGTCGCCGCGCCCTTCGATGCCGTCGGCGCTTTCTGAGCCCGATAGAACGGGTTTATGACGAGCACCGAGTAACCCGACTCGGCGAGCCTCTTGCCCATCTGACGGAACGCAGGGCGCAGTCCGAAGATGTCGGGCCAAATGAGCACGGCGGGCGCAGTCCCGCTGGCGACGTGCACGAAGTAGGCGTCGCAGTTGCCGTCGGGAGTTTTGATCGTGACGTCCTGCTCGGTAACCGCTACCGCGTTGACGACCTTCGGCAGCATGCCGATTGCGACGCCCGCACCCACCAGGGCGCCGAACTGCCGCCGCGTGACCAATCCCCGTGCTTCAGCTTCCCGTCGATCTTCTTCAAAATGATCCTGATCGCACATATATGCTCCTCGTCCACAGCACCTATCGTGCGGCTGAGCCGCACCGCTCGCGCGCCAGACACTCTATCTCAGGAGTCCGGGATCAGGAATCAGGAATCAGATCAGGCCGCGCTGTTGCGAGCGGCACGCAGCTTTGCGAGTGCCCGGGACTCAATCTGCCGCACCCGCTCGCGCGTCACGGAGAGCCGACGGCCAATTTCCTCGAGGGTCAGCTCGTGGTCGAGGCCCAGGCCGTACCGGAGCCGGAGCACTTCGCGCTCGCGCTCGGTCAGCGGCGCCATCGCGCGCTCGACCTCCTCGGCCATCTGGCCCCGGATCGCTTCCTCCTCGGGTGAGAGCGAGGCCTGATCGCGGAGCAGCGTACCAAGCGTCGATTCCTCGTCTTCGCCAACGGCCGCATCGAGGGATGCCGGGATCTTGGCGGCATCGAGCAGCAGTTGCAGTTTGCCGAGTGGCATGCCGAGATGAAGCGCCAGCTCTTCTGGCCGAGGATCGCGGCCGAGGCGCGTGGCGAGATCGCGGCGTCCGTGCGTCACCTTGTTGAGCGCTTCGATGGTGTGCACGGGCAGGCGAATGGTTCGCCCGTAATCAGCGACTGCGCGGCCGACGGCCTGACGAATCCACCAGGTCGCATACGTCGAGAACTTGAAGCCTCGTCTGAACTGAAAGCGATCAACGGCCTTCATCAGGCCGATGTTGCCCTCCTGGATCAGATCGAGCAGCGTCAGTCCGCGTCCGAGATAGCGCTTGGCGATCGACACCACGAGACGTAGATTCGGCTCGATCAGCTGGCGCTTCGCGTCAACGAGGAGTTGCTCGTGGTCCTGCACGATGGCAAAGCGCTGACGGAAGTGCCGACGATCGATGCCGACTTGCGACTCGAGCTCGCGACGCTCCCGCGCCGACTCGCGGCCGAGCCGTTCGTCAGCGAGTCGCTCGAACTTCGTATCGAGCTGTTTGAGCTCATCGAGGATGTTATCGACGACGGACGGACGGATGGGCAGCTCACGGAGTATCGCGCCGATCTGCTCGTAGCCGTCGGCGATCTCGGCGCGCGCGTCGGCTCGTGTCGCCGCTGTTGATCGGTGGTCTTCGATGCGATGTCGCCAGTCGTTGATGCGACGCTGATGCCGGCGGATGCGGCCGAACGCTTTGAGCACGGGCTCGACCTTCTCCGGCTCGAGCTCGCCGCCATCGGGCAGCAGAATCAATTCCGCCGCTGGTGCCGCGCCGCGCTTCACCGCTTCCTCGAGTGCGACGAGCGTCTGCAGCGCGCTCGGAATCGTCGCGATCGCAGCGAGGAGCTCGCCGCGCGTGATCTCGATGCGCCGACCGATTTCCTGTTCCTCGCGCGCCGTCAGCAGCTTGCGCTTTGCGATGCTGGTGAGATACGTGCGAACGAGGTCGATCTCGACGTCGGGAACGCCGGCCTGCGGCGCTTCTTCCAGTTCGTCGGAGCTGAGCTCTTCTCGCTCGGCCTCGTCAATGTGCTGATCCTCGAAAGCCTCGGGTTCCTCATCGTGCAGCAGCCGCTCAGGTCCCTCGATCGCTCCCGCTGAACGTGGTTCCGCTTCGTCGTTCCATGTATCTACTGGGACGAGTCCAAACTCGTGCGCCCGTTGTCGCCAATCCAACACGTCATTATTCCTGTCTGGGTCCCGCCAATCGATGAGTGAACCTCGTCGTCCACGAGGACGGCCGGCTTTTGCGCGCGGCGGGGCCATCTGGTGCGTGGTTTCCGTCATTTGTTTGGACTCGTCAGCAGTCCTACAGGGTGCAAGTCCGACACCACCCTAAAAGAATCGACGTTGCGGCCGTGCCGGTGGCCTTCAGGTATTTCCGGAGGGCTGGCCCCGACCTGGCCGAGGCTGGCCTGGTCCTGACCCGAGCCTGCCCCAGACCTGACCCCAAGCTGCCACAGGCGTATCATCTCGTTCGTGAAACTGGCGCTCTGGACTGGTGTCGCGCTCGCGGTCGCGGTCACAACGGCCGTTCTCGCACAGGGTGGACAGACTGGAGCGCCTGCCGCCCGGAAGACCGTCGATACCTACTGCGTCGGCTGTCACAACTCGAAGGCGAAGGCCGCAGGTCTGGCGCTCGATACGCTCAGCCTCGAGCAGGTATACGAGCACGCCGACGTGTGGGAAAAAGCACTGCGCAAGCTACGCGGTCGGCAAATGCCGCCGCCGGGCAGTCGACAGCCGGATCAGAAAGAGATCGATGCCTTCGTCGCCTGGCTGGAAACCGCGCTCGACGCAGACGAGGGAAGCACCGTAGCGGGCCTGCCGCGCCGAAGCCGTCAGGCGAGGGCGGGTCATGTGCCGATTCAGCGGTTGACGCGCACGGAATACGGCGCCGCGGTGAACGATCTGCTTGGCATCGAGCTCGACGCCGAATCGCTCCTGCCCGCCGAGATCGAGGTCCACGGCTTCGACAACATCGCCGCAGCACTGAGCATCTCGCCCGCGTTCCTCGATCAATACGTCGCCGCATCGCGTGTGGCGGCGAAGATGGCGGTGGGCGAGGCCAAACCCAAGCTGACGAGCGCGTACTATCCGCAGCCGCTGACCGCCGATCAGCCGGGGCACGTCGATGGTCTGCCGCTCGGCACCCGCGGCGGAATGAGGTTCCGCCACACGTTTCCCGCCGACGGCGAGTATCGCGTCAGTATCGGTGACCTCGGGATCGATCTCTACACCCGCGCCGTCGAAACCCGTCACACCGTCATCGTCCTTGTCGATGGTCGCGAAGTGTTTCGCGAGTCGCTGGGCACGCCCGAGGACCTGAAGCTGATCGATCACGGTGGTGCACCTGCACGCGCCGCGATCATGAAGCGCTTCACCAACATCCCTGTGCAGGTGAAGGCAGGGACGTACGACGTTGGCGTCACATTTATCGAACGCGCGCGCATCGAGTCGGATGAATTCGTCGGCTTCCTGCCCGGTGACGAGTTCAGCCGCGGCGATCGCGCTCCGCGCGTGATCGCCGGCGTGCGCGTCGAGGGCCCATTCAATTCGCCCGGTGTGTCGGAGACACCGAGCCGTCGCAAGATTTTCGTGTGCCGGACGCAGGACAAGGCATGCGCGCGGCGCATCGCCGAGCATCTCGCACGCGGCGGACGTCGATTCGCTGATGCCCTATTTCGATAACGGACGTGCGCGGGGGTTTGATTCGGGTGTCGAGCAGATGGTCGCTGCGATCCTGGTCAGTCCGGAGTTCCTCTTCCGCGCGATCAAGATACCCGCGAGCGCGAAAGACGCATTCCCCCTCAGCGATCTGGAACTGGCGTCGCGATTGTCCTTCTTCCTGTGGAGTCAGGGCCCCGACGATCAGTTGCTGAAGATTGCGGCAGCAGGGAAGCTGCATGCGCCCGACGTGCTCCAGGCCGAGGCACTGCGGATGTTGAAGGATCGCCGCGCGTCGAGTCTGGTCCGCAACTTCGCGCTCAAGTGGATGGATCTCGACAACCTTCGCGAAGTCGAGCCGGATCCAAACCTGTTTCCGACCTTCAACGATCAACTGCGCAAGGACCTGTCCACTGAAGTCGAATCGTTCGTCGGCAGCGTGTTGCTCGACGATCGCAACGTCAGCGATCTGCTCACCGCCGACCACACCTTTCTCAACGAACGGCTGGCGAAGCACTACGGCGTCACCTCGGTGCTCGGTCCCCAGTTCCGCCGCGTGACGTTGGACAACCCCCAACGGTGGGGCCTGCTCGGCAAGGGCGCCGTGCTGCTCAAGACATCGTACGGCGATCGCACGTCACCGGTGCTGCGCGGCGCGTGGATCCTCGACAAGCTGATGGGCACGCCGCCGACGCCGCCTCCGCCGGATGTCGATACCGACTTGTCGCAGCCCAAAGGTGCGCCGCCCAAGACGCTGCGAGCGCGTCTCGAGAGTCATCGATCGAAGCCAGGTTGCAACCAGTGCCACGGTGTCATCGATCCGATTGGCCTCGCGCTGGAGAACTACGACGCGATTGGTCGCTGGCGCGATCGCGACGCCGAAGCCAATGCGCCGATCGACGCGAAAACGGTGCTGCCGAACGGACGTCCTGTCGATGGGCCGACCGAGCTCCGTGAGGCGCTGTTCGGCGGGCGCGATCTGTTCATCCGCGCGTTCACGGAAAAGCTCATGATGTATGCCGTGGGTCGTGAGCTCGAGTACTTCGACATGCCGCAGGTCCGTGCCGTTGTCCGACGTTCCGCGTCTCAGGATTACCGCTTGTCCGCGATCGTCTCGGGCATCGTCGCGAGTGAGGCGTTTCGGATGCAGGGTCTTAAGGAGTCACCGTGAGGACGACGTCATGTTCCTGACACAAAAACATCTGTCACGTCGAACCGTGATCAAGGGTGCCGGCGTGACGTTGGCGCTGCCGCTCCTCGAGGCGATGATTCCCGCGGCGACCGCGCTCGCGCAGACGGCAGCCGTGCCGAAGATGCGCATGGGGTTCTTCTACATCCCGCACGGCGCGATCATGGGCAACACGGTGCACGGTCCGCAGATGGATCGGTGGACGCCGTCCGGCGCCGGCGCAGACTTCAAGCTGAGCCCGATCCTCGCGTCGCTGGAGCCGCACAAGAAATACGTCACGTCGTTTGGCAATCTGCAGAACAACGCGATGGTCGGCGGTGTTCACAGCCTGGCGCCGGCGACCTGGTTGAGCGGTACGAAGCCGGATCGCGGATCGCGCGGCGCGAGCATGTCGACGACGCTCGATCAGATCGTCGCGAAGCATATCGGCCAGAACACCACGCTGCCGTCGCTCGAAGTCGCCGCCGAAACGACGCAGCAGGCCGCCGCGTGCAGCGGCTCGGCGTGCTTCTACAACACGACGCTCTCGTTCCGCGACGCGCATTCGCCGCTCCCGATGGAGCACAACCCGCGCAAGGTCTTCATCCAGCTGTTTGGCGAAGGCGACACGCCGCAGGAACGGACGGCAATCTCCGATCAGACGAGGAGCATGCTCGATCGCGTCCGCGATCGCATCAATGCGTTGCGACGTGATCTCGGCGCCAGCGATCGAGCGGTACTGGACAACTACGTCGAGACGGTGCGTGAGATCGAACGTCGAGTGCAGCTGGCGTCGAGCCGGGATCTCACAGGGATCAACGTGCCCGAAGCACCAATCGGCGAGCTCAATCAGTTTGGATCGCAAGTCGATCTGCTGTTCGATCTGATCGCGCTGGCCTACCAGGCCAACCTGACCCGCGTCGCCTCGTACATCATGGTCGCCGAAGGCACGAACCGGACCTACAACCACATCGGCGTGTCCGATTCGTTCCATCCGGTCTCACATCACGCGAACGATCTGAGCCGGATCGAAAAGCTCGTGAAGATTCAGACGTGGCACGTCGAACGCTTTGCCGCGTTCATGAAGAAGCTGTCGTCCATCCCCGACGGCGATGGCTCGTTGCTCGATCACTCGATGTTCCTCTACGGCTCGAACATGTCGAACAGCGATCGCCACAACGGCCATCCGCTCCCAACGATCCTCGTCGGCGGCGGCAATGGGTCGCTCAAGGGGAGTCAGCACATCGAGCTGCGCGAGCCGACGCCGCTCGCCAATCTGCATCTGACGATCCTCGACAAGCTCAACGCGCGCCAGGACTCGTTCGGCGACAGTACGGGTTTAATCAGCGGGGTCTGATGTAGTGTCCGCCTGAAGGCGGACATTGCATCCGCTACTTGCCGCGCGAGCGGATCATCCTGTCGTACGACTTCTCGTTCTCGAGACAGAACTCGTCAATCAAATCCGTGTCGAGCTCGATGCTCTGATCCATCCTGACGGTCCATGGCTTCGTGAAGACCTTTGGGTCTTCGACGGTGATCTCGATTTCGAGACTGCCGTAATTGGGTCGTCGCAGTCGTTCGGTCAGCTTCGTGGCGTCGCTCATCGGGGTACCGCCCAGGTCCATCCAGAGGTCGTCGCGGAAACCCGTCGTCTGAATGATCAGCGTGTCACCTTCCCACCGGGCAGTCGAGTACCCCATCCAGCCGGGTGTCGGATCGTCCGGCAGCGGGCGTCCGTCGGTGAAGATCTGCCGGTACATCGCGTTTACCTCGTAGAGCACCACCAGCAGCTTCGGCGTGTGCACGATCTTGTTGAGATGCGGCAATCCCCAGTGTCGCGGCGGATTGTCAGGCAGGCACCGCACGTGCGGATCATCCCGGCCGTCGTCGGCGGCTCGCTGCTTGGCGATCGCCGCGGCCCAGGGTTGAAACGGCAGTCCGCCCGGAAGATTCGCGCCGATATTTCGCGCGAGCGGCGACCCGCCAATTTCGGTGCACGCGCTCAACCGATTGACCGCCGGGTTGCACGGGTTGCGCAGCGTCACGTGCCAGAGGCCTGAGAAATCGGGCTTGCCATCCGGCAGTCGCGGTGCGGGAGCCGACAGATTGGGAGTGCCGTCGGCCTTTCTGGGCACGTCGGCGGTTGGATAACGCACCCATTGGCCGAGGCCGATCGCCTGGACCGCGATGATCGCGATGAGGAGCAACGCGAGCTGATTACGTCGCATGGCTCATGCTACCTATTCAGCACGTCTTCAATGCGGTGCGCGGCAGGCCCAAGACAACTTTTGACTGATTCTTTATCGGGGCACGACGGTCCGCCCAAAGGCGGGCACGACATCGGCTACTTGTCGCGCGACCGTTGCATCCGCTCGTACGACTTCTCGTTCTCCAGACAGAACTCGTCGATCAAGTCCGTATCGAGTTCGATGTTCTGCGTCAGGGTCACCGTGAACGGTTTCGTGTAGTTCTTCGGATCGTCGATCGTCAGCTCGATTTCGAGCGTGCCGAAGTTGGGCCGCCGGATTCGTTCGGTCATCACGGCCTGGTCGCTCATCGGGCTGCCGCCGGTGTCGATCCACAGATCGTCACGGAAGCCGGCGGTCGTGACGACGAGCGTGTCGCCGTCCCAGCGCGCGGTCGAGTATCCATTCCAACTGGGATTGCGATCTTCGGGTAGCGGCCGGCCATCGATGAAGATCTGCCGGTACATCGCGTTCACCTCGTACATCAGCACCAGCAGCTTCGGCGTGTGGATGGCCTTGGTGAGGTGGGGCAGCGTCCACGCCCGCGGAGGGTTGTCGGGCAGGCAGCGCACGTGCGGATCGTCACGGCTGTCGTCCGCTCGGCGCGACTTTGCCAGTGCCGCTGCCTCCGGCCGATACGGCAAACCGCCCGGAAGATTTCGTCCGAGGTTTCCACCGAGGGGCGACCCACCGATCTCGGTCCCGCACGCGACGAACTGTCCGACGCCCGGAATGCAGCGGTTGGGATTCGCTGCGTGCCACAGCCCAGAGAAGTCGGGCTTGCCATCAGGCAGCCGCGGGGCAGCTGCTTTCAGATCAGGTTTGCCATCCGCGGTCCTCGGTACACCTTCGGTCGGATACCGCAGCCATTGGGAAAAACCGAGCGCCGGTACAGCGATGATTGCAATGAGGACGAATCCGAGCCGAAAACGCCGCATACCCCCTCCGTGACGTGGCTCCCCCGCACTAGGAAATGTCGCATACTACCGCGGGCAAAGCATGATCGACCGGAGACAACTGCTGACCGGCGTCGTTGGCGGGTTATTCGCCAGCCTGACCTTCCCTCGCCGCAGCGCGGCGCAGCAGATCGGCCACGTGAGGCTGAACGATCGGCTGGTACTCGTGACCACTGGTGGCACGAACGTGCTGACGCTGTCGACGGATGCGGGCCTTGTGCTCGTCGACAGCGGGACGCCGGAGTTCAGCGAGGCCCTGATGGCATCGGTCCGGCAGTTCGCCGCGGGCAAAGGCGTCAAGACGCTCTTCAACACGCACTGGCATCAGGAGAACACCGGCGCCAACAGCGCACTCCGCCAGGCAGGCGCGACGATCGTCGCTCATGAGAACACGCGTCTGTGGATGGCGACGCCGACGTGGATGCCGAAAGAGGATCGCTACCGCGCGCCGCGTCCGAAAGACGCGCAGCCAGACAAGACTTTCTACGCCGACGGATCAATGACCGCTGGCAGCGAGCGCATCGAGTACGGCTATCTCATCGAAGCGCACACGAGCGGCGATATCTACGTCTTCCTCCGCGACTCGAATGTGATCGCGGTCGGTGACGTCGCATCGCCTGCGCGCGATCCCGAGCTCGATTACCTCACGGGCGCCTGGATTGGTGGACGAGTCGACGCGATGGATCGACTGCTGAAGCTGAGTGACGCCAACACAAAGATCGTCCCCGGTTTTGGCCCGGTGATGACGCGCGCCGAGCTGCAGGTCGAGCGCGACATGATGAAGGCCATCTACGACCGCACGGTCGATCGCGTGCGGGAAGGTGACTACGTCGAAGACATGCTCAAGGCCGGCGTGATGAATGGCCTGGCGCGCACGTGGAAGGACCCGCAGAAATTTCTCCACGACCTGCACAAAGGGCTGTGGGCACATCACAACAAGCTCGACGCCAATGTCGTATAGGTCAAAGGTCAAAGGGCAAAGGTCAAAGGTGGGTTGGTCCGCCGCCGCCGCCGCCGTCGTGTGGCTTGTGCTGGCTGGCAGCGCTCAGGCCCAAACGCTCGCGGATCGGATTCAGGCCGGAGACCGCCGCGCTGCGATGGAACTCGTCGCCAAGGGCGCCGACGTAAATCAGGCGCAGGCCGACGGGACGACGCCGCTGCATTGGGCCGTGTATCGGTTCGATCGCGAGTTGGTGCAGACGCTGCTCAAGAAAGGCGCGCGCGTCAATACGATCAATCGTTACGGTGCAAGCCCGCTCAGTGAGTCTGTGCGCGTCGCCAACCTCGAGATCACCGAGATGCTGCTCGAGGCCGGCGCGGATGTGAATGTTGAGAACGAAGACGGACAGACCCCGCTGATGCTGGCCGCACGGACTGGCAACGTCGCCTTGGCGACGAGGCTCGTGCAGCGCGGCGCCGACATCAATCGCCGCGAGCGGTTCCGTCAGCAATCAGCCGTGATGTGGGCGGCCGCGCAGAATCATCCGGAGATGGTGACGTTCCTGATCTCGAAGGGCGCCGACCTCACCGTGCGGGCGCAGGCTAACGACTGGGAGACGCAGATCACCAGCGAGCCGCGCGTGCAGTACCGCCCCACGGGTGGTCTGACGCCGTTGCTCTACGCCGCACGCGCCGGATGTCTCGGTTGCGTGAAGGCGATGGTCGAAGCCGGCGCCGACAAGGATCGTCCCAATCCCGACGGGATGACGCCGATGATCATGGCGCTCGACAACAACTATCCCGCCGTCGCCCACTACCTGCTCGAGCGCGGCGCCAGCCCGCTCACGTGGGACTGGTGGGGCCGAACACCGCTCTACATCGCGGTGACGATGCGCGGTGGATTGGACGGCCGTTCCGGATCGCGATCCCCTGAGTCGCTGGCGTTCATCAAGGCGCTGCTCGCAGCCGGGGTGAATGTGAACGCGCAGCTGGCGTTCAAGGAGCCGAGTCGCGGCGGACGCGACAATCGCTTCAGAGACGATCTCCTGACCACTGGCGCCACGCCGTTGTTGCGTGCCGCGCAGACCTTCGACAACGACGTCGTGCGTCTGCTGCTCGAGCACGGCGCGCTCGTCGATCTGCCCAACGCGTCGGGCGTCACGCCGTTCATGGCTGCGGCTGGCGTCGGCACACGCACCGGCGGTGGTGTACTCGGCCCTGGTGTTCCCGACAACGTCATCGCGCTCTCGCTCGAGACGATGGAGATCCTGCGAAAGGCCGGAGCGGACGTCAACGCACGCATCACCGACGTCACCAGCCTGACCGCGCGCATTGCGCGCACCAACACGCTGACCGGCCGTCAGGGGCAGACGACGCTCTTCTTCGCCGCCGAGACCGGACGCACCGAGGTGGTGAAGTATCTGCTCGCCAACGGCGCCAAGCCGGATCTGCTGGACGACATGGGCAAGTCTCCAATCGACGTGGTCGATGGCGGCCGCCGCGATGGCCGCTCCAAAGAAATCGTGTCGTTGCTTCAGCAGCGCTAACTCGGAAGCACACGAGCGTTCGTCTCCCGTCACACCATCTGCGAAGATCGCGGCGGCTTCAGCATCATGAGCCTGGTTCGAGTGCGGCGAAGTCTTCGGCAAGCGAGTCGGCGCATTCGCCAGGCGCGAATGCTGATTCGTTCACTGCGATTCCGCGATCGGCCTGTCGCGGCACACCTGATTCCCATCCGTCGCTGCAATCTGTCCTGCACCTACTGCAACGAGTACGACGATCGATCGGCGCCGATTCCCACCGCCGAGGTCTTTCGCCGCATCGATCGGCTGGTCGCGCTCGGCACCGGCGTGATCACGTTGAGCGGCGGCGAGCCGATGCTGCATCCGGACCTCGATCAGATCATCAGCTACATCAGACGACGTGGCGCGATTGCGACGCTCATTACCAATGGCTACTTCCTGACCCGCGATCGCATCGCGCGTCTGAATCGTGCCGGCCTCGATCACCTCCAGATCAGCATCGACAACGTGCAGCCAGACGGGGTGTCGAAGAAGAGTCTCAAGGTGCTCGACCAGAAGCTGGTCTCGCTGTCCGCAGTCGCCGAGTTCGATGTCACGGTGAACTCCGTCGTCGGTAGCGGGATCACACGTCCGGAAGACGCGTTGACGGTGGCGAGTCGCGCGCGCGAGCTCGGGTTCTCGACGACCGTCGGAATCATTCACGACGGCTCCGGGCATCTGGTGAAGCTTGACGAGACTCAGCGGGCCATTCTCGAACGCGTCGTGGCGCTCGGGAAGTCGGCGTTCGACTACGCGAACTACAACCGGTTCCAGAAGAACCTCGCCGATGGACAGCCCAACGAGTGGCAGTGTCGCGCCGGCGCACGGTATCTCTACGTGTGCGAGGATGGTCTCGTGCATTGGTGCTCGCAGCAGCGCGGCCATCCAGGGATTCCGCTCGATCGCTACGGTGAAGACGATCTGCGCCGCGAGTACGACACTGTCAAGACGTGTGCGCCGTTCTGCACCGTGGGCTGCGTGCATCGCGTCGCACAAGTCGACGAGCTTCGTGGTGACCCGCAGCGAACGCTGGCACAGTGGTTCGCTGCGCCGG
>Ga0310810_10007127_pt1 | contig 12717 bp, 11 predicted proteins | sample NCmetagenome_FD_207641 | JGI IMG/M metagenome (GOLD analysis project Ga0310810, IMG submission 207641) | Soil microbial communities from experimental microcosm in Duke University, North Carolina, United States - NC | ecosystem: Engineered > Artificial ecosystem > Soil microcosm > Unclassified ... | reverse complement strand
TGCGACTCGTTGCGCGCGCTTCCCGTGTGTTCAATGCCATGCAAGTCGACGGCTGGACACCCCCGGACGAGAGCCTGCCGCCGCTGTGGCGCTTCCAGGCTTTGGTCACCGCGGAGGCGTTCATCACCAAAACCGGCGCCATGATTCGAAGGGGCTACGATGCGTGTTACCTACGGTCCAGCGACACCATTGAGATGCCCGATCCAGCACGGTTCACAGGCACGCCTACCAGCTCGCCCACTGAAAGCTATTACGGCGTTTTGCTGCACGAACTTACGCATTGGACGGGGGCGGAGCATCGCCTCAATCGCGATATGGGCAAGCGCTTCGGAGATGCCGGCTACGCCATGGAGGAGTTGGTTGCCGAGCTAGGAGCGGCATTTCTTTGCGCGGATCTCTCGATCACCAGCGAGCCGCGCCCGGATCATGCCGCGTATATCGACAATTGGTTAAGCGTTTTGAAGAAAGACACACGTGCGATTTTCGTGGCGGCCGGCTCAGCAAGCCGGGCAGCGGAATATTTACTCAACGTCGCTCAATCTCGACAGGGCTAGCCGGCACCGGCAGGACCCCAATCTTCGGGTTGGGGTCTTTCTGCACTAGCGAATCGCGATTTGCGCCTGACCGCATCGGCCATGGACGCGATATTAATCCCTTCAAACGGCCAGCGACCAAAAGGTTGCCTCACCGTCCCACTCTCAATGGCAACCGGGGCGACCTTAATTACTCGGTTCCAGCGCAGGCGTTCGATTGCGGACAACTCACGGGAAACTGCGCCTTTCTTTTCACGCATTCTCTTTCTGCAGAGAGAGCGGGGGGAGGGAGGCGCATCTATCAGCATCATTAGAAATAATTCGAACTAATGCTTGATCTCTGTTCCTTCAGACTCTTACTCTTTGGGTCTGAGACAAAGGCGAGACAAATTAAAAGGGCGACGAGGATTTTAGTGGTGGAGCCAAGCGGGATCGAACCGCTGACCTCTTGAATGCCATTCAAGCGCTCTCCCAGCTGAGCTATGGCCCCACGTCTGGGTGCGGAAAGCTGACGCTCTCCGGAAATTCGAACCGACGAACTCTTACGGCTCGTCCTTTTCTATATCCGCGTCGATGATGCCCGAGACATCGTCTTCGTCTTCTTCGACCTCTTCGAGCAGATTGTCGTCTTCCTCTTCCTCGTCTTCAATCTCTTCTTCGAATTCTTCCGGCTCGACCGATTCCGATTGGGCAGGCTCGCCTTCCTCGGTCTCTTCGTCGGCGTCCGCTTCTATCAAAGGCTCGGCCTCGACCGTCTCTTCTTCCTCGACGTCCTCGTCCTCGGCTTCCGCGCCTTCCTCGAGTTCTTCGTCCTCCGTCTCTTCGAGATCTTCGTCCGGGACCACAGCCGGCGCCGGTTTGGGCGGTTCGGGGACGCGCGTGCGACGCTGCTTCAGCAGCATTTCCGGCTCGAACGCGAAGGAGCATTTCGGGCATTCGATCGGGCGCTTCTGCAGGTCGTAGAAACGGGCGCCGCAGCTGGGGCATACGCGCTTGGTACCGAGATCGGGCTTGATCAAGGGGGTGCTTCCGCTTTCGTTTTGGGGCGGTGGGTTTGCCACGAACGGGGAGCGCCTGTCAAAGCGTGGCGGGCCTGCGGCCCCCGCTTTGCAGGATGGCCTTGACCGGGCCTCCCATTGGTTTAGGCAGTCGCCAAACTTGGCGAGAATGCTGGAATGGCAAGTTCCCACAACACGGCCCCCCTGATCGCGCGCAAATCCGGCCCGCTGAAGGGGACCGCGACCGCGCCTGGCGACAAGTCCGTGTCGCATCGGGCGCTCATTCTGGGCGCGCTCGCCGTCGGCAAAACCACGATTTCGGGCCTGCTTGAAGCCGAGGACGTCCTGAACACGGCCAAGGCCGTGCGGGCGCTCGGGGCTGATCCGGTGCGCGAGGCGGACGGACGCTGGCATGTCCATGGCGTTGGGGTGGGCGGCTTTTCGGAGCCCGGTGATGTACTCGATTTTGGCAATTCCGGGACCGGCGTGCGGCTCACCATGGGGGCCGTTGCCACCACGCCGATCACGACGATTTTTACCGGCGACGCGTCGCTCCGGCGCCGCCCGATGCGGCGTGTGCTCGAGCCCCTCGCGCTGTTCGGCACGGTTGCGGAAACGCGCGAAGGGGGGCTGTTGCCTGCGACGCTGAAGGGCGCGCGCCAGCCGGTACCGATCGAACACCGGCTTCAGGTGGCATCGGCGCAGGTGAAATCGGCGCTGATTTTGGCCGCGCTGAACGTGCCCGGACGCTCGACCATCATCGAACGCGCCGCGACGCGCGATCACACCGAGCGGATGCTGAAAGCCTTCGGCGCCGATATCGCCGTTGAAGATCTCGGCGGCGGCGAAAGCGCGATTGCCGTGGTCGGCGAGGCCGAACTCAGGCCCACGCACATCGACGTGCCGAGTGACCCGTCCTCGGCCGCGTTTCCGCTGGTCGCGGCGCTAATCGTGCCGGGCTCGGAAATCTTGCTGCCGAACGTCATGCTCAATCCGCGCCGCATCGGCCTGATCACGACGCTGCTCGCAATGGGTGCGCGGATCGACATCCGAAACCGGCGCAACAATGGCGGCGACGAGATCGGCGATCTGCACGTGCAGCATTCGGCCCTTCGTGGTGTCGATGTGCCACCGGAACGCGCGCCGAGCATGATCGACGAATATCCCGTGTTGTCGGTCGCTGCGGCTTTTGCGGAAGGGCGCACGATCATGCGTGGGCTCGAGGAATTGCGCGTCAAGGAGAGCGATCGTCTCTCCGCAGTGGCCGCGGGGCTTGCAGCCAATGGCGTGCGCTTCGAAGAAAGGCCCGATGGCCTGACTGTCGAAGGCGCAGGCGCGGATGGGATTGCCGGTGGCGGCACGGTGCAAACCCACATGGATCACCGCATCGCGATGAGTTTTCTGACCATGGGTCTTGCCGCCCGCGCGTCCGTGACCGTCGACGACGGCTCGATGATCGCCACCAGCTTTCCAAATTTCCGCGCGCTGATGTCCGCCCTCGGCTCCCACATCGAAGCCGGGCGATGAGCGTCGTCATCGCCATCGACGGCACGGCAGCCTGCGGCAAGGGCACGCTCGCGCGGCGGCTGTCGCGCCATTACGGCTTCGCGCATCTCGACTCCGGTGCGCTCTACCGGTTGGTGGCCTTGGGCGTATTCGAGGCGGGCGGCGACCCATCGAGCGTCGACGACGCCATCCGGTCCGCCCGAACCATCGATCCCGTCGGCGGCACCGACATGCGGCTGCGTTCCGTTGAAGTCGGGAAGGGCGCATCCCTCGTCGCCGCCATCCCGGAGGTCCGGGCCGCCATCATCCAATTCCAGCGCGATTTCGCCTCCCACCCGCCGGGCGGGGCGCCCGGTGCGGTGATCGATGGGCGCGACATCGGCACAGTCATCTGTCCCGAAGCCGCGGCGAAATTGTTCGTCGATGCGAGGCCACGCGTGCGGGCCGAGCGCCGCCGGCTGGAGCTGAAAGGGCAGGGGGTCTCGCCCCTTCCCGATGTCGAAGCTGTTGAAGCGGAGCTGATTTCGCGCGATGTCCGGGATCGAGGCCGCACGGTCGCGCCGCTCCGCCAAGCCGAGGACGCCGACTTGCTGGACACCTCTGATTTGGATATAGAAGCCGCCTTCGCGAAGGCGCTCGAGCTTGTGAACGGCAAGGTCGAGAAAGCGCTCGCGGCCCGCCCCAGGGGCTAAGGAGGCCCGGCGGCGCCGCAGAGAAACCTGCGAACGCAATTCCCATCATCGAACCGGCTCGCGCCGGTCGGATTGGTCCGGGGCGTCCTCCCCGGACGCGTCCATGCAAATTGAAGGAGACTACATGGCCAGGACCGCCGAAAGCATTGCCACCCCGAGCCGCGCCGATTTCGCGGCTCTGCTCGAAGAGAGCTTCATCGAACGCTCGCCCGCCGAAGGTGCCGTCGTGAAGGGCCACATCGTTGCCGTCGAAAACGATTTCGTCGTCGTCGATGTCGGGCTGAAGACCGAGGGCCGCGTGCCGCTGAAGGAATTCTCGACGCCGGGCCTCGCCGCCGCCGTCAAAGTCGGCGACGAGGTCGAGGTCTATGTCGAGCGGGTGGAAAATGCACTGGGCGAAGCCGTGCTGTCGCGCGACAAGGCGCGGCGCGAGGAATCCTGGACGCGTCTCGAGAAGGCGTTCCAGGACAGCGGCCGCGTCAGCGGCGTGATCTTCGGCCGCGTCAAGGGCGGCTTCACCGTCGACCTCGATGGCGCGGTAGCGTTCCTGCCCGGCAGCCAAGTCGATGTGCGCCCGGTGCGCGATGTCGGCCCGCTGATGAATATTCCCCAGCCGTTCCAGATCCTGAAAATGGATCGCCGCCGCGGCAACATCGTGGTGTCGCGCCGCGCCGTGCTCGAAGAGCGCCGCGCCGAGGAGCGTTCCGAGTTGGTCGCTTCGCTCGCCGAAGGGCAGGTGCTCGAAGGCACGGTCAAGAACATCACCGACTACGGCGCGTTCGTCGATTTGGGCGGCGTCGACGGATTGCTGCATGTGACCGACATCGCCTGGCGGCGCGTCTCGCATCCGACCGAAGTGCTGTCGGTTGGGCAGCAAGTGACGGTGCAGATCATCAAAGTCAATCACGACACGCAGCGCATCAGCCTCGGCATGAAGCAGCTGCAGACCGATCCGTGGGAAGGCGTGGGCGCCAAATATCCGGTCGGCGCGCGCTTCAAGGGCAAGGTCACGAACGTCACCGATTACGGCGCCTTCGTGGAATTGGAGCCGGGCGTCGAAGGTCTGGTGCACGTCTCCGAGATGAGCTGGGTGAAGAAGAACGTTCATCCCAACAAGATCGTCTCGCCGGGCCAGGACGTCGAAGTCATGGTGCTGGAAGTCGATTCCAACAAGCGCCGCATCAGCCTCGGCCTGAAGCAGTGCATGGAGAATCCGTGGCAGGCGTTCGCGGAAAATCATCCGCCGGGCGACACGCTGGAAGGCGAAATCCGCAACATCACCGAGTTCGGACTGTTCGTCGGATTGCCGGGCGACATCGACGGCATGGTGCATCTCTCCGATTTGTCGTGGGACAAGCAGGGAGACGAAGCGGTCAAGGAATTCCAGAAGGGCCAGACCGTGCAGGTCAAAGTGCTCGACGTCGATCCCGAGAAGGAACGCATCAGCCTGGGCGTCAAGCAGTTGGCGACCGATCCGATGGCGAAGGTCACCGGCCTCAAGAAGGGCGACGTCGTCACGGTGACGGTTGCTGAAGTGCTGGACGGCGGGGCGCGGGCGTACATCCGGCGCGCCGATCTGGCGCGTGATCGTGCCGATCAGCGGCCCGAGCGCTTCGGTGTCGGCGACAAGATCGACGCGCTGGTGACGGCGGCCGACAAGACGGGCCGCAAGATCGGGCTGTCGATCAAGGCGCGCGAGATCTCGGAAGAGAAGGAAGCGGTGGCGCAATACGGCTCGTCGGATTCGGGCGCGAGCCTGGGCGACATCCTGGGCGCGGCCCTTTCCAAGGCGCAGAAAAAGAAAGGCGACGAGGAGTAATTTTTCGCCGGTTTATGGCGGCTTTTCAGGGGGTTGCGCGTGCTCAGCACGAGCAGGCGCACCCCCTTTTTATTGTTTGGTCTAGCCGAACAAAACCAGGGCGCTTTTGAGCGTAACCCAAACACCCCAGAGGATCGGGATTCCGACTGCGAGCCAGGCGAAAACGGCGCGCATGTCGAAGGCAGGCGGGGCCAATTCGTGATGGTGCTGATCGGGGACGCCCGCGGTCTGTAGCGACTTCACCTGCTCGTCGCTCATGAACCATTTCGACGCGAGCGGCTTGACGGCCCAATTACACAACAGGCCGACCGCGAGGAATGTGGCGAGGATGTAGAGCGTCACGTCGTAGACGGATTCGCGCGCGACGCCGGCGGCGATTTCCGCCTCGCGCAAATAGGCGACGACGAACGGGCCGACGATGCCGGCGGTCGACCATGCGGTCAGCAGCCGTCCGTGAATCGCGCCGACGAATTGCGTGCCGAAAATGTCGGCGAGATACGCCGGGATGGTGGCGAAGCCGCCGCCATACATGGAGAGGATGATGCAGATCGCTAGCACGAAGAGTGCGCGCGAGCCGGCATGGGCGGCCCACGGGGCCGAGGCATAGAGAACGATGCCGAGCGCGAAGAAGGTGAAGTAAGTCGCCTTGCGCCCGATCAGGTCGGAGAGCGACGCCCAGAAGAAGCGTCCGCCGATGTTGAACAGCGACAAGAGGCCGGTGAAGCCGGCGGCGATGGCGGCGACAGCCGCGCCCTGCGCCGGATTCAATGCGGTGAACGGCACATCGGGCGCGCCGATCAGCTTGCCGCCGAAGATCTCCTGCAGCATCGGCGAGGCCATGCCGATCACGCCGATGCCGGCGGAGACGTTCAGGCACAGCACCGCCCAGATCAGCCAGAACTGTTTGGTCTTGTGCGCGTCTTTGAGATGCACCTGATTGCCCGAGACCGGCCCTGCCGCGGCGGGCGCCCACCCCCGCGGCCGCCAGCCCGGTGCGGGCAGGCGATAGCCGAACGCGCCGCCGATCATGAAGACGAAATAGATCGCCGCCATCGCCACGAAGGTTTGCCACACGCCGACCGAATCCGAGGTGCGGAACGCCGTCATCAGCGAATTGGCGAGCGGCGCGCCGATCATGGCGCCGCCGCCGAAGCCCATGATCGCCATGCCGGTCGCCATGCCGCGCCGGTCGGGAAACCATCTGATCAGCGTCGAGACCGGCGAAATGTAGCCGAGCCCCAAGCCGATGCCGCCGATCAGGCCGAGCCCGATCCACATCATCCAGAGCTGATGCTCGATCACGCCGAGCGCGGCGATCAGCATGCCGCCGCACCAGCAGAAGGCGGAGACGACGCCGGCTTTGCGCGGGCCGGCACGCTCGAGCCAGCCGCCCCAGGTCGCCGCGGAGAGGCCCAGCAGCACGAAGAACAGCGTGTAAATCCAGGTGAGGTCGGAAATGCGCCAGTCGCAGGTGGTCGTGAAAAGCGCGCCGATGAGGCTCATATCCGGGCAGGCGATCGATTTGTCGTGGCCGAGCGCGCGCGACAGCGGCAGCCAGAACACGGAAAAGCCGTAGGCCATGCCGATGCAGAGGTGGATCGCGAGCGCGGCCGGCGGCACGAGCCAGCGGTTGAAATCGGTCTCGGCAATGATCCGCCGCCGGTCGAGCAGGCCGACGCGTGTTTCAGCAGGTTCGTTGACGGCGCCGATTGCTGTCATGGCTCACCCCGGCAGTATCCATTGACGCGATCTGGCTGGGGATCGGCCGTCCTTGTCAAGAAGGGCAGCCGGAAACGTCAACCGGAATGCGCGAAACCTCCACCGGAATCAGGCTGTGTGCCTTGCTGGCGGTCTTCATTGCCAATAAAATCCATTGCAATTGCGCCCTGGGGCGGGCGCCGCAACGGGAGGGTCTCATGAAGAAATTTGCTTTGTTGCTCGCGGGCATTGTGTTTCCGGCCGTCGCGATGGCCGCCGGTGCGCCGCCGGGTCCCGATTGGGCCTTCATGACGCCCGATCCGAATGCGCCGGCACCTGCTGCGGCAGGCGGTGGCGGCGGCGGCGGTGGCGCGGCTACGGTAGCGCCGCCACAGACGGCCGGTGCGCTGCAGATCGTGTTGAACGGCAAGGGCGACGCGGTTCGTCCGTGCAACACGTGCCACACGCCTTCGGGCATGGGGCAACCGGAATCGGCGAACATCCGTGGACTGAACGCTGCCTATTTCGAACGGCAGATGCAGGACTTCAAGAGCGGCGCGCGCGGCGGTCCGCGTTCGGGCGCGATGGCCGGGTTCGCGAAGGGCATGACGGACGCAGACATCAAAGCGGTCGCCGCCTATTATTCGGAACTGACGCCCGCCAAGTGGACCAAGGTGTCGGAAGCTGCGATGGCGCCCAAGACGATGGTCGGCCGCAACAGCCAGCGCACCAAGATGCCGGGCTCGGATATGGAGCAGGTCGGCAACCGCATCATCGAGGTCGCCGACAATCCCGCCAACATCCGTCAAATGGCGGAGCCGGCGTTTGTGGCGTATGTGCCGCAAGGATCGATGGCTGAGGGCAAGAAAGTGGCAGCCGACGCGAAATGCGGCTCGTGCCACGGTGCGAATCTTCGCGGCGCCAAGGACGTTCCGGGGATCGCCGGGCGGTCGCCGGTGTACATCGCGCGGCAGATCTATTCGTTCAAGAACGGCGTGCGCAAAGGGACCAATGCCGACATCATGAAGAACGTGGTGGCGAAACTGTCGGATCAAGACGTGATCGGGGTTTCGTCCTACGTGTCGTCGATGAACCCGTCGTAAGCGCGGATTGAGAATTAGCAAAACGCCCGCGGAGCAATCCGCGGGCGTTTTTTATGTTTGTAGCCACTCAGTGGCAGGTGCCTTCACATCGCTCCACGCATGTGTATATAATTTCCCGTCTCCGCTGTCCTTTCGAGGGGAACTGCGCCAGCGGATTTTGATGCAAGGCATCAAGCGCGGAGGCACACCCAATTGGCCCGGAGTTTTTCACGAGCGTTGCGCGCCGTGTTCGCGCTCAACAATTCTCAACCCTGGCTATTGACGTGCCCATCCACGTTCCAAAAAACGCCCAGGGGGGTACATCATGAGCGACACGTCTGGAAATGAAACCGCAACTATGAAGATCAATTACATCGCGGCGGGTGGTCTGGCCTTCGTCTACATGTCCTTCGCTGCGTTTGTAGCGGCGGGCGCGTCACTGTGGATAACGCACGCGCGGGCACCGGACATCACATACTTTATTCCGGAACTCATCCTGATCGCGATCGGGGTATTTGGCGCGCTCCTGGGAGTGGGGCTGCTGCATGCTGCCGGCGCCGCATCGGCTCCGACGCCCAATTGGGTGATCAATCCCAACGAGTGGAGAGCCCTCGAACACGTAATAAAAGAAGGGAAAGAAGATCCCATCACACAGTACGTACGCCTGAGAAGTCTCAGCGGGTTCACCGGAGTCTTTACGAAATTGGGGCTTCAAGGACTCCCGCTAGCCACGATAGGACTGACGCTATTTTTCTCGCTGATGTTCCTGCGAGACGGCGCGTACCTCGATCTAGCAAAACTTACGCTGGGAGCCTTTATCGGTTCCTTTGTTCAAAAGCAGGTTGGCGAACGTCAAGGTGGCGGCGAGGTCAAACTACCCTCCGGCGAGAGCATTAGAGTCCGCCAATCGCCAGCAACAGTGGCGTAGTGGGAACGATGAATGAAAACGCCCGCGGAGAAATTCGCGGGCGTTTTTGTTTTCAGAAATTGAAGTGCCCCTCCAAATGCCGCTTGCGTTTCGGCGAGATACCTTCAACCAAAGACTCTCTTCAACAAATCGGTCGTGCGCGCGACGGGATTGGTCCGGATCGCCTGTTCTTCGACCGCGAGATAGTGGAACAGCCCGTCTAGCGCTTTCCCGACGGTAAAATCCGTAAGACTGAAGTCGACGACGGATTGGCCGATGAAAGGGATTGTCTTGATTCGCGCCTTCACCGCGCTGAAAGCCAGAATAGCGCCCGCGCCGGACAGCGCGGAGTCGACAATCGGACGAAACGCTGTTGTCAGGGAATCCGATGTGGTTCGGCGGAAATATTGGGTGGCTGCGTCTTGCGGACCGGTCAGTATGGAACGCGCATCGTCGAAGGTCATTTTCGTCGCGGCATCGACGAAGATATTTAGCGCCTTCGGTGCAGCTTGTTCAGCCGCGCGGTTCATCTTCAGCCGCAGGTCATCCAAGATGCCGCTGGCGCCCACTGCCTTTAGCGGGCCTTCGAACTGCTGTAACGCACCGGGGAGCGGAATGCGGATATTGGCATCGCCATTGTAACCGTCGAGCTTGCCGACCCGACCGATCACGCGTTGCGAGGCGACTTTGAGCGCATCTTTGAGGCCTAAGCCGATCTGTCCATCGCTAAGCTTGGACCCGCCGGTATACGGCTTTTGGGCATTCGGTATTTGATTGAGAAGCCCGCGTAGATCGGGAAAGGAATTTTGCGCGTCAGCCGCCAAAGGCACCAACGAGATTGCAAAGCCCAAAATAGTCCGGCGCGAAAACGGTTCGGTCATGGAGCCCTCCTCGGTGTCGTCAGATCGGCACTTAACCTACTATCGCCCACGTGCCGTCGGGCTGCTGGCAGGCGCGGCCACTGGCAGCCTGTGGCCGGTTGTCAATGTAGATTTGCTGCGTGTAGTTCGCACACCGAAAGCCGTCGGGATCGTTGTAGTAGTCTCGCACCCGAAAGTCGCCATAATGGCCGTTCCTCGGGTTGCGCCAAGAGTAGGCAGCGTTGGGGCGTCCGCCAGTGATGCCGTCGTAGTAGGACTTGTACGCATAACTGCGGTCGTCGCAATCGAGATTGCTTGTCAATGCTGCGCCAAAGGCTCCGCCGATAATGACACCGGCAATCGTCGCAGCTGGGCGTGCACGACCCCGCGCAGATGTTCGAAGATCGCTTCAGGACGCATGAGGGCGCACTGAGCGCCGCGCTGCAGGATGAGGGCCCGCGCATGGTGACAAGAGCGGCTCGATTCAATGAAGGTCGATGTATTGTCGCCTGGATGGCCCGCTGTTGCGGGCCATGACATTAGTGGGTGGTGGGCCGAAGATGCGTCGGAGAAATCCGGGTTAGTTCTATTTGTGGGGCTCTCGGCGTGTGCCCCCTCCGTCCGGCTTTGCTGCAAGTAGCTACGCCGGACACTATCGGGCCCGCGTCGGCTCCGCCGCCGCCATTTGGGCCCTCTACCCGTAACAGCGGGGGAGGAAAACAAAACGCGATGCGGCCGTGCAGCTGCGTCAGTTCCGCTGCAGCTGATCTGCCCTCAATCTCCCTCAAGGGAGGAAGCAAGAAAAAGATTGCAGCGCGGCTGTCCGCCGCTACTTGCCGGCGGACTTGTGCTCCGTCGGCGCTTTTTTGACGCTGCTGGCCGGGGTGTGCGACGGCGGGTCACTCGCGGGAAAAGACTCGTCGGTTGCTTGGTCCACTTCGTCCCAATCCCGTACGGGCTCGTCGCGCATTGCCTCCGGGCCGGCCGAGCGCACGTGCTCTGCCACCGGCAATTCGCAATGGCCTTCCTGCTCCTTCGGATGGGCAGCGACAGCGCTATTCGGGGTCGTTTTCTTGCGGCTGGCCTTCTGGGATTTGGAATGCATGGCGCCTCTCCTTGCGTGAAGGAAACAATGGAGCAGCGCTGCCGGTTCCGCCGCGTGCGGTCACGACCTGCGACGACGGCCGTTCCCTGCCGTCCGGTTTACCCCTAGCAGCAGACGCCTGTCGCGAGGCGGGCAATGACCGAGGGGGCGCCATCAACGGACGTCAGTTTAGGGCAGCCGTTCTTTCCTGCGCTTCGGAACGTGCTTCGCCGGGCGTGCGTTCTGCGCACCGAATAAAACGAAATGATCAGCCTGCTCTGGCGGTCGAGGACATGGTCTGCGTTTTGGAGCGCAAACTATCGGTCAGCGCGGAGATATCCCCGCGGTGCTGCTGGAGGAAGGCTGTGAAATCTGCACGCTGCGAAATCGCGAGCCATATGCCCTCGAACTGCATATCGGTCATGACGAAGGATCCTTCCGGCTGCGCGCGCACGCGCAATGCGAGTTTGAGAGGCCCGCCATTTTCTGCTTCGGTGGCCCTGATGATCTCGGCATTGACTATGAAATCGTCGGGCGACCGCATCACCGCGCCGGTCACCATGATTCGCCCGCCTTTCAATTTGTCGAGCCGCGCTTCATAAGCGGCGAGGGCATAATCCGTGAAGGCGTTTTGAAACGTACTAAGTTGCTCCGGCATTGCGCCACTCGCATACTGTCCCAGCACGAACATGGCGATGCGCCGCGTGTCTGCCATCGAGAGCAGCAATCGCCCGAATTGCATACGGCGCTGGTCTGCGGACACCGACGGATCATCGAGCAGCGCATTGACTCTGTCGACGTTCTGCTGAACGAACGCTTGCGCGGCATTGGTCTCTGCCGCCCGTGCAGCATGCACATGGAAAACCATAGACATGATGACCGCAATCGCCGCGACGAAGCAAAACGACGAAACGCCATGTCGTAGCGAAGGCGTAGCCATTGATGCACTCCGGGGATGAACTGCTCCAGATTGGCAAACGGGCAGGGAATGGCATCCGTTCAGCCCAGGTGATTTCTTCGCTCATGAACCTTTAGGCCAATACGGGATCGCATGTCCGACTTGGGTGGTCCGGATCGGCCCGGGCCACCCATAGATAAGTCCCGATATGACCCCCAACCGGACCTGTACTCGCGGTTCTTGGATGAGGCCGAGCTCTCATGCTTCGACGAGCTCAGCATGAGGGTTTTTACTCTGAGTTATTTGGGGTGCCCCCCTTCAGGCGGCCTTCGCCGCTTTCGGGCCTGCGTCAGGTCCGCTGCCGCTGATCTCGCGATTTTCGCTTGCGGAAATATGCGCCTACGACGCCCACGATCCCCAGAAAGGTCAGCCAGATCCATTTGGCATCATTTCCGGCCTGAACGAGTCTGTGCGTATAGGTGCCCAAATCGACGTCGATCGTCACGGCGTGCTGCCAGGGATCAACGCTCATCCGTGGCCGGTCTTTTCCACCCAGGCTGAGAACGTTTGAAATCGTAATCGTCAGCTCTCGCTTGGCGCGGATATTCGGAAACAAATCGGTGCCCTCGAGGGCCTGTAT
>Ga0310810_10007123_pt1 | contig 12720 bp, 10 predicted proteins | sample NCmetagenome_FD_207641 | JGI IMG/M metagenome (GOLD analysis project Ga0310810, IMG submission 207641) | Soil microbial communities from experimental microcosm in Duke University, North Carolina, United States - NC | ecosystem: Engineered > Artificial ecosystem > Soil microcosm > Unclassified ... | reverse complement strand
GGCCTGGCTGTGCTGGTCTATGACGGTAGCGATGCAGTCATTGGCAATATCGTCGGCCACATCGCGATTGGTAAGCTGATGAAGATCGCCTCGCAATCCGGCAAGGTTCCGAAGGATTTGCTCAAAAAGTTTCAGACGCTTGGCAATCAGACAAAAGAGTCGCCGGGCGCAAAAGCCGACGGCGACCCCAAATCGAAGGACATCGCAGCTCCGAAAGCCCCGGCCGAAGACTCAGCCGCAAAGTAATCAAGCCTGCAAGCGGCGCGTTCCTCATTCTGCATTCTTCATTTATTTGGGCCGGAACGAGAATTTCTGACCGCCAACAGCGCCCTCGAGCATGAGGCCGCCTTCGCCAAGGGTGAAGACGGCTACATGGTCAGCGTAATCCACCGCTTTGGAAGCCCCCGCCTTGGCGGCGACGGCAGAAACCGAGCCGGAGATTTTGATTTTGCCATACTTCAAGTTCTCGACGGCCTCAGGAGTTTCTAGAAAGACGATTTCGCTGAAGGCTTGTCCGCCCCATTGCAGCCCAATGGTTGCGTGCGTCGTATCGACATAACCGATGGGTTTACCTTTTTCATACATTATTCCGCGACCATAAGCGCCGCCCAGAAACCAACCGCCTTTAGTAATGGAGGGGAGGACAGCATATCCGGCGGAGTTGCCGAAGAACTTTTGCAAGTCTGGGTCTGCGGCTTTGAACTTCTGAATGGTCAGATCCGCTTCTTTCTCGAGCATCTCGCGGTCGGCCTGCGACTTTGGGGCCGTCGAGCAGCCAGCCAGTATTGCCAGGAATACGCACGCTCCACAAACCAGGTAGTTCGATTTCATGTTTGTAAACCTTTCTTTAATGACCTGCTTTTGAGGCGAGAAACATGCCTCAGATTTATGATTTATGATTTCGGAACAGCGAGTTTTGGCTGCACCGAAAATGGCAAATGGCAGATCGCACATGCAACCTGCAACGTCCAACCTTCAACCTTGAACCTGCAACGTGCAACCTGCTTTTCTAAAGTGAGGTCCAGCGTTGGCTCTGATGACTCGTCAGAATTGCCTCGCAGACGGCCACTTCCGCATGGCCGTCTTCCACCCCGGCAAATAGCCTTTCCCCCTTCGCGCCATTCCGGATATAGCAGTACACCGACCGGAATAACATCTTGAATGTGTCCGGAAAGCCCTCGACGTGCCCGGCCGGATAGTCGACGTACGGCGCGGCGTCGGGGCCGAAGACCGGTGTGCCGCGCACCGCGACTTCGTTGGCGATGTCGCGATTGCCCATTTGCAGTCGCTCCGGATCTTCCGAGCACCACCAGGTCGATTTTTTCGTCCCATAAATCTCGATCCGAATGCAATTCTTGCGTCCGGCCGCCACCTGTGACACCGCGAGGTTTCCGCAAGCGCCGCCGCTGAACTGCAGCAGCACATTGGCGAAGTCCTCTGTCTTCACCCGGTACGAGGCATATTTCAAATCGCGCGCTGCTTTGGCAAAGGTTTGCACCTCGCCGAGTGGCCGCTTGCGCGTCTGGTGCCAGGTGCGTAGGTCGGCAAAAACCGAGGTAATCTTCTGGCCGAGTATGAAACCGACCGTATCCATCCAATGCGTTCCAATATCGGCGACCGCTCGCAATTGGCCACCCTCCTGAGGCAACAGACGCCAATTGTAATCAGTATCTTTAAACAGCCAATCCTGCATGTACGACCCGTTGACGTGAATTATTTCTCCCAGGTCACCGCGCGCGACCATTCGGCGCAGCTGCAGGACGGCCGGATAAAATCGCACGTTATAGTTGACGGCGAACACACAGCGACTGCGCTGTGCTGCACGCACAATGCGTTGAGTCTCGGCTGTATTCATCGCCAGCGGTTTTTCGCAGATGCAATGTTTGCCAATTTCCAGCGTGGCCAACGCCATCTCGCAGTGGAAACGATTCGGCACCGTGATGTGGACAACGTCTACGTCAGGCGACCGTAGCAATTGGCGGTAATCACTGAAGGCATGGGGTATTCCAAGGCGAACCGCCGCGGCAGAGACGCGATCTGGCAAATCACAAAGCGCCGTCACCGAAATGCCTAGCCGGCGCAACGCCTCGACGTGCACCGGGCCAATAAAACCTGTGCCAATCACTCCGGCGCGGAGTTGGTGCAGGGAGGTCGCGGAGGTTTTGACCGACTCCATACCGTTGCGTCGCCGGATACTTGTTGAACTCACAGGCCCCCAATCGTGAGTCGAGCGGCCCCTAGCGTCAATACTCTACGGAAAGATGGGAACGCCGCGTTCAGGCGGCAGGCGGACACTTTGGGTCGGGGCTGCCGCGTGAACGCAGCGTTCCGGGGGCACTGTGCGCCTGCACCCGTTCGCAACCGAGTTTTTGCCGGCGATCGGCGTCGGTTTCCGCCTCAAATTCATACCCGAAGTAATCAATATCCTCTTTGAACCGTTCCCCAATAATCTGCCGGGTTCTGGGCGTGTAGTATGCCGTGTAGGGCTTTGTGCGCGCCGGATTGAGATTTAGATGAGGAACCTGGGTTTGCACTCCAAGCTTGCGCGCGATAAAGGCCCAATCCTCTTCGATATTTTCGAAACGGCCAATAAAATCGACGAGGACTCGGCCGTCTGGATCGACGAACCAATCAAGTTGATTGCGGTGCGGCATGGGATGAATACAGGTGCTGCTGCTGTATTTCAGTCCGGTAACGAATTGCTCGAAGGTCATTTTGTCGCGGACCTGCTGGCCCTCGCGTCGCTCGTAAAGCGAAACCGCGCGGTCCCAGGGGTTGCGCACAAAGCCAAATTTCAAATAGCGGTTGAACAGGTCCCGGCCGATCGCTTGCCGTCGTTCGAGAGGCAGAAGCAGGTAACAACTGGCCAAGATTTTATTGCCTACTCCACCGTAGCGCGTCCAGCAATTCTCCAGCTCGTGCTTTATTTGCCAAATGTTCTGATGCGGCCGGGGAGGCTCGCCGATAATAGCGCGAATGCTAGTGGACCCCGTTTTCGGAACTTCGATGAATATGCATTTGTATCGGTGTGAGATCATGCTCTGACAGCGTCATAACATCGTGTGACCTCGCATGGTTAGTTCCCATGCACGCCCGCGCATCAGGAAGGTGGACGAGGCCAGGACGAACCCTGAATGCAGCGACGGGGAGCCGATCCTGGTCAGAGAAGATGGGCCTGACCCAAGGGAACAGGGGTTGAGGGGCGCGGCCTGCTTTTGCCGCGCGGTAAAAGCGGCTACTCACGCAGGCCCTTTGACCCGTGGTTGGCCCGAAAATCTCAGTCATACGACGACCCACTACTGCAAAACAGGAGAACTACTAACAATTAATAATCAAGGGTGCAGGCGCTGTGCAAATGTTTTTATTGGCCGATAACGAGATAAACAACGAAGAGGAGAACAACCAAAAGGCAGTCGAAGCGAGCAAATTAAAATTTGACTTCGTTGCCTTCGTTATCTCTCGGGAAAATTATGTTTGTATACGCGCTTAATGGCTGTCGCCGGTGGCGCGCCAGCCGGCAATTTCGCCTTTCGGCAAACGGACCGGGTCAGACTGAAAAATCGGTGAACTGCGCGGCCACCAAACGCTTCCTTCCAGATGCACGGAAGTGACTTGTGCCGGCTTAATTACGACAGGCACAGTGACTGACCCATACCCATTTGCGCGCGCGACCACGCGGTAGGAGCCTGGCGCGAGCCGAACTGGAGGAGGACTGTTCAACAACGTCTCGCGATTGTTCTCCACTACCTGGAGAACCTGTTTCCCATCTGGGCTTAAAATCTGATAATCCGTGTAGCGATGCCGGTAGGGCGTCCGGTTCAGATCAGGTGTCGGATCAAAGGCCGAATAGACGACCAATGAGCCGTGCCCGCCGTCCGTCAGAGCGGAGTGTGGGCCTGGGCCGATGGGATCAAGTACGAGAGGACTCTTCCGTGAGGCGCACCCTGCCACAACCACGCAAAACAAAGTCAGTGAACAGACTCGGATAATTTCTGTCGTGTGCCAGCGTGGGCGAGTGTGGTGTTGGGAAAGGATTGCCATGACGCCAAACTATCGCAATTTCATGCGATTGGACATATTCTGAATGAATTTTAATTTTCCATTCAGGTCTTTTTAATAGTGGAGTGCTAACTTGCATTTCAAATGCGTCTGTTGCTGGTAGAGGACGAGAAAAAAGTCGCTGATTTTGTGGCGCGGGGTTTACGCGCTGAGCGCTTCGCCGTCGACCTGGCCTATGATGGCGTGTCCGGCTGGGATCTGGCTTCGACGGTGGATTATGACCTGGTCATTCTGGATTTGATGTTGCCGGGTCTGGCGGGGACGGAGTTGCTGAGGCGCTTGCGGCAGAAAGGCAAAACGGCTGCTGTGCTGGTGCTTACGGCCCGCGATGGGACGGCGGAAAAAGTCGCCAATTTCGAAGCCGGCGCGGATGATTACCTGACGAAACCATTCGCCTTTGCCGAGTTATTGGTGCGGGTGAAGGCGTTATTACGCAGGCCTCCGGCCGGGCGGGCGCCAGTCGTTAGGGTGGCGGACCTCGAAATTGATCGTCTGACGCAACAAGTGCGCCGCGGCGGGAAACGGATCGAACTCACGGCGAAAGAGTATGGGCTGCTGGAGTATCTGGCTGCCAATGCGGGCCGGGTGCTCTCGCGCACGATGATTGTCGAGCACGTCTGGGATGAGAGCTTCGAAGGGCTGACCAACATTGTTGACGTTTATGTGCGCCACCTGAGGAGTAAAGTAGATGATCCCTTTTCGACGCAGCTAATCCATACGGTGCGCGGGGTCGGTTATTCCCTCGGGGAGGAACAGGACTCGTGAACACTCAATCACTCAAGTTCCGCTTGATTGGCTGGTATGCGTGCCTGCTTCTCGGCTGTTTTATGCTGTTGGGCGCCGCAACCTATGTTGCGTTGCGCACGTCGCTCGTGAGTTCGCTGAAGGAGAATCAGTTGCGACGTGCCCGCCAGGTTGCCCAACTCCTGCGCGAGGAGATTGCGAGCCACTCTGAAAACCGTGTCGGTAGTGAGGTTGAGGCCCGCTACGCTCCCGATGTCAATGACCGTTTCGTCCGCATCTCGCAACGGGATGGGGTGCTCTTGTACATTTCGCCGCCGCCAAAAAGCCAGACATTCGATCCCACAACGTTACCCCCGCCGAAGTGGCCCCAGAGCACGGAAGGCGCTCGCGAGGTCCCCCTCCTTGGCGGCCGGGCTGTCTTGGTGACCTCGCACGTACTCCAATTGCCCGGAGGAGTCGCTTACCTGGTGGAGACTGGCGCGCCCATGGACGAGGTCCGGACGGAGCTGAGAAAGTGGTTTATTTTTCTGGGAGCGATGTTGCCGCTGGTTGGGGTTATTGCGTTAGGCGGCGGCTATGTGCTGGTCAAGCGAGCCCTGGCGCCGGTAGACCAAATCGCCTCGAGCGCTGAGCGCATCAGTTCCCAAAATCTCGGCGGACGTCTGCCCGTGGCGCGAACTGGCGACGAACTGGAGCGCCTTTCAATCGCATTGAACCATATGATCGAGCGGCTGGACGCAGCGTTCCAGTATTCGCGCCGATTTGTCGCCGATGCCTCTCATGAACTGCGGACGCCTTTGACCGTGCTCAAAGGCGAACTGGAGGACTTTGTGCATAAAGGTCCGCAGTCGCCGGATTGGCGCGATCGACTGGGCAGTGCGCTCGAGGAAGTTGATCGGTTGACGAATATTGTCGAAGGCCTATTCGCGATTTCCAGGCTCGATGCCGGGGAAGCCGCCGCGGAGTGGGTCAAATTCGATTTAGCACAACTGGTCTCCGCGACCGCTGATCAGATGTCGCTTTTGGCCGAGGATAAAAAGATAAAACTCACCTGCCAGGGCAACGTCGGCGTTTGGGTTGAGGGGGATCGGGCGCGTTTGAAGCAGGTGGTGGTGAATCTACTCGACAATGCGATTAAATACACGCCTGAAGGGGGATCGGTCGCATTGACGGTTTTCGCACAAAATGGCAAAGCCGTTCTCGAAGTTGTCGATAATGGCATCGGCATTCCGACCCAAGTGCTGCCGAAAGTTTTCGAGCGCTTTTTCCGGGTCGATACCGCACGGTCACGCGAGCAAGGAGGCGCCGGGCTGGGCCTTTCCATCGTGAAATCCATCTGCACCGCTCACCACGGAAAGGTTGAGGCTAGCAGCACACTCGGCCAGGGTAGCCGTTTTCGCGTGGAACTCCCACGGGTGCCGGCAACCGCGCCTCAGCTCGGGACAAAATAACAATGAAGACTGAAACCCATCCGCCGATCAAAGATTCAGATGCTGTTGCACCGGTTCCAAGCCAGGCACCGCCGCCGCAAGGGCCAAAAGCGAGCCAAGCTGTTCCCTTTCTGTATCGCTCTCGGGTGGCGAGCCGTCTGGATTGGCGAATTAGTGGCCTGCTGGTCGGGGCCGCGCTGTTGTTGCCAGTTTGGCGATTCGCCAGCAGCCATGGGAGAGCCACTACCACGTTACCCATCGTGGATGTGCGACAATCCGTGGCGGTCGCACGCGTCAGCCGGGAGGATCTGTACAATCAAGTGACGATCCCGGCTGAGTTCAGGCCGTTCGTGCAAGTCGAGTTACATGCCAAAGTTTCGGGTTATGTCGATCAAATGAACGTCGATATCGGGGACAAGGTTAAAGCCGGTCAGGTGTTAGCGACGCTGGATGTTCCCGAACTCAAGGATGAATTGGACAATGCCATCGCGGCGCAGAAAAAGGCCGAAGCCAACTACACCAATGCCAATCTAATCTATACGCGCTTGGTAGCCGTAAACCGGGCTCAGCCAAACGGTGTGGCTTTGCAGGAACTCGATGCTGCGGAAGCCAAGGAGCTGGACACCGCTGCGGCCATTGCAGGCGCCAAAGCCGAAGTACAAAAATACCAGACGCTCCTTGCTTATACACGGATCACGGCGCCCTTTGATGGCGTGATCACCCGGCGCTTCGTCGACCCGGGCGCCCTAATCCAGGCCGGCACCGCATCCGCCACGCAATCCCTGCCGCTGGTGCGAGTCTCGGACAATTACCACCTGCGCCTCGACTTCCCGGTATCACTTGCCTATGTGAAGGATATTCGGGTGGGCGACCCTGTAGAGGTTAAGGTTGAGTCTCCTGATGCTAAAGCTTTCACAGGAACAATTTCGCGGTACACGTATAACGTGGATGAGGACACCCGGACAATGCTTACCGAAATCGAGGTGCCCAACCCCAACCTCGAACTGGTGCCGGGCATGTACGCGACGCTCATTTTAAAAGTCCAACGTCGAGCGCAAGCGCTGACGATCCCGACCGAGGCAGTCTCAAGCGACAAGGTGCCCAGCGTCTATCTAGTGGAGGGCGACGGTACGGTCGAGGAGCGACCCGTCACACTGGGGCTCGAGACGCCAGGTAAGTATGAAGTGATATCCGGCCTGAAAGAAGGTGACCTGGTAATGATCGGCAGCCGGTCGCAGGTCAAGCCTGGTCAAAAAGTGCAAGCCAAACTGATCGGTTCCCTGGCGCAACAATGACTCTCCCTTTGAGCCCGCAACTCCTGGAAGCACTGGGACGCATCGACGCATGCACACTGGCAAATGCGATCGAGACCTTCCATGAGCGCCTGCGCAACGAAGGGTTTATGGACCACACCATCCGGTGCCTCTTTCCACATTTTCCTCCAATGATTGGATACGCCGCGACGATCAAAATTCGCGGCTCTGCACCCCCAACGACCGACGGCACTTATCCTGACCGTACCGATTGGTGGGATTACATCGTTTCGTTGCCGGAGCCGCGAGTAGTGGTTGTGCACGATGTCTCATCGCGTCCCGGCTTGGGGTCCTTGGTCGGCGGAGTCCACCTGAATATCCTTCGCGCGCTGCATTGTGTGGGGGTTGTCACCAATGGCTCGGTTCGCGATATTCCCGCAGCCCGGAGTGTTGGGTTTCATTTTTTTGCGGGGAGTTTGTCGGTGTCCCATGCCTACGTGCACATCGTAGAAATTGGTAAGCCTCTCGAGATGGGCGGCTTGAACATCAGTTCTGGCGATTTGCTCCACGGCGATCTGCACGGGGTCCAATCGATACCGCTGGATATTGCTGAACGCGTTCCTGCCGTAGCGGCAAAGATTGCCAAAACCGAACAAGCTTTGATTGCGTTTTGCCGCGCGCCTGACTTTTCGCTCGAGAAGCTGCGAACCATGATCGCGACCAACAAACTCGATGCGAATCGATGAACGGATTAAAGCACCGGTCCGTTGAAAGTTGTATGCCGGCATCGTCCAGGTCACTAACCGGTGTATATCACCGCGATTGCGTTTTACGTTTTACGTTTTGCGCAGTACGCAGCACGCATTAGCTCCCATGTCGCGCTTTTCCTTACGCTACCCTTACCTAATCATCGTCGCCTGTCTGATTGTTTGCGTCGTGGGCGTGACGAGTCTCGTCCGCATGCCCGTGGACTTGTTTCCGCCGATCCGAATTCCCGTCGTGGTGGTAGCTACCTTCTTTTCTGGAATGCCGCCCGAACAGATCGAGACCGATATTACGGGGCGTTTCGAACGCTTCTTCACGTTAGCCAGCGGCATCGATCACATCGAATCGCGATCATTGCCCGGCGTGAGTCTGATTAAGGTGTTCTTCCAGCCCGGCTTTAATTCTGATTCAGCGGTGACCAGCATTGCCAACCTCGCCATGGCCGATCTGCGGAAGCTGCCGCCGGGTACACTACCTCCGGTGGTGTTAAAATTCGATGCCTCCAGCCTGCCGGTCTGTCTCATCACTTTGAAAGGCGAGGGGTTGAAGGAGGCCCAGTTACGTGATCTGGGACAATACAACGTACGTAACCAGGTCGCCAGTGTGCCCGGCGCCTCAGTACCACAGCCTTTTGGCGGGCGATATCGCCAGATTATGGTCTATGTGGACCCGCTCAAACTTGAGGCGCATCAGCTGAGCGTGATGGATGTGGTGCGCACGGTCAATGAGGCCAACCTGATTCTGCCGGCTGGCGACGTGAAAATTGGGCATTACGATTACAATCTGTATGCCAACAGCCAAGTCGATGATATCAAGGACATTAATCGCCTGCCGCTTAAGACAGTTGGCAATGCTTCCGTCCTGGTTGGCGATGTGGGCAAAGCCGAAGATGCCTCTCAGATCCAATACAACATCGTGCGGGTCGATGGGCAGCCCTCCGTGTATTTGCCTGTGCTCAAGCAGGGCGGCGATGCCAACACCATTTCGGTTGTGGACGGCATCAGGGAGGCGATTGGGGCCGGGCAATTGCTGGACGTGCCGAAACAACTGGTCACAAAAGTCGTCTTCGACCAATCCGTTTTCGTTCGGACCGCCATCGAGAATCTCATTCATGAAGGCGCCATCGGCCTGATCCTCACAGGGATAATGATATTGGTCTTCCTGGGCAGCATGCGAGCGACTATCGCCGTGTTCCTTTCCATTCCACTTTCGGCTCTGGCCGCATTTATTGCCCTGTCCGTCGGTGGCAACACAGTCAATGCGATGGTGCTGGGCGGCTTGGCGCTGGCTTTTTCACGGCTGATCGACAATTCGGTGGTGGTACTCGAGAACATTTTCCGCCATCTGGAGTTGGGCGAAGCACCTGCGGTCGCGGCCGAACGAGGCGGCAAAGAGGTCGCTTTGCCGGTTTTAGCAGCGACCCTCACCACGGTCGTCGTGTTTTTCCCGGTGTTGTTCCTGTATGGAGTCAGCCGATTTCTTTTCACAGCACTGGCGTTGGCAGTCGTGCTATCGCTGCTGGCCTCGTACGTTGTAGCGATGACAGTTGTGCCGTTGTTTTGTGCCAAGTTAATCAAAGGGCACCACGGCGCGGAACTGCTTGAGCATGCAAATGACACCGGTTGGGGGCGGAAATTCAATGCCTGGTTCAATCGTAAGTTCAACCAGATGCTGAACCGGTACGAAGGCACTCTGAACCTGGCATTGCTGCGACCCATGGCCACGGTTTTGGGGATTACCGGGCTGTTTTTGGTAAGCCTGACGCTCTACCCACTCATTGGCAAAGCCTATTTCCCCAGGACCGATCCCGGTCAATTCGTCATCAACCTTAAAGCTCCCGCGGGCACACGCATCGAACTCACCGATCAAATTGTGGAGCAAGTCGAACAGATTGTTCGCCGGGTAGTTCCCGCTCGCGACCTTCGCATTCTGGTCTCAAACATCGGAGTTACGCCGGGCTTTTCGGCCATTTATACGCCCAATTCAGGACCGCACACGGCCTTTGTCCAGGTGGCGCTTGCCGAAGACCATCGCTTGAGCAGTTTTGAATACATGAACCTTGTGCGCGATCGCTTAAACAAAGAGTTGCCGCAGGTTTCGGCTTATTTCCAGACCGGCGGATTGGTCGATGCCATTTTGAATTTGGGCATGCCTGCACCTTTGGACATCCAGGTCAGCGGCATGGATATGCAGGCAGCCCACGCCGGTGCGATGGAAATTGCCCGGCAGGTGCGGACCTTGCCGGGGGTTAGTGACGTGTTGGTGCCGCAGGATGTCGACTATCCGGCGCTTAAATTAGAGGTCGATCGCATCCGCGCCAGCGAGCTGGGTTTGAACGAAAAAGAAGTCGTTGGGAACGTTATCACCGCCCTAACTTCTGATGGAATGATCGCCCCGAGCTTTTGGGTCGATCCCAAAAGTGGCAACGACTACCTGCTCACGATTCAGTATCCAGAAGGGTTCGTAAAGAATTTCGGTGATCTTTCGTCGGTACCGCTACGCGGCGCACGTTTGTCCAAACCGACGCGTCTGGATGCGGTCAGTCATTTGCGCCATTTCAAAGCGCCGACCGAAGTCGATCATTATCAATTGCGCAGGGTCGTGGACGTTTACGTTGCACCCAAGGGAGAGGATCTGAGCCAGGTTTTGGCAGGCGTTGAAAAGGTCCTGCGCGATACTAAGCTACCGGAGAATGTTCGCCCCCGGGTGCGTGGGTCGGCAAAGGCTATGCAGGTTTCCTTTCGCAGCTTTGGCTTCGGCTTACTGCTTTCAACCCTGTTGGTTTATCTCATTCTCGTCGCCCAGTTTGAGTCATTTCTTGATCCATTTCTGATCCTGTTGGCGGTGCCGACCGGATTGACCGGAGTGTTGCTGTTGCTCTTTGCGTCCGGCACTACACTGAATGTGATGTCTTTAATGGGGGTCGTAATGATGGTCGGCATTGTGGTCTCCAACAGCATCCTGATTGTGGAGTTTACGCGGCGATTGCGCCAAGAAGGAAAGCCCCTGCGCGAAGCGGTATCAGTAGCCTGTCGCGTGCGTTTGCGGCCGGTTTTGATGACCTCCCTGGCAACACTGATCGGCCTGCTCCCGATGGCGGCCAAGCTGGGCACAGGAAGCGAGGCCTACGCCCCGCTGGCGCGCTCGATCATTGGCGGATTGGCTGTCTCAGTGGTGTTGACAGTCTTTATCGTGCCGTGCGCCTATTACCTCATTTATAGACGTAAGGAGAGCCAGGTTTCTCCCTCCAATCTGGAAACAGGTTCTTCCCTAGGAATTCCAGCCTGAGACCTGTGAGACGACGTCAGGCAATAATGAAACTCGTCCGAGCAACGCTGGGGAATTCCCTTCGTCGATTTTCATTAATCGTATCTGCCCTATCGGTCGTATTCTGGGCTGAACTCGCGAGGACCGAAGAAGTTCAGGCCCTAACCCTGCAGCAAGCCCATGAAACCGCTATTAAAAATCACCCTCTTATCACCATCGCTGATCTCAAGGCTTTAGCCTCGCGCGAGGTCGTCACGCAAGTGCGATCGGGTTTTTTCCCAAACATCTCCGCTAACGCTGTCGCGGTCGGCACCGCCTCCGACAACACTCGGCTTGAGGCAATCGGTGCGCTGAACAATCCCTCAATCTTTGATCGGCAAGCTGAAGGCGTGATGATCAGTCAGCTGATTACCGATTTCGGACGTACGGCGAACTTGACCGGAAGTGCCAAGCTTCAGGCACAGGCTGCAGCCAACAATGCCCAGGCGACCCGCGAGCAGATCCTGCTGGCAGTGGATGGCGCCTTTTACGCGGCACAGCAGGCCCAAGCGGTCACACGCGTTGCCCGGCAGACCGTTACCGCTCGCCAAACGTTTTTGGACCAGGTAAGCGCCCTCGCCAGCAATAAGCTCCGATCAGAATTGGACGTCAGTTTCGCGAGGGTGAATGTCGAGGAGGCCCAATTGCTGTTGAGCAAGGCCCAAAATGATCTCAATGCCTCTTTCGCGCAGCTCTCTAACCTGTTGGGATTGCGCGACAGCAAGCAGTACCACTTAATCGACGAACCTTTACCGCCCGAGCTATCAAACAATGTCTCTGACTTTACTCAAAGGGCATTGCAGTTCAGGCCCGATTTACTCAGCTTACGCAATCAACAGGAGGCTGCGCTGAAACTGGCGAAAGCCCAGCGGGATGCGCGGTTTCCCACGATCTCGGCTGTCGGTAGCGCTGGTGGGGCTCCGATCCATGATTCCGCCTTGCCGGATGGCTACGCCGCCGCAGGGCTGATCATCAACGTGCCGATCTTTGCCGGCGGATTTTACGTTGCGCGCCAGCGTGAGGCCGAATTGCAGGCGCAAGCCGCGGAGGCGAGCTTGCGCAACCTCGAAGATAACGTGACACGAGATGTTCGCATCGCTTGGCTCAACGCGCAGAACGCCTTTGACCGTTACCGAATCACAGGTCGGCTGTTGGAAAATGCC
>Ga0310810_10007121_pt1 | contig 12720 bp, 11 predicted proteins | sample NCmetagenome_FD_207641 | JGI IMG/M metagenome (GOLD analysis project Ga0310810, IMG submission 207641) | Soil microbial communities from experimental microcosm in Duke University, North Carolina, United States - NC | ecosystem: Engineered > Artificial ecosystem > Soil microcosm > Unclassified ... | reverse complement strand
CACACCGATCAGTTCGAGTACATCGACACGCTGTCGTGGCTGCGCGGCAATCATGCCCTGAAGTTCGGCGCCGACATCATCGCGCCGATGAAGAACCAGTATTTCGACGTGCCGTCGACGCGCGGCTCGCTCAGCTTCGGCGGCAGCTTCACCGGTCTGGAAAAATCCGGCCTGGCGGACTTTTTGCTCGGCTACGTTTCCGGCTTCCAGCTCTCCAACGTCTACGTCGTCGAACAGCGGCACTGGGCGACCATGGGGTTCGTGCAGGACGACTGGAAGACGAACGATCACCTGACGCTGAACCTCGGCCTGCGGTACGACTTCATCACGCCGGCGCTCGAGGCGCAGAACCGGCAGACGAACTTCAATCCGACGACCGCCAGCCTGGTGTTCGCCGGATCCGGATCGCTCGAGGATCGGGGGCTCGTCAAGCCCGACAGGAACAACCTGGCGCCGCGGATCGGCGCCGTCTACAAGATCGACGAGAAGACCCTGCTGCGCGGCGGCTGGGGCATCTTCTACAACCTGTTCGATCGCGTCGGCAGCGAGGATCAGCTCGCGCTGAATCTTCCGGGGCTGATCAATACGAACGTGTCGCGCACGTCGGGGTCGCCGCTGTTCTTCCTGCAGCAGGGCATTCCGGCAACTGCCCTGACACCGCCCAGCCTCGATCCGGCGGCGGGACAGCTTAAGGGGATTCGCGTTCGCGCCGTCGCGAATGACGCGCCAAAGACGATGATGCAGCAGGCGAGCTTCGGGATGCAGCGGGAGTTCGGCGACGGACTTCTCGCATCCGCGGACTTCGTCTACACGCGCGGCTCCGACCTGGCGACGCTGGTGAATCTGAACCAGCCGCTGCCGAGCTCCCCGGGCGCGAACGACGCCAAGGGTCCGCTCCCGTATCCGAACTTCGGATTCATCGAGTGGCGCGCGCAGAACGGCAAGTCGGCGTATAAGGGAATCGACACAGGACTGCAGAGACGCTTCGCCGGCGGCTATACATTCGGCGTCTCGTACACGCTGGGCGACTCCAAGGACAACGCATCGGAGCAGTTGACTACGCAGGGATCGAATGCGTTCCCCCAGAACTCGCGCGACTTCACCAACTGGTATGGCCCGAGCGACTACGACGTCCGCCACCGCTTCACCGCAAACTTCGTCGTCAATTTACCCCTCGGCAAGAACATGTTCGCGAAGGACTGGGTCGCCTCGGGCGTGTACGCGGCGCGGTCCGGCCGCGCCTTCACGGTCAATCAGAGCAACAATAACGTCGGCAACACCATGACCGGCCTGCCCGATATGAACGGCACGCCGAGCTATCCGGGAACCGTGGACAAGTGGTTCGACACGTCGGTGTTCACGCCGATCCCCTTGGCCTCGTCGGGCGTCTTCGGAAACGAGCGGCGCAACCAGTTGCGGGGTCCCGGCTTCAAGACGTTCGACATGACGATTCAGCGCATCATCAAGTTCAGCGGCCACTACGCGCTGACGCTGCGCTGGGATGCGTTCAACCTGTTCAACACGACGAATCTCGGCCTGCCGGCCCGGAATATCTCGGGCGGCGACGTCGCGACGATCACGAGCCTGTCGGGCGATGCCCGCACGATGCAGCTCGCCGTGCGCTTCGGGTTCTAGAGAAGGCCCGAAACAGGAGGCCAGGAGATCGGGAGTCGAGAAGACTTCCGTATCTCCTGACCGCCTGATCTGCTCTTAATCATCCTTCGCTACGCGGCAGAAACCGTTAGCCGCCAGCGCCTGCCTCATCGCGATTCCTGCGATCTCCGTGTTCCATCTTCGCGGCCGCGCAATTTCACGGCCGGCATTCGGCATTCAGCATTCGTCATTCGGATTGCATGTCCGCGCCGGCTCTGCTGCTCGCCTGCCCGATGCTCGCCGGCGTCGCGGCGGCGGTCGTGTTCGGCAGCGGGCCGCCTGAGACGATCGCAGTCGTCGCGCTCGGATGGCTCGCGGCGGCGGCGGCGTTCTGGAGCGGGCGGCGATCGATCTTCCCCGCGGCGGTTGCGGCCGGAAGTTTTGCCGTCGGCGCCGCTCTGGGCGGGCAGGCGGAGCGGGCTTCGCGGAACGCTCCGATCCTCGCGTGGTTCCGCGAATACGCGCGCGACGCGCCCGCGGCGATCGCCGGTGTGTTGAGGGAGGACGCCGCGCGGACGGCGAACGGCGTGAGCATCGTCGTTGACGTCAGCGCCATCGATGGGCGCCGCGTCTCGGGCGGGGTGCGCGTCTCGATCGCGGGCGACATGGCGGCTGCGGCCGCCTCGGACTGGCAGGCGGGACGGGAAGTCTCGATCGCGGCGTCCCTGCGCGAACCGCTCGATTACCGCGACCCCGGCGTCGCGAGCGATCGGCTCCGGCTCGCGCGGCAGGGGATCGTCCTGCTCGGATCGGCCAAGAGCGCCGCGCTGGTGACGCTCCGCGCCCGCGGGTCTGTTCTGAGCGAAGCCGCCGGCGCGCTGCGTGTCTGGGTCAGACGCGCGACGGCCGCGTCGGTCGGCCGGTGGAGCCCGAAATCGGCCGGCGTCGTGACCGCGATCCTGATCGGCGATCGCGGCGGACTGGATCCGGACGACGAGCGGCGGCTGCAGGACGCGGGGACGTATCACGTCATCGCGATCTCGGGCGGCAACATCGCCCTGCTCACCGCGATGCTCGTCGCCCTGGGACGCGCGGTGCGGCTGCCGCCGCGCGCGACGGCCGCGGCGTCGATGGCGCTGGTCGCGTTCTACGGGTATGCCGCCGGCCTCGCGCCGTCCGTGCTGCGCGCCACGGTCGGCGGCACGGTCTATCTCGGCGCGCGAACCGTCGACCACCGGGGTACGCCGCTGAATGCCCTCGCGGTCGCGGCCGTGTTCGCCGCCGCCACGGCGCCTCTCACGCTGATGGATCCGGGCTTCGTGCTCTCGTTCGGCGCGACCGTCGCCATCGTCGCGGGCGCATCCCGTCTCGCGCCTTCGCCGACGCGCGACCGCCGCGCCGGAGCGGGCAGGCGCGCGTGTCGCACGCTCCTGCTCGGCGCACGGACGCTCTGCGCCGCGACGATCTGCGCCGAGATCGCGCTCGCGCCCGTCAGCGCGCGTTTCTTCGGCCGCGTCAGCGCCGCCGGGCTCGTGCTGAACTTTGCGGCCATTCCACTCATGTCGGTCATTCAGATCGCCGGTCTGTTGGCTGTCGCGGTTGCGGCCGTCTCGACCGCGGCGGCCGCCGCGGCCGGCTGGGTCGCGCACGTCGCCACGCTGGCCCTGCTCGGCTCCGCGTCGCTGGTCGATGCGGCGCCCTGGCTGGTGCTCGATGTGCCGCCTCCCGCGCTCTGGCTCGTGGCGCTCTGGTATCTCGGGTGGCTCGTCATTCTGCTGGGACGAGGCCGGTCCGCGCGCGCGCCGGCAACGGCGGTGGTGTGCGTGACCGCAGCGATCATGCTTCTCTCGCCCGGCCTGGCGCGAGGTCACCTGGCGCCCGCGCCTGCCGAGGGCTGGACGCGTGTGGTGGTGTTGGACGTGGGGCAGGGCGACGCCACGCTCCTATGGCCCGCGGATGCGCGGCCGATGCTCGTCGATGCAGGCGGCATCCCCGGATCCGCATTCGACCTCGGACGTCGTGTCACGCTTCCCGCCGCGTGGGCCTTCGGCGTGCGATCGCTCGAGGCCCTCGCGCTGACGCACGGGGATCCCGATCACATCGGAGGCGCGCCGGCGATCGTCCGCGCGCTGCGGCCCGCGGCAATCTGGGCGGGCATTCCGGTTCCGCGCAGCGAGCCGCTGCGCCGCCTGCGCGAGGCCGCGGACCGCGCTGGCATCCCCTGGGCGGAGCGGCGGACCGGCCAGTCGCTGATGCTGGGGCCGGCGAAGATCACGGTTCTCAATCCGCCCGATCCGGAGTGGGAGCGGCAGAAGGTCCGCAACGACGATTCGATCGTCCTCGAGGTACGGATCGGCGACGTCGCCTTCGTGCTGCCCGGCGACATCACCAAAGCCGTCGAGCCCGCTGTGGCCGCCCGATTCGAGCCCGCGCAGGTCGTGATCGTCAAGGCGCCCCATCACGGTAGCCCCGGCAGCAGCTCGCCGCCATTCCTCGCCGCCACTCATCCCGCGGCCGTGATCTTCAGCGCCGGCCGCCACAACCCGTTCGGGCACCCGGCCCCGGCGATCGTGGATCGCTACCGCGCCGCGGGCGCGCACGTCTTCAGCACGGCCGACGATGGAGCGGTGGTGGTGGATACCAACGGTCAGCACGTGCGCGTGTGGACGTGGGGAAGTCGGCGAGATCTCTGGCTGCGGTGAGCGTGACGAGTTCACGCTCCGATCCCGAGACGCGCCACGGCGGCGGCACGAAGGTCACGAAGATCACAAAGGCCGCAAAAGGGCGATTAGTTCAGGAAGTTGGTATGGACAAACTCATAATCGAGCCGATTCCAGCGGAAGTTGAGTGGATCGGTAGACGTGTGATCGGAAGCTCGATCGCCGTGCATCGCGTTCTTGGTCCCGGGTACAAGGAATCGATTTATGTCGAAGCGTTATGCTTCGAGCTCGATTCCCGAGGCCTGAAGTTCGAGCGTGAAAAACCCATCACAGTCGTCTACAAGGGCCGGGAGATACCGGGCCAAAGGCTGGACTTGATCGTCGAAGGCGTCCTCGTCGTCGAGTGCAAAGTTGCGGAAGCCATCATCACGATTCACACCCGCCAGGTAACCTCCTATCTCCGAACGACAGGTCTGCGACTTGGGTTCATCTTCAATTTCAACGTGGACGTGCTGATGCCGGCCGGCTTCAGGCGAGTAGCCTCATGATCCTTTGTGGCCTTCGTGATCTTCGTGGGCTTTGTGGCCCGCCGCCGTCGGCGCGTGCGTGCCCTTGACGCCCTGCCATTCCCTCTCCATCTCCTCCAGGCTCGCGTCGTGCACGGAGCGGCCCTTCGCATGAAGGGCGTCCTCGAGCGCTTCGAAGCGCGCCGTGAACTTGTCGTTCGCCTTGCGCAGCGCGGACTCGGGGTCGATCCCGAGCTTGCGCGACAGATTCGCGATCGAGAACAGCAGATCGCCCATCTCCTCCTCCGTCCGCGATGGACCTTCGGATCCGGCCGCGCGGCGGAGCTCATCGACCTCTTCCTCGATCTTCGCGATCACGTCCGCGGATCTGGCCCAATCGAACCCGACGGCGGCGACGCGCGTCCCGATTTCGTGCGCGCGCAGGAGCGACGGCAGAGTCTTCGCGAGGCCGCGGAGCACCGAGCGCCGCTCGCCCGCGTCGGTCTGTTCCCGCGCCTTGATCTGCTCCCACTGCTGGTGGACTTCGCCGGGCGTCTCGAGTGGCCGCCCGCCGGGGTCGAAGATGTGCGGGTGGCGCCGGATCAGCTTGGCGCTGATGCTCCGCAGCGAGTCGGCGACGGTGAAATCGCCGCGGTCGGCGCAGATCTGGGCGAGAAAGACGCCCTCGAAGATCAGATCGCCGATCTCCCCGCGCAGCGCGCCGGTGTCCGCGCGATCGATCGCCTCGAGCACTTCATGGGTCTCCTCGAGCACGAACGCGCGCAGCGACTCCAGCGTCTGCTCGCGATCCCAGGGACACCCCGAGGGGCCGCGCAGCCGCGCCATGATGTCCACGAGCGTCTGGAACGCCGAGCCGGCGTCGGGCGTCTGCTGCTCCATCGTATTCCGCGTATTCCGCGTGATCCGCGGCCGTGCTCCGCGTGTTCCGCGGCCATATTCCGCGTGTTCCGCGGCCGTGCTCCGCCGCCTATGCTAGCATCGCGAGGTGGAGACCGACGATTCCGGCATCAGCTTCACCGCGTTCATCCTCTCGCTGGCGACGACGGCCGCGGTGCACTTCGGCGACGTCGCCGATCCGTCGACCGGCCAGCCGATGGAGCCCAACATCATCGCCGCCGCGCAGATGATCGAGATCATCGGCATGCTGCAGGAGAAAACGCAGGGCAACCTGTCGCGCGAAGAAGCCAAGCTCGTCGAGGATCTGCTGTACGACCTGCGCATGCGCTTCGTTCAGGCCCAGGAGGGGCAGAAGCGCATCATCACGCCGTAGCCCGGTGCGCGTCACGTTTCTCGGGACCGGAACGTCGCACGGCGTGCCTTCGATCGGCTGCGCGTGCGAGACGTGCCTGTCGACCGATCCCCGCGACAACCGCCTGCGCCCGTCCATCCTCGTCGAGCGCGACGGCGCCGTCGTCCTCGTCGACGCGGGGCCCGACCTGCGCCAGCAGGCGCTGCGCCACCGCATCACACGGATCGATTCGATTCTGTTCACGCACGGCCACGCCGACCACATCCTCGGCATGGACGACGTGCGGCGTTTCAACGCGCTGATGAAGGCCCCGATGCCGTGCTACGGCGACGAGTCGACGCTGGACGACGTCCGGAAGATGTTCAGTTACGTGTTCGACCCGTCCGCGCCGAAAGGGGGCGGCCTCCCGCAGCTCGAGTTGCGCCCGATCTCGGGACCGTTTTCGATCGGAGCGTTGCAGGTGCAGCCGGTGCCGGTATGGCACGGACGGAAGCCGATCCTCGGCTTTCGCTTCGGCGGCTTCGCGTATCTGACCGACTGCAGCGCGCTCGACGACCGGGCGTGGCCGCTCCTCGAGGGGCTCGACGTGCTCGTGCTCGACGCGCTTCGCGACCGCCCGCATCCGACGCACTTTGCGCTCAGCGAAGCGGTCGAGGTCGCGCGGCGGGTGGCGGCGGCCCGGACGTACTTCACGCACATGTGCCACGACCTGCGCCACGCGCCCACGTGCGAGCGTTTGCCTGACGGGATGACGCTCGCTCACGACGGGCTCGTGCTGGTAATGCCGGGAGTCTCGTGATCTCGTACTACCCGGACGATCCGCCGCCGCGGTGGCACAGTCCCGTGCTCGCGCTGGGGAATTTCGACGGCCTCCATCGCGGCCACGCGAAGATCATCGATCGCGTGCGCCGGCGCGCGGGCGAGCGTGGCGGGACGCCTGCCGCGATGACTTTCGATCCCCATCCGTCGCGGATCGTGCGTCCCGACAAGGCGCCCGCCCTGCTGATGACGACCGAGCAGCGGCTCGAGGCGCTGGCGAGAGCCGGCATGCAGGGCGTGGCCGTGCTGCGCTTCACGCACGAGATGTCGCTCTGGGATCCCGAGATGTTCGTGCGCACGGTGCTCGTTGAGTGGCTCCACGTCGCCGAGGTCTGGGTAGGGGCGAATTTCCTTTTCGGGCACGATCGGGCCGGGACGTTCACGGTCCTGCGCGGCCTGGGCTCGCGCCATGGATTCAGAGCGGAAAAGATCGACGCCGTCCGCTACAAGGATTTCGTCGTCAGCAGCACGCGGATCCGGCGGCTCGTGTCGGAAGGCCGCGTGGACGAGGCGGGGGCGCTCCTGGGACATCATTTCTTCATCGACGGGACCGTCGTCCGCGGCGCGGAGCGCGGCCGACAAATCGGATTTCCGACGGCGAATCTGCAGACGGCGAACGAGCTGCTTCCGCCGGCCGGGGTGTATGCCACGACGGCCAGCGTCAACGGGATCGCGTGGCCGTCGGTGACGAATGTCGGGTTGAGGCCCACGTTCGGGGACGTCGATCGGATTCAGGTCGAGACGCACCTGCTGGACGCGACGCGCGATCTCTACGGCGCGCAGGTGCGCCTGTCGTTCGTGCAGCGGCTGCGCGACGAGCGGAAGTTTGCCGACGTCGACGCGCTGCGCGCGCAGATCGACGCCGATTGCCGGGCGGCCCGCCGGCTGTTCGGGCGGATCTCGCTCTGAACCGGCGCCCTGATAGAATCGTCCGATGCCAGAGCCGGCGCGCCGCGTGGATCTGCGGCTGACGATCCCCGGGGCGGCGCCGTACGACGCGCTTGCCGGAGAGCTGGCCGGCAAGTTCGCGGAATATTCGGGGGCGGACGCGGCGGCGGCGCACCGTCTGGTGCGCGACGTCGAAGCCGCGGCGCGGAAGCTGTCCGGCGGCGCCGAGATCGCCCTCACGCTGGAAGCGCGCGACGGCGAGCTGATCGTGACCGCCGCCTCCGGCAGCCGGAAAGAGCAGATCGTCGTCCCGCTTTGACCTTGCGCTTATTCAACACGCTCACACGACGCGAAGAAGACTTTACCCCCTCGCACGACCGGACCGTGCGGATGTACACGTGCGGCCTGACGGTGTACGCCCGCGGGCACATCGGCAACTTCCGGACGTTCGTCGCGCTCGACGTGCTGCGGCGCGCGCTCGAATTCGAGGGTTACGCGGTGCGGCAGGTGCGCAACTACACCGACGTGGACGATCGCACGATCGCGGAGTCGGTCAAGGCGGGCCGTCCGCTGCGCGAATACACGCAGCAGTTCGTCGACGCCTTCACCCGCGACGCGGCGGCGCTCGGCCTCGAGCCGGTCGAGTATTCGCCGCGCGCGACCGATCACATTCCGGCGATGGCCGGGATGATCCAGGCGCTCGAGCGGAACGGCCACACCTACGCGAGCGACGGCTCCATCTATTTCAAGATTTCGACGTTCCCGCAATACGGCCGGCTCGCGCGGCTCGATCACAGCGGCATCAAGAGCGGCGCCCGCGTGGACTCCGACAAGTACGACAAGGAGGACGCGCGCGACTTCGTGCTGTGGAAGGCGGCGCGGCCCGGGGAGCCCGTCTGGGAACCCGGGCTCCCGCCCGGACGGCCGGGGTGGCACATCGAGTGCTCTGCGATGGCGGAGGAGCTCCTGGGCGATCTGCCGATCGACATCCATGGCGGCGGCATCGATCTCATCTTTCCCCATCACGAAAACGAGATCGCGCAGGCGGAAGGAGCGACGCGCCGCACGTTCTCCAGGTTCTGGGTGCACGTCGAGCACCTGATGATCGAGGAGGAGGACAGGACCGCCGAGAAGATGTCGAAGTCGCTCGGCAACGTCTACAACCTCGAGGACATCTCGGCGCGGGGCTTCCGGCCGTCGGCGCTGCGATATCTGTACCTGGGCACGCACTATCGGAAGCAACTGAAGTTCTCGTGGAGCGTGCTGGCGCAGGCGGAAGAAGCGGTCAAGCGGCTGACGGATTTTCTCGCGCGCCTCGATCGTTTACCGGCCGGCGATCCCCGGCCCGAGACGAGGGCGAAGCTCGAGGCGGCGGCGTCGGCGTTCGCCGATCACATCCGCGCCGATCTGAATACGGCCGCCGCGCTGGGCGGCGCCTTCGAGCTCGTACGGGCGCTCAATTCGGCGATCGATGCAGGGGAGCTGCGCGCCGGCGACGCCGCGGCCATCCGCGAGACATTCGATCGCTTCGACCGGGTGCTCGGGATCCTGTCGCTTCGACGCATCGAAGAGGAGACGCCGCCGGTGCCGGTCGAGGAGATCGAGGCCTCGATCCAGGCACGACGGGCCGCTCGCGCGGCGCGCAATTTCGCCGAAGCGGATAGAATTCGAAGGGATCTCGAGGCGCGCGGCATTCTGCTCGAGGACCTGGCGACGGGAACGCGGTGGAAGCGGAAGTGAATGCCGAATGCTGAACTTATGAAGAAGGCGCCGGATATCAAGACGCCGCTGCCGGGCCCGAAGGCGAAGGCAATCATCGACGCGGACGCCAGGTTCGTGTCGCCGTCCTACACGCGCGACTACCCGCTGGTCATCGCGCGCGGCGAAGGGGCCGTCGTGGAGGATGTCGACGGCAACGTGTTCATCGACTGCGCCGCCGGCATCGCGGTCAACTCGACCGGCGTGTCGCATCCGGAGGTGGTCAAGGCGATCGCGGAGCAGGCGGCCAAGTTCATCCACATGTCGGGGACGGACTTCTATTACGAGCCGCAGGTCCGCCTCGCGGAGCAACTGGCGGCGCTTGTGCCGATCGACGGCGACGTCCGATCGTTTTTCGGCAATTCGGGCACCGAGGCGACCGAGGCCGCCGTCAAGCTCTCGCGGTACTACACGAAGCGGCCGAACGTCATCGCGTTTCTCGGATCCTTTCACGGACGATCGCTCGGCTCCCTCGCGCTGACGTCGAGCAAGTCCGTTCAGCGGCGCGGATTCGGGCCGCTGATGCCTGGCGTCTATCACGCGCCATATCCCGACGTCTACCGCTTCAACGGCAGCGCGGATGCCTGCGCGGAGGCTTCGCTCTCGTTCATCCGCGATCAGATCCTCGTGCACCTCACCGCGCCCGACGAGGTCTCGGCCATTGTCGTCGAGCCCATCCAGGGCGAGGGAGGCTACATTGTCCCGCCCACCGGTTTCCTGCAGGGGCTGCGCGATCTGACGAAGCAGCACGGGATGATGCTGGTGCTCGACGAAGTGCAGTCCGGCATGGGGCGGACCGGAAAGATGTTCGCGGCGGAGCATTTCGGCGTGACCGGCGACATCGTCAACATCGCGAAGGGCATCGCGTCCGGCCTTCCGCTCGGCGTGACGTGCGCGCGCGCCGACGTCATGAGCTGGCCGCCGGGGGCGCATGCGAGCACGTTCGGCGGCAATCCCGTCGCCTGCGCCGCGGCGCTCGCGACGCTGCGCCTCCTGCGCGGCCAGTACGTGAACAACGCGGCGCGCGTCGGCGAGCACATGATGAACGGGCTGCGCGCGCTGCAGGACAAGCATCCGCTGATCGGCGACGTCCGGGGGAGAGGGCTGATGATCGGCGTCGAGCTGGTGCGCGATCGGAAGACCAAGGCGCGAGCCGTCGAGGAGCGGGGGGCGCTCGTCCAGGCGATGTTCCGCCGCGGCGCGCTCATTCTCGGCGCCGGACGGAACGCCGTCCGCTTTGCGCCGCCGCTCGTGCTCAGCATCGATCAAGCCGACACCGTCCTGGGGATCTTCGACGAGGCCCTGGCCGAGGTCGCGCAGGGCCACGCCCTCGCGCGCAGTTAGCCTTCATCCAGCCCGGCCCACGATTTGCCACTGTCGCCGGGTCATGACCTACGCGCGCCAGATCCTCGGCGAATTGGGCGAAGATCTTGCGGTTCGCGAGCTGACCGCGCGCGGGTACGCAATTCTCGCGCGCCGCTACCGCACGCGGCATGGCGAAATCGACGTCGTGGCGGAGGACGAGGGGACGATCGTGTTCGTCGAGGTCCGGGCGCGCGCGACGGGGGAGTTCGGCCGCGCGGCGGAGTCGGTGACCGATGCCAAGAAGCGCAAGGTGACGGCCATGGCGGTCGAGTACCTGGCCAGGAATAGAATCACCAATCGTCCCTGCCGCTTCGATGTCGTGGCCATCGACGATGCGCTGACGGAGGGGCCGGCGATCGCGGTCTACCCGAACGCGTTCGACGCGACCGATTGACGAGTACACTGGTGCCGATGCCCAGAGGGATCGCGAGCGTCGTCCTGGCCGTGCTCCTGTTCGCGCGTCCGAGCGACGCCGATCAGAAATGGGCTCGCATCGACACGTCGAACTTCATCGTCATCGGAACGGTCGGGGAGTCGCGGCTGCGGAGCGTCGGCACGCAGTTCGAAGGCTTCCGTGAAGCGTTGACGAGACTGCTCTCGAGCACCGTGACGAGCACGGCCGTCCCGACGCTCATCCTCGTGTTCTCGGACGACAAGACGTTTCAGGAGTTCAAGCCCGTTTACAACGGAAAGCCCGTCGAGATCGGCGGCCTCTTCGTGCCGCGCCAAACATCAACTACATCCTGATTGGGCCTCAGCGCTCCACGGATTTCCTTCGGCCTGTCTTTCACGAATACTCGCATCTCCTGGTCAATAACGTCGAGCCGGGGCTCCCGGTGTGGCTGAACGAGGGGCTCGCGGAGTACTACAGCTCGTTCGATCTCGAGAACAATGGGCAGTTCGTGACAATCGGTCGGACGATCGAGAGCCACTATCGTACGCTCGCGAGCGAGACGTGGCTTCCGTTGAAGGAACTGCTGGCGACGAAGCACGATTCGCCCCAATACAACGAGAATTCCCGCCGCGGCGTGTTCTATGCCGAATGCTGGATGCTGACGCACATGCTGTTGCATGGCGAGCCGGATCACCGGGCGCAGCTCCGTGCCTACGTCGGCGAGCTGTCGACCGGCGCGGATCCCGCCGCGGCGTGGGAGCGTCAGTTCGGGCGGGAGGACATGATGAAGGCCCTGCGGGCCTATTCGGAGCGGCGTCTGATCGCCGCTACGCGCTACACGATGTCGGATCGAATCACGCGCGCGCCCGGCGCCGCCGTGTCCTTCGCGCCGGCCGACGCCGAGGCTACCCTGGGAGAGCTCCTCGTCGCGTTGCGGCGAAACGACGATGCTGTCAGGCATTTCGATCGGGCGCTGAACCTGAAGCCGGCCTTCGCGCGAGCGGCGGTGGGACGGGCATTTGCAATTGGCGAGCATCCTGCCGCGACGGTCGACAGCGATTCGACCGACTGGCTGTCGGATTACATGATCGGCTCGACGCTGCTGACCGGCGCGCGTTCGATGGAGCAGTCGTCGATCGCGTCCGCCAGGGCCGCGCTGGAACGGGCGGCGCGCGCGCGCGGCGATATTCCCAACCTTCAGGTTCTCTACGCGCGTGCGCTCGACGAATCCGGCGGCGACCCGGCGGGGACCGTCGATGCGCTGAAGAAGGCCCACGACGCTGTGCCCGTGCGCGACGACTACGCGCTCCTGCTGGCGCAGGCCCTGACGCGAGCCGGCCAATACGCGGCCGCGCGAGCCGTGCTCGGCGACGTGATGGCGAGACCGCATTTGCCTGGCGGCAAGGACGCGGCGTTCGCCGCGATGCGGCGGACGGTCGCCGCCGAGGAGAGGGCGAACCGCGGCCG
>Ga0310810_10007120_pt1 | contig 12720 bp, 9 predicted proteins | sample NCmetagenome_FD_207641 | JGI IMG/M metagenome (GOLD analysis project Ga0310810, IMG submission 207641) | Soil microbial communities from experimental microcosm in Duke University, North Carolina, United States - NC | ecosystem: Engineered > Artificial ecosystem > Soil microcosm > Unclassified ... | reverse complement strand
GAAGCAGGGCCGCATTGGGGTTGGCTCCCGCCTGCAGCAGGCGGCGAACCATCGCGGCGCTGCCATTCAAACTCGCGGTCCAAAGCGGTGTGGCACCCAGATCGTTCGCGGCGTTCACGTTGGCGCCGGCCTTGATCAGCACGTCCGCACTGTCACCATCGTCGCGGTAGCTTGCCCAGTGCAAAGCCGTCGTGCCGTCCGGCTCGGCGGCGTTGACGTCAATCTTCTGTTGGACCAGCAGGCGAATCTGCGCGCGGTCGGTGTTCTTCGCGGCGTTGATCAAGGGATAGTCGATTGCGGCCGCTCCCATCAGGAGGACCGAGAGGCCGACGGCGTTGAGGGCGCGCTTCACAGCTAGACCCCGGCCAACGTGTCGAGCGGCAGCTTGCCGGTGCTGCCACCGATCTTCTCGACCGGCACGTCGAGCTTGTCCATCAACGTGACGAGTAGATTCGCGATCGAGGGCTTGTCCGTGTATTTCAGGTGCCGCCCTCCGTCGAGGCGTCCGGCACCGCCGCCGAGGAGCATCAGCGGAAGGTTCACACCTGAGTGCCGAGTGCTGTTGGAGATCCCCGAGCCGTACATGATGGTCATGTGATCGAGGAGCGAGCCGTCGCCATCAGGTGTCGCGCGGAGCTTCGCCAGCTGCTTCGCCAGGAGCTCCGTGTGATAGCGATTGATCTTCGACAGGCGCTCGATGATCTCCGGCACATCGTTGTGGTGCGACAGCGGGTGATGCGCCTCGGGCACGCCGATTTGCGGATACGGGCGTGCGCTCTGCTCCTTGCCGATCATGAACGTGATTACACGGGTGAGGTCGGACTGGAACGCGAGCAACTGCAGGTCGAGCATCAGCGCCAGGTGATCTTCGAAGACAGGCGGCACACCCTGAGGCTGTTCGAGGGTCGGGAGCTCGATGTCGCTCTGCTGCTCGGCCTTCTGAATGCGACGCTCGATGTCGCGAAGCGACTCTGTGTATTGCTCGACCTTCGCCTGATCCTGCGCGCCGAGCTCCTGCCGCAGTCGTGCGAGCTTCTCGTTGACCGAGTCGAGCAGGCTCTTTTGCTGGTGCAGTCGCGCTTCTCGCGCCGCGCGGCCGGTGCTGCCGCTGTCGCCGAACAGGCGCTCGAATACCGCTCGCGGGTTGTACTCCATCGGTAGCGGTTGGGTGGCGTTGCGCCAGGCGATCGTGTGCGTGTAGGCGCAGCTCAGAATGCCGGTGCAGGCGCCGGCGTTGGCAGGTGCATCCATCGAGAGCTCGAGCGAGGCGACCTGCGTCTCGTTTGCGAAATGCCGCGCCAGCAACTGGTCCATCGAGACGTCGGCGAGGATTTCGACTTCGTTCCGTCCGCCGCGCGTGGTGCCGGTCAGAAACGATCCCGATGCGCCGGCATGGATGTAGTTCCAACTCGCGTTGATGCCCGAGAGCACCAGCATCTGATTCTTGAACGGCGCGAGCGGCTCCAGGATCGACGAGAGGGTAAAGTCGCGTCCTTCACCCTTCGGCGTCCAGTATTCCATCGCCATGCCGTTTGGCACGTAGAAGGCCAGGAAGCGATGGGCACGAGTCGTGGCGGCGTGCGCGCGTGTGGCGAACGCCGGCAGCATGGCATCGAGGAGCGGGAGCGACAGGGATGCCCCGAGCCCGCGCAGCACGGTTCGTCGTGGCAGCGCCTTTCCGGTCAGGAAACTGATCATCACGCGTCTCCTCGTAGTGTCCGGCTTCAGCCGGACCTACTCGTCTCCTCGCATCAGGAACGCAGGACTCTTCACGATGCCGGCAATCAGCGCCGACCAGCGGTAGTCGCTCGACGCCGCATCACGCACGATCGCGCGTACAGCGGGACGATCGTAGTACTCGAGGCGCCGGCCGAGGGCGTAGGCCATCAGCTTCTCAGTGACAGTTCGTGGGAATTGTTCGGGCTCAGCGAGGAGCAATCCGCGGAGCCCGGCGAGTCCATCGAGCTTTGCGCCGCTGAGGGTGGACGCGGCTGCATCGACCGGCCGTCCTGATTCGTCCGTCGTTCGCCATGCGCCGATCGCGTCGTAGTGCTCGAGCGCAAACCCGAGCGGGTCGATGACCGCGTGGCAACTCGCGCAGCTTGGATTCGTGCGGTGCTGCGCGAGCCGCTCACGGATGGTCGGCGGCGTCACATTGGCTTTGACTTCGGCGAGGTTCGTATCCACGCCCGGAGGAGGCGGAGGCGAAGGCAGGCCAAGAATGTTGTTCAGCAGGAACTTGCCGCGCAGCACGGGCGACGTGCGATCGGGATAGGAGGTGGTGGCCAACACCGATCCATGCGCGAGGAGCCCGCCTCGCTGTTCGGGGTTGGGCAGCGCGACTCGCCGGAAGCGGCTGCCGTACACGCCAGCGATGCCGTAGTGCCGCGCCAGCCGCTCGTTGACGAACGAGTAGTTGGCGTTGAGCAGTTCGACGACACTGCGATCCTCGCGCAGGTTGCTCGCGAGGAACAGTTCGGTCTCGCGCTCGAATGCCTGCAGCAGACTGTCGTCGTACGTGGGATATCGATCCGGATCGACGACGACTTCGCTGAGGCGGCGGAGGTTCAGCCACTGCGCGGCGAAGCCGTCCACGAGCGCGCGTGCGGCGCGCGGATCGGCGAGCATCCTCCGCACTTCGCGGTCGAGCGTCGCCGGCCGCGTGAGCTGTTTGCTCTCGGCGAGATCGAGCAGGTGTTCATCGGGGACGCTGCTCCAGACGAAGAATGACAGTCGAGAGGCGACCTCGAGATCGCTCAGCCGATACGACTCGTCCTTCGCGTGTGCCTGATCGCGATACACGCGCAGCAGAAAATCCGGATCGACGAGGACGCGCTCCAATGCGAGCTGGATGCCGGCATCGAAGCTCTGACCATCCTGTCGGCCCTGATCGAAGAACTCGAGTAACCCTTGAATGTCCGCCTTTGTCACCGGCCGGCGATACGCACGGCGGGCGATCTTCGAGAGAATGGTGGTGGCGCACGCGCGCTCGTCTGCCTGCGATCGCGGCTGACAGACGAAGATCGCGCGACGGCTCGGCGTGTCCTGCGCGGCTCCCGCCGCTTTGTACGGACCGCCGATTTGTACCGCGCCCACATTCGCGTATCCCATGTAGACGTTGTCGTTGGCGATCGTTCGTCCCCGCTGTGGTGGATGCGGAAGTCCCTCGGGCTCCCAGAGTTCGCGCACGAACGACACGCCGACGGTGTGAGGGCCGGCGTCCGGGAAGATGCGGACCTCGAGGCCGGCATCGCCGGTCAACTGCATGTACTTTTCCCACTCGGGATCCCCCGCGAAGCCCGGCTCGCCGTCACCGGCGTAGCTGAGCGCGGCCGGCCGACCCTTCGCGTCGCCGCCGACGGTGAATCGCTTCACGAGCTTTCCGTCGAGACGGACGTCGAGTTGCTGCGGCCACCCCATGCCTTTCAGGTAGTCCTGATACTGACGCTGCAATCGAACCTTGAGCAGGTACTCGCCCGGCACGGGGAAGTTGTAGGGAATCGCGATGCCGCCGCGCGATCCAAACGGCAGGTCCTCACTCTGTCGATCGTCCTGGAGCACGTGGATCGGGATGTCGAACGTCTCGATGCGCGGGCTCGTCGGTGGCAGACCTGTGGCCGTGCGCGTGACCTGGCGAGCGACGGAGAGATAGCGCTCGAGGTGCGCGGTTGAAATCGAGAGCGCGTCCGCGAGGTTGTCGAAGCTGCCGTCAGCGGTCTCGTCGCCGGGCAGCAGCGGACGAACGTCGAGGTCGAGCGCGAACAGGTCGTGAACGACGTTGGTGTACTCCGTGCGGTTCAACCGGTGCACGGCGCCGATTCGTCCCGGTCTGGGATGTGCGGCCCACGTCTGATCGATGTCGCGCTCGAGCGCCGTGGCGATCGTTCGATAGGTGGCGTTATCGGGACGTGGCCGGCCGGGCGGCGGCATCGATTGCGCACGCAGCTTGCCGATCACGCGCTCCCACACTTCTGGATTCGTGCTCGGATGCGCGGGATCGAGCGTGTCGAGGGCGAGCCCGGCGGTGCGAAGTCTCTGGTTGTGGCAGGTGATGCAGTACTGATCGACGAGCCCTTGCGGAGAGGACGGCGCTGCCGCGGGAGCCCGCTGCGTCTGACCCGCCCGGATCTCGACGCTCGAGACGGCTGCGACAATCCAGCCGCCGACGAAGAGCGCCAGGATCGAGGTCAGTCGCCGCATGCGTCCTCCAGATCCCCTTGGGCCTCTCGGAGAGGCGGGTCCGCCTCCGCTAAGCTACGGCGCGACCCGCCTTGGCCGCGCCAATTGTGCCATCGCTGACGGGTTGCCGCCTACTGCTACTGCCTACCGCCTACTGACCCCGTTCCATCCCCTTTTTCTCGATCACCGAATTGATTCCGCGCGAGGTGAGAAACGACATCAGCGCTTTGACAGCCGGCGACTGGCCAGCTGCGGCGCTCGCGCCGCCGACCATCACGGAGTAGTCCTGGACGTCCTTCGGAAACGTGCCGGCCAGCTCGACTCCAGGCACCGGCAGGATCTCGCTCAACGGCAGCACGCCCAACTCTGCCTCTCCCGCAGCCACCGCCTTGCTGACATCGTCCCCGGTCGTGGTCGGCTTGAACTTCGGCGCCATCTTGTCGAAGATCCCGAGCCGTTTGAGGAGTCCCATCAGATACACACCGCCGGAGCCCTCCTTCGCGAAGGCGATCGATTTTGATGCGAGGAGCGATGCCTTCAGCGAGTCGACGGTGTGGACGTCGGGCTTCGCCGCGCCGCGACGAACGGCGAGCGCCATTGGCGAGCGCGCGAGCACCGCACGAGAGCTCACGGTAACGTGTCCGCCTTTGATCATGTCGGCCATCAGGCCAGGCGTCAGGATCGCGACGTCGAAGCGTTCGCCGCCCTCGATCCGCCGCTTCAACTCCGCCGAGACGCTGTAGCTGATCGCGACCTCATGCTTCGTGGCCTTCTCGAACTGCGGCGCCACTTCCTGCAGCACCGCTTTGAATCCGTTGGAGCACAGCACCGTGATGCGCTCGGCGCTTGCGATGGCCGACTGCATCAGTACGAGACCCAGCACCAGCGCTCCCGCCAGTCGCGGGCGTCCCACTCGCCATCCCTCAGATGTCATCGTCACATCTCCGTCCTTCGAATGCCGTGCGATAGCATGACCCCAGAAGGATACGGCATGAGCATCTACACAAACTCTGCGTCATCGACGCCAGACGAGACCGCGGCCTACGTTGCCGGACTGCTCGGTCTGCTCGGAGAAGAAGATCCCGTCGAGGTCCTGCGGAAGACACCGTCCGCCCTCGAGCAGTTCCTCGATACCGTGCCCGCGCAGATCCTCACTGTTCCGGAGGCGCCTGGCAAGTGGGCAATTCGCGACGTCCTGGCGCACCTCGCGGACTCCGAGCTCATGGGGGGCGTGCGGCTGCGGATGGTCCTCGCCCAGGATCGCCCGACACTCATCGGGTACGACCAGGATCTCTGGTCGGATCGTCTTCGCTACTCGGAAGTGGACGTCCGCCGCGCGCTGGAGCAATTCAGCGTGCTGCGCCGCTCGAACCTGCGGCTCTGGGAGCATCTCAGTCCCGCGGATCTGAAACGAGTGGGAGTGCACAACGAGCGCGGCGAAGAGAGCCTCGGGCACATGCGAAACCTGTACGCCGGGCACGACCTTCTGCACCTGAATCAGTTGAGCCGGATTCGAAAGTCCGTCACAGCTGCGTCGTGATCACCGCCGCTGGAGCACCAGTTGGTCTGCCAGCGTCTCGAGCTCGTGGTCGTTGACGCGATCGACCACGGCGTACCACTGGTCATTGATGGTGCCTGGATTTCGGGCTCCGAGGATTCCCGCGGCGATCGACGCGACTGAGTCGCTGTCGCCGCCAATGTTGGTGGCGACGAGAATCGCGTCCTCGGCAGATTGCATGACGGTCGCCAGGGCGAGCGCCAGTGGCACGATTGTCCGCGGGCTGTCGGGGAACCAGCGCGAGGCGACATCACCGGCTTGAATGACCGGCATCGCTGCGAGATCGTCGTGCGCTGTGCGGATCGCATCCGCACACGCAGGCGCAGCAGTGCCCGGCCAGCGACTTTCAGCCAGAGCAGCTGCCCATTCTGCCAGGCTCAGAATCTGGTGCGCTGAGGCGCCATCGATCGCGGCGGAGACGGCAGCCGCCGTCGCCGCGGCGGCCGCAATCGCCAGTGAACCGCCATGTGTTGATATCGACGCTTCGCGTGCGCTGCTGACAACAGCCTCGAGGTTGCTCGCCGTGTGGAAGATGCCGACTGGCGCGACGCGAACGGCGGCGCCACAGCCATCATGCATCGTCGCGATTCGAGCCGGATCGCCGGCTTGGTGAAACTCCCATAACAACTTCACGCCGGGGTGCACGCACTTCTGGCAACCCAGCATCTCCCGCCCGATGCTCTCGTGCGACACGCGTCGGTCGCGAATGATGGCGCGCGCGACTGCGATGGTGCGCTCCGTGTCGTCGGTCGTCTCGCCGATGCGCCACTCGTGTTTCGTGTTGCCGGCGTAGCGCGGGATGATGTCTCCCGGTGCACCCTCGAACCCGCGGACGCCGTTCGGATACCAGCGGGTGATGCCCGTGGAAGAGAGCGTCTCTGTCTGCTTGCCAATCGCATCCCCGATTGCGATGCCCTTGAGACAGCCGAGTGCTCGATCCGCGATCGTGGGGGTCACAACGTGATCACCACGCTGCCTTTCTTGTGCCCGGTATCGACATGTGCGTGGGCGTCGGCGATCCGCGCCAGCGGGTAGGTCCGATCGATCACCGGCCTCAACGCTCCGGATTCGGCGAGTGTTCCCAGGAGGACCAGGTCCTCGGTGCGCGTGGCGTTCACGCCAGTTAGTACTTTGCGGCCCGCTCGCGACGGCCGCAGCGTCGCTCCGATGATCTGGCCGAGGCTGGCGACGACCAGCAGCAGTCGGCCACCAGGTGCGAGCGCGCGTTCGCAGCGGGTGAACGTGCAGTTGCCAACGGCGTCGAGAACGATGTCGTAGGTCTCACCGGTGTGCGTGAAGTCCTCTTTGTTGTAGTCGATCGCCCGCGCGGCTCCCAGCGATCGCACCAACTCCGCGTTGCCCGCGCTGCAGACAGCGGTGACGACGCCTCCGAAGTGCGTCGCCAATTGCACTGCCGACGACCCTACTGCGCCCGACGCTCCGTTGATCAGGACTCGTTCGCCCGCTTGCATCTGCGCTTTGTCTCGCAGATAGAACAGGCTCGTCATCCCGCCGAACACGAGCGCTGTGGCGGCCTCGAATGACAGATTGCCAGGAATCGTCGCGAGGCTGGTCTCGGGGACCGCGACGTACTCGGCGTGTGATCCCATGCGGGTGCCGAACACTCTCTGCCCGACAACAAAGCGCGAGACCGATGAACCGACTGCGGCTACCTCGCCCGCGAAATCCCAGCCGAGGATCGGCTTGCGCGGGCCGGTGATGCCGAAGCCAACGCGCATCAACAGACCGAATCCGCGCGGTACACGAGCGCTGCGCAAGCGAGAGTCACCGGCGCTGACCGTCGTTGCGCGCACTCTGACGAGTAATTCGTGAGGACCCGCGTCTGGAGTCGGCACGTCCTCGATCCGGAGAACGTCAGGTGGGCCGTACCGGCGATAGACTGCTGCTTTCATCTGTGAGCGTTCGACGCTCTTTCGTGCGCGCGTCTACGTCAGCATCGAGTCGTTCCAGTCGCGGATCACGAACGACTTGACCAGCCCTTCCAGGATGAACGGGTCCTCACGCGCGAACGCTTCGGCCGCCTCACGGCTCCTGAAAATGGCCATGTTCCCCCGGTCAGCGAAAGGGCCGATGCCGACGACGTCGCCTCTCGCAATGAAGGCGTCCACCACGGCTTTGTGCCTTGGGTAGACGGCCATGACCTGCTCCATCGTCGCGCCCGACGATTCACCGATGAAAACGGCCTTCATGGGCGTCAAGGCTACACGGAACTTACTGCTCGTCCAAACACGTCTCTAACGGCGGGCGATCAAAAACGACCCCAGCCCGAACAAATCCCTTTCGAGGAGATCGCCTATGCGTCTGCCGAGCCTGGTGCTGCTTGTTCTTGGAGTGTGTGTGGCTCCCGCATTGGGCCAGACACCGCAGGGTGACCCGGGCGAAGGTGACCGGCTCTACACCGACAAGTGCGCCAGGTGCCATGAAGCGGGCGTTCCCCGCGCGCCTGTTCGCCAGGCGTTGAGCCGGTTGTCGCCGGACGCGATTCGCACCGCCCTGACCACGGGCAGCATGCGCTCGCAAGGCGCTGAACTGACCCAGGCGCAGATAGAGCTCCTGGCACGAACGGTGGGAACCGCGACCGCAGCCGTCGCAAACAACAACGCCTGCACCGCCGCGCCGTCGTTCGCCGATCCCTTCGATCGCCCGAATTGGAACGGGTGGGGTGGCAACATCGCTCAGCACCGATTTCAGGCGGCAGCAGCGGCGCAGTTGCCTGCGAATCAGGTCTCACGTCTGAAGCTGAAATGGGCATTCGGTTTCCCCGGCGCGAACCGTGCCTTTGCGCAACCGACAGTCGTCGGTGGGCGTGTGTTCGTCGGTAGTGCAAGCAACACGGTCTATTCGCTCAACGCGAGCAGCGGCTGTCAGTACTGGTCGTTCAGATCGGAGGCGCCGGTGCGCACGGCGATCACAATCGGCCGCGGCAGCGCACAAGGCACGTGGATCGCGTACTTCGGCGACCAGGGCGCCACGGTGTACGCCGTCGATGCGCTGACCGGGGCGCTCGTATGGAAACGAAAGGTCGACACCTTCCTCGGTGCCACGATGACCGGGGCGCCGACGCTGGCGGACGGCACGCTCTACGCGGTGACGTCGTCCGGCGAGGAAGCGATTGGCGCCAACCCGAAGTACGAGTGCTGCAAGTTTCGCGGTAGCGTGTCCGCCCTGGATGCGCTGACCGGCGAGGTGCGCTGGAGGAGCTTCACGATCCCTGAAGAGGCGAAGCCCGTGCGGATGAGCACGCAGGGTGTTCAACTCTATGGGCCTTCAGGCGCCGGAATCTGGTCGTCGCCCGCGGTCGATCTCAAGCGAGGTGTCGTCTACGTGACAACTGGCGACGCCTACTCGGATCCCGCGGCTGGGACGTCGGACGCGTTCCTCGCGTTCGACATCAAGACTGGTAAGTTGCTCTGGTCTCGTCAGACGACGGCCGGTGACGCGTACACGATCGCGTGCGATCTCCCGGAAGGGTTTCGTTCGAACTGTCCCCAAGCGAAAGGCCCTGACTTCGACTTCGGATCGTCGCCAATACTCGTGGAGTTGCCGAACGGTCGCAGGGTCCTCATCGCCGGCCAGAAATCCGGAGTCGTGCACGCCATCGATCCCGACAAGGACGGCGCGATCGTGTGGCAGACACGCGTCGGCAAGGGCACCGCGCTCGGCGGAGTGCAGTGGGGCAGTGCGTTCGACGGTCGTCGCGTGTATGTCGCGCTCTCAGACGTGCAGCCTGAACCTGTCGCTGCCGGAACACCGGGCGCACAGCCATCGTTCCTGGGGCAAGCGTTCCGTTTGAATACGCGCGCGGGCGGCGGACTCTTCGCGATCGATCCGAGTACCGGACAAACCTTCTGGACCAAACCGCATCCCGGCTGCGGTGAGAAGCCGGGATGCAGTCCCGCGCAATCAGCAGCGGTCACAGCGATTCCTGGAGTCGTGTTCTCGGGTGGGCTGGATGGTCACCTGCGTGCCTACGCGAGCGACGACGGTGACATCATCTGGGACGTGGACACCGCGCAGAAGTACGACACGGTCAACGGCGTTCCGGCGAACGGAGGATCGCTCGACGGACCCGGGCCCGTCGTGGTGGGAGGCATGGTGTTCGTCAATTCAGGCTATGGGTTCGTCGGCGGCACGCCGGGCAACGTCCTGCTCGCGTTCTCTATCGATGGGAAGTAGATCTTGCTGACGGCGGGTCTAAAGACCCGCCGCTACTGGGTGTCACTGCGAGACGCGCGACTGCTTCCAGCCGGTCTTCGAAACGATGAAGTCGCGCGACTGCTCGGCGTCGCGCCTGATGCGATCGAGGTCCACGCCGACCAGCCGTCCCGCCTGCTTCATCACCTTGCCGGCGATGAAGACGGTGTCCACGTTGCTCGTGTCCATCCCGAGGACGACGGCGCCGTAGGCGTTGTTGACCGGCATCACGTTGATCGCGTCCGTGCGGAGCATGACGACGTCCGCCTGCTTTCCGGGCGTGAGCGTGCCGATCTTGCCATCGAGGTGATTGGCTCGCGCGCCCTGGATGGTGGCGAACTCGATGACGTCGTGGGCGGTGAGCAGCTGTGGCTGCGGCTTGCCAGCCGGGCGTGGCTGGTTGATCGCGAGCATCCGCTGCAGCGTGAAGACAGCCCGCATCTGCGTGAAGAGGTCGCCCGGCATCTCCGTCTCGACGTCCACGCTCAGGCTCGGCCGGAGGCCGTGGTCGAGTGACTGCTGGATCGGCGGCACGCCGTGACCCATCTCCATTTCGATCGGACAGGCGATCGAGATGTGCCCGCCCGAGTCCGCGACCATCTTCCATGCCCCCTCGGTGAACGTCGTGCAGTGAATGTAGGTGACGTCCGCGCCGAGCGACTTCTCCAGCCCGGCGAGATCACCGCCCGCGTGCACGGAGATCGGTGCCTTCACCTCGCGCGCAGCCGCCCACTCCTTTGCGTCCATGCCGCCGGCCAGCGCAAGCGTCAGGAGCTGGTCGTCTGACGCGAAGTGCTGCTTGCGTAGGCGGCGGATGTCGTGCGGATACTGATTCGCCGGACCAGGCACACCGTTACCGAATGCATAGACTGCGCGAACACCCGCTGTGCGGAGGCCGTCGATCGCCGCGTCGGTGTGCTCCGGGCTGTTGCCGATGTGCGACCAGTCGAGCAGTGTGGTGACTCCCGCATTCATCGCGCCAAGCGATGTGACGAGGTCGCCGATGCGAACGTCTTCGGGGCGCATGACCGGCCGCGCGGTCATCAGGATGTCGCGCACGTAGTCGGAGAGCAGGCCGTTCGGCAGGACGTTGCGCAGCGCGCCCTGCCACATATGCCGGTGCGTGTCGATGAACCCCGGCATGACGATCGTGTTCGATGCGTCGACGACGGTGGCCGTTGCGGTGAGATTGGGTCCGACGGCAGCGATCCGGGATCCCTCGATCAGGACGTCGGCCACGTCGAAGTCGCCCACCTTCGGATCAAGCGAGAGGACGCATCCACCTTTGAGCAGGATGCGATCGCCCTGGATCGGCGCGGTCGATTGTGTCGCCACGGTCGCTCCCTGAGGTGCGGCGCTCTGTTGAGCAGGGGCGCCACACGACGAACCCCATGCGGCCACGAGGCTCGCCGCGCTCGAAGAGAGGAACGTGCGCCGCTTCACTTCGGCAACGCCCAGGCGGTCAGTGTGGTGCCCGCGGGCACGAGCAGATGCTGACGTCCGTCAACCATGTAGGTGATCGCCGACGTGCCATGCAGGTTGGCGCCCATCTGGTACCGCCAGAGCAGTGAACCGTTGCGCGAGTCGAGCGCCAGCAGGTTGCCGTCGTTGTCGCCGCTGAAGATCAGGCCGGATGCGGTCGTCAGAAGTCCTGACGTGGACGGGCGCAGATATTTGAACTCCCACTTGCGCTCACCGGTCGCTGGATCGATCGCGCGCAGCGCGCCATACACCGGCATCGTCGCGCTCGTGTAGCGTTGCCCGGCGCCGCCGGTGAACCGTTCGCCTGCTTTGTAGTCAGGCTTCCATGCATAGAAGGTCATGCACGCTTCGCGTGCGTTGACAAAGAAGGTGCGCGTCGAGGGATCGAACGCCGGTGGCCAGAAGTTGGTGCCGCCGGTGATGTCGGGACAGGTGATCTCGCCGGTTTCGTCCGGCGTGTGACCCGCCTCCATCATCGGGCGCCCGTCCTTCCCGATCTCCTTCGCCCACGTCGTCTGCACGAACGGCTTGGCGAGGATGATGCGGCCGTTCGTCCGATCGAGCGTGTAGTAGAAGCCATTGCGGTTCGCGAACATCAGCACCTTGCGCGGCTGTCCCGCGATCGTGAGGTCCGCGAGAATCGGGACCTCGGTCGCGTCCCAGTCGTGCACGTCGTGCGGCGTGAACTGGTAGTGCCAGCGAACTTTGCCCGTGTCGGCGTCGAGCGCGACGATCGATGCGGCGTAGAGGTTGTCTCCGAGCCGGCTTTCGCTGTGATAGTCGGGGCCGGGATTTCCGATGCCGTAGTAGAGCAGGTTCAGATCTGGATCGTAGGCGCCGGTGACCCACACGCCGGCGCCGCCGGTCTTCCATGAATCGCCAGCCCACGTGTTGTTGCCAGGTTCGCCAGGACCAGGAATCGTGTAGAAGCGCCACGCACGCTTGCCGGTCTGCGCGTCGTAGGCGTCGATGAAGCCGCGTATCCCGAACTCGCCTCCAGCCGCGCCAACGATGACCTTGTCCTTGACGACGATCGGCGCAATCGTGGACGCGTACCCGTTCTTGTATTGCTCCAGCGTGGCATCCCACGCGATGTTGCCGGTGCGCATGTCGAGGGAAAGCAGATGCGCGTCGAGCGTCACCATGAACAGCTTGTCGCCGAGCATGGCAAAGCCACGGTTCACGAGGCCGCAGCATGCGGTCAGATCCGATGGAAGTTCACGACGGTAACGCCAGATCTGGCGGCCGGTGCGTGCGTCGATCGCCCACGCCACGTTTTGCGGACC